>Ga0070735_10004925_pt1 | contig 11146 bp, 7 predicted proteins | sample Coa_R1_FD_66443 | JGI IMG/M metagenome (GOLD analysis project Ga0070735, IMG submission 66443) | Surface soil microbial communities from Centralia Pennsylvania, which are recovering from an underground coalmine fire - Coalmine... | ecosystem: Environmental > Terrestrial > Soil > Unclassified ... | reverse complement strand
CCTTGGGGCCTGTCGTAATCCAATCCGACCGCAGCGTGTCCACCACTTCCGCAATTTCCTCCTCACTGATGCAAGGCGGAGAAAGCGGCAGAAAGTCTTTGCGCATTTTGTGTGGTTCCTTCGGGCGCTGAGAGTTTAAAAATTATTGCGGGCGAATAGTAGCGTCGAACGCAGGTCTTCTCACCGATTAGCAAAGGGCAAGTGTTTACGCAGTCATCTTCGCGAGGTGACCTTGCGTCCAAGTTTCTGCCTGCTCGAACATGCTGGATCGCTGCAACTGAAAACTGGGCACGAGTTCGTTGACATACTCGATCAAACCGGCCTGATCGTGCGCGGCAAGCAATTCCTGGAAGCGTTTTACGGCGTTAAAAATGTCGATGGAAAGAGGATTGGATCCTTTCAGCCGGAATATTTGGGGATTTTCGGTGGCCTGCGGCACTTCCCAGCCTTCCCAGAGTTCCTCGGCGACTTTTTCGCCTTCTTTTAATCCAGTGAAATAAATGGGCAATTCTTCTCCAGGGACGACGCCGGCGAACAGCGTCAATGTACGAGCCAACTCGTAGATGTTGACGGGATTTCCCATGTTGAAGATGAACGTCTCGCCGCCACGGCCCAGTGCCGCAGCGCACAGAATCAGATTTACCGCCTCCGGAATGCTCATGAAGTAACGCGTCGCATGCGGATCGGTAACACGTAGAGGCTTTCCTTTCGTAATCTGTTCAGAAAAGATTCGCAGCACGCTTCCGGTGCTGCCGGCGACGTTGCCGAATCGCACATTCATATAGCGAACGCCATACCGCTCGGCTGTTTCCTTAACCAGGAGTTCGGTCAATTTTTTGGAGAGCCCCATGAAGCAACGCGGATTGACCGCCTTATCCGTCGAAACGTTAACGAACGTCGAGACGCCGGCTTCGAGAGACGCCAACAAGACGTTTCTCGTTCCCAGCACATTATTCCGAATGGCCTGATCGGGATGGAGTTCCATCATTCCAACGTGCTTGAAAGCAGCGGCGTGAAAGACGATGTCCGGTTGCTCTCGCACAATCGCTTCCTGGACTTGATGCTCGTCCGCAACATCCGCCAACACGGGAGTAGTTGTCAGGCCCGGATATGCCTCTTCGATTCCCAGATGGCAATAAAACAAGCCGTTTTCAGATTTATCGATGAGAACCAGGCGTTTCGGGCCGGCGGCAGCGAGTTGCCTGCAGAGTTCCGAACCAATGGAGCCGCCTGCGCCCGTGACGAGCACGACTTTCCCGGCCACCAATGATTTTGCCAGTGAGTGATCAGGCACAAATTTCTCTCGCAGAAGTGCGTCTTCGATCGAAACGGCGCGTAGATCGCGGGACGATGCTCGATGATTCAACAGGTCAGTCACGCAAGGCAGTGTTCGCACCGGCACCCCGCATTGACGGCAGACCGCGAGAATTCGATGGCGTTGCACCTGTGTTGCACTGGGAATGCATATCAAAACTTCGGACGCGTTGAATGTGTATAGAACGTCGGCAAGCGCCGCGAGACATCCAGCGACGGGGACGCCACAAATGCGGGTCCCTCTTTTCGCAAGATCGTCATCCACGAGAGCCACCGGGATAACTCCGGAGCGCGGAGTGTCCAGCAACTCTTTCAGCACGGATACTCCCGCATCGCCGGCGCCGATGATGACGGCACGCCGCGCATCGATGCCGACTTTTACCGAATGCTCCGCGCTGAAGTGATAAATACGAGTGCCGAAGTGGAAAGCGGAGAGCAACAGGAACAGCGTTATCGCATCGCCAAAGAAGACAGACCCGGGAACGAAAACGCCAAAACGAAATTTCATCACCAGGTAAAGTAAAAAAAGAGCGAGGCTGCTCGATCCCACCGCCTCGGCGATTGCAATTGCATCCACAATTCCCGCGTGCCGGAAAGAGCGTTCACAAACGCCAAAAATGCGGAACGCCGTGCAACGCAGCGCCAGCGCTAACGGCAGAATGACAAACAGGGCGCCTACCGTGTCGTAGGGTCTTGTTATTGGCGCAAAGAAAAATAAATTAACTAAAAGTGATAGCGTTACGAGAGCAAGTTCGGCCATTAATATCAGGACGATGCGTCCATTCCATATTGCTTCGGAAAGCCAACGAGTAAAAGTGCCGGAGTCATTTTTATTCTTGGTCCCAAATGATATGGGCGTAAGATTCGTTATTGCTTCACCGCTGCGAAGTGGCATTGCAACCCCTTGGTTTGTAAATGGTAGAGATAAAAAAAGCCGCGTCTCAGAGGCCTTCCAGTTCGTAACCATCCAATCGAAATGCTACCGACCGGTGAATCAGGTCGACGGATACGACCAAGCTGTGGTCTCCCGCGACGCGAACAAGAATGCCTTCCAAGCCCTGGAGCGCGCCGTTTTTGATTCGCACACGTTGTCCCACTGTCAGGTAAGGATGTGGGCGGCATTCAGCTTGCGCGCCTATCAGAGAACGTACAGCCTCAATCTGTTCGTCGGGAATTGGCGTCGCCTCTTTGCGGGGCCCGACAAATCCGACCACACCATTAGTCTGAAATACGCGCACTCGCGCGTGCATTGACCAATGGGTGCGGGCAAAAATGTAGCCGGGGAACAGAGGAAACTCGACGACTTTTCGCCGATCGCTCCAGGATCGGATTTGCGGGCATACAGGCAGGAATGTTTCAATGCCGGCGGATTCCAGCGAGTACTTCACAACTTTTTCGTGACGTGGACGCGTTTGAAGCGCGTACCACTCAGCGGCCAATAAGGATTCACGCGATCCTGAACTCGTGGTGATGAGAGCGTTTGTCGTCATCGTAGACATGGCTTCGCCATTCTCAGTCCCATTGGTCGAATCTCTAAAAAAAGGCTGGTAGTCCCACGACAGAAGAAGTCTCTTCAGAATCAAACGCGGACTTCCTCTGCTGACCCTTGATGTTCGCCGCTACTAAACCATGGAAGCCTGACGCGGATAAATCGGGTGAAATTTGTATTCCCTATCGAGAAGTACCCTACGGTGGAAGTGGCAGAAAATGCAGAAGTTTTGGACTAGCAGAATAATCAACGCCGTGTAACTGTGGCGTAATTTTTTACTTGAGCGACCTGTGGTCAAATTACCTGAGTATTGATATTTGCCCACCCGACCACTGCTTACGAACGAGTCGTGGAGTGTGCCACAGCGCTACTTCGCTTTCTTGTGGAGGTGGCTCGCCAATATTCTTCGATCTCCTCAAGCGTCCGCCCTTTGGTCTCCGGAACCATATAATATGAAAAAATCCACGCCGCGACTGCCGACAATCCATATAACCAGAAGGTCCAGCTTGGTCCCAATTTCTCGACCAAGGTTAAAAAAGTCAGCGTAATCAGAAGGTTTGACCCCCAATTGAATGTTGCGGCGAGGCCTTCGGCTGAATTGCGGATTTTGAGCGGATAAATTTCTGATATCAGCAGCCAAAAAATCGGTCCCAGGCTTATTGCGAAGGAGGCGACATAAGCCATCATGCTGATGACGGCGAGCCAGGCCAGCGCGCCTGTGTGTGCCGACATCCGAAACACAAATCCCAAGAAGCCCAACGTAATAGCCATGCCTGCGATGCCGATAAGCAACAGAGGTTTGCGTCCGCTGCGATCGATCAAGCGCATGGCAATTATTGTCAGCAGGACATTTACTAAACCGATACCGGCTGTCGCGAGGATCGCGCCGGAGGCCGACGAAATTCCCGCGGATTGAATAATTACCGGCGCGTAGTAGATCACGGTATTTATGCCGGTGATCTGTTGAAAAATTGCCAGGCCGATACCAATGATGAGCGCGGGACGCACCGACGGAGCAAACAGATCGGAAAGACGGCCGCTTTCCGGGGCTTGCTCGAGGCTGCGCTCAATTTCCGCGAGCTCGGCGTCAACGTCCGAGGTCCCTCGAATTCGCGAAAGCGTGGCGCGAGCTTTCTCGCGATGTCCGTTACGCACCAGCCAACGCGGACTTTCCGGCAGAAAAATCATTCCCAGCCCGAAGATTGCGGCCGGGATTACCGCTAATCCGAACATCCATCGCCAACCCTGAACCAGCGCAAATGCGTAATCCACCAGGTAGGCCAGGAGAATGCCAACGGTAATGGCGAGTTGAAAGAGCGAAACTTGCCATCCTCGCGCGTCCGCGGGCGCAACTTCTGAGATATATACAGGAACCGTACTCGAAGACAACCCGATCCCGAGTCCGACGATAATTCTCCCGATAACAAGTGTCGTGGGAGATTGAGCGGCCGCGCATAAAATGGCGCCTGCCGCGAAAATAATTGCCGTGGTGATCAGCAACTTGCGGCGGCCAAATAAATCTGCCAAGCGCCCGCCTCCCAGCGCTCCGACCGCGGCTCCTGCCAGCACGCCGCTCACGATCACTTCCAGCGCAAAAGTCGTCAGCGTAAAGTCATTTCGGATAAAAAGCTCGGCGCCGGAGATTACGCCGGTGTCGTACCCGAAAAGAAGACCACCCAGGGCGGCAAAAATCGCGGCCAGGTAGACGAAGCGGCGGGTTGGCCCTGCTGGAGCAACGCTCTTTGGCGATTGTGCTGGCGTACTCATGTTGCCTCCTCCGGAATATGGGCTTGCTAGTTGCTTCTTAAAACAGCACGCGCGCCGGACGAAGCGTGCAACAATTCCAGGAACACCGCATTGGTCCAGCCGAATCCCATTACGTTTTGCGCGTAGCCGGCCACGATGCTCGTTTCCGAGGATCGCGTCACCATATTGTATTTTTCCCGAATATTGTGTTCGCGTTTGAAATTATCGAGAACGGTCAAAAGAAATTTACCCGCGATGCGATCGGCCTCAGTCCCATATTCATACCGACGCATTCCTTCCACAGCTAAAAGATGAAGGGGGGCCCACCCGTAGGGGAAATCCCACTGTGCCTGGCTCTCGAAGCGGCTCGTGGCCAGTCCCCCAGGCTGCTCAAATAATTTCAGATTATGGACAACGGCCTGCGCCTGCGCTTTGGAAGCAAGGCCGGCCCAAAGAGGATAGAAAGTTGTGGCGTATTCGTATTCGGAGCGTTTATGGGTAACGAAGTTATAATCAAAGAAAAGTCCTTCTCGTTCATCCCAAAAATATTTCATCATTCGCTGCTGTCTTTCGGCAGCTCTCGCTTGCCAGTTCCGAGCCTGCTCCGGGTGGCCGAGTAGATTGCTCATCTGCTCAAAGTCTTTTTCTGTTTTATAGAGCAAGCTGTTCAGGCAGACCGGGGCGTAGTGATGGGTTTCAGCACCAAAGGGTCCGAAGCGGAACGTAACATCGAAGCCGGACTCGCGCATGCTTCTGTCGCCCTTGTAGAAGTCAGCTGTCAAGGACACATGATTTGGTTTGGCGCAATCGGCTTTCCCCTTGCCAGCTACTTCGGGATCGCAGATATAAACAAAAAAACTCGGTCCTATGGGAGAGTTAGTAGAGTGCTCGTCTGAAGCGCGGACAAGGTACCGTTCATGCGAGCCGCCGTGAACCAGAAAATAATAAGCGACGCCACGATAATAATGGCTTGGATCGCCCATGATTTCCGGAACAGGGCCGTCCCCGTGATCGAAGTAGCGAGAAAGGCCGGTGTCGCCAGCCAGATGAGGTTCGTGAGTCCACTGCTCATAATCCTGCACTGCATATTTGTAAGCCTGCGCTAACCACGGGAGGTTTTGTTGGCCTGCGGCCTTTTCGGCCTCATAAACCGCCATGATTATGGAACTCAGAAACGGGGGCTGCGAGCGCGTCAAATAATAAGTGCGATTAGCATTCAGGATGGAGCCATAGTGGCTGAGCTCGAAGAAAAAATTTTCGACCATTCCCTTCGCGAGGTCCAGGCGATGATCGCGAAGCAATCCGCGAATAATGAAATAGCTGTCCCAACCGTACATCTCGTTGAACTGGCCTCCCGGCACGACGTATGGGTGTTCGAGATACAAAAGACCTTCGGTCGGGATTTTATTCATGTCAATTTCCGCGGGCCCTGTGATTTTTGCCGGCAGATGTTCCACGCGAATCCGGCAGTGAGCTTGCAATTCTGCAATGGAGGGCGGAGTCGCCACTTCGGCGGGAAGATACAGGACCGGTTCCCCGTCCGTTTTGGTGTCCTCCAGACTTTCGCAACGATTCATCGTGCGCGTCAACGTATCCCAGCTACTTGAAATGTAGCGCAGGATCTCATCGGTTGAATCGGAAGCGCTCGCCGGCTGGGAAATCGGAGCCGCCGGCTTACGCTCAGTAGCAAGGACTGGGTTATGTGGCAAGATCAGACTCCCCTGAGCCAGCAGTGAGATGAATACATAAAACCTTCGTGGCACGCGGAACATAATCAGCCTTATTTTGATTCACGAAATCCGTATCCGCTTTTCAGATCGCACCGGAAGATCTTCGCTTGATTCTTATCAATGCTTACATTGCATAGCGCCCAGCTCAAAAAAGGACTTGGTCCCAGGGGGAATACGATGTTCTCTCCGTTCACCTCCGCCTGGATGCTTGGTCCGTCCGCGGCTGGCGGCAAGGTAAAATTCAGCGACGTGCCCAATATCACGGGATAGCCCGTTCGGACGATGTTATTGATCTGCGGGCGGTAGACTTCGGCTTGAAGCAGGAATGTCGTGGTGTCAGACCAATTGCGGACGACTACTTTAATGTGCCGTCCTCCCTGGGTAAAGCCATCCAAGTCCACCCTAGTAAAAGGACATGGCCCGGCAATGCAGGACACTCGGGCATTCCGAAACACACTGCCTTCACCAGCATCGATCTCTTGTCCGGCGACGGCTGCTTTCCACTTGCCGTCGGGAGAACAAGGGGCGCTTTTATTGCAAGGCAGGTTTCCCTTATTAGGGATCTCAAAAGTTCTTGCCTCCGTCCCTATGTTTTCCTGAGTCGTGGTCACGGTTGTATACCGGATGAGGATGTTAGCGATCGAGGTTAATGGACGATTGGCTGGAATGTCCGCTTCCTTGTGAATCGGAACAAGGCGGACGACAGAAAGCTTGTCATCAACCGGTTCGGTTAAATCGAGCGGCTGATAGTCGGGATGCCGGAACTTGAGCGTAATGATTTGGTTTGGGCTGACTCCACGGCGAAGGGGAATTGCGAAAAAACCCGTGAAGTTGGATTTTCCGCCGCTTACGGCCAAGCCGCTGGCGTCGCTGATCTCCACGCCGGTGATCGGAGATTCCTTCATCGGGTCGCTGTCTTGCTTCACGACCGCGCCCTTTATCGATATAGGTTTTTTGTTGTAGTGGGATACAGCTAGACCGATGGATGCGGCCAGAATTATCCCCAGTGCTGCGAGTACGGCGGCCAGGCGGCCAGCCTTACGTCGGTCAAGCATCGATCACCCTGAGAGTTTGATGCGCAGAGGCCTTAAGATGCCGCATTCGCGCATAAACGTAGCCGGGATTACCTTATACCCTACAAAGCTGTATGAGGAGCACTATTTCTTTCCCGGGTGCGATGCTAACATTTCCTTACTCAAAAGGTTCAATCCCATTGAGAAACGCTTATAATTATTTCATGGGCGGCGAACGTCCCACTCGTTTGAGTTTTTCCCGCCGGGAGTTACTGATGCGAATCGCCGGCACGGCCGCGTGTATGCCGTTCGCAACCTCGTATCCGCTGCTTTCAATGGAACTTCCACAAGAACAACTTCACCCCCCGAATTCAGTGGTCGGTCCCAAGCTCTTTTCCGATAACGACGACGCGTTGCTGCAGGAAGTGGAAGCTGCGAGTTTCTGGTATTTTTGGGAACAAGCCAATCCCGACACCGGACTGGTTCGGGACCGATGCAACATCCGCACATTCGATAAAAGCGATTTGGGAAGCATCGCAGCCACCGGTTTTGGGTTGACGGCGCTTTGTATCGGAGAGAAGCGGGGTTTTGTTTCCTTCAGCGAGGCTCGAAACCGGGCGCTAAACACGCTTCGCTATCTGTGGAAGAAACTGCCAAATCATCGCGGGTTTTTCTACCATTGGGCAAACATAAATACGGGAGAAAGGTTGTGGGACGCGGAGATCTCGTCCATCGACACCGCGATACTGCTCTGCGGCGTGCTCACTTGCAGACAGTATTTCCAGCATTCGGAAATCAGCCTGCTGGCCTACGAAATTTTCAACCGTGTGGATTGGAATTGGCTCTCGGAGGACACGGCGATCCTGCCGCATGGATGGAGGCCGGAAAGCGGCTTTCTGCAATATCGCTGGGACAACTATAACGAAATGATGATGATGTACTTGCTGGGATTAGGTTCTGGGTCGCACCCTCTGCCGCCGGACAGCTGGAACGCCTGGAAGCGAACGACTTTTGAGTATGACGGCATTCGCTATATCGGTTCGTTTGCGCCGCTTTTCGTGCATCAATATTCCCAAGCCTGGTTTGACTTCCGCGGCAAGCGTGACCGTTATACTGACTATTTTCAGAACTCGGCCATCGCCACGGACGTGCACCGCCGCTTCTGCCTCGATCTGGCGCAGGAATTCCCGGATTACAGCGATGACTTGTGGGGCATCACAGCTTCGGATTCGCCCAAAGGTTACGCCGTATGGGGCGGCCCGCCTACCACGGGTCCGATCGATGGAAGCGTGGTTCCTTGCGCAGCCGCAGGTTCGCTGCCCTTTTTGCCGGACGCCTCGATGCGTGTGTTGCGCACAATTAGAGATCGCTACTCCAATGGAGCGTGGTGCCGCTACGGATTCGTGGACGCCTTCAACCCCCTGACGAATTGGTACGATCACGACGTGATCGGAATCGATGTGGGAATTTCAATTGTGATGGCGGAAAATGCGCGCACCGGTTTCGTGTGGGAAACGTTCATGGGAAATTCAGAAGCGCAACGAGGCATGGAGCGCGCCGGGTTCAAAGCGTCTCCGCGACCGGACACACAGGAACGCCGCGCCTCGTCTTCTCCCCCTACGCCAAACAAATTAGCCAAAACGATTGGTCAATGAATTTCGATGAGAGCCAAGCCGTGTGCAGGAAGCGTGGTCGTAAACTGGCCCTGCCGAAGTTGTAATGCTTCCGGCGGAGCGAGATTTGCGGCGCGCCGGAGCTGCTCGATCTGCGCCTGAGTTGGATAGGCAGGCTTACCCATCGCGCCATAGGCCTTGAGCACCGAGCCGTGATCCGCATCGAGTCGTGTCATCATGGCGCGGTGAACACCCGGCAATCCCTTCACGATGACCTTGATTTGTTTTTCCTCGCCGGCTTCTTCGGGCAAAAATTCATTCCATAAGGCCAACACCAGCGTCCCGTCGCTACGCCTGGTGGCCAGCGCGGATTCGGAATCAACGGCAATTCTTTGATCTCCGAGCCGGTGCAATAACTTGAACGCGTTGAAGGATGGCTTTGGCAGGCCACGTTCCGCGATCAAACCATAGCCTCCGTAAAATGGCTGCTTCACCACGCCTTGTTCCTCAAACACGTCTGAAAATGCCCAATAAGCGAGCATGGAGACAAGTCCCTCGCATTGCCGAATTGTGTCAGCCAACCACGGACCCATGAAAGGTGCGTCGGTCACGTCGGGCTCGTTCTTATAACTTGCGTTATATTCGCTCCAGATAATCGGTAAATCGCGGCGCGGGGAGGCCGCGACCTGATCATGAACTTTGCGAACCGCGCGGCAAACCATCTCTGTGCGCGGAATCGCCTCGTGCGTCCCAAAAACATCCTCGCTCGAATCGTTGGCATAAACGTGCGTGGAAACAAAATCAACCGGCACGTTATTCTCGACAACATGTTGAATGAAGCGATCGACCCACGCGGCCTGCGCCGTAGCGGGCCCACCCACCCGCAGCCGGCCATTCACGCCCTTGAGGGCTCGCGCGGTCGCATCATAAAGTTCGTAATAAGTTTGTTCCTTGGGTTCGCCCACCCAAAAATCAATATTGGGCTCATTCCATACTTCGAAATACCAATTCGATACCTCGTCAATGCCGTAGCGGTCCACAAGATGCTGCGCAAAATGAGAGACCAAGTCGGCCCATTTGTTCATGTCTTTGGGAGGCGCGACAATCGGCTTGTACCAGAACGCATGTTCGCTCGGTTGCGCGGCCAGCTTCCGCGGCATGAAGCTGATTTCCACAAATGGCCGAACTTGATTTTCCAGCAGGCCATCATAGATCTGATCGATGTAAGAGAAGTTGTAGACCGGTTCTCCGGAAGCATCTTCATCGTACAAGCCGACTTCGTCATGCAGGATAGCGTGAAATCGGATGTACGCGAAACCTGTGGCCGTCTTCACGTCGCGAAGGTCGCGACGATAGCTCTCCCGCAGTGACAAAATCGCGCGCCCGGAGCCGAACATTCGTTCCCAATAGTGAGGAAACGGATGGGTTGCCGCATGAGTGTCCACGACAATCGGTTCCGCGCGGGTCTGCGCCCACGCTGGAAAAGCTGCGACGATTAAGAAATTAAAGAATACTGAGCATACGATAAAAGCTGCATAATTCCGGCTGAGCTTTTTCAAGTAATTGTGCTCCTGAACAAAGGAAGGCGCTGGGCTGGCTACGGAGAAACTCTAGCGGTAAATGAACTGCTTGGCCACCGCAAAGTTTGATTGAACGGCTACAAGTTGCGGAAAAGGCCTAAATCCCGTTATTCCAAGCGAAGCGAGGAATCCTCCGCGCCGGAATGACGGTTCACAAATTATCGGTAATGCGCTGCCTGCAATTCGAACATTTCGGCATAACTTCCGCCGTTATTGATCAGCTGATAGTGCGGCCCCTGCTCGGCAATCGTTCCATTCTTCAGAACGAGAATGCGATCGGCCATGCGAACCGTGGAGAACCGGTGCGAAATTAGGAGGGACATTTTCCCTTCGGTCAATTCCGCGAAGCGTTCGAACACTTCGTGCTCTGATCGGGCGTCCAAGGCAGCCGTCGGCTCGTCCAGGATCAATAGCTGCGCATTGCGCAAGTACGCGCGTGCCAGAGCCATCTTCTGCCACTCGCCGCCGGAAAGATCGACTCCGCCTGAGAACTTGCAACCGAGCATCTGGTCGTAGCGGTTCGGCAGCTTGTGTACAACCTCCTCGGCCAAGCTCTTGAGAGCTGCGGCGCGGATGCGGAACGGATTGTTTCGTTCCTCGATGCGGCCCATCGCGATGTTTTCCGACGCCGTCATCTCATAGCGCATGAAATCCTGGAATA
>Ga0070735_10004924_pt1 | contig 11146 bp, 9 predicted proteins | sample Coa_R1_FD_66443 | JGI IMG/M metagenome (GOLD analysis project Ga0070735, IMG submission 66443) | Surface soil microbial communities from Centralia Pennsylvania, which are recovering from an underground coalmine fire - Coalmine... | ecosystem: Environmental > Terrestrial > Soil > Unclassified ... | reverse complement strand
GGAAGATGTTGAGGCTGACGTTGTCGACCGCCACGAAGCCGCCGCCGTAAGTCTTGCTCACGCCCTCGAGCACGATCTGCGGCACCGCGGCCGGATCGAGCCAGGGCCGGTCGGCGAGCGGCTTTTGCTGCGTGGCGATCATGCCGATTTCCTAAAATTCCGCCGGCGGAGTCGCGCGGCGCCGTGGCGGCGCAAAGAACGGCCGTTCGACGATCTGAGCCCGCACCACGCGTCGCTCCCACACCAGCTCGCGGTTGAGATAGATCTCGGCCCAGAGCCCGCCGCGGCGGTTGAAATGCGGCGCCTCGACCATCGCGAGTGCGAGGTTGCGCTTGGTGGTCGGCGACCAGACGGCGGAGGTGACGCTACCCGCCTGCCGGCGCAGTCCCGGATCGGCGTAGAGCAGCGCGTTGCAGGCGGGCTTGTTGCCCTCGACGTCGAGGCCGACCAGACCTCGCCGCGGTCCGCGCCGCTGCTCCTCGAGCAAGGCACGGCGTCCGGTGAAATGGCCCTTGCCGAAGTCCACGAGCCAGGCGAGCCCGAGCTCGAGCGGCGAGCGCTCGGTTCCAATGAACACCGCGCGCTCGGCGGGCACGAAGTCGACGTTCGGCAGCAGGAATCCCGCCTCGATCCGCGCGACGTTGAGGGCGCGCGAGCCCACGGCGCGGATCCCCCGGCTGCGGCCCGCTTCCATGAGCGTATCCCACACCCGCTCGGCATCGTCCGGCTCCATCCACAGCTCGTACCCGAGGTCCCCGGTGAAGCCGGTGCGCGACACCAGCAGCCGGGCATCCCCGGCCGCGGAGAGTGTGAAGGAGCCGAGCTCGAAGGGCTTGAGAAGCTCGACGCCTGCGAGGCCCGCCTTGCGCAGCACCGAGTACGAGGTCGGCCCCTGAAGGGCGAGTGCCGCCACCTCTTCGGTGATTTCCTCGATCCGCACCTCGAAGCCGACCGCCGAATCGAGCAGCCAGTCGAGCTGGCGCTCGGCGGTGCAGAGGCGATATTCGCCCTCGCCGAGACAGAACACCGTGCCGTCATCGATCAGCTGCCCCGCATCGTTGCACCAGACGCTGTAGGCCACGCGGCCCGGTCGGAGCCTCGCCAGGTCGCGCGTCATCAGCCGGTTGAGATAGGCAAGCGCGCCGGCGCCGGTGATCCGGTACTTGACCATCGGCGTCAGATCGTAGAGGGAGGCGGCGTTGCGAATCGCGAAGTACTCCTGCTCGACGGTCGTAAAGACGTCCACCGTGGTATAGCCCGCCCACGGGATGAAGCTGTCGACCTGGCTCAGCGCGCGCGCGCGCTCGTGGAACGGCGTCGGCTTGAGCGGCCGCAGGTAGTGAGGTTCGCTCTCGGTGAGCATCTTCAGGCCGCCTCTTTCACCACCTGACGGGCGGCGTTGCGGCCGGCGACTCCCATCACCCCGCCGCCCGGGTGACAGCCGGCGCCGCACAGGTAGAGCCCGCCGACGGGCGCGCGATACTGCGCCGCACCCGGCACCGGCCGCAGCATGAAGAACTGGTCGAGCGCGAGCTCCGCGTGATGCCAGTGCCCGCCGCTGATGCGGAACTCCCGCTCGATGTCGGGCGGCGCCAGGAGCTCCGCGTGCCGCACGCGCTCGGCAAGACCTGGCGCGAGCGCTCCGAGCGTGTCGACCAGCACACGCGTGAGGCGCGCGCGACCCTGCACCCAGCCCTCGGCCAGCGCGTAGGGTGCGTACTGCACGATGACGGACATGACGTGATTCCCGGGCGGCGCGAGAGTCGTATCGGCGGCCGAGGGCACGGTGATCTCGAGCATCGGCGCCGCGGAGAACTCGCCATACTTGGCGTGATTGTAGGCTCGCTCGATGTACTCCGGCGACGGCGCCCACAGCAACCGGCCGCGCAAGGCCGCGGCAGGGAGTCCGGCAAAGTGAGGCGCGCCGGCCAGGGCCAGGTGGAGCTTGCCCGCGAGTCCCCGCGAGCGCAGGTGCACGATGCGCCGCACGAAGCCCGCGTCGAGGTGCTCGCTGCCGAGCAGGCGCAGGAAAGTGGTCTTGGGGTCCGTGCTCGAGACCACGGTGGTCGCGCTGATCTCTTCACCGCTCTCGAGCACGACGCCTGCGACCTGGTCCTCGCGCACCACGATGCGACTGACCGCAGCGCCGGTGCGAATTTCCGCGCCCGCCGCCGCCGCCGCGCGCGCCAGCGCATCGGAGACGGCGCCGAGGCCCCCCAGGGGCTGCGCGAGGCCGCCGCCCTCCGTGGCTGCCAGGCGATAGAGCAGAGTGAACACGGTGCCGGGCGAGCGCGGCCCGTAGTTGGTGCCGAGCACCGCGTCGAAGGCCAGCGCGCCCTTCAGCAGCGGGGACTCGAAATGCTCATCCAGCAGGTCGTATACGCACATCCCGCCGATGCGCAGGAGCTCGCGCAGGTCGCCTCGCCCGAGCGAGCGCAGACGCCACCCGAGACCGAACAGCGAGCGCCGGTCGTCCCAGGCGGAGCTGCCGAGGCGCGGCGGCGTCGAGCCGAGCACCGGACGCAGCGCTGCGGCGAGCCGCTCGAGCCGCTCGCGGTAGCCGGCCAGGGCTGCGGCCTCTGCGCCCGACCGCGCCGCAGCGGTGCCACCCCCCTCGCCATCGAGGGAAAGGTGAGCGCCATCGCCCGAGAGCGCCACGCTCGGCAGACGTTCGACGGCCAGCTCGAGACCGTGCGTGCGCAGCTCGAGCTCCTTCACCAGCGATCCGGGCATCAGATGCAGCAGGTGCGCACAGGCAGAGACGCGAAAGCCGGGCGCGAACTCGCGCGTCACCGCTGCGCCCCCCACCCGCCCGGCCGCCTCGAGCACCAGCACCGAGCGGCCGGCGCGCGCCAGGTATGCCGCGCAGCTGAGCCCGTTGTGGCCGGCGCCGATCACGATGCAGTCGAAGCGGGTGCTCACGCGCGCCCGCCGAGGTCGCGCAGGATCTCCCGCGCCGCATTCGCGCCCGGCGCCCCCATGACGCCACCGCCCGGATGGGTGCTCGAGCCGCACATGTAGAGACCGGCGAGCGGCGCGCGGTACTGTGCGAAGCCGGGGATCGGGCGGTTGAACAGCAGCTGATCGAAGGTGAGCTCGCCCTGGAAGATGTTGCCTTCGGTGAGTCCCACCTCGTTTTCGATGTCCCGGGGCGTACGGATCTCGGCGTGCAGGATCAGATCGCGGAAATTCGGGCTGTGCTGCGCGATCGTGTCGATGACGGTGTTGCCGAAGGCCTGGCGCTTCTGCGCGGTCCACTCCCCGTCCGCGAGCCGGTACGGGCAGTACTGCACGAACACCGACATATAGTGTTTGCCGTCGGGCGCCATCGTCGGATCGATCTGTGATGGAATCAGCATGTCGAGGTAGGGAGCACGCGACCAGCGGCCTTCCTTCCAGTCGTCGTAGGCACGCTCGAGCATGTCGAGCGTGTCGGTGACGTGCATGTCGCCGCGCGTGCAGGGGGAGCCCGCCGGGATCGCCGGGAACTGCGGCAGCGCATCGAGCGCGATGTTGAGCTTGCCGGAGGAGCCGCGGATCTTGAAATTACGCACCTGCTCGAGAAACTCCTCCGGCAGATGCTGCGGCTCGATGCTCTCGAGGAAGGTGCGCCGCACGTCCATGCTGGACACCACGAGCCGCGCACCAATCTCTTCGCCCCCCGCGAGCACCACGCCCGTAGCGCGCCCGCGGCTGACCAGGATCTTCTCCACGGGAGCCTCGGCGCGCACCGCCCCGCCGCTCGCCTCGAGCGAGGCGGCCAGTGCGCGCGTGATGGCTCCCATGCCTCCGCGCGCAAAGCCCCACGCGCCGACGGCGCCATCGATGCTGCCCATGTAGTGGTGCAGCAGCACGTAGGCGCTGCCCGGCGAGCGCGGCCCGAGCGCGGTGCCGATGATCGAGCTCCCCGCCATGTGCGCCTTGACGATCTCGCTCTCGAAGTACTCGTCCAGCATGTCCGCGCAGCTCATGGTGAAAAAGCGCACGAGGTCGCAGAGGCGCGACGCGCCGAGGCGATGGAAGCGCCGGCCGAGCCACAACAGCTCCTGCAGATCCCGCGGTCTGAAGGAAGTCGGATCGGGCGGCGTGCGCATGAGCAGGGGCTTGATGAAGCGGCAATGGCGCAGCATGTCGCGCACGAAGCGGTCGTAGCCCTCCGCATCGCGGCGCGAGTGCCGTGCGAGCTCGCGCCGCAGGGCGTCGTGATTGTCATAGAGAGCCAGATACCCGCCGTTGCGCATCAGCGTGCAACCGCCCTCGTAGGGAATGATCTGCAGGCCGAAGCGCGGCAGCTCGAGCGTACGGATGATTTCGGTGCGCAGCAGGCTGCAGACGTAGGAGCAGTTCGAATAGGTGAAGCCGTCGTAGAGCCGCCGGCTCACCGCCGCGCCGCCGATGTAGGGGTTGCGCTCGAGCACCAGCACGTCCAGGCCTGCGCGCGCGAGGTAACAGGCGGCCACGAGCCCGTTGTGCCCGGCTCCCACCACGATCACATCGTGGCGCCTGCCACCGGCATGGCTCACGCCGCGGGTCCGCCGCGCATCAGGCCGAAAGTGCCCAGCCGGCGCGTGTTCGGCAATGCGTCCAGCGTGCGATCGATGGCGATCTCGAAGGCTACGAGCGTGTCCCTGAGACACCCATCATCGTGTGCGGCCGACACGAACCACGGCTCCCGCGAGTCGGGCTCGCACAGAATGCACTGATCGTGCAGCACCCTCGCGGCCGCGTCGTAGAAGGTGTAGTCGCTCCCCTTCCAGTCGCGGTAGGTGCGTGGCGGGTCCTGCGCGAAGTACAGGCCACTCATCGAAGGATGGCCGACGAAGCTGTGCGGAATGCCGCGCGCCTTGAGGATCGCGCTCATGCCCGCACGCAGCCGCGTGCCATAGGCGGCGACGCGCTCGAGCGCATCCGTCTCGTCGAGGATCTCGAGGGTCTTCGCCGCCGCCGCCAGCGACACTGGGTGCGCCGTGTAGGTGCCCCCATGGGCCACCCCGCGCCCGAGCTTGCGCATGATGTCCTCGCGCCCGGCGAGTACCGAGATCGGATAGCCGTTGGCCAGCGCCTTGGCGAAGGTGCAGAGATCGGCGCGCACGTCGTAGAGCTCCTGCACGCCGCCGCGCGCCACGCGAAAGCCGGTCTTCACCTCATCGATGATCATCACGATGCCGTGGCGGTCGCACAGCTCGCGCGCCGCGCGCACGTAGGAGGGCTCGGCGGCGATGCCCAGGCAGTTGCCCATGATCGGCTCGACCAGGAGACAGGCGATGCGCGAGCCGTGGCGCTTGAATACGTCCTCGAGCTGGTTGGCATCGTTCGCCTGCACGAAGTGCGCGAAGTTGCGCGTGGCAAGCGGCACCCCTTCGCTGTAGGGGTACACCTCGGGGTCGCCGACCTGCTTCCACTTGTCCATGGGCGTGTACCACATGGCGGCATCGAACAGACCGTGGTAGCTGCCCTCGAGGATCACGTAGTCGTCGCGCCCGGTGTAGGCGCGCGCCAGCCGCAGCGCCGCCATCACCGCCTCGGTGCCGGAGTTCGAGAAGCGCACGAGCTCGGCGGCCGGCGCCATCTTCGCGATGCGCTGCGCCACTTCGTATTCACCCTCGGTCGAGAGCGCAAACACCCCGCCGAGCTTCATGCCCTCGCACGCGGCGGCATCCACGCGTGGGTCGGCGTATCCGAGGATCGAAGGACCGTAGCCCATGCGGTAATCGACGTAGACGTTGTCGTCGAGATCGGTGATGCGCGCGCCGCGGCCCTTTTTCACGTAGATGGTCCGATCCTCGCCCCAATAGCGGAAGTTCGAGGCGACGCCGAGCGGCAGCCGGCTCAACGCCCGCCGGAAGTGCTCGTGGTTGCGGGTCATGCTTCTGGCCATGGCTTTTCGCTCCCGGGCGGCTGCGGAAGGCCGCCCTATATGATCATATAGTTTTATGGGTTAAAATTAAACGGTCGTATAACCGTACCGGACGGCGCTCCCATGACAGCCCCTATCGCCCGCCCCGTCGAAGCCAGCCCGCGCGCTCCGCGGTCGCTCCCGGCCTGGGTGTACAACCACCCCGAGATGACCCGCCTCGAGTACGAGCGGATTCTGAAACCCAGCTGGCAGATCGCCTGCCACGTGAGCCAGATTCCGCGGGCCGGGGACTTCGTGACCTTCGAGCTCGGCGGCGACAGCGTGATCGTGCTGCGCGACGCTGCGGGGGCGGTCGGTGCGCTGCGCAACGTCTGCCGCCATCGCGGCACGCGCCTGCTCGAGGGGACCGGACACTGCTCGGGGCGCATCACCTGCCCGTACCACGGCTGGACCTACCGCTACGACGGATCGCTCCTCGCCACCCCGGCGCGCGACAGCTTTCCCGACCTGGACCTGCGCCAGCATGGCCTCAAGACGGCGCGTGCCGAGGTCGCACTCGGCTTCGTCTGGGTGTGCCTCGGCGAGCAGGCCCCGCCGCCGCCGTCCGAGACGTGGGCGCCGCTCCTCACTGAGCTCGCCCCCTACCGCTTCGAGGAGCTCGTGCCGATCCAGCCTCTGTTCACCGAGGAGTGGAACGTCGACTGGAAGATCGCGATGGACAACTATCTCGAGTCCTATCACGTGCCGATCGGGCATCCCGGGCTCAACCGGATGTTCACGCCCGACTATGAGGATCAGCGCGGCGTTCCCGGCATTGCCCGCGGCATCAGCTGGATGCGCGATACCCCCTCATCCCGCTGGAGCGAGCGCATCTACCAGAAGTACGTCGGCGAGGTGACGGCCCCGCATCTGCCGGAGCGCGAGCGGCGCAGCTGGCGCTTCTACAGCTATCTGCCCAACCATGGGATCGACGTCTTCCCCGAGCAGATCGATTTCTTTCAGGTTCTGCCGCGTGGCCCCGGGCGGGCGCTGATCCGCAGCGCCTCTTTCGGGCTCCCCGATGAGAGACGCGAGATGCGCCTCATCCGCTGGCTCGGCAACCGGATTAACATGCAGGTCAACGACGAAGACCGGCGCCTGTGCGAGCGGCTGCAGCGGGGTATCGCCGACAGCCATTACCGCCCGGGGCCGTTGTCGCAGATCGAGACCTGGATGCTCGAATTTCACGACCTGTTGCGCGCGCGCATTCCGGAGGCGCGCCTCGCCGAGGCGCCGGCGCGCTTCTCCTGAGCGCGCCTTCCATGCACGACTCGCCCTCGGCCCGCGACGCGCCCGCAGACCCTTCCCGGCCCGGCCGCACCCTCGCCCGGCAGCGTCTGATCGAGGCCTGTATTTCGGCGCTGCATATCTATGGACCTTCGCGCACCACCGTGAGCCGGGTGGTGGCGCTCGCCGACCTGTCTCCGGGGATCGTGCGGTTCTACTTCCATTCCAAGGCCGCGATGCTGGTCTCGGCGCTGGAGTACCTCGCCGACGAATTCGAGCAACGGGTACTGAAGCCGGTGGCGGCGCTCAAGCACTCCCCGGTGGTCGCGCTGGGCCTGCTGGTCGAGCTCTATCTCGATGCCGAGATCGCCAGCCCGCGCAAGGTGTCGGTGTGGTACTCGTTCTGGGGCGAGGCGAGCTCGCGCCAGGAGTATCTCGATATCTGCGGGGGGAAGGATGAGGACTTTGCCGCGCTGGTGCGTGAGCTCATCGCCACGCTGATTGCGCAGACCCGCGCGACCCACCTCGACGCCGATGGCGTGGCGCTCGGACTGATCGGAGTTCTCGAGGTGCTGTGGCAGGGCATCGCCTTCCAGAGCGAGAAAAAAATCGATCGCCGGGCCCTCGTGGCGCGCGCCCTCGCCTATCTGCGCTCGGTATTTCCGGGACAGTTCCCCGCGCCGCTGCGCGAGCGGGCGCGGCGGCCGGCACGGCGGCACGAAACGCGCACACCATGAAAAGAACCGGGAGCCTCTCGCGCTGGCTCATCATCCTGCCGCCGTTCATCTTCCTGCTGCTGTTCTTTCTCATTCCCTTCGCCTTCGCTTTCAAGATCAGCTTCGCGGAGAGCGCCGCCCGGGTACCGCCCTTCACCGACGTCGTCACGCTGACGCCCGAGCACCACCTGCATCTGGCCGCGACCCTGGCGAATTACCGCTACCTGTTCACCGACGAGGTCTACGGCGTCGCCTACCTCTTCTCGCTGCGCACCGCGTTTTTCTCCACCCTGATCTGTCTCCTGCTCGGCTACCCGATGGCGTATGCGCTCGCGCGCGCGCCGCGCAGCACCCAGAGCGTGCTGCTGCTGGTCATCATGCTCCCCTTCTGGACGTCATTCCTGCTGCGGGTGTATGCGCTCGAGGGCATCATCCGCGACAACGGCCTGCTCAACACCGTGGCTCTGCACCTGGGGCTGATCAGCCACCCGCTGCGCATCATGCGCACCAACCTCGCGGTGTACCTCGGCATCATCTATTCCTATCTGCCCTTCATGGTGCTGCCACTGTTCGCGACGCTCGAGAAGCTCGACCGCACGCTCCTCGAAGCGGCCGCCGACCTCGGCAGCACCCCGCGGCGTGCGTTCCTCGACATCACCCTGCCGCTCTCGGTGCCGGGGGTGATCGCCGGCTCGATGCTGGTCTTCATTCCGGCGGTCGGCGAGTTCGTGATTCCCTCGCTCCTCGGCGGCCCCAACAATCTGATGATCGGGCGCGTGCTGTGGGATGAGTTCTTCGGCAATCACGACTGGCCGGTGGCCGCCGCCGTCGCGATCGCCTTCCTGCTGCTGCTGGTCGGACCGATCGCCATCTACCAGCACTACAACGTGCGCCAGCTCGAGGCCTGATTGGAGCGCGCTCCGTCGTTCTTCCTGCTCTCGGTGCTGTGCTTCGGCATTGCGATTCTGTACATCCCGATCCTGGTGCTCATCGGCTACTCCTTCAACGCCTCGCCGCTGGTCAATGTCTGGGGCGGCTTCTCCACCGCGTGGTACGCAGCGCTGTGGCACGACCGCCAGCTGCTCGAGGCGGCGTGGCTGTCGCTCGAAGTGGCGGTGAGCGCCTCCACGGGCGCCGTAGTCCTCGGCACCCTGGCCGCGATTGCCCTGGTCCGATTCGGACGATTCCGCGGGCGGCTGCTGCTCACCGGAATGGTGAACGCGCCGCTCGTGATGCCGGAGATCATCACCGGTATCACGCAGCTGCTGCTGTTCGTGTCCCTGGTGCAGCTGCTCTCCTGGCCGCACCGCGGATTCACCACGATCGTGATTTCGCACATCACCTTCTGCGCCGCTTACGTCACCATCACGGTGCAGGCGCGGCTGCAGAGTGCGGACCGCTCCCTCGAGGAGGCGGCCATGGATCTCGGCGCGCGTCCGGCGCGTGCTTTCCTCGAGATCACGCTGCCGATCATCGCCCCGGCGATCATCTCCAGCTGGCTGCTGTGCTTCACGCTATCGCTCGACGACCTGGTGATCTCGAGCTTCGTCTCCGGTCCGGGCGCGAGCACCCTGCCGATGGTGATCTATTCGAAGGTGAAGCTCGGCGTCAGCCCGGACGTCAACGCCCTCGCGAGCCTGATCGTCTGCGTCGTCGGGGCGCTGATCCTGACGGCGGGCTGGCTCATGGCGCGGGCCGAGCGGCGTCGCGCCCTCGAGACACACCCCGGTTAGTACGCCGTCTTGATGCGCGTCCAGGTACGTGTGCGAAGGCGCTCGAGCGCCGGCGCCACTTCCCGCGAATAGTACAGGCGCGCCTCGATCGCAGCGGTCGGGTAGATCGTCGGGTCGTGGAGGATCTGCGGGTCGATGTAGACGTCGGCGGCGCGGTTGTCGTTGCCGTAGTGAATCTCGTTGGTGATGGCGGCGATCACGCGCGGCTCGAGCATGAAGTTGAGGAACCTGAGGGCGTTCTGCGGATGCGGCGCGTCCGTGGGGATGAGCAGCGCATCGTAGGTGGCGTTGGCGCCTTCCTTCGGCACGGTGAAGGCGAGCGGCACGTCGACGCCGGCAGAGAGAGCGCGCGCCCGCGAGGTGGAGTAATCCGCCGACCACGACATGGAGATACAGAACTCCCCGTTGATGAGGCCGTTCATGTACTCCGAGGAATCGAAGGCCTTGACGTAGGGTCGCACGGCGAGCAGCAGATGCTCGGCCTGGCGGTAGTCCTCGGGGCGCGTCGTGTTGGGATCGAGATGCAGATAGTTGAGGGCCAGCTGCAGCACGTCCTCGGCCGAGTCGAGGAACGAGACGCCGCAGTCGGCGAAGCGCGCGATGATCTCGGGCCTGAAGATCATGTCGAGACTGTCGACCGGGGCCTGCGGCATGCGCGCCCGGATGAGCCTCTCGTTGTAGGCGAAGCCGTTGACGGCATGCAGATACGGCATGGCGTGCGCATTGGCGGGGTCGGCGGCGGCCTCGATGGCGAGCACGTGCGGGTCGAGGTTGTGCCAGTTGGGGAGCTTGCTGCGATCGAGGGTGCGGTAGATGCCGGCCTTGATCTGGCGGGCGAAATAGTCGGTCGAGGTGCTGACGACGTCGTACCCCGAGTCGCCCGCCATCATCTTGGCCTCGAGGGTCTCGTCGGAGTCGTAGGTGTCGTACTCGACCTTGATTCCGGTGGTGCGCTCGAAGTCCGCGATGGTGTCCTTGCCGATGTAGTCGGCCCAGTTATAGACATGCAGCACCGGCTCCTCCCCGCCCCCGCGGGGTGCCCGGCCGCACCCGCCCACGGCGAGTGCGCCGAACACCAGGGCGCAGGCAGCACGCCCCGCGCCCTGCCTCACTAGAGCTTCACCATCACGTGCCGCACCACCGTGTAGTCCTCGAGCGCATAGACGGAGAGGTCCTTGCCGTATCCGGAGCGCTTGAAACCGCCGTGCGGCATCTCACTCACCGAGGCGAAGTGGGTGTTGATCCAGGTGGCGCCGTACTGGAGCCTGGCCGCCACCTGCATGGCGCGCCCGATATCGCGCGTCCAGACCGAGGATGCGAGGCCGTATTCGGAGTCATTCGCCCAGCGCACCGCCTGCTCGGTATCGGTGAAGCGCGTCACCGACACCACCGGACCGAACACCTCGCGCTGCACGATCTCATCATCCTGGCGCGCGCCGGCGACGACGGTGGGCTCGTAGAAAAAGCCCGCGCCGCTGCGCTTCCTGCCGCCGGTGGTGACCTCGACGTGCGGCGCCTGCGCCGCGCGCGCCACCATGCCCGCGACGCGCTCGCGCTGCTTCTCGGAGATCAAC
>Ga0070735_10004923_pt1 | contig 11148 bp, 11 predicted proteins | sample Coa_R1_FD_66443 | JGI IMG/M metagenome (GOLD analysis project Ga0070735, IMG submission 66443) | Surface soil microbial communities from Centralia Pennsylvania, which are recovering from an underground coalmine fire - Coalmine... | ecosystem: Environmental > Terrestrial > Soil > Unclassified ... | reverse complement strand
TCCAAATGGGGGACCGCCCCCGCAGCGAGACGCGCCGGGGTGGACAGTGCGCGTGGTGCCCAATAAGTTTCCGGCTCTGGGCATTGAAGGGACTCTGAACCGCCAAGCCGAGGGGATGTTTGACCGCATGAACGGGATTGGGGCGCATGAGGTCATCATCGAGACGCCGGACCACAATGCCAACCTTGCCACGCTGCCTCCGAAGCGAATCGAAGACGTGCTATGGACGTTCCGTGACCGGATCCTCGATCTGAAGAAGGATCGGCGGTTTAAATACATTTTGATCTTTAAGAATCATGGCGAGGCGGCTGGGGCTTCACTGGAGCACTCGCACTCGCAATTGATCGCGCTGCCGATCCTTCCGATTAACGTCACGCAGGAGCTAGAGGGAGCCAAGCAGTATTTTCTGTACAAGGAGCGGTGCGTGTTCTGTGACATAATCCGGCAGGAGATGGATGGCGGCACGCGGGTGGTGGCGGAGAATGAAAATTTCGTGACGCTGGCACCGTATGCGCCGCGGTTTCCATTCGAAACATGGATATTGCCGAAGTCGCACGAGTCGGCGTTTGAAAATTCGTCGTCGCACATGTTTGAAAATCTGGGCCGGTCCTTGAAGGATCTGCTGGGCAGAGCGGACCGGGTACTCGATAACCCGCCTTACAATCTGGTGGTTCATACTTCGCCAGTACAGGATCCGACCAACGATCACTATCACTGGCACATTGAGTTCATGCCGAAGCTGACCAAGACGGCGGGATTCGAATGGGGCACCGGTTTTTATATCAATCCGACCCCGCCCGAAGAGGCGGCGAAGTTTCTGCGTGAGGCGAATGTGGAGGAGGCCGCGCCGGTTTCGGTAGGCTGAGGTATCAGAATCGCAAAAAGAGGGGGCACGGTATGAGAACCGTGCCCTTTTCCGTTGGCCGGAGAGAGAGAAGGGCTTTGTAAGGCCCTTGAATGAAGACAGGATATGGAATTCAGCGGGGCTGGTTGTCACAAGAATGTAAAAACGCTGCTAGCGTGCGCGGGACACTCCAGGCGGCTCGCGGATCAGGCTTGGGTGCGGTCCTGGAACTCTTCGTGCCACGCCATTTGGATGGCTTCGAGCTTGCCTTCGTTAGAAGATTTGGGATCGCCAGCGAAATCGGGCAATTCGGTCACGTAGCGATGCAAGTCCGTGAAGCGCACCGTGAGCGGGTCGACTTCCGGATGTGTTTCGGAAAGCAGAATGCCGAGGTCTTCAGCGTCGTCCCAGGTTAGTTTCTTGGCCATTCTCAGTGCTCCTCGGAAACGTAGTTGCGGTTCCACGCGGGAATTTCTACGACGACTTTGCCGGGCTTGGTGATTTGCGCCTGGCAGCCGAGGCGCGAGTTTAGCTGCAGGTCGGCAGCCATGTCCAAGCGGTCGGCTTCGTCATCATCCATTTCGGAGAGATTCTCGGCGCCTTCTTTGACCCAGATGTGGCAAGTGGTGCAGGCGCAGTTGCCGCCGCAGGCATGGTCGAGCGGGATGCCGAAATTCAGGGCGATGTCGAGCAGGGATTCCTCTTTGCCGTGATCTTCGTAGGGCAGCTTGCCGTGCTCGAACTGTACCGTCTTACCTTCGGGCAGGAAGGTGACCTGGACCGTGTTTTCGCCGGGAGCTTCTTCGGTGGCCGCTCCGGCGCCTTGGGTTTTTTCGTGTGCCATGACTGCTCCTAGTTTCCCCTGTGTTCCTCTGTGAACTCCGTGGTTGGTTTTTCAACCGCCTTAAACCACGGAGGTCACAGAGATACACAGAGGGTTACTCGAATTCTGCTTTTGCCATGGGATGAGGCGCGGTGGGACCTTCGCCCAGGTCGGTCTCATCCATGTTCTTACCTTTCAGCGCTGATGATACGGCGCTGTCCATCATTAATTCCGCTAAGCGTGTCGTACCCTGATTCAGCGCTTCGATAGCTTTGCGGATTGCCTGGTAGTCGTCTTCGGCACTCACCGCGGTGAGGGCCTTCTCCATCTTGGCGATCCGCTTCTTTTCGTCGGTCGTGAGCTGTCCCCAGGCGGCGCTTTTCTTGCCCTTTTCAAGCGCAGCGAGAATGGTCGCCGCTTCGTTGCGCGCTTCAATCAGCTGGCGACGCCGGAAATCTTCTTCAGCATTGTCGAAGGAGTCGAGGATCATGCCTTCAACCTGCTCATCCGTGAGGCCATAGCTGGGCTGAACCTGGATTTCGGCTTCTTTGCCGCTGCGCTGCTCGCGGGCGGAAACGTGCAGGATGCCGTTGGCGTCGATCAGAAACTTCACTTCGACGCGAGGGATTCCGGCGGCCATGGGCGGAATGCCTTTGAGGTCGAAGCGAGCGAGCGAGCGGCAGTCGGTTGCCAACTCACGCTCACCTTGCAGCACGTGAATCGCGACGTTGGCCTGGCCGTCGATCTGGGTGGTGTAGAACTGCGTGGCCGAGGCCGGAATGGTCGAGTTGCGCAAAATGATTTTGTCCGTGACCCCGCCGGCGACTTCGATGCCGAGCGAGAGCGGTGTGACGTCGAGCAGCAGCATGTTCTCGGTGGCTTCGGAACCGCCGCCGAGAATATTGGCTTGCACGGCTGCGCCGAGCGCGACGACTTCGTCAGGATTGAGACCGGTGTGCGGCTCCCGGCGGAACATTTCTTTGACGAGCGCGCGAACTTTCGGGATGCGCGTGGAACCTCCGACCAGGACAACTTCGTCGATCTGCTCGGGCGCGAGCTTGGCATCTTTCAGAGCCTGCTTGCAGGGGCTGACCGTGCGGTCGATGATCGGCTGAATCAGCTGTTCGAACTGTTCGCGCGTGACCTCGCGCTGGTACCGCTTGCCTTGCGGCAATTCGATATCGAGCTTCACCGAGGGCTGAGAGGAGAGCGCAATCTTCGCGTCTATGACGGACTTGCGGATAGCCTGTACGGCCTCGGCGTTGCGGCGCAAGTCAATGCCGAGGTCGCCGCGAATGTCGTCGAGGGCAATGGTGATCAGCAGGTTGTCGATGTCGTCGCCGCCGAGGTGCGTGTCGCCGTTGGTAGCGATGACCTCGAAGATTCCGTCGTGCAGCTTGAGAATGGAGATATCGAAGGTGCCGCCGCCGAGATCGTAGACGGCGACGATGCCGTTCTGCTTTTTGTCGAGCCCATAGGCGAGCGACGCGGCGGTGGGCTCATTGACCAGCCGCAGGACTTCGAGTCCGGCAATGCGGCCGGCATCTTTCGTGGCCTGGCGCTGAGCATCGTTAAAGTAGGCGGGCACCGTGATGACCGCCTTCGTGACCGGCGCGGCGAAATAGCGCTCGGCGTTGCGCTTGAGCTGGCGCAGGATGAGCGCAGAAATCTCCGGAGGAGTAAACGTCTTGTCGCCTAGCCTGATGCGGAGCACTTCTCCGGGCTGCAGGTCTTCGGCGAGACGGAATGGAAAAAGTTTCAGTTCCTCTCGAATATCCTCAACACCGCGTCCCATCAGGCGCTTGATCGAATAGACTGCCCGCTCGGGCGTTTCGATCAGATACTTGCGAGCGGAGTTGCCGATGATGGGCTGACTTTTTTCGTCGAGCGCGACGACCGAGGGGACAAGGTTCAATCCATCGTCGCCTGGGATGACGACAGGCGTCTCCCCTTGCATGAAGGCCACGAGAGAGTTCGTGGTTCCGAGGTCGATGCCGACGATGCGATCAGAATTCATAATTCATACGATCAGTGCTCACGCGATCTCTTTTGCTTCCACAGCTTCTTCTTCTGAGGAAGAATGACTTGATAGACGCTCTTGTTGTGCCGCCCAACCGCGAACCTTCGTTCCGCCATGAATCATGCCCTGAATGAAGGGCTCGAAAAACATGTAGGGATGAATCGAGGGCGGCGCACTGACGGCGTCGAGTTGCTGGCGGAGGTTTGTGGGAATCGAGAACTCAGTCGCGCTGAGATTGTCTTCGAGTTGCGCGAACTTGCTCGCGCCGAGAATGGTGGAGGTGACACCGGGCCGAGTGGCCACCCAGTTTAAGGCAACCTGCGCCGGGGAACGGTGGAGTTGCTTTGAGACGTCGAGCAGGACATCCAGGATTTTCCAGTTTTGATCGGTGAATCTGGCGAAAGTCGGATTGCCGGAGTCTTTTACCTTTTCGAGGCGGCCGTCGCCCTTGAAGGCTCTTCCATCGTTCTGGTATTTACCGGTCAAAAAGCCGCTGGCCAAGGGACTCCAAGGACAAATACCGAGACCGAATTCCTGCGCCGCAGGAATGTGTTCGCGCTCGATATTGCGTTCGACCAAGGAGTACTCCAGTTGCAAAGCAATCGGACGCTCCTTGCCTTCTTTTTCGGCAAGAGTATAGGCGCGCGCTCCGTACCAGGCTGGTGTGTCAGAAAATCCGTAATGACGAACCTTCCCTTCGCGTACGAGATCATTCAAGGTTGCGATGACTTCTTCGACGGGAGTGACTGTGTCCCATGCGTGCAGCCAGTAGAGATCGATGTAATCGGTTTGAAGACGGCGAAGAGACCCGTGGAGGGCGCGGTAAATGTTTTTGCGTCCATTACCGCCCGCATTCGGGTTGCCCGGTTCGGCATTGAAGGTAAATTTCGTAGCCAGGACGACTCGGTCACGGAGACCGCTCTCGACGATAAATTTCCCGACCAACTCTTCGCTCTTGCCGCCGGTATATCCGTCGGCCGTGTCAATGAAATTCCCGCCGGCTTCGAGGTATCGATTGAAGAGGCTGCGAGAAACGTTCTCCTCCGCTCCCCATCCCCACTCGGTGCCGAAAGTCATGGTGCCGAGACAGAGTGGGCTGACGCGCAATCCGGATCGTCCGAGCGTGTTGTATTCGTTCAATAGCATGGCGAAATCCTCGATCTTCAGTTCTCCAGCGCCGCGTTTACGTCCCTCAGAAGGTTGCGAATGTAGTTGCGGCGGTTCAGAACATCGACCATCTTGCTTGTAATTTGTTTCCCGTCGGCGGAGCCGGCAGGCAGGTTGCGATCGACGAGGGAGTCCCATTCCTTCCAGAATCCCTGCAATTCCTGCAGCAGCGACTCGTGCTTCGTTTCGAGAACCTCTTTGTGCTTACGGATTTCTGCGCTCAGGGAGGCGCCGTCCTCGCCCATTTTCCGGTTCATCTTGAGTTCTTCGAGTTGCATGTTCAGTTCGAAGACTTCTTCCAGCAGATCGGGTGGAACGATCTGCTTCTTGATTTCTCCAGTGGCGCGGGCTTGCTCGGTCGCGCTTTTCGACTGCTCTTCCAGAACGATGCCTTCCAGATGCAGCAGATATTCGGTCCGCTTGATCGGGTCGCGCAGCGTGCGGTAGGCGTCGTTGAGCAGGGAGCTTTGCTCCAGGCTCCACTGCTGCTCCATGCTGCCGGCGCGGGCATTCAAGTCGGGATGAAGCTTGCGGCTGAGTTCATAGAAGTCTTTTTCGAGAGCAGCGACGTTGAGATCAAGTTTCGGCGGAAGGGCGAAGAACGTGAAATAGTCCACCGGTACCGGAGGCTGGACCTTGCCGCAAGAAGCACAGAAGTGGGCGGCGCGCATGGATCCGCATGACCAGCAAGAGTGCGTGTCCTCTGGCGGGGCTTTGGGGCTGATCGCGGTTAGAGAAGACTTGGTCATCACACTTTAAATCCTCACACTGCATTGGGCGCAGGCCGAAGCGCCTGTTGATCCAACCAGGTTGTCCGGTGGTGCCGCCGGCACGCGGACAAGAGTGTCCGTGCCACACACTCAGGCGGAGAATGAAGTTCCGCAGCCGCACGACTTGGTGGCTTGCGGATTCACGAAAACAAATCCCTGCTGCATCAGCGTCTCCTGATAATCCAGGGTCATGCCATGCAGGTAGATGAACGACTTCGGGTCGACAAAAACACGCACATCGCCAAACTGAAAGATACGGTCGCGTTCGCGCGGCTGCGAGTCAAAGCGGATGTTGTAGCTGAGGCCGGAGCATCCGCCGCCCTGCACGCCCAGACGAAGGCCACCCTGCTCGGCCGAGATCCCCTCTTTTGCCATGGCGGTACGCACCTTTGCCAAGGCTTTCTCGGTGACCACGATTCCCTTGGCAGTGGCCTGCTGCGCCGGATTTTCGGTTGCAGTCGTCATAAGAGCCATTACGAGCCATAAGCTTCGAGTTACGAGCGACCTAGCTCATAGCTCAGCGCTCGAAAACTCGCTATTTTGCTTCGGCGGCGACGGGCTTGGATGCTTCCTGCTTCTTCTTCCAGTCACCGATCGCGGCGCGGATGGCGTCTTCGGCCAACACCGAACAGTGGATCTTCACCGGAGGGAGCGACAACTCCTTCACGATGTCCATGTTCTTGATGGCGAGAGCTTCGTCCACCGTCTTGCCTTTGACCCACTCGGTGGCCAGCGAGGACGAGGCGATCGCCGAGCCGCAACCGAAGGTCTTGAACTTGGCCTCTTCGATGACGTTGGTTTCGCGGTTGACCTTGATCTGCAACTTCATGACGTCGCCGCACTCGGGCGCGCCGACCAAGCCGGTGCCCACATCCTGGCTCGTTTTATCCATGGAGCCGACGTTGCGGGGATTGTTGTAATGATCGATCACTTTGTCGCTATATGACATTCGGTTCTCCTGAGCTTTGTCTTCGAAATCTCCTCAGAGGCTAAAGCCTCGGATGAGTGATGCCCTACGGCACGGCCCAAGCCGCGCCCTTCCACTTTTTACTCTCCTGCCCACTTCACGTCTTTGAGATTGATGCCTTCCTTCGCCATCTCATAGAGCGGAGAGAGTTCGCGGAGCCGTTCGACAGTTTCGATCACGCGGTCCGCAACGTAGTCGACTTCAGCTTCGGTGTTGAAGCGGCCGATGCCGAAACGAATCGAACTGTGCGCCAGGTCGTCGCCGGTGCCGAGAGCCTTCAGTACATAAGATGGCTCCAGCGTCGCAGAGGTGCAAGCCGATCCGCTGGAAACTGCGATGTCGTTGATGCCCATGAGCAAAGACTCGCCCTCGACGTAGGCGAAGCTGATGTTCAGGTTGCCGGGGAGCCGATGGTCCATGGAACCGTTGATGTAGACCTCATCCAGTTTGCCCATGATGCGGTCGCGCAGACGATTGCGCAGCCCCGCGAGCTTACAGGACTCCTGTGGCATTTCTTCCTGAGCGATGGCGCATGCCTTGCCAAGACCGACGATGCCCGGAACATTCAGCGTGCCCGAGCGCATACCGCGCTCGTGGCCGCCGCCATCGATGATGGCGGAAATCTGCACGCGCGGATTCTTGCGGCGAACATAGAGCGCGCCCACGCCCTTGGGGCCATACATTTTGTGGCCGGAGATCGAGGCCAAGTCGATGTTCTGCTTAATCACGTCGACGGGAACCTTGCCGACGGCCTGAGTGGCGTCAGTGTGGAAGATCACTCCGCGCTCGCGACAAAGCTTGCCGATCTCCGCAACGGGCTGGAGAACGCCAATCTCGTTATTCGCGAACATGATCGTCACCAGGATTGTCTTGTCATCCATGGCGCGCTTCAGATCGTCGAGGTCAATGAGACCGTCCTTCTGCACCGGCATGTAGGTGACGCGGTAGCCATACTTTTCCAGGCGCTTGCAGGTGTCGAGCACGGCCTTGTGCTCGGTGACCGCAGTGATGATGTGATTGCCCTTCTCGCGGTACATTTCGGCAACGCCCTTGATCGCAAGGTTGTCGCTTTCAGTCGCGCCGGAGGTGAAGATGATCTCTTTGGTGGTCGCGCCAACTAGTTTGGCAATGCGCTCACGCGCAGTTTCGACGCCCTCTTCGGCAGCCCACCCGAACGAGTGGTTGCGGCTGGCGGCGTTGCCAAACTTCTCCATGAAGTAGGGCAGCATCTCTTCCAGCACCCGCGGATCCATGGGGGTGGTGGCGTGGTTATCCATGTAGATGGGCAACTTCACATTCTTGCCATTCGTGGAGTGCGCCTGAGTCTCTGCCTGGGGGACTTTCACATCCGTGCTCATTGATTAACTCTCCTACTCGTCTTTTTGATGAATCTGTTGCCTCAAGGGCTCAACTGATCGTGACTAATTCGGCCGCTTTAGCAGCCGGGCCGACGGGTTCTTCCGGTTCTTCCCGCATATGCGAAATCTTGATTCGCTTCAGAACAGCTTCAATACTCTCGTTCACCTTGCGGAGCGGTTCGCGAATATTGCAGCGATCACTCTGGTCGCACTCGCCTCGGACCGTCACGCAGGAAGTGATGAACAGGGGGCCATCAATCGCCTGAATCACTTCGAATGCGGAAATCGTATGCGCCGCCCGCGCCAGCGTGTAGCCGCCATTAATGCCATGCTGCGACTGCAGCAAGCCCGCCTTGGCCAGCCGCTGCAGAATCTTGGCTAGAGCTTCGGGCGGGATGCCATAGGCATCAGAGACGTCCTTGGCGCTGCGCGAACCCTCACTCGAATGCTCGGCGAGGTGCTTCATCGCCATTAGCGCGTAGTCGGCTTTTTTAGTGAGCTTGAGCACCCGGTTATCCCTTACGGAAACCCGACCAATTGAGTCGGATACAAATACGACCTTTTCCGTCGTAATTCAATTCTACGTCAGGCCTGCGGGTTCGGGCAAGCCTGCGCAGCCAAGTGCAAAGATTCCAATTTAACGGTAAGTATCGCCGGGTGAATGGGTTAGGTCGAGGCGACAAAAATAGTCGGAATTGCCTGGTTGGAATAGGGGTGTCGGATGGTCCACTGGCTGTTACGAATTCACGACGGCGCAACATTCGGGGACTTGACAACCTCTAAAGCCGTTCTAAAATACCGGGAAATTCCGGCGAAAAACTGACCCTTAGCCATTACTCGCGGGCCCGTTCGGATTTATGACCTCAAAGTCGCCCCTCTCTCCTCAAAGCGTAAATATGAAGCAGCCCTGTAAGCACCCGCGCGTACAAATCGTGAGCCGCGATGAAGACTCGGAGTTTGTCGAGTGCAAGGAATGCGGCGAGATCTTCGAGTCAAGCGAGTTCAAGGACATGAACATCGAAGAAGAGAGCAAAGACATCGAGATCTAGTCTCGAGCTTTGAGTTTCGAGTCCCGAGCTCCAACTTATCTGGCCCCCCATCTGAGGACTGAAAATTCCGGCTTGAAGGTCAGCGCAGTTGCAGGCTTGCTTCTGCTGAAAAATCCAGGGCGGCAAAATCTTTCGCCAAAAACTTGGGATACGCTGCGGCGGCGATCATGGCGGCATTGTCGGTGGAGAGTGGGCGCGAGGGGAAAAAAACTGGCAGGCCTTTCTTGGCGCCTTCGCGTTCGAAAGTTTGGCGCAATTCCTGGTTGGCGGCAACACCTCCCGTGACGAAGAGTGTGACAACATCGTAGGCCTCGGCGGCCGCCAGCGTCCTCGCTACCAGATCCTCAACAATCGCCCGCTGGAACGACGCTACGAGGTCGAGGGTGAGCTTGTCGCAGTTGGCGAGATAGTCTTCCAATTTTGGTTTGCGAACGCGATCCAAGGCTTCATGGCGCGCGCTCACTGCACTGTGCATATCGTGCGCTTCGACGTAGCGCAAGATGGCTGTCTTGATGCCGCTGTAGGAAAAGTCGAAGCGGGGACGCGTGTCTTCGGGATCGACGGTCCGGCCGTCGCTGCGGCCGCGACGGTCGCGATGCTTGATTTGCGCTGGAGGAAATCTCACCGCCCGGGGATCGCCATGGGGAGCGAGGCGGTCGATGACGGGGCCTCCGGGATATCCCAGGCCGAGAAGCTTGGCGACTTTGTCGAAAGCTTCGCCAGCAGCGTCGTCGCGGGTGTGGCCGATGTTTTCGTAGGTCCACGAGGCGCCAGTTTGTGAAGCGAGGTAGAGGTGGGTGTGCCCCCCGGAGACGACGAGGGCGAGCACAGGAAATTGCATATCGTGGTTTCCCTTTTGCCGCTCTTCGAGCAACACGGCATGGATGTGACCTTCGAGGTGATTGACTGCGATCAGAGGCTTGTCCAGAGCGAATGCCAAAGCCTTCGCGTAGCTGATGCCCACCAGCAATGCTCCGGCGAGGCCGGGACCCTGAGTGACTGCAATGGCATCGATGGAATCGTAAGTGTGCTTGGCCTCGGCAAGCGCCTGGCGGACTACCGGAACAATGGCGCGGAGATGCTCGCGTGACGCGAGCTCCGGGACGACTCCACCGTAAGGCTGGTGGGTAGCGATCTGCGAGGCCACGACGTTGGAGACCAGCTGTTCGCCGGAACGCACCACGGCCGCGGCAGTCTCGTCGCAGGAGCTTTCGATGCCGAGGATGTAAGCGCCGGGCATGTGCCTATATTATTAGAAAATAGCATGGGCTCGTGAAATGGACTTCAAGGCATTCGCCACATCGATCGTTGAAACCCTGCGCCAGCGCGGCTTTCAGGCTTACCTGGTGGGGGGATGCGTGCGCGATCTGCTACTGGGGCGCGAGCCGAAAGACTATGACGTGGCGACGAGTGCGACGCCGGAGCAGGTCATGGGCATCTTCCCGGAGACTTATGCGGTGGGGGCGCAATTTGGAGTTGTTCTGGTGCCGGCGCCTGATGGAGATGTTGCGAGCGACGTCGCTATGGCGGAGTCTGCTAAGGCTCATGCTGTCGAAGTGGCGACTTTCCGGAGCGATATTGGGTACTCGGACGGCCGGCATCCCGATGAAGTGCGTTTCAGTGCGGACCCGCGGCAAGACGTTGCGCGGCGGGATTTCACGATCAACGGGATGCTGCTCGATCCGGTGAACGAGAACGTGCTCGACTTTGTGGGCGGGCGTGAGGATCTGAGAGCGGGGATCATCCGAACGATTGGCGACCCGGAACTGCGTTTCGGGGAAGACAAGTTGCGCATGCTGCGGGCGGTGCGCTTTGCGGCGAGGTTCGAATACGCGATCGAGCCGGGGACATTTGCAGCCATGCAGAAGCTGGCAAAGCAGATTGAGGTCGTATCGCGGGAACGCGTACGTGATGAACTGACTCGCATGTTAACCGAAGGGCATGGACGGCGGGCCTTCTTACTGTTGGATGAGAGTGGCTTGCTGGAGCACGTTTTGCCGGAGATTTCCGCGATGAAAGGGATACAGCAACCGCCGGAGTTTCATCCCGAGGGAGATGTCTTCGTGCACACGCTGCTGCTGCTGGAAAACCTGCCGCGGCCGTGTCCGTTGACGCTGGCCTGGGGGGCACTGCTGCATGATGTCGGGAAA
>Ga0070735_10004922_pt1 | contig 11149 bp, 13 predicted proteins | sample Coa_R1_FD_66443 | JGI IMG/M metagenome (GOLD analysis project Ga0070735, IMG submission 66443) | Surface soil microbial communities from Centralia Pennsylvania, which are recovering from an underground coalmine fire - Coalmine... | ecosystem: Environmental > Terrestrial > Soil > Unclassified ... | reverse complement strand
TGACCAAGATCACATCGTCGACGCCCCAGTCGGCGTTGACCGCCGCGAGGCCGCCCTCGGTCACGATCGCGAACTGCGGGCAGTCAAGGCCGGTGGTGCGGAGCAGCTGGCAGACGCCGCGAGCGTGCACGAGCTCGCGCCTGGCATCGACCAGTACCGCGTCCGCGGGCGGCGCCGCTACCAGCGCGGATGCTTCGGCGGGCAGTACTCGCACCGAATGCAGCAGCAGTCCGAGCGCGGGCAGCACCTCGGCCGAGGGCTCAAGCGAGCCGGTGATCAGCAGCAGGTCGCTCACTGCACCTCCCATACCTTGGATCAAAACACGCAAGGACCCGGAGGCGGCAGCGCCCGGGTCCCGATAACGGCAGGATATCGGATATGGCGACGGTGACAATCAGGTACTGGGCCGCGGCCAGGGACGCGGCGGGGGTCGCCGAAGAGGCGATCGACGCCGTCACCCTCGACGACGCGCTGATCCAGATCGTGGCCCAGCGGTCACCTGGCCCAGGCGGCGACCGGCTGCGCGCGGTCCTGGCTGGGTCGTCGTTCCTGGTCAACGGCGATCCGGCGGGCAAGCGAGCGGCTGCGGCTGCGCTGGTGTTGCCTGAGAAAGCGGTGGTAGAAGTGCTGCCGGCGTTCGCTGGCGGGTTATCTGACCGGGTTATCAGGCCCGGCTATCTGGCATGGTGGGCATCGCGCAGTGGCGTGCGGCACACTGGAGAGGTATTTCTTAGAGTGTCCGCTTGTGTACGGTGCGGAGCCGATGCGTATGAACGATGAGCGGTATCCCGGCGAATCACATCGCCAGGAGCCAGACCACGAGAGCGTCGTGACCAATTCCGGCGGCGATTTGAACCATGGGCCTCGCCCCTACGTTCTCAATAGTGTGCCGAACGCGGGAACCGCGGCCCGTCACGGGCGGGAGGCTGACGAAGCCTTTGTCCGGGCGCTGTATGCAGAGCACGGCAGCGCCCTGTTTCGTTACGCCTACCACCTGATGAGCGGGGACAGGCAGCGTGCGGAGGATTTGGTGCAGGAAACGATCGTGCGGGCATGGCGCCACCCTGAGGCGCTTGCCGACAAGCCTGCGCGGCCGTGGCTGTTCGCTGTCGCTCGCAACCTCGCTGTCGACTCGTACCGCGCCCGCCAGGCACGTCCGACCGAGATCGGCGAGGCAGCGTTGACCCTGCTGCCGTCAGACGACGACGCGGACCGCACACTTGAGTCGTGGGCGGTTGCCGACGCGCTCGCCGCGCTCCGCCCTGATCATCGGCGAGTCCTGATCGAAACGTATTACCGGGGGTGTTCCGTGACCGAGGCGGCGGCCACGCTCGGCATCCCGCCTGGAACCGTGAAATCCCGAACGTTCTACGCGCTGAAGGCGCTCAAGCTGGCTCTGCAGGAACGGGGCCTGGCGACATGACACAACAGCAATCGTGGGAATGCGGCGAGGTGCGGATCTCGCTGGGGGTATACGTCCTAGGTGCGATCGACCCGGCCGAGCGGGCCGTGGTCGACGCTCACCTCGCCACCTGCCGCGAGTGCCGGGACGAGCTGGCCGGGCTGGCCAGCCTGCCGGCGCTGCTCGCCCGGGTGGGCCCTGAGGAGCTCAGCAGGATCGAGGCCGGGGTCGCTCAGCCCGACAACGAGGAAGCGCCGCCAGAACTGGTCGGTGCGGTGCTCGACCTGGCCGCCGCGCGGCGCAAGCGAACCCGGTGGCGATACCTGACGTCGGCCGCCGCGGTGGTGGCCGTGCTGGGCGGCGTGTTCGGCGGCGTCGCGGCGACCCGGTCGTCCGCTCCCACCACGCAAGGCACCGTCGCCGGGATGCTCGGGTGGTGGGGAAGCGGCCCCTGGGACCGGTACAGCGCGGTGTCACACGTGTCCGGCGCGTCCGCGAACGTGTACCTCACCAACCAGAAGTGGGGAACCGGCATCGGCGTCAGCGTGAGCGGTATCGCCGTCGGCACTACCTGCGACCTGTTCGCCACGCTGAAGGACGGTCAGCACAGGTGGGTGGCCAGCTGGACCACCTCGTACGACGAGGGCACGGTCGGCTACACCGGCTCCCTGTCGGTCGGCGAATCGGACATCGCCAGCATGGCCATCGTCGCGTCCGGCAAGACCCTGCTCACCGTTCCCACGCCCAACTAGGCTGTGGATCGCGTCTGACGCCACGCAGGGAAATGGATCGGCGGGAATGGACGGGGCAGACGCGATGCTAGGAATTGCATGGGTGCCGGGCTGATCGCACTGCTGGCCGCGCTGGTGGTGGCGACAGCAGCCGGGTTCGTCCTACGCGGGAGCGGCCGCCGGTTCCGGCGGGCGGCGTCGAATGACGGCAAGCGGGGAGGCAGTGTGCTGACCGAGGAGGACCTTGGCCAGCCGCTGGGGGCGCGGGCCACGCTGGTGCAGTTCTCTACCGCGTTCTGCGCGCCGTGCCATCCGACCAGGCAGATCCTGTCTCAGGTGGCGGACACCGTGCCAGGGGTGCGGCACGTGGACATCGACGCGACCAGCCGGCTTGACCTGGTGGAGCGCCTGCGGATCTTCAGCACCCCGACGGTTCTGGTGCTAGACCAGGCCGGGGTCATCGCTCAGCGAGCATCCGGGCAGCCGCGCAAGGTAGACGTGATCGCCGCGCTCGGCCGGGTCATCCAGGCCAGAGGTGACAGCCGGGCCGAGTCCGAATAGCATCGTGTTCGTGACCTGGAGGACAGAAATGCTGACAAAGCGGCGGGCAGTGGACTTCTGCCATGTCGCGACGGCGATCTGTCCGTGCTGCGCGGCCTGAGCCAATAACCCTGTCGGGGCCGGGGAACCCGGTACACCCGACGGCGGCGCCCTCACGGGTGGCACTGACCGGCGGCAAGGAGCACGACTATGGAGATCGACCCAAGAGGCCCCAGATTCAGCGCGGGACTGACCGTTATCGTCCTCGCCGCGGTTCTGATCACCCGCAGCCCCTGGCTGCTCGGGTTTCAGGCAGCGGTGTTCGGGATCGGTGCGCTGGCCGGGCTCCGGTATGCCCCCTATGGCCTGGTTTACCGGCAGCTGGTCCTGCCTCGGCTCGGGCGGCCCGCCTACACCGAGGCGGAAGCCCCGCCCCGGTTCGCGCAGGCGGTCGGCGCGGCATTCGCGGTGGGTGGCCTGGCCGGCTTCGCGGCCGGCAGCGTCACCGCGGCCATCGTGCTATCCGCTCTCGCCCTAGCCGCGGCATTCCTGAACGCCGCATTCAATTTCTGCCTGGGTTGCCAGGTGTATCTGTTCATTCAGCGGATCCGGCCCGTGCAAACGGGCGGTTCCTGACCGGGAGGAATATCAATGAGCCGTTCCGACGTTTTGGTGGACGCCGACTGGGTGGAATCCCATATCGGTACCCCCGGGGTCGCGATCGTAGAAGTAGACGAGGACGCCAGCGCTTACGACAAGGGGCACATCCCGAGCGCGCTGAAGGTGGACTGGAAGAAGGACCTGCAGGACCCGGTACGCCGCGACTTCGTGGACAAGACGGGCTTCGAGAACCTGCTGTCCGGCCTCGGCATTTCCAACGACGACACCGTGGTGCTGTACGGCGGCAACAACAACTGGTTCGCCGCGTACGCCTACTGGTATTTCCGGCTGTACGGCCACAGCGACGTCAAGCTGCTTGACGGCGGGCGCAAGAAGTGGGAGCTCGACTCGCGTGAGCTGACCACCGACGTGCCGCGGCGCGACCGGACCAGCTACGTCGCATCCGAGCAGGACGCGGCGCTGCGCGCGCTGCGCGACGAGGTCATCGCCGCGATCGGCAAGCGCAACCTGGTCGACGTGCGGTCGCCCGACGAGTTCGCCGGACGCCTGCTGGCCCCGGCCCACCTCCCGCAGGAGCAGGCCCAGCGGGCCGGGCACATCCCCACCGCCCGCAACGTGCCGTGGTCGAAGGCGGCCAACGAGGACGGCACGTTCCGTTCTGACGACGAGCTGCGTCAGCTGTATCAGGACGAGGCGGGTCTCGACTTCGGCAAGGACACGATCGCCTACTGCCGTATCGGCGAGCGCTCCGCGCACACCTGGTTCGTGCTGCACGAACTGCTCGACCAGCCGAACGTGAAGAACTACGACGGCTCGTGGACCGAGTACGGGTCGCTTGTCGGCGTGCCGATCGAGCTGGGTGAGGCCCGATGAGCGGCTGCGGCGCCCCGGCCGGCGGGTTCGAGCAGAAGCCCGGCGACACCAGCCAGGCGGTGGTCGAGGGCACGGTCAGCCACGGCGGAGCACCGGTCTCCACCGGCTATGCGCGGCTGCTCGGCACCGGCGACGAGTTCGTGGCGGAGGTCCCGCTGGGCAGCGACGGCGAATTCCGGTTCTTCGCCGCTCCCGGCTCCTGGACCGTACGGGTGCTGGCGCCTGGCGGCCTCAGCGCCGAGCACGTCGTCACCGCTGACTACGGACAGGTGACAAAGGTAACCGTCACGGTTTGATCGGTGACAGTGTCGTACCCGGGCCGGCCGCCTTCGTCCACGCGAGACGGCCGGCCCGACTCGTCGCCGACACACCTGACGGCGCCGTCCGCTCCCGGTCCCCTCAGCACCACGGTCCCCGCCAGAAACTCCGGCAGCGCAGCCGCGCCGGTTCCGGCCTGCTGGTTGTGACAACCAGCCGGTGATAGGCGGCTGGTTGCCACAACCATCCGCGCCCGCGCAGGACGCGCAGGCCGGGGCGGGTCGGCACGCGCACCGCCCCGGGGCTGAATCCGGTTAAGCAGGAGATCTCTATCCCGATGCGGAACAGTTCCGCGCGGAACGTCACGATCGCGATGGCCACCGGTTCGCGCGTCGCCGCCTCGGCGAACCGCGCGGTCACCGTGATGGCGGGGGAGCCAGGACCAAGGCCCAGGGCGGGCGCGATGGCCGGGTCCGCCGGGCCGACGCGTGCCCGCACCGTCGCCGCGGCCAGTGGCGCGGTCGCGTCGGCGAACGGCGGAAAGTCGTCGTCACAGCTCGCGTCCGCGCGGTAGGCAGTCGCGTCCGCGGCCGGCTCGCCGTCCAGCGACCATACGGTGCGGACCGCTCCGACCAGAACACCCGCCGGCAGCCCGAGCGCCGAGGTCACCTCCGGCGGTGCTGTTCGCCGTGAGATCTCCCGGCTCTGACGTTCGATCGCGTTGCCCATCGGGTCGAGCCGGGTGGCGAGCCCGGTCGCGCCCTCGACCGGCAGCCACGCCTCGCCCGTGCTGGCCCGGTACAACTGACCGTCCGGCAGGCGACGCAGCCGCGCCCGGCGGACGAGGTCGCCGATCGCCGCGTCTAGCTCACCGAGGCTGGCGCCATGTTTCCTGGCGAGTGCGCCGCGGCGGGGCAGTCGCCAGCCCGGCTCGCGAGGCCCGATGGTGGCCGCCAGCCGGTCGGCCAGCGAGTCAGCGCTGCCCGGATGGCTGCTCTCCACGACGTCCCGGGAGTCAGCGCCGTGCCGCGGCAAGCGCGCCAGCGTCGCTACGGCCCACGGAATGTCCTCTCTCGAATGGCGGACGTCGCATGGCATGATCCATCCTGTGTTCGCTCATTGTCCGGAGCCGACATGAATAAAAGGTGAACATTGCATGGACATTTCAGGCGGCAGAAATGGAAGGTAAGTGAATATTCGCCCGAAGCCAGGTCAGCCCAGCTAGGCCGGGACGCGACAGCCCCTATTGTGGGTTGGCTTGCCGCGCGGGGGCCGCGTCAGGTTCGTACACCAGAAGTTAACCTTCTGCTCCCCATTTGTCCACCTTCCGTTTGCCCGAAGATATCTGGCGCGCCGGCAGACTGTATGTGCACACGGTTCGCAGGCTCACCGGCCACCGGCTGCACGTCGCGGCCAGCAACACGTATGTAACGCCATAAGGAGAAACCCGATATGCCATTCCGACGTAGACAGCAGGTCGTGACGGTGGGCGGCGCCCTCGTCGCCGCGACCCTGGCTCTCGCCGCGTGCTCCTCGTCGAGCTCTTCCACCACGCCACCCGCCTCCTCTAGCTCGGACAGCAGCAGCGCTCCGGCAGCCGGCTCGTCGTCAAGCAGCGCGGCCCTCAGCGGCACACTGAACGGCAGCGGGTCAACGTTCCAGCTCACCTTTCAGCAGACGGCTCTCGCCCAGTTCAAGAGCGTCCAGTCCGGCGTCACCGTCAACTATGCGGGAGGCGGTTCCGGTAAGGGCCGCACTGACCTGGCTTCCGGCGTGGTCAACTTCGCCGGCTCGGACTCGCCGATCCCGGCCACCGAGACGGCGAACTTCAAGGGAAAGACCGTGCTGTATTTCCCCGTCCTGATCGGCCCGATCACGATGGCCTACAACCTGCCGGGCCTGAGCAAGCCGCTGCAGCTTGACCCGACCACGATCGCGAACATCTTCGACGGCAAGATCACGAGCTGGAACAACCCGGCGATCGCCGCGGACAACCCCGGCGTCTCGCTGCCCAGCACGCCGGTCACCATCGCGGTGCGCTCGGACTCCTCCGGCACCACCCAGAACTTCTCGCTGTTCCTCACCAAGGCCGCGCCGAGCGCGTGGACGCTGGGCAGCAGCTCGATCATCAAGTGGCCGGCCTCGGCCCGGGCAGGCAGCGGCAACTCCGGTGTGGCCCAGACCGTCAAGAACACCGCGGGCGCTATCGGGTACGTCGATTACTCCACCGCCAAGGCGGCCAACCTGACCACCGCCTCGGTGAAGAACCAGGCGGGTTCTTACGTCGCACCGTCCGCGGACTCGGCGTCCGCCGCCGCGGCCGGGGTCACCGTCGCCCCGGACCTGACCTTCCACGCGGTGTGGGGCACTGGCGCCAACGCGTACCCCATCACCTACCAGACCTGGGTCCTGGTCTTCGAGCAGCAGCCGGACGCGAACACCGCGGCGATGCTGAAGGCATACATCGGGTACCTGCTCGGCCCTGGCCAGCAGCTGCTGAGCCAGCTCGGTTACGCGCCGCTGCCATCGAGCATCGACCAGCAGGCCACCGCGCAGCTCGATAAGATCACCGGCTAACACGCGGGACGCACTGGTGCAGGCAACTACGACGGGGTTCCCGTCATGAGCGCGGCGACGCAGGCGGACCCGGCCACCCCGGCCGGGTCCGCCGGCCCGCTCGCGCACCGCAGGCCGCTCGGCGACCGGGGGTTCCAGATCCTCGCCGCCGCGGCCGGCCTGCTGGTGCTGGTCATCCTCATCCTGATCGCGTTCTCCACGACGCAGCAAGCCTCGTCCTGGTTCACCAAGGCGGGCTTCAGCGGGATCTTCTCCACCGACTGGGACGGTGCCACGCACTTCGGCGCGATGGCCTTTGTCTACGGAACGGTCATCACGGCCGTGATCGCGATCGTGATCGCGGTGCCGGTCAGCATCGGCATCGCGCTGCTGCTGACCGAAGTGGTGCCGCGCCGGTGGGCGCAGCCGATCGTGTACCTGATCGACCTGCTGGCTGTGGTGCCGTCGGTGGTCTGGGGCCTGTGGGGCATCCTGGTCTTCGCGCCATGGATCCAGCACGTCTACGCCTCGATAGCCTCCGGCCTGAAGGGCATCTGGGTTCTCGGGCCGCTATTCGGGCCGCCGGCCAGCGGAGCGGTCAGCGGCGCCTCCTTCTTCACCGCGGGACTCATCCTGGCCTTCATGATCACCCCGATCGTCACCTCGCTGTCGCGCGAGGTCATCGCGACAGTGCCCACGATCGACAAAGAGGGGGCCTACGCGCTCGGCGCCACCCGGTGGGAGATGATCAGGGGCGCGGTCTGGCCGCACAGCCAGGGCGGTGTTGTGGGCGCGGTGCTGCTCGGCCTCGGCAGGGCGATGGGGGAGACCATCGCCGCCGCGCTGGTCATCGGCTCGTCGGCCACCGTGACCTCGCACCTGTTCGCGCCTGGCTACTCGATGCCCGCCGTCATCGCGAACCAGTTCGGTGAGGCTTCCGGTGAGTTCCGCGCCGGACTGATCGGGCTCGGCGTGCTGCTGTTCCTGATCACCATCGTCATCAACCTGGCCGCCAAGGGAATCGTGAACCGCTCCGCGCGGCGGATGAGAGGGGCGTGAATGGCCACCGTTAGTGCCGGATCGCCCGTGGTCGACCTGCGTGAGCCCGCGGGCTGGCGGCGGAACAAGAACCGCATCGCCACCGTCGCGATGTGGCTGGCGCTGCTGCTGGCGATCGTCCCGCTCGGGTTCGTCCTGGAGACCGTGATCGCCAAGGGCGCCTCGATCATCAGCTGGCAGTTCCTGACCGGCGGCCCGATCCCGCCGAACGTCCTGCCCGCTGGGACGGGCGGCATGGGGCCTGCGGTCATCGGCACCCTGGAGATCACCGGCCTCGCCGCCCTTCTTGCCGTGCCGCTCGGCGTGCTCGGCGCCGTCTACATCAACGAGTACGGCGGCCGGGGAATCCTGGGCCGGCTGATCGGGTTCATGGCGGACGTGATGACCGGTGTGCCCTCGATCGTGATGGGCCTGTTCATCTACACGATCTGGGTCCTTCACTTCGGGGTATCCGGCATGGCCGGCTCGTTCGCGCTCGCCTGCCTGATGCTCCCGGTGGTGATCCGCTCGTCCGACGAGATGCTGAAGCTGGTCCCGCAGAACCTGCGGGAGGCGAGCTACGCCCTCGGCGCCACCAAGGCCCGGGTCACCGTCACCGTGGTGCTGCCGGCCGCCATCGGCGGCATCGTCAGCGGCGCGCTGCTGGCCATCGCGCGGGCAGCGGGCGAGACCGCACCGTTGCTGTTCTGTATCCTGACGGTGACCGCCACGAACGCCAACGTCTTCAGCGGCGCCAACACCGCGCTGTCCACCCAGATCTTCGCCAATGCCAATCAGGTCTTCGCCGGCGCACAGGCTCGCGCCTGGGGCGCCGCACTGACGCTTATCGCCATCACGTTCATATTGATGATCGCCGCCCGTATCGTCACCGCCCGCTTCACCCGTTATTCTCGGTAGGGAACTATGGAAGAGTCTGAGCAGCAGGTCATCCAGCACCTAGCGGTGCCCGAGCGGGTGTCGGACACGCCGCAGACGACGGGCGAGTCGATCTTCGACATGCGGGACGTCTCGGTCTACTACGGCTCGTTCCGCGCCGTGACCGGCGTCTCGCTGTCCATCCACGAAAACGAGATCACCGCGTTCATCGGGCCGTCAGGTTGCGGCAAGACCACCGTGCTGCGCACGCTGAACCGGATGAACGACCTGATCCCGTCGGCCAGGGTCGAGGGCGACATCAGCTATCGCGGCGCCGGCCTCTACGACAACGGCGTGTCCGCGACGGCGGTCCGCCGCCGCATCGGCATGGTGTTCCAGAAGCCGAACCCGTTCCCCAAGTCGATCTACGACAACGTCGCCTACGGTCCCAGGATCAACGGCGAGCGTAACAAGGCAGTGCTGCACGAGATCGTCGAGCGCTCGCTGCGGCAGGCCGCGCTGTGGGACGAGGTGAAGGACCGGCTGAGCAAGTCGGCCCTTGGCCTGTCCGGCGGCCAGGCACAGCGCCTGTGCATCGCGCGTACGCTCGCGGTCGAACCCGACGTCGTGCTGATGGACGAGCCGTGCTCCGCGCTAGACCCGATCGCGACCGGCAAGATCGAGGACTTGATGCAAGAGATCAAGTCCCAGTTCACGATCGTCATCGTCACGCACAACATGCAGCAGGCCACCCGGGTCAGCGATCGGACCGCCTTCTACTCGGTGCTGCGTGACGAGAAGACCGACGTCCGCACCGGGACGCTGGTGGAATACGACCAGACCGCGAACATCTTCGAGAACCCGAGGGACAGCCGCACTCAGGCGTACGTCACTGGCCGGATGGGCTGACCGGCCCAGTGCCGGGCGACCCGGACCCGGATCCCGCGAGGTAGACCACCCGGCGCGCGATGTTCACCGCGTGCGCGCCGAGCCGCTCGTAAAACCACCCGACCAGCGTCATCTCCATGGTCACCGGCAGCGCGGTCTTTCCTGACGCCAGCTCGGCGAGCAGGCTGCTGTGCAGTTCATCCAGATCGTCGTCGCGTTCGCCGAGGGCCAGGGCCACCGAGCCGTCCCGCTGGTACCACGCGTCTGCCGCCTGCCGCCACATCCCGGAGACCAGGCCGCCCATCCGCTCGACCAGGCCCCGGCTGCGTGGCGACAGGTCAGCGTTGAGAATATGCGTGGCTCGCGTGGCGATCTGAATAACCAGGTCATGTGATCGTTCAAGTTCCGGCACGATACGTAGCACGGAGAGCAGGAAACGCAGGTCCGCGGCGACCGGTGCCTGCAGCAGGATCTCACGGTTTACCAGTTCCTCGATCTCCGGATAGAGCGCGTCAATGGCCTGTTCTCGCTGGGCGAGAATGCGGAGCGTGTCGTTGTTGCCGGTCAGCAGCGCCTCGGTGGCCTTCGGCAGATCCTCGGCGACCATGGCGAACAACTCGATGACCTTTGCCTCGATGGCTTCAAGCTCGCGCTCGAAATCTTGCCGGTTACCGACCATGGACCCGAGACTACCGCGTGCCGGCTAGCATCCTCACGGCAGAGCAGTTGTTCACCTACATGACACTAATTAGCCGTCTGCTGCTCACCTAAGAAGCGGACCGCCGTTCATTATGATGCCTATGAATGGGGCATAGCCGGGGCACGCCCACCTTGCGGGACTGCGCCCTAGCGCGGGGGCCAGCGAAAGGCGGTCATAAGCAGGTGGCTACTCATTTCCCCCTGCCACGCGGCGTGCTCCTGGCGGCGCTCGGCCTGGCGGCGCTGCCGTTCGCCGCCGGCTGCAGCAGCGCGCGTGCCGCGCCGGCCGGGGACGCCGCGCCGCCGCCCGCCGCCTCCGTCACGCTGCCGGCCGCTCCCGCGCCGGGTCCGCAGACCCTCGCCGAGGCCGGCAGTACCCTGCTGAACCCGCTGTTCACCCGCTGGGCCGCCGCCTACCGCAGCCAGTTCCCTGGAATAGTCATAACGACCTCGGCGGTAGGCTCAAGCAAAGGTGTCTCGGCGGCGGCATCGGGCGCGGCGGACATCGGCACGTCCGACGCCTACCTGCCGAGCAGCACGGTGGTCAGGTACCCGGCGCTCGAGAACGTGCCGCTCGCGGTCTCCGCGCAGTTCGCCGGCTACAACCTGCCGGGGGTTGCCAGCGGGCTGAAGCTGAACAGCGACGTGCTGGCCCGGATGTACGAGG
>Ga0070735_10004921_pt1 | contig 11150 bp, 20 predicted proteins | sample Coa_R1_FD_66443 | JGI IMG/M metagenome (GOLD analysis project Ga0070735, IMG submission 66443) | Surface soil microbial communities from Centralia Pennsylvania, which are recovering from an underground coalmine fire - Coalmine... | ecosystem: Environmental > Terrestrial > Soil > Unclassified ... | reverse complement strand
ACGGTCCGGAATCTGTACACCGTGCTGCGTTCGCCGCACGTGGATAAGAAGAGCCGGGAGCAGTTTGAGATCCGAACCCACAAGCGCCTGCTCGATATTCTCGAGCCGACGCAGGACACGGTGGACGCGCTCATGAAGCTGGATCTGCCGGCGGGCGTGGATGTGGAGATCAAGGCATTCGGACGGGGTAAGTAGGCAGCAGTGGTCGGAGGCGAAGCCGGAAGGCCACGAGAGTGAGATGTTATGAGCCCAGGAATTCTAGGTAAAAAAATCGGGATGACGCAGGTGTTCCGCGCGGATGGCCAGGTAGTGCCGGTGACGGTGCTCAAGGCCGGTCCCTGCGTCGTGGTGCAGCGCAAGACGCCGGCCATCGACGGATACGACGCCGTGCAGTTGGGCCTTATGGAATACGTCAAGAAGTCGCGCCTGAACAAGCCGGACGCCGGGCACTTGAAGAAGTCGTCCGCCGAAGGCGTGAAGTTCCTGCGCGAGTTCCGGCTGGGAGACGGATCGAACGGCGATTTGAAGCCGGGCGATCGCGTGCTCGCCGACGAATTTAAGCCCAACGAAAAAGTGGACGTCATTGGCATCAGCAAGGGCCGGGGTTTCGCGGGCGTCGTCAAGCGCCATCATTTCCGCGGTAGCGATGCCACGCACGGTTCCATGTTCCACCGCGCTCCTGGATCGATCGGCGCGTCCAGCTTTCCTTCACGCGTTTTCCCCGGCATGCGGATGGGCGGGCGCATGGGAACGGATCGAGTCACCGTGCGCAACCTCGAAATCGTCCAGGTAGATGTCGAGGACAACGTGATTCTCGTCAAAGGCGCGGTCCCTGGACCCAACGGCGGATACGTCGTGCTGCGGAGGTCGAAGCAATAGTCATGCCCAGCGTAGACATCATCGATCTCAGCAACAAAAAGGTCGGCACCGTGGACCTGTCCGATGCGGTGTTCGCTGCTCCGGTCAACGAGGCGCTGCTGTACGAAGCCGTCCGGCACTATCTGGCCGGCACGCGGCGCGGAACGGCCAAAACCAAGACCCGGCACGAGGTCGCCGGATCGGGCAAGAAGCTGTGGAAACAGAAGGGCACCGGCAGGGCGCGCATGGGTTCCATCCGCAGTCCTCTGTGGCGGCATGGCGGCACGACGCACGGTCCGCAACCGCGCGACTACTCTTACAAGCTTCCTAAGAAAATGCAATTAGGCGCGCTGCGCAGCGCGCTTTCTGCCAAGCTTCGCGACGGCGAATTGCGTATCGTCAGCGAATTTGCGCTGAGCGAGGCCAAAACCAAGGTGATGCGCAAGACTCTGGATGCTCTCGAAATAGCACGTACCGTCTTGTTGGTCGATAACACCGAGAATCGGAACCTCGAGCTGTCCAGCCGGAATCTCGAAGGCGTAAAGCTCGTCGCCAGCCGCGACGTGAATGTGTACGATCTGCTGGGACACCAACAAGTCCTGATCACCGAAGCGGCGGCAAAAAAACTCTCGGAGGGCCTGCAATGAATTCGATCATGGATGTGATCCGGCGGCCCATCGTGACCGAAAAAGGCGTGACCAAGAAGGATTCCGAGCGCACGCTGTGTTTCGAAGTCGACGTGAACGCCAATAAGACCCAGATCCGTCAGGCAGTCCAGACCTTGTTCAAGGTAAAAGTCGCCGAAGTTCGGACCACCACCACCGCAGGCAAACTCCGGCGGCGCGGGCGGTTCGCCGGGTATCGCTCCGACTGGAAAAAAGCCTACGTGAAACTGAAGCCCGGCGAGAAAACGCCGGAGTACGCGGAGATCTAAATTCATGCCGGTTAAAACATATAGGCCCACCACGTCGACGCGCCGTTTCCAGACGGTGGTTTCGCGCGAGGACATCACCAAACAGAAGCCCGAAAAAAGCTTGGTAAAGGGCAAGCAGGGCTCCGGAGGCCGGAGCAGCACCGGCCGCATATCGTCCCGGTTCCGCGGCGGTGGGCACAAGAAAGCCTATCGCGAAATCGATTTCAAGCGCGACAAGAACGGGATCGCCGCGACCGTGGCGTCTATCGAGTACGATCCGAACCGCAGCGCGCGTATCGCCCTTTTGCACTACGTCGACGGCGAGAAGCGCTACATCCTGGCGCCGGCCGGCCTCGGAGTGGGGCGCAAGATTCTGTCGGGACCGGATGCCGATATTCTGATCGGCAATTCGCTTCCGCTCAAAAATATTCCCGCCGGCACGGTGGTTCATAACATCGAGCTGAAGCCGGGCAAGGGCGGCCAGATGGCGCGCTCCGCCGGTGCTCAAGCCCAACTGGTTTCGAAAGAAGGCGAGTACGCGCTACTCAAACTGCCTTCGGGCGAAATTCGCAAGGTGCTGGTGGACTGCGCTGCGACCATTGGACAAGTCGGCAATGTCGAGCATGAAAACGTCAGCCTGGGCAAAGCCGGCCGCAAGCGTTGGATGGGGAAAATGCCGCACAATCGCGGCGTTTCGATGAATCCGGTGGATCACCCGCACGGCGGCGGTGAGGGCAAAACCAGCGGTGGCCGTCATCCGGTCACACCCTGGGGCCAGCCCACGCGCGGCTTCAAAACCCGCAACAACAAGCGAACTAACAAGTTCATCGTGACGCGGAAGTCGAAGAAACGGTAAGAGGATGACGAGATAGTCATGGGACGCTCACTACATAAAGGTCCGTTCGTGGACGACCACCTGGCTGTCAAGGTGGCCGCCATGAACGAGAAGAACGAGAAGAAAGTCGTGCGGACGTGGTCGCGCCGCTCGACCATCGTGCCGGAGTTCATCGGCCACACGCTAGCGGTCCACAACGGGAAGAAGTTCATCCCTGTGTACATCACGGAAAACATGGTGGGCCACAAGCTGGGCGAATTTTCGCCCACGCGGGTGTTTAAAGGTCACGGAGCCAAGGCAGTCGCAGCCGGTCCAGGCGGAGCCCCGGCTGGAGCGCCCGCGGGTTCCGCGGAGAAGACGGCGAAACCGTCGTAAGGGAACAGGCAGGAGACACACGATGCAAGCCAGAGCTGAAGCCCGATACCTACGAACCTCGCCGCAGAAAGCGCGCCTGGTGATCGACCTGATCCGCGGCCAGAAAGCCGGCGAGGCGATCCACATCCTGCGCGCGGTCAACAAGCGCATCGCGCCCTCGATTGAAAAGGTGCTGCGATCCGCGATTGCCAACGCCGAGAACCGCAACAACGACGTCGACGTGGATACGTTGATCGTCACCGAAGCTTACGTGAACGAAGGACCGCGCATGAAGCGTATCCGCGCGGCTCCCATGGGGCGCGCCTACCGGTATCAGCGAAGAATGGCGCACATCGTGGTGCAGGTCGGGGACAAGAAGCTCGACAGCGCGATGAAGGAGATCGGGTAATGGGGCAGAAAGTACATCCGTACGGATTCCGGCTGGGATTCACCAAGACTTGGCGGTCGCGGTGGTTCGCCAAGCAGGATTACGCCAAACTCCTGCGCGAGGATCTGGAGCTGAAGAACTCGCTGCGTGACCGCCTCAAGGCCGCCGGCGTCAGCTCGATCGAAGTGGATCGTCCCGGCAACAAGCTGCGCATCACCATTCACACTTCGCGTCCCGGCATCATTATCGGGCGCAAGGGCGCGGAAATCGAAAAGCTCAAGCAGGATCTGGCCAAGAAAACCAAGCGCGAAGTATTCATCGATATTCAGGAAGTTCACAAACCCGAGCTGGATGCGCAACTGGTCTCCGAATCCATCGCCCTACAGCTCGAAAAGCGCGTAGCTTTCCGAAGAGCCATGCGAAAAGCGGTGGACTCCGCGCTGCGCTTTGGCTGCAAAGGAATTAAGGTCCGGGTATCCGGACGCTTGAACGGGGCGGAAATCGCGCGCACCGAATGGTACTTGCAAGGCCAGCTTCCGCTGCACACGCTACGCGCGGATATCGATTTCGGTTTCAGCCAGGCGTATACCACCTACGGCGTGATCGGCGTGAAGTGCTGGGTCTACAAAGGCGAAATTCTGCCGGGCGCCCAAGGGCGCGGATTGCGCAACGATCCCGAGCCGCGGCGTGCGCCGCGCCCGGATCGTGACCGCGATCGTGACCGCGGACGTGATCGAGGGCCTCGTCCGGCGTTCGTCTCCGACACCGCTGGTGGCGGCGGAGCTGTGCAGGCAGCACCCGGGGAAATGGCTCGACAGGCGATTCTGCCGCCCATGGCCGCTCCGGTGCAGCCGACTTGGAAGCAGGAAACAAAACCCGAAGCCGCGGAGCCCTCCGCTCCTCCGGCCACGCCCGAAGGCGAGAAGAGCGAATAGGAACGACAAGCGTTTAGGAACGAACTTCTATGTTGATGCCGAAGAAGGTGAAGTTTCGCAAGCAGCAGCGCGGGCGCATGGCCGGCAAGGCTTGGCGCGGCTCGTCGCTGGCGTTTGGCGATTTTGGATTGAAGGCCATGGAATGCGGCTGGATCACGGCTCGGCAGATCGAAGCGGCGCGCGTCGCGATGACCCGTTCGATCAAGCGCGGAGGCAAAGTTTGGATCCGGCTGTTCCCGGACAAGCCTATTACCAAGAAGCCTGCTGAAACCCGTATGGGTAAAGGCAAGGGCGCTCCGGAGGAGTGGGTGTGCGTCATCCGGCCCGGCAAAATTTTGTTCGAGATGGAAGGCGTCGACCTGGCGATTGCCAAGGAAGCGATGCGTCTGGCCGCCGCGAAGATCGGGATCCCGACCAAGCTGGTGACGCGCGAAGGAATGGATTAAGCGAGGACACATGAAGGAGAACGCGGAAAAATTCCGGGCGCTGGACACGGCCGAGCTCGACAAGCAGTTGCGCGAAGGCGCCGAGCAAATGTTCCGGCTGCGGTTTCAGTTGTCGATGGGGCAGATGGACGGGGTCAAGAAGCTCCGCGTGCTGCGCAAGGAGCGGGCGCGCATTCTGACGGTGCTGGAACAGAAGGGCGTGGCGCCCTCGGCCGCCGCCGCTGCGCCGGTGCCGTTGGTCACCAAAACCACTCCAAAAACGGCCGTGAAAAAGGCGGCTCCCAAGAAGACCGCTCCGAAAACGGCCGCTCCCAAGAAAGTCGTAGCCAAGAGTAAGAAAGGCGCATAATAGCCGATGGCGGAAACTACCCCAAACAATAAGAACGAAAAGGTGGGCTCGGTCGTATCGTCCAAGATGGCCAAGACCATCGTGGTCGAAGTTATCCGGCGCGTGCCGCATCCGCTGTACAAGCGCATCATCAGCAAGCGCCGGAAGTTTTACGCGCATGACGAAAATGCCGAGGCCAAAGTGGGCGATGTGGTGCGCATCATCGAGTGCCGCCCGTTGAGCAAACTGAAGCGCTGGCAGTTGAAGGAGATCCTGCGCAAAGCGGTGCAGGTCACCACGGATTTGAGTTCGATCGGCATTCAGGCAACGCCTGAGAAGCGGCCGTCCAAAAAGAAACGCTAAGTGAGTACAGGTAGGAGTCAGGAGACAAGATCATGATCGGGATGCGGACTATTCTCGAGGTTGCCGATAACAGCGGTGCCCGCAGGCTTGCCTGCATTTTGCCGCGCGGCGGCGACCTGGGATTGCGAGCCGGATTGGGCGACGTCGTCACGGCCAGCGTCAAAGAAGCCGCGCCCGATTCGCAAGTGAAGAAGGGCAAGGTGGTTCGCTGCGTGATCGTCCGCATGCGCAAGGAAACCCGGCGCAAGGATGGCACCTATATCCGGTTCGATTCAAACGCCGCCGTGCTGATCAACGAGCTCGGTGAGCCGGTGGGCACGCGCGTATTCGGACCGGTGGCGCGCGAGTTGCGCGAGAAGCGCTTCATGAAGATTGTGTCCCTCGCTCCGGAGGTGATTTAGTCATGGCTCGCAAGATTGCGCAACGGCATCAGAATAAGCCCCAGGCTCCGGTCAAGCTCAAGATCCGGCGGGACGATAGCGTCAAAGTCATTGCCGGTAAAGACAAGGGCAAGACGGGCCGTGTGTTGGACGTCGATCGCGTCAGCGGCAAGGTGCTGATTGAAGGCGTCGGGATGGTCAAGCGGCACACCCGCCCGAACCCCTCGCGCCAGATCCAGGGAGGCATTGCGGAGCGGGAAAGCATGATCGCGATCTCGAATGTGATGCTGCTGACTTCTGGCGGCGTGGCGACGCGAGTCGGCTATCGCGTCGAAGGCACGGGAGCGTCGTCGCGGCGGGTGCGGTACGCGCGCAAGGGCGGCGAAATAATGGATAAGAAGGCGTAACAAGGTTATAGATCATGGCAGCCAGACTCAAAGAACGATATCAGAAAACAGTGGTTCCGGCGCTGACCAAGGAGTTCGGCTATGGGAATCGCATGGCCGTGCCGAAGCTCGAAAAGATTTCGCTCAATATCGGACTGGGCGAGGCCACGCAGAACGGCAAGTTGATGGACGGCGCGGTGAACGAGTTGAGCCAGATCGCGGGGCAGAAGCCGGTGATCACCAAGGCGCGCAAGTCAATTGCGGCATTCAAGCTGCGCGAGGGCAATCCCATCGGCTGCATGGTCACGCTGCGCGGCGACCGTATGTACGAGTTTTTCGACCGGCTGGTGAACGTGTCGCTGCCGCGCGTGCGCGATTTTCGCGGCGTGTCGGCCAAGTCCTTCGACGGCCGCGGCAATTACACGCTGGGCATTCATGACCAGCTCATTTTCCCGGAGATCGATTACAACAAGGTCGATAAAGCCAAGGGAATGAATATTTGCATCACCACCAGCGCCAGGACCGATGCGGAAGGTCTGGCGTTGCTGAAGCATCTCGGGATGCCGTTCCGCACGCAGTAGGAGAACAACATGGCTACAACCGCCAAAATTGCAAGAGACGAAATGCTCGCTGTCGCCAAGGCCGCGCATAAGCCCAAGTTGAGCTGCCGGCATCGCAACCGCTGCTTCCGGTGCGGGCGCCCCCGCGGGTTCCTGCGGAAATTCAGGCTGTGCCGCATCTGCTTCCGCCAGTTGGCGCTCGCCGGGGAAGTCCCCGGGGTGATCAAGGCCTCTTGGTGACGAGCCTCATGGTGAAGAGCTTGGTGATGAAAAGCTTCATGAGATGCGAGGGAGTGTGAACGAATGACGACAACCGATCCGATCGCCGACATGCTGACGCGCATCCGTAATGGAATCGCCGCGCGTCACCCCAAGGTTGACGTGCCGGCATCGCGGCTAAAGGGCGATATCGCGAAGATCCTCAAGGATGAGGGCTACATCGCCAATTACAAGCTCACCGAAGATGGGACCAAAAAATCAATCCGCATCTATCTCAAGTACACACCCGGAAACATGCCGGTGATTTCGCGGATCGAACGCGTGTCGCGGCCCGGCTGCCGGGTGTACGTGGGATCCAAAGCCGTGCCCCGCGTGCTCGGGGGCCTCGGCATCAATATCTTAACCACGCCGCGCGGCGTGATGACCGGGAGCACCGCCCGCAAGGAAGGCATCGGCGGCGAAGTGCTGTGTCACGTTTGGTAAAGAGGTCTTAACGGAGTTTCTATATGTCACGAGTCGGAAAAAAACCAATCCCGGTGCCCAAGGGCGTGAAGATCACCATCGGCAACGAGCTGACGGTGGAAGGGCCCAAGGGCAAGCAGACGGTTCCGATTCCAGCGGGCGTGTCGCTGCGGCAGGCCGACGGGATTCTCGAAATCCTTCGCGATAGCGACAAGCAGTCGGCGCTGCATGGATTGACGCGGGCTCTGGCATCGAACGCCGTCGTAGGGGTTTCCGCTGGTTTCACGCGGGAGCTGCAACTGTTCGGCGTCGGCTACAAGGCCGATGTCAAAGGCCGCATCGCGACGTTCACTCTGGGCTATTCGCACCCGATCGAGTTTTATCTTCCCGCTGGCATCGACATGAAAGTCGACAAGCCGGTGAATAACCTCACGCCGCTCATTCTTACCGGCGGCGACCGGCAATTGCTCGGCCAGGTGGCGGCGAATATGCGTGCCCTGCGTCCGCCGGATCCTTATAAGAACAAGGGAATCCGCTACGCTAACGAACCCCTGCGCAAGAAGGCCGGAAAGACCGGCGCGACGGGAGCAAAGTAACATGGCCCACGAATCCAAAGCTGTTATTCGCAAGCGAGTGCATAAGCGCATCCGCCGGAAGGTGGCGGGCAGCACCGCGCGGCCGCGTCTCGCCGTCTTCCGCAGCGTCAAGCACATCTACGCGCAAGTCATCGACGACTCGGTGGGTCATACGCTGGCCGCCGCGTCATCGGCCGAAAAGAAGGACGTCAAGTCCGGCGGCAACGTGGCCGGCGCCAAGGCAGTCGGCAAATTGCTGGCCGAACGCGCGAAGGAAAAAGGCGTCAAGTCCGTGGTGTTCGACCGCGGCGGATATCTGTATCACGGCCGGGTGAAAGCTCTGGCCGACGCGGCTCGTGAAGGCGGGCTCGAGTTCTAAGCCCGAGAGGATTGTAAAAAGTAATGTCAACAACGCCAACAAAGCGCATCGAATCCGCGAACCTGAACCTCAAGGAACAGGTGGTCTCGATCAACCGCGTTACCAAGGTGGTCAAGGGCGGCAAGAATATGAGCTTCTCGGCCCTGGTAGTGGTGGGCGATCCCGGCGCGCGGGTCGTCGGATTCGGAACCGGCAAAGCCAAGGAAGTCCCCGCGGCGATCAAGAAGGGGATCGAGGCGGCCAAGAAGAATCTGCGCAAGGTCAACGTGCTCGCGACCACCATCCAGCACACCGTATTAGGTAAGTTCGGCAGCGGGCTGGTTCTGTTGAAACCGGCTCCAGAAGGAACCGGCGTGATCGCTGGCGGTCCGGTCCGCGCCGTGATCACCGCGGTTGGGATCCCCAACGTTCTGACCAAATCTATCGGCTCGCATAACCCTCACAACGTGGTTAAAGCGACCATCCATGCACTGGAGCAGTTACGCGACAAAAAGGAAGTAGCTGAGCTCCGCGGCCTCGAAGCCGGGAAGGTGGGATAATCTTATGCCGGGGATGATCAAGATCAAGCTGATCCGAAGCGTAATCTGTACGCCGGAAAAGCACAAAGTTATCGTTCGCGCGTTGGGGCTCAAGAAGATGAACCGCATTGTGGAACGCCCGGATACGCCCGCCTTTCGGGGCATGGTGAAGAAGATTCCGCACCTCTTGGCGATCGTCGAATAGGATCAGGATCATGAATCTCAGTCAACTCAAACCGCCCAAGGGTCAAAAACACAAGAATCAGCGTATCGGCCAGGGCATGGGATCCGGCCGCGGGAAGTTTTCCGGCCGCGGCGCCAAGGGCGCCAAATCCATCTCCGGCTATTCGCGTATGCGCGGATTTGAAGGCGGCCAGATGCCGCTGCACCGGCGTCTTCCCAAGCGGGGATTCACGAATATTTTCCGCAAGGAATTCTCCATCGTAAACCTGGGCCATTTGAATTCCCTCGAAGGCGATACCTTCGATCCCGGCAAGCTCCTGGAGTTGAAGCTCATTCGCAAACTAAAAGACGGCCTGAAAGTCCTGGGATCGGGCGAGCTGAAGCGGGCCATCCACGTCAAGGCGCACTTGTTTTCCGAGTCCGCTCTGGAAAAAATCAAAGCCGCCGGCGGCACCGCGGAAGTCATCGGCGGGATCAAGGCTCCTTCTCGCGCGGTCAAGCCTGAGAAGGTCAGGGTGCGGAATACGGCCCCGAAGCCGGTAGCTCCCAAGGCTGTCGAAGCGCCCCCGGCGGAAGCTCCGGAAGCCGGCGCCGCGGCTAAAGAAGAAAAGAAATCCAAGAAAGGCGCGGCCGAAAAAGGCGCGGAAAAAGCCAGCAAGCCCAAGCAGGCCAAGCCCAGCGGTAAAACCAGTAACAAAGAAGAGAAGTAGCCATGAAATTCCTCGAAGCCCTTACGAACGTCTTTCGGATTCCGGATCTTCGGAAGCGCGTCTTGTTCACGCTGGCAATGCTGGCTGTGTATCGCTTGGGCGGCCATCTGCCGATTCCGGGTGTCGACGCCAAGCGCTTCGAGGATTTCATCCAGGCGAATCAGGGAACGGTCTTCGGCTTCTTCGATCTGTTCAGCGGCGGGACATTTCGGCGGTTAACGATCTTTGCGCTGGGCATCATGCCCTACATCACCTCGTCCATCATTCTGCAGTTGTTGACGGTGGTGGTCCCCACGCTCGAAAAGCTCCAGAAGGAAGGCGAACTAGGCCGCCGCAAAATCACCCAGTGGACCCGCTATCTCACCATTGTCCTGGCCATCGTGCAGTCGTTCGGTATCGCCACCCTGCTGCAGGGCTCGCAACAGGGCTTTGTAACCAATCCCGGAATCGGCTTCATTCTGATGACCATTCTGACCCTCACCGCCGGTTCCGCGTTCATCATGTGGTTGGGCGAGCAAATTACGGAACGCGGCATCGGCAACGGTATGAGCTTAATCATCTTCACTGGAATCGTGGTGAACTTGCCTGCCGCTATCGTCGAAATCGTACAAAAGGTTCAGACTGGAGATTGGCCGCTGATCCAGGTTGGCATCATCATCGTCATGATGGTCGCGGTCGTCGGCTTCATCGTATTGGTCGAACGCGGCGAGCGCCGCATCCCGGTGCAGTACGCCAAGCGCGTGATCGGACGGAAAATGCTGGGCGGGCAGTCCACGCACATGCCGCTTAAGGTCAACGCCGGCGGCGTGATCCCGGTTATTTTTGCCAGCTCCTTGCTGGCGTTTCCTCTCACTGCTCTGCAAATCGACTTCGTCAAGAACAGTCCCACGCTAACGAATATGCTCACCGCCATCAGCGGTGCGTCGCCCCTGTATTACCTGCTGTACACGCTGCTGATCATTTTCTTCTGCTTCTTCTACGTGTCGATCATCTTTAATCCCAACGAAGCCGCCGACAACATGCGCAAGTACGGCGGATTCGTTCCGGGCATCCGGCCGGGCAAGAACACGGCCGATTACATGAACAAGATCCTAACCCGGATCACGGTGGTCGGCGGCCTGTACCTGTCGATCCTGTCGCTCTTGCCGCAGATCATGATTCAGGGCATCAAGCTGCAGCGGTTGCCGCTGGTCGGAAACTGGATCGATGCAACCTTTCCCCGTTGGCTGCTGGATGGCCTGGGCGTGACCTTTTTCTTCGGCGGCACTTCGCTGCTGATTGTGGTGGGAGTGGCCATGGATACCGTCAACCAAATCGAAGCTCAACTTATCATGCGGCATTATGAAGGGTTCACGCCG
>Ga0070735_10004920_pt1 | contig 11151 bp, 7 predicted proteins | sample Coa_R1_FD_66443 | JGI IMG/M metagenome (GOLD analysis project Ga0070735, IMG submission 66443) | Surface soil microbial communities from Centralia Pennsylvania, which are recovering from an underground coalmine fire - Coalmine... | ecosystem: Environmental > Terrestrial > Soil > Unclassified ... | reverse complement strand
CGAAACGCGCTGTGGCGTCAAGCGGGCCGTCGTTCGCGGTTTGATCTCGAATTTGCGATACGAAAGCTATTGCCGCATCCGCCTGGGCGATTCCGATTGACCGACGGGCTCAGTCGTTGACGGCGAACTTGCCGGGAGCATTGATGAACTCGCGCCGTGTGTCGGCCGAGGAAAACAGATATAAGCGTCCCCGGTACCATGCGGCGTGTTCGAGAGTCCCCTCGATTCCCGGCATTCCGGCGGTGAGCCGCACCACGTCGTCGCCGTCCCCCGCGGGAACGTATTTGCGCGGGTTGTCGTCGAACGTCTCCTTGGCTTCAACCGTCGAGAACGTATACGTTTTTCCGCGATACTCCGACCGGATGTGCGGCCGCGCTTCGAGCAGCTTGCGGTCGTCTTTGAGCACGACCGGGCAAAATCCGCGGAGCCCTTTCACCGGCGCCGGATTCGCCTTTTTCTCCTGTTCGTTGGTCCGCTTGTCAGCGTCCTTGGGGGCGAGCTTTTTCGGCTGAGCGGCTGGCTCATCGACCGGAATCGACAACGGCTTGTCGTCTTCGTCATCGTCGTCATCTTCATCATCGTCTTTCATTCCGAGATCATCGGCCTTCGGCGTGGCGATGGGAGCGGCAAGCGGACTGGGTGGGGCCGCAGGTTCTGCCGCCGGCGCCGCTGTAACCGGCGCCTGATCTTGCGCCGCAGCGCCGCCGGAAAATGGCGCCGGGGCGGGGACCGTCGCTGGAGCGGCAGGCTGCACGGGCGCCGGAACAGACGCAGCGCTCGGCGCGGCCTTGGCGGGCGGCGTGGCCATCTCGTCCAAATCTTCATCGTCGTCATCGTCATCGCCGTCGAGTTCGCTGTCTGCGATCGGTTTCGACTCGGGTCTGGCTTCTTTAACGCTCGAGGCCGTTTCATCGTTCGTGACGGGGTTTTCCGGGCTGCGCGCCGGCGCAGCAGCGCTCACAGCCCTCTGTTCGACTTCATTGGGTGAAATCCGCAGACCGCTGTACGGCGACTCGGCGGATCCATTCGCGGCCTGGTTGGGAAGAATCTGCGGAGGCTGACTGGTGACCGCGGGTCGTTCGTCCTGGTTCAGCTCCAGCGATTCTGAATCTTCCTTGGCCTCCGATTCGTCGAGCAAAGGCTGCGAGATGCCGCTTCGCGCGCCGGGACGAATCGGGCGGCGGGCCGGCTGGTCGGGCGTTACGATCGGCGCGCCGATCGGCATCGGTTCCCGCAATTGGGGCTGCGACGCCGGCCCCGGCGTCGGCGTCACAGGCGTCGCGGCAGTGCCGGGAGCGGTATAACTCGGCGAGGCAGGCCGCGCGACCGGCTGGGCCGCGGGGCTGCGCATGGGCTGCGTCATCGGCATGGCCGGCCGCCCGGTTTGAGCGGGCAGGTATTGCTGGGCGGGTACGTGCTGCGGGACCGGCGCGTTTTGCGGCGCGGCAGCGGGCTTATTCCGCGCGCGGCCCACGTGAAAGAGACGTTCGAAAAAATTCGGCTTGGACGGCTGAATGGTTGCGCGGCTCGGAGCGGCGGACGTGCTTGCAGGACCGTTCCGGCTTCCCGGAACTCGCGGCGGAACCGGCTGCTGAACATTCGGCAGATCGTCCATGTTCATGCTGGGCATCTGCCGTCCGTTTTTCCGGTACTCGCGATCCAGCGCCTTGAGGACATCGCTTGTCGGCTGCTGCTGAGGCAGTGATTGAGGCGGTGAAGAATCCACCCCCTGCGAAACCGAAGTCTGCTTGATCTGTGATCCTGCCGGAGCTGAAGCAGCACGTGGCGGCGAGCCGTCATCCTGGGCCCCAAGGCCGGCGACTTGAGTGAGCAGCAGTGCACATGCTGCGGTCCCAAGACAGGCCTTGGCGACCAAACGGAATGTTGCATTCATCTTCCTTGGCTCCCCCACCAAAACGGCTTGATTTGCAAAGCCGGTTCCATCAGGATGTCCGTACTATCCGCACTCTTTAACTATCGGGTATCGTCGCTTGCGATTTTGACGGTTGTAGGGTATCTGCCGCGAAATTCCGTGTTACATTGCCTGTGCTCGATACAATCCACAGGCTTTGCGCAATCTTCTCATCTTGACAAAGACGAAAGCGCCTCATCATGTCGACCGAAGCAGACCGAAACGCCGGCATCCCGGTTCGAACGCCTCCCGCGCAACCACCGGCCGTGATTATCAGGCAAACAGGCTTTTTCACGCGCCTGAGAATCTGGCTATTGACGATTTTCTTGATCATTTCGCTTGTGGCAAATTACGGCTTCTACACGGCTTACAGCGAGTACTTCTCCCCCTCCGACGGTCCGAAAGAAACGTTTCATTCCGGCGATCGCGACGCTACCGACAAGCTGGCCATGATCCGGGTGATGGGGACCATTATGCCCCCGTTTTCCGAGCGAATTGTGAAAACGATCAAGAAGGCTCACGACGACAAGCACGTCAAAGGAGTTTTGCTGGTCGTGGACAGTCCCGGCGGAACCGTCACAGACAGTCATAAAATCTACCACGAGCTCAAAAAGCTGAGTGCCGACAAGCCGGTCGTCGTCTCCATGGGAAGCCTGGCCGCCTCAGGGGGCTATTTCGTTTCCATGGGGGCAGGACCGCAGGCGAGAATTTTCGCCGAGCCGACGACCTGGACCGGATCGATCGGCGTCATCATCCCGCATTATGAAATGACGGGCGTGGCGGAGAAAATCGGCTTCAAATCGGCGCCGCTCAAAACGGGCGAGTTCAAAGATTCGCTGAGCGCTTTTCGCGAAATGACGCCGCGCGACAAAGAAGTCTGGGACAACATTCTCAATCAGGCGTTCGATCTGTTTTTGGACGTGATCGACGAGAATCGCGATTCGCTCGACAAAGATCAGGTGCGCGCACTGGCGACGGGGCAGATTTACACAGCCCAGGACGCAAAGAAAAACGGCATGGTCGACGAGATCGGCTTCCAGGACGATGCGCTCGACGCACTCAAGAAAGTCGCCGGTCTATCGACGGCTCGGGTCGTCAGCTACCACTATGCGCTCGATCTGTGGGACACTCTGCTGGGGTCGGCCAAGGCGAACGATCCCTCGGCCCAATGGCGCGCCATTCTGGAAATGACGGTGCCGCGCGCCATGTACTATTGTTCGTGGGGCCCGCTGCCGCCTGCCCCCCAGGAAGGCTTCGACTCGGCCGCGCAAGATTGAGTGATTTGCGGCCGGCAGTTTTGTCCCAGTTTTCTTGTCCACGTTGAGGGCTCGCCAGCGTGAATCGGAACGAGCCAGACGCGCGTTCGACCCCGGCAGGGGTCATAGCGATTAGCCGGTGCGATTAGCCGGGGGGTTGAGCGGAAGCGATACCCCCGGAACGACGGCAAAAGTTACGCTCGACCCCGGTGAGGGGTCGCAGAGGATTCAAGCCGGTGCGAGTCACGGATTGCCTTCCGCGTTGGGAGAAGCGGGCGGCGGATTTTCGGGTTCGATCAGAATCAGAACGCGCACGAGCGACAAACCTTGATTCGAGGCCGCCGCATCAGCCTTCAATTTGTCGCCCGATTTGTCCGCCTGTCTTTGACTGACGGCGGCTTGGGCTTCTTTCGCCTGCCCCCGATTTCTGGAGCTGTTGCGGTTCGTTTGTGCCTGCGTTTCTTCTGATCCTCGCTGGCGATTCTCGAGCGCCGAGGGAACCTGCACTACCCGCTGCCGAGAGAGAGCCGCACCACGATTCGCGTTCTGAGCAGGGCCAGCGTCTTTGACGCCTTCCGTTTCCGAGCCGGCTGCCAGGTCGGCTGCTCCCTTTGCCTTCTGCGGTGCAATTGCCCTCGACTCGGCCGGAGCCGTGGAAGCGGCAGACTTTCGGGCCGCGGCTGGCGCCGCGGGCTTATTCTCGGGTTTTCGCTCGGGCTCGCCCCGTTGTGCTGGCTGTGGCGCATTGTCCGCCGGTTTATCGTCGCCCGCCGGAGCTGGCGCTTTTTCTTCGCGGGAGTCGGTTTCATCGAGGCGACGGGCGAGATGCCGCTCCACCGCGCGCGTCACGTCGTTGAGCTCTTTGCGCGACGCGGCATCGAGCGCCGCCACCTCAATCGGCGGTTCAACCGCCAGCCGCAATCCCGGATTATCGCGGGCCAGAATTTCCCTGAAGGCGGCGATCACTTGCTCCGGTTCGGCGACCACGTACAAGGCTTCGTTTTGAGCGCTGTGCGGAGCACCGGCGGCAGCCACCTCTTTTGTGCCGGCCCGGGCTCGGCCGCTTTCCAACACGCCGGACTCATCCTCCCCCGGCTCGTCAACGATGACCAGCTTATCGCTCAGCACATCCTGCAAAAGCACCATACCCTGAGCGCGATCGGCGACGTACATTCTCATGACGGAAACAACATTTTGCTCGCCGCTCGACTCGCGAATATCGTCGATGATCGTGGCCAATCGCGGATCGTCTTCATCGTCCGCATTCTTGGACAGGGCCCCGGCGACGATCGACTCCGGCGGCTGGCCGGATTTCGAGCTCCATTCTGCCGTGCGTGAAGAATCCGCAAATTTCGTCCCCTCATCGGACTCACTATGTTCGGCAGTCGGCGAGAGCTCGCCACCATTTCGATGTCGGGCGACCTCGGCCGCTCGCTCGGGAGCGCCCGGACCGCGGACCATCGGGCGCACGACAAAAATGAGCACCGCCGCTGCGGCGATCGGCGCCGCCAGCGCCAACAGCCAGCCTCGGGCGCGCTTCTTTCTCGAAACCGAGCCGGCGTCAGCCAGCAGCATTTTGCGTTCGGCTCGCTGCAAAACTTCGGCTGGGAATTCCGCCGGAACTTCGGAACGCGCCATCGTTTCGAACAGCCCGGAAATCCGCCGGAATGCGTCGACCGTTTCGCGCGCCTGCGGATTGTGATCCAGCCAGCGTTCGACCTCGGCTCGTTCGTCGGGCGTCAGCTCGCCATCCACGAATGCCGAAAGAATTTCTTCAGAAACCGGTTCTTTCATCATGACACGTGACGCGATTGAAAAACGTCCTCAGGTATCGCATGGCTCGCGAAGCAAGTCTTGAAGCTTCTCGCGGAGCTCGCTGCGTGCGCGATGAATGCGGCTGCGGACCGTCCCCACCGGGCATCCCACAATCTCTGCGATTTCCTGATACGAAAGATTTTCCATCTCCTTAAGGACCAGTGCGGTCCGGAATTCCTCGGCCAACTCGGCCAAGGCGCTCCGCACGGCGGTCTGGCGCTCGGTCGTTTCCAGCGCGTGTTCGGGGCGCGATGCCGGGCGACGGTCGATCGGCTCGATTCCCGACCGTTCTCGGACCGCCTCGATCGAAACCGGGACCCGATTGACCTTGCGCTGCCGGCTGACGGCCGAATTCAGAGCGATACGGAACAACCACGAGTAAAATGCCGAATGTCCTCGAAAAGTATGCAGTTTCTGAAAGGCGTTGACAAAAGCCTCTTGCGCCACGTCGTGCGCATCGTCTACCGAGCCGAGAACGCCTACCAGCGTGTTGTATAGCCGATTCTGGTAGCGCACCACCAGATCACCAAACGCATGTGTCTGGCCATTGAGGCAGTCAGCGATTAGCTCTTGATCGGGTTTCGACACGTGATGTCACGAGTGACAAGAATTAGACGAGTCGGCACGAGTAAAAGTTCCCGGAAATGCCGCGGCCGGCGCGACTTCGGCAATCTGGGAATACGTGTTGTTATGGCTCTCATTCAGCGGATAAACGTTGTAATCGTCCAAAGTCGACGGAAATGCGACAGTTGCTCATTTGCCGTAAGTCATGCCTGCATTGCAACTTGCGTTTCGTCACCGTGCCGGCGCCACCGATTCAACGCTGGCCGGCGCTCCAGCAGCAAGATGGGTTACTTCACTTTGCCTAACTTTGGCCCCTGTTTTGACCTGTTGCACCAATAGCGAAAGCGGGTGATAAGCCCGCCTACTTGTCCCGTCGGCGATTTGATGACGACACGAAAAACCTGGAGCGGCCACTGGCCCTTGCGCATGCGCGCTCACGGCGGGAAAGAGCGCGCGCTCCCCGATCGCCATGCTGATGTCAAAGTGCTCATACCCGAACGAACCGGCCATCCCGCAGCAGCCCGAATCGACTTCGCGGACCTTCAATCCGGGAATCATTTCCAGAGCGCGCTTCGTTCCCCCCGTCCCAATCAAGGCCTTCTGCTGGCAATGGCCGTGAAGGAGCGACGTCGTTTCGAGCGGCTCGAATTCCAACTCGGCGCGTCCGGCGGCGATTTGCTCGGCGAGCCAGCCATCGACAAGAAACGAATTTTGCTTGACGCGCGTCGTGGCCTCTGAGGGGACGAGATCGGGGTACTCGTCGACCAGAGTCAAAAGGCAACTCGGCTCAGCCCCGAGAATGGGCAGGCCCTGGTCGACGAACTCGACCAGCCGCGACACGTTTTGGCGCGCCAGCGATTTTCCCCTGTCGAGCAGCCCCTTGGAAATGAAGGGGCGCCCGCAGCACGCGAGCCCGGCCCGCTCGACCGAATAACCGGCCTGTTCGAGGAGTCGGACGGCGGCTTGATTGATTTCCGGCTCGCAGTACGACGTCAGGCAGTCGTCCAAAAGCACGACGCGGCCGGCGCGCCCTGCATGGGGATGCGGTTGATGACGCTCGAACCATCTTTTGAAATGTCGCCAAACAAAATGCGGCAGACTGCGCCGGCTATCGACGCCCAACATCCACTCGGTCAATCGGGGCACGCCGGGAAGGCCGGCGATCAGGTTGGAAAACGGCGCGAGCGCCGATCCGATGCGATTCAGCCGGGCGATGTAGGCCATCATCACCGTTCCCATCGACGGCCGGTGCTCGCTGTAATAATGCGCCAGAAACTCGACTTTGAGCTTGGCCACGTCGACGTTCGACGGACACTCGGCCTTGCAGCCTTTGCACATCAGGCACAAATCCATCACGTCCCACATGCGTCGCGAGGTGAGCGAGCCGGCCGGCAACTGACCCGTGAGCGCCAGCCGCAAGGCATTGGCGCGGCCCCGGGTCGAATGCTCTTCTTCGCGCGTCACCATGAACGAGGGGCACATCGTTCCCGTGGCCGTCTTGCGGCACACGCCCGAGCCATTGCACATCTCGGCGGCCGCGAGAAAACCCTGACCCGGCGCGGCGGCGAACCGCTCTTCACGGCTGAAATCCTGAAAAGTGGCAACCTGTGCACCGGGGTAATCGGTTCCATAACGCAGGCTTTCGATGGGCGAAGGCGTGTCGGCGACTTTGCCCGGATTCATGAGTCCTTCTGGATCGAACAGCCGCTTGACTTCGCCGAACGCGGCGAACAGCTTTGGTCCGAAGAGTTTGAGGTTGTGATAACTGCGGGCCAGCCCGTCGCCGTGTTCTCCCGTCATGGCGCCGCCGAATTCGCGAACCAGCGCGGCCACGTCATCCGACACCGATTTGAGTATTTGCAGGTCTCCGGCAACCTTCGTATCGATCATCGGGCGGATGTGCAGGCAGCCGACCGATGCGTGCCCGTAATATGCCCCGCTGATGCCGTGCGCGTCGAGGATCGCCCGGAACCGGCGCGCGAATTCGGGGAGTCTCGACGGGTCGACCGCGGTGTCTTCGACGAACGCGATCGGCTTGCGGGCCCCGGGAATGCTGAGCAAAAGCGGGGCGCTCGCCTTGCGGCAGTTCCAGATTTGTTCGCGGCGCTCGGCGTCGCGGGCGGGAAGCTGCCTTTCGAGACCTGGCTGTCCCCGCATTTTCTGCTCGAGCAACTGCATGCCGTCGGAGACGTGCACGGCGTCGTCGGCCGAAAACTCGACGATCAAAAGCGCTTCGGGCGTGCCCTCGACGAAATCGAGCGACTTTTTGTACTTCAAGTTCGTTCGCGACAGCTCAATGATGTTGCGATCCAAGAGCTCGACGGCTGACGGTTGGCACTCGAGAATTTTGGTGACGGCTTCCAGTGCGGCGTCGATGGCGCTAAACTGCAAACACACGACCCCGCGCTCTTTGGGCAACGGCACGACGTGGAGCAGCGCCTCGGTCACTGTGCCCAGGGTTCCTTCGGCGCCGACGATGAGCTTGGCCAGGTTGAACGACCGCCGGTCGGGCCATTCGCGGTCGAGCTGGCGCGGCGCGGGCGCGATCGGCGATTGTTCGTAAATCTCGGGGACGAAGGCGTCGAGATTGTAGCCGCTGACGCGCCGCAGGATTCGCGGGTAACGGGCCATGATCTCGCGGCGATTGTCGCTGACGATCTGGGGAAACCCGCGGTAGATATCTCCTTCGCGATCGGATTGCGATTGTTTTTCGGCAAGCCGCTCGGCACTCAATGGCGCGCAGACGATTTCGCTTCCGTCTGCGAGCAGCATCGTCAGCTCGCGGACATGGTCGATCGTTTTTCCCTGTCGAACCGACCGCGATCCCGCCGAGTTGTTGCCGATCATCCCGCCAATATTGGCCCGGCTGCTGGTGGCCACGTCGGGACCGAATTGCAGTCCCAAGGGCGCGAGCGCCGCATTCAACTGATCGAGCACCACCCCCGGCTCGACGCGCACCAGCCGTTTGTGCGCGTCGATGTCGAGAATGCGATTCATGTACTTGCTGAAATCGATCACCAACGCGGCGGCGACCGACTGGCCCGAAAGGCTGGTGCCGCCTCCACGCGGCAGGATGGGGACATGGTGGCGCGCCGCGATTTCGACAGCAGCCCGCACGTCGGCTCGTGATCTGGGCACTACGAGCCCGATCGGCCGAATCTGGTAGATGCTGGCGTCGGTGCTGTACAGCCCGCGCGTCATGTCATCGAATCGAACTTCCCCTTCGATGCGGCCGCGAAGCTCTTGTTCGAGCTGCGAATTTAAAGCGGTCGGAGAGCTCATCGGCCCATTATAGGCATCCGGCGCGAAATTCGGAATTCGCAAATAAATGGCAACTGTTTGCCTCGCCGTGACCTCAATCGGCAGCCATAATGCGTAACGTCGCCGGAATGGCGCCCACATTCAAGTCGCCGGGAGAGTTTTTCGTCAATGAGAAGGATCGCCCCAAAAAAAGCGGCGCCGTCAAAAGCGTCATCGCCGGCAATCGAATACGTGAACCGCAAAGGGGAGGCGTATTACCTGCAATCCGGACGGACGAAGACCGGAAAGCCGCGTTATTATCTTGCTCGCAAGATCACCGGTGAGCCGCTCGAACGCGTGCCGGAGGGCTACGAGATTCGTGAACTGCCCGAAACAGCGGTCGTGGTTCTGCGGAAAGCGAAGCCGACTCGCATTCTTGAGGGAGAACGGAAACTGGTCGAAGAGTCGGCCCGCAAGAAATCTGGAATTTCCCATCTCATCGTCGACGTCGAAGAGCAGGCGCTGGTCATTTACGCGCCCGGCATGAGCAGCGAGGTCGCCGGCGCGCTTTCGCCATTTCTCGGAGCGTTCGGCGCAATGCAAGAGGTGATGGATCGACTCATCGCCCATTCCATATTCTCGCCGATGCTGCGGTTCGAGCTGTACGTGTACAACGAGAAAGAGCGTCTATTCCTGGCCGAGCGCTGGTGCTGTCTCGGAAGTGTCGACGAGTGGATTCCGCTCGACCAGTTTGCCGGACCGCTCCCGCTAGCAGATCAAATCGACAAGTACGCCGCGCATCTCGGAAAAGAGAGCTTTTTCGAGTTGATGTGAAAGCGGCGCCGACGACAGTCCGTGGCATGGGGGGAGTGAGAGACGGCGCGATCGTGAAGCGCGCGCCGGCGTCTGGGGAATCACGGGGTACGCGGCTCAACGCCCAAAATGCGCCAAACCGCCAACGGCGGTTCATCTCGAAGCCCAGGGCCGCGCAGACGCACCCTGGGTTCGAACCGCGATGATCGCCAACCCCGACCGGGGTTGCATCATCCGAGGCACACGGTCGGGCATTCTCGGACAGGGCACCCGATTCGATCGTTGTTCAGTTTGCATTCTCAATGGCCAATTTGCAATTCCCACCGGTCGGGTGGCCCGGCCGCGTGCGAAGCACCGGCCGGGTCGCTTTAGCGACAAGAGGCCGCGCCATGCAGGTTCAATTTTCGACTGTGGCGCGCCGCACCAAAACGGGCGATGTTTCGTCCGTGATCCGGCTCATTCATCGAGCCCAATTTGGCGTGAGCGTGCCGTACTATAGGGGCGGAAGATTACCTGCGAGGAGCACGAACGGCCGGCCTCTTGTTCCTGCGGAACCCGCCCGCCCACCGGGACGGGCGGGCCACCCGCGCCGTTCAATTTGCGATTTGCAACTTTCAATGGCCAATTTGCAATTCCTCATTTGACCCTGCCAATGCCATTGAAAACTGCTCTTCCAGCGAATCCCCGAAATTGTTTAACTTCCGGCTGCTAATGAGCCCACTGGAAGAACTCTTGGCACGCCCTTGTCGCGGCATCGACTATGAACGAACTTCGGAAACGCTCCCTCGCGGCAATGCCAGGTGAAAGGCGCCGCGAAATCGCACTCGCGGCGGGCTTCCTGGCGGCAATGCTTTTGGCGCTCGCCGGGTGTTCTCACAATTCAGGTCCGGGACCGGGCGACGCACGGGCGAACTCGCGACAGGCGGAATCCAACGCTGATTCCGACTCAGACTCGCTGGTGGCGCCCATCGAGCGAGATATCGAAGATGCCGACGACGGGGATGTCGTCATGGTGTCGGCGACCAGCACCACCCACGCGCCGGGCGGCGCGCTCGTCGCAGGCGACTCATTAAAGTCCGAGGGCGGCTCCGGACCGACTAAATCCGCCCGCCGACGCCGCGCTTTGGTCCTTGGGACCTGGGAAGACGATTACCGCGGCAAGCGCCATTTGACTGTCCACGAGGACGGCACGGGGACAATGGTCGTCGAGCCTGACGGCATCGGCAAAAAACTCTTTGCCGCGCGGCTGGAGTTCGATCTCCAATGGAGCCTCGATGGCGAGCGCATCACGATGAAGACGATGGGGGGAACGCCCAAGCAGAAAGTGCAGTTGATCCTCAAGCTGTACGGCAGCGAGGCTGATTACACGATCGTCGAATTGACCGACGAGCGGATGCTGCTCTTGGACGCGGACGGAAAAACCCGCTACGATTGGCGGCGGCCGGAGGCCGACGGCAAGTAATGTCGAACCGAAGCCGATTCTGGATAGGCGGCTTGCTCGTGGCTTCGGCCCTCGCGGGCGGTCTGGCTTATCGCCATCACAAGCGGTAC
>Ga0070735_10004919_pt1 | contig 11151 bp, 13 predicted proteins | sample Coa_R1_FD_66443 | JGI IMG/M metagenome (GOLD analysis project Ga0070735, IMG submission 66443) | Surface soil microbial communities from Centralia Pennsylvania, which are recovering from an underground coalmine fire - Coalmine... | ecosystem: Environmental > Terrestrial > Soil > Unclassified ... | reverse complement strand
GCTGGAGCGATTGACTGTGAAGGGGCAATGAGTTCGATAGGGACGGCAGAACTGGAAAGCCCCGTTCGGTTCACCGTCACAGTTTTCTGGGGTTCCATCCGCACAACGATAAGAGCACCGCCCTGAGGTGACAAATAAGCAGTCTCGTATCCTTCGTGCTCTATTTCGATCTGATCATTTTTCCGACGCCCGGTCCAAAAAGAGAATCGGCCTCGCGAATCGCTTCTCCATGCGCCATCAAAAGAGGATGGAAGAACTCTTATGCGAGCGAACTCGATCGGCTTTGCAGTGGATTCATCGATGATGTGCCCCCAATAATGGATTGCTTCGATTCTAGGGGCTTGCCCTGCGCAGGCTGCAACGAAACTTACACAAAGCAACCAACGGATAATCGCTTTGCCATTGCTCGACCATTGAGAGCGCATGCGTCACCTTCCTGATGGGTGTCGGGGGGATGGCGTTGTGCACGCGAACGACAATGGAACTCTATTCGTAACTGCCCCTTATTTCTGTGATAGCTGTTGTGCGACGATTACGAATGTAATCACGAAGCTATTTTAAAGACTTAGGCAGGCTTGATAGTCGGTGTGCCGACAGTAGCAGAGTATCTTAGCTGCACTCTTACTTATTAGTGTCGGATAACCGACGACACGTGCCCTGTAATATGGGTGGAGAGGGACTGCCTCAAGGAAGGACGGAAATTAGTACTCGTGCATCATGGCAACCGCCACAGAATTCGGCGGGGGCGAGAGGCGACACAATGGTTATGGAGCGCCTGTTGGCAGGCGCATATTCTCCGCTTCTGGCAACGGGTGAGCAATAAGACCGTCTTTTCCCTTTCATTGCGGGCGAGACGTGTCGGGGTTCCCGTTGTGCTTTTGGAACAGGCGCATTACCGGTTCCGGTATACCTTCTTCGATTTTTCGGGAAAGCCAGCTTTGCAATAAGAGATTCTTGTCCTGTGGGACCGCCCGAAACTGTAACCCCACGTGACCTTTGTGGTCACACCAGCAAACCTCAGCCTGCAGTTCAAACTTCACAGGCTCGCCCGGAAGGGCAAATTCTACAGTGACAATTGTGCCGGGAGCGAAGGTGACCGCGGTGACTGCCGCTACTCCTCCTTCGCTGACGTTCATCATTTCGCAGGGTATCTGCGCCTTGCCATCCATCCGAATCAAGACAGGAACTGTCACCGGGCAGCGGAAATATCGCCGGTAGTCTCGGATCACAAGTCCCAGTGCAGCCTTTAAAATGCTCCCGATCTCACTCTCAGACACCGGTTTTCGGACAACGAAGTTAGGCAGAACCTGCAACTCCTGTTCCTCATCAGCATTCACGACCGCGAATGTGACAGAATTTCGGTTTGATGGGGAGAGCCGCACGCACTCCAGCACAAAAGCCGCATCTTCGCCCAGCCCCATGTCAACGATTACAACCTCAAATTTCCGGGTATTTATCAGCGTGACTGCCGTTGCCGAATCGGGGCAAACATCGGCGGTAATCGCAAATCGGTCCAGGGTAGCTGTGAGTTGACGGACGATGCTCGAATCGTTCGAGACCAGTAGAGAACGTCCTACCACGGCGCGGGGCATAGAAACGGCTGGGCTGCTCATATAAAATTTGACAAAGTCCCTCGTATTCGTTAGTTTTGCCCGGGCAATTCACGCATCTTCGCTAACGCGAGCTATTGTCCCTAAATCTCAGGAGTCGCAACCGAATTTTCGGCTTGGTCGGAGAACCGACCGGCATGAAACTGCAGGTGGAACTTGACGCAGAATCGATTGTCAGTAGCTCTTGGCAAGCTCCGCACTCCGAGCCATCCAGACTCTGTTTCTTTAGACCGACAAATCGTTGTCCGGCCTTCGGATAGCTCTGAATCCGTCGAATGTACTCCAAATCTCGGTCTTGACCTTCTGCCTAATGATCTGACGAGGATGTTGTATTTGGCTTCCCTGCGAGACTGCAATAGTGGCCGATACCTTCATCCGGAATTATCCCCGCAAATGGGACTAGAGATTGCGGATCGGACATTATTCGCGCTCCACGACAGAGTATTTCGGCGTTTGCTGGCGACGTCGGTATCTGGCTATGTGGATCAACTTGACGAATACATTCGCTACACGAGGATGGAGAAGACTATAGTTTTGAAAACTTGGCAAACTCTACAGGCTTACCGCGCGACGGTTCCGATGCTTGCGTCACTGCTCTATTGCGAACTTTTCTGTTTGAATATCGAAGTTGCACTTACGATTTTGCACTCTCGGCCGGCCAAGGAATACATTCGACGTTAGGATGCGGCTTCTCGTTGACCTTGAATCGTGTCGAATGGCAGCCATGCATTTGTGACTCTGCCAACCAAGGTCGCCTCGGTGGGAACTTTGAAACGCCGGACTCTCTGCGTTGATAACGGGTGAGGAATCAGAATCAATTCTTTGCCATCCAATTGACACCAACAGCAGGTGTGCCCATGCGCGTGCCATATCAGGTAGATGGGGCGATCCCGCAGCATCTGCCAGGGAAATACCTGAACCGTTTTTTGGGAGGTATCAATTTCAACCAGCGAACGGGGCGGGAGTAGGTCCGCCATGTTGTCGTCTTTTGAGCCGATTAGCGCATAACGGTATCGGGTGGGGTCAAGCCTGGCCCGGAGAGCAGGTGGCAAGATGGTGACATCGTGCGGCTGGATTTTTAGCAACGTCGTTTCTTCAGCCCCAATGTTTGTATCAAAGTTTAGCTGGAAACGGAAAGGCGGATCATGGATAGCAGAAACCGACGAAGGAACGGTCTCTTGAGACGACTTGACGTCCGCAGCGATGATCTCGGCTGGATCAATCCCAAATGGCACCAATAATTCATTTAACGGCACCTTGAGCGCCAGTGCCAGGCTGAACAGTTTGTGAATGCCCGGAACTGCCCCTGCTTCGATATCGGCCAGGGTCGAGTGGGAAACGTAAAAATCGGGCTGTGCTCTTGCATCCGCGATGCTTCTAGTGATCCGCTCGATGTCGCTGGGCTTGATCAATCGCTCTTCTCGCAGGGCACGAATCCATTTTCCAGACTCCATTCCGTTTTCAGTCCAATCCTCGAGCCGTTTTTGCACCTCTCAGAACCATCACGGGCATTCTTGCACCTCCGAGGCCCGCGTGAATCCGCCGTGGCGATTTCGTCGGTTCCCCGACGAGCGCAAGCTGTGTCTACGGTCGTTTTGAATTTCTTACGAAAAGGAGGACATCTTCTGGGAAGAAAGGACCACTACCTAGATTGCTGCCATCCTTGGTCGAACCTGGTTAGGGAACACCACAATTGGTCGTAGCGCACCATGAAAGCCGGAAATGACACAGTCCAAGACGGGAGAAGCCATTGCAGGAGCAGGCAAAAGCTCACCTCGAGTATATTCAACCGGAGTTGGATTGCCCCTGCGATCAATTTTTCCGCTTCCTCTCGACGCACGGAATCACTACCCACTCTCGCCAGCCTACCCATGTCCATCAGCAAGTCAACGTTTCGCTCGACCAGTCGCAAGATCCGCAAAGCCATACAAATTCTCTTCCTCTGAAAAACCCGGAATTCTTTGGTCGAGAGAGTTCTGCGAAGATACTGGCAACCATCGCGATCAACCAAGGCGCGAAAAATCTCAATATCGATATGCCGCTGTTTATCTTCCCAATCCTTGATATCGACAGTTTCGATCCTGCCGCCCCGCAACAGCGAGCATCTGAGAATTACAGCGAACGACACAACCGATAAAAGAACTAATAGCGTCGCGAGCATTGGTTTACGTAACCCTTAACCGCTTTATTCCAAAACTGCTCCCTTTCTCGGGTTCGCCTGCCCGTTTAGAAAAACTGTACTGCAAGAAAAGCACGCCGGATTATAGGCTGATAAGCCCGGTCGTGCAATGTGATCCTGCTTTGACCCCCCGCTCAAGAGTTCCGAGGGCCCGACCACGGGCGTCCGGAGACCGGTTCGCTAGCTTGATACCGACGATTTTGGAGCCTCCGGTTATTCAGTCCAGCGTCAATCGCGGGTCGACGTTCTGTAGACGGAGGGCGATCACCTTTGCTTATTCGCATGTTTACGCACTTTGTCTCGCCCATCTGGAGTTGTCCGTTGGTCCAGACAATACAACTGAGTGTTCAGTGGATTGCCACAACTCTGAGTGTCGTAGCGCCCGCTGATTAGTGCTAGCTGCTTCGTCGGTTCGCCGACGAACCTGCGAGTCTCTATGACTCTCAGCTTTCAGAGCCTAGGTCGTTGAACGTCGAGTCGTTCCCATGGGCCAACAGTTGGGGAAACTGGCGGCACAACTTGACAGCTCTAAGTGTGCAATCTCGCATCTGGTATTGCAAACGTGTCATCGAACGGAACGACCCGTGAGCATCGACTGTGGCTTGTATCGGGTTTGGCCATCGACGGTGCATCGCTCTTAGAGTCTCCATCGTCCACAAGCGCCCGGCAACTTGCTCGGCAAATTTCGGAAGGTTCTCAGCCCACGAGCTATTCCACTGCTTCAAAACGGATCCGACAAGCCAGGCAGGCATGGTTCGCGACTTTCTGCCTGATTGGATTTCGCTTATGTCGGCGCCCAGCAAGTGGTGGGCGAGTAATATCGAGCAGAGAACCCAATCCGCATATCTCGTGCTTGTTCCTAGGCAGCGATCCCAGTCAAAGGTTTGGGGCCGACCCTCTAGGGCAGCGGCAACATCACACAGCCAAAGCGGACGCCCAGGCCGTGTTTAAGCAGGTGCAAGCAGAGAATCCGCAAATGATCCTCGGGGCATGGGACACGGATTTCTGAGCAGCCGAGACTGACCAGTTGTGAACGGGAGTACATCGTATCGAAGCAGCACTCGCCGAATCTCGTGAGCGTGTCATGTTTAAGATCGACGGAATATGAGGACAGCTGTCGGGCAGTCAGGATCGTCCCCGCCTTCACGCGCTGATCGGGAGAAACACATAGATCAATGTCCCCGCAAGGACGCAAACCACTTTCCGGGTATGCTTTTGCGACTGCCGAACCCTTAATTAGAATCGGATCGATTCCCGACGACCGCAAAGCGGTGAGCGCGTCGATGATCTCGGCTTCGTATTCAGCTGCCTGTACTGCGTGCGAGATATGTCATACGGAATTGGCGCACTGCAGCTGGAAGCATTTCTTAACTCGAATGTCGAATACGCCACCACGCCAGTGCACCGGCGCCCGATCTCAGTATTAGTGGCGCGATTCGCGTGAGATCTGCAACAGGAAGCTCAAGCCTTGGGGGAGATCTGCGCCATGAACCAGCCAGCAGTGCCGCAACGGCGCGTCCATTTGAATCTATTCTGGCCATCTATGTTCGTTCTGGTGATGTTTTCCGCACTCCAGCGTTAGCGCCTGATTCTCCGCGGCGACTGTTTCGCGGGTGGCGAAGGGGCTGCCGATGCTGTGGGAACCAGAATCGAGCTCACCATGGGCAATACGACGGCTGCTCCAACCCCGATTTTCCTCACGAGTTCTCGGCGCGACAGCCCATAGCTTCGAATTGTTATCGGAATCTCACGATTCAACACCCCGGATATCTCCAGCTCTTGCAAGGCCATCCAGACGAGTTCTTCGTCTTTTTCCAAGACGCGAGCGATTTCCCTTACGTTCCTTCGCCCATCGCAAAGTCTCCAGACTGCGGCTGCTGTGTCGTTGAGACAATGAGCCCTCTTCATTGTTTTGTCGTACAAAATGACCTCGTCTTTGAGTTCCCGCATGAGAAGATCCTTTCGTACGGGAACGAAAGCTTGGAGCTCGTCCGTCATTTCTGCCCTCCCAAGTTCCAGTGCACTAGGAATGACTCGTTATGGATTTAAATGCTGCACAGCCCATCGAGCTGTGTCCTTGGCCTCGCCCCGGGCACCCCCTAGCAGATGAGCTCCTTCAGTTGCCCTTTGCAAGGTACTGAGCGCTAGCTCCGGATAGCGTCGCGCGCTAAGGGTATTCTGGATCATTCCAAGGATCCCCTCGCCCTGAGATAATGCCTTCGGTCTCCAGCACAAACCCGGTACGTGTCTCGTAAGAATCACTAACCGCACTTGTGCTGGGGCGACGCCTGTTGCGGCCCCAAACTCCGCGGCCGGAATTTTCTTGGCAGCCAGATTACTCCGTACGCGCAGCGCTCTTGGAAAGGGATGCAACTGCCCGTCAGAATCGAGGACAGCAAACTCATCCGAATAGTACGTGGCTCCTAACTCCAAAAATGCTTGGACCAAAGTAGTCTTTCCGCTATGGCTCTCGCCAGGGATGACGATCGCCTGATCTTTCCAACTTACAGCCCCCGCATGTACGAACAAGGAATTGCGGCTTCTGGCAGCAACAAAAACTTCGAGGTCCGCTTCAAATCGTCACATAATTCTTCCCAACTCGTTCGGCCGGCAAGCCGCCGGCCGTTGGCAAAGAGGAAGTTACAATCTCGCCGTTTTTCGTCCAGCCGAGAATCGGTGTCACCGATAACGGAATACAGGCGATCAATTGGCCCCGAGTTTTCCGCGCCGAATCCCCTGGGAATACGGGAGAGCAGGGGGTCAATGAACTCCAGGGCGTTTCGCTCGTAGCCAGATTCGAACACCGTAGACAGTAACCATAGCAATGGTCGGCCGATGCAGACGATTAAGCTTCTCCACCTGGCGAGATCTGCTGGGAACAGAAGGTTCGATCGTGCTCATACTTATGATGCGGAGTGCCGTGAATCGGTAATTTCCATCCGAATGGAGAGGCTGTCGGCAAATCGCCTACTTTTGCCGATGCTCGTCCACTCAACTTAGCTCACAAACCAACCACCAACATAAAAGGAGCAAACCATCACCGCTGGCAGCCCGCACCGCTTCCGTTCAGAAGTTTTTCGATGCATTGAAGCATGTGTTTTACCTCAGGATCGCGGTGATCACCTTTTTGCAACAAAAGTTCCTTCGCTGTCTCCGGAGTCAAACCTCTGAAGGCAGGTTTCACGTAAGCCTTCCGTTCTTCTGTGGCTCGCACTGCTGTCATTGTCCCAGCCACCTCGTGAGACTTCATTTTCGACTTGTCCCTCCCGTTATCTCGAGCTTCAATGAGTATTAGCACCCGTACAGCGAGCCAGAGCTGGTCCGGATATGGACCAAAGAAGCAAATCGTACCGTTGGCTCGAAGAATTATTCGCAGCATCTCCCCTTCTTGAAGATAGGACAAAAAAATCAAAAAGCTGGTCGGTTCGCCGACGAATGCGTTAAGGCAAGGGTCATAATCCTGTTTTCCAGTTAGGTTTAGTCAGGTTTTCGAGCCAAGTCGAGTTGACAGGACTAAACCTGATTTTTTGAAGCAAATCCCGCGTCCCGTGTGGGGTTTGCGGTGCAGCACATGCACGTGATACGGGCCAGGTTACGGGCCTCGGGTGGCTACCACAATTTCCCATGATCGGGAGCAAACGCCGCGCCCAGCGGGTAGTTTAGATTCTTTTCCGTCTCTTTCCACCCCCAAGGCGAGCGTGGCCACTTCGGGACTCGGGTGAAGCGGCCCTTTCCATCAGCGCGCTACAGCTCGTCGCGGAAGGGTTGTTGCGGGCCTAGGGCGGTAGCTACTCCAATTTCCAGTCTCGTTTAGTCTCGTTTTCGGGCAAAACTAATACGTCGGGGTGGGTGGCTACCACAATTTCCCATGATCAATGAAGGGGCAGACTCTCTGAAGATGTACAACACACTTTCTCACGAGGCGTATCTGGCAATCGCTTCCGAAGCGAAGGCGGCCCGAATTCCCTCATAGGACTCACCAGTAAAGAAATGGTTGATAGTCCGTATAAACATTGCGGCAGATGCCGGTTCTGGATGGATGGCCAGCAACCTGGAAACTATATGCTGCTGGTCAAACGGTGTTGTTAAGTTGTGTGGCGTTGAGCATCGCAGGCAGTGACCGGCTTAAGTCGGCGGTAACCCGGAAACACTGGAAGCTCGGTTCATTCTGCGGCGCGAAGTCTATAATTGCGGTTCCGAGAAGACGGCGAGAGATGATCAGCTTCTTCAGAGCTCACGAGCGCGCGATCACTATCTTGTTGGTTGTCATTGGCGCGTTTTGGCTAAGCCCCAGGTTCGACATCGAATTCCTGCTGTTCGTGCTTCTGATTGGCAGCCAACTCTTCTGGATTCGCTGCGCTCTCGATGTAGGGGATCGCATCCCCGGAAAGTCCCGGCGCACCTGGCTCGCCGTCGTAGCGACGGTTGTCTACGTGTTCTGCTGTGACTACAGTTTCACCCACTTCGGAATCCTGCACCAATGGCACCTGCTTACGACGGGTCGTCTTCCAGTTCACGCCGATCCAAGGCTGCGCAGTGTTCTGATTGACGGCGCTTTGTCGGTGTGGCTGCTCAGGTCATGGTTGGGCTTTGGCCTTGTGATGGTTTTCTGGACGGTGGACCGAACAGCGCGCGGCGCAATCTGGCTCTATCACTGCATGCACGATATCGCTGTAATTCATGCTACAGCCCCCGAGCCTGATGCCACTGAGCTGCCCTCGCCCGCTCGCAGGAACTTACTCCGACAAATGGGTATCGCGGTAAGCGCCACGCCATTCGTGGCCGCGGCTTACGGGCTTCTGTACAGCCGACTCGACGTGGAAGTAACTCACCCGCGCATCCGGCTGCCGCGTTTGCCCAAGGCCTTCGAGGGTTTTCGCATCGCCCAGCTTTCCGACATACACATCGGTCCGTTCATGAGCGCAGCCGAGATTCGCCGATGCGTCACCATGACCAATGAGCAAAAACCTGACCTGATAGTTATGACCGGGGACTACCTCAGCTGGGACACCTCGGGACAAGGTGAAGTGGTGCAGGCGCTCGCGGCCTTCGGGCGCCCTACGGCGTATTCGGCTCCCTCGGGAACCACGAGAGCATCACGTATACAGAAGAATCCATCACCGGGTTGTTCGCCGCGCAAGGCATTCACATCTTGCGTCAGGAGCGAGCGCCCATTCAGTTGAACGGCGAAACGATTAGTCTCATCGGCGTTGACGACAGCCAAACAGACGATTCATGGATCGATCACCCGGTGATGCCCGACACGGTGAACATTCTATTGACCCATGTTCCTGTTTCCGCCGGTTTCGATTGGGCAGTCGAACAGGGGTTCGACCTTGTATTGGCCGGGGACTCTCACGGCGGACAGCTGTCGCTGAATTTCCTTAAGCGTCGCATCTCGTTCTACGGACTGTACACTCCCTACGTCAGCGGTTTGTACGAAAAATCTGGTGGCCAGATCTACGTCAACCGCGGTATTGGAACCACCATCCTTCCGATCCGCTTAGGCGCGCGGCCGGAGATCACGGTGTTTGAATTGACGCGTGGGAGCTGAGATGGCGAATTAGTCCATAACTACTACGAGATCGCCATCAAGCACTCACAATGCCGGATCAGGTCACCTCGTGGATGGTCAGCAATCCGGAAGTAGCACTGTTACAATCCCTCGCGAGGAGGAACTCAATGTCCAATCTCACTGGAGTCGTCCGTCTGTTAAAGAAGGAACAAGATCGGTTGACCAAGGAGCTTCGCGGCATCGGTGCGGCGCTCGCAGCTTTCGGCAAGGCTTATGGAAAAGGAACAGGCACCAGAAAACTGTCCGCGGCAGCTCGTGCGAGGATCGTGGCTGCACAAAGAGCGCGTTGGGCGAAGTTTCGGGGAAATAATGGAGCCAAGAAGAAGGTTGTACCTATTCGGGCGAAGCGTACGATGTCGGCAGATGCACGGAAGAAAATCGCCGCCGCGCAAAGGGCGCGATGGGCGAAGGTGAAGGCCACGAAGAAAACGGCGTAGCTTCCTTCCTCGGTTGATCGACAACACACACGTAGACTGAATGGCGGTCGTGGGCGATAGTTGCGCACACATTTCGCACACGAGACCACTTCATTATCCAATGCACAATATCGAGGAATGTTGACCTACAGTCAGCCGTTCTGTGCCGTCGCTCGTCTTGGACGAGATTAACAGTGCACAAAGTTGGGAAAATATGCTTGTTCGTGGATGTAGTCTCGTGCTCGAAACGAAATGCGACAGTCTTACTCATGATCATGAGCATTGGGCCAAAGGGTGAAGGCCTTCGGAGGCGAAAACCTGAGCCCCGTTCGTCTGCACTTTTGCCCTTCATGCACCGTCGAAGCTGAACCTTCTCTTCTCCAGGTCTCCAATCACGATGCCCTTCTTTGCGCGCTGCAGCTGCCGCCACGCGGCGAATCCCTGCAATATCGCGTCTTGCCACTGGTGCTCTGAGCAATCTTTCACTTCGAGATGCCGTGTCAGCTGCTTGATTGTTCTGAGAATTCCGTAATCGACATCGTTGACCCCTTCCAGGTAGGAGTGGTCGTGCGCATAGTCGAAAACCAATGCAGAAATCCCTTCCTCAATCGCAATCGCCCTGCCACCGTCCTCGACGCGGTCAACATCTCTGTTGCTCTTTCGTTTTCGCTTCATCAGTTGGCGCATCACTGGTGACCATCCCAACACCGCGGCATAGGCAAGATGAAATACATCGTGGTAGCGGTAACCGTCATTCTCATAGGCATTGTCCGTCAGTTCGTTGCCCAGCGGAGCCGCGTCGAGCGTCAAATGAACCTTAACGCCATCCGCGCAGGCTTCCTCGCTCACCCTAACGCGAAAATGTCTGGGGAGCTGTTCGCCCGCTGGAAAGGTCTCGTCAAACAACTTCGTTCGCCCAGGGTCCGTGGGGGTGGGGGGAAGCCATCGGCTTTTCCCCTTTTTGAGATTGTCTTTGGCTATCGTTTCAAGGTTGAGCTCCTCCTTAGAGGCAATATTTGCGACGTACCACAATACGTCTCCCAGTTCCTCCGCAACCCGATCCTTGAATATCTGGTACGATTCGCCTTCCCGAATCCACTTTTTGTATTCGGTGAGCAACGTTCCTGCCTCGCCCGCGAGGCCGAGCAGCGGCACCATTATTCCGGCGCGATCCTCATCCTGCTGGGTTCCGGGCACCTGATCAGTTTTTTGTGCCTCAAGCTGATACTCTCGAATTTTCATTGCCCAGCTCCTTCACGGCCTTAGCGATTTTCTCGTTTATCCCCCATTTCGGCGGATACCAGTATTCGATGGCAGCCAGCGTAGGCTTGAACTTCTGCTTGATTCGCGTCCTTTCCGAACTGCCAGAGA
>Ga0070735_10004918_pt1 | contig 11152 bp, 17 predicted proteins | sample Coa_R1_FD_66443 | JGI IMG/M metagenome (GOLD analysis project Ga0070735, IMG submission 66443) | Surface soil microbial communities from Centralia Pennsylvania, which are recovering from an underground coalmine fire - Coalmine... | ecosystem: Environmental > Terrestrial > Soil > Unclassified ... | reverse complement strand
CTCTAAGGGCGACCGGATAAACCTTTCCCTGTATTCCTCCAGCATCCAGATGAGCCCAGGAGAAGCCCGCCGGCTGGCCAAGGCCCTGGAAATGGTGGCCGAGCGGGCGGAAAAGGCGGAAAAGAAGCCATGATCCGCCGCCTGGTGTTCGTGGCCGGCCTTCTGCTCTCCCTCCCGCCGCTGTGGAACAACACCCGGGACGCGGAATACTGGCGCGAGCAATACACCCAAATGCAAAACGAAAACGATGCCCTGCGGGAAGATTACGGCAAGTGCCATCAACTGATGGTCGAAACCGTACCCCTGCTGCAAGCCTGCGCCCAAGACTGTAAGGGTAAATAGGGACCTCGCTAAATTTCCTTGCCTTATTTGCAAGCGTAACGGTATAGTCACACCCGTGACCGTGGCCGAACTGAAATCTCTCGCTCCCCTATCCGACATCTACGAGCTCAAGCCGGAGATGAAGTACTTGATCTGCATTCAACCTGGCGTCATGAGCGGGCAGACGATCGAAGCCATGTTGACCGGTCTGGCGAAGATGGGGCTCCATGTTGCGCTCATATCAGTACGCGACCAGGTGCCGGTGATCTACTGCATGGAGGCCAACGATGCCAGCTAATCACTGCTGGCACTTAAACGGTGCAGAGGGGATCGGCCCAAATGGGCAACCGGTCGAGAGCGCTACCTACTGTTTTTGTGGGCAGCGGATCAGAATCAATTTTCGGCTTGAAAGCCCGCGCGGACATGGAAAATGGTACAAAGAATGGGTAAGAGTTGCACCACCCCAGCTACCCTGCGAAGAAAGGATGAAATTCCCCCATGAGTCAGAACTTAGCCCAACGGTTTGAAGATATTGCCAGCATCGCCCACGCCGCCAACCGCGCCTACTGCGAAACACTCGGCGATTACAGCCAGCCGCTGTGGGAGCGCCTGGAGCCGGAGCGGAAGACCATCGTAGTGGCCGGAGTACGCGCCATCTTTGAGCATCCAACCATTACCCCGGAAGACTGTCACCAGAAGTGGGTAGAAGCCCACGCCAAGGCCGGCTGGCACTACGGTCCGACTCTCGACCGGGCGAGGAAAATTCATCCCTGCATGGTGCCCTATCACGAATTGTCGGCGGAGCAGAAACGCAAGGACCTGCTTTTCCGTGCGGTGGTGAGTATCATGTTGCTAGAATTGGAACCCGAAACCGTACCGGCATGATCCTGGACGACATCATCGTGGACGACGACGGCGATCCCAGGCCGTTTATGGTCCTGTTGGGACTGGTTGTCCTTGTCCTGGTAATCGCCATTGCGGTCGTTTTGCCGGGGGAAATGGTTCCGGATGAGGTTGCGGTCCGGGCCATGGAGGCCCACGGCTACCACAACGTCCAGGTGTTGGAACGGAATGTGTTGGATACGACCACCTGCGAGCATTCTACGGCGGTGAAGTTCGACGTCCGCGCCCAGGACCAGTTCGGGAACGTCATCGAAGGACTTTACGTCTGCGTCGGCTACTCATCTGGCGCCGCGATCCGGAGTTACTGACATGTGCACCCCGGCAACCATTCCCAGTCGGATTGAAATCGCGCAGCGAATGTGGAAAATGGTCACGGATACGGACAACCTCGTGGATTACGTTGGCGACCTGCTGACGGCCGTGACCAAGTGTTCCGAATCTATCTACCAAGGCGGCCGGCTGTATTTTACCGGCTGGAAGTGGGGCTACCTGAGCCAGTACGGAGATGCCGGTTACGTGGCGCAGTGGATATGGGCGCTCACTCCAGACGAGGTGCTTTATCTCAACATGCCGAGCCTCACCGGCGGTCTGACAAAACAAGGTGCGACATTCAACATCACCCGCTACGTGCGGGTTACGGGATTGGAGCCGGAAGAAGAAATTAAAACCATGGTGGCAGATGGCAAGGCCAAGCTGATCGCCATGGTGAACAAATACCTGGAGGAACAGAAGCATGACGGAAATCGCTGAGCAGGTGAGAGTTTCGCAAATCAAGCCGCTGGACGATCGGGTGCTGGTAGAGGTTCTGGAAGAAAAGGATCGCACGGCCGGCGGCCTCTATATTCCCGATGACGCCAGGGAACGTCCCACCAGGGGCAAGGTTCTGGCGGTTGGCCCAGGCGAGCGCAACAAGGAAACCGGCGAGCGCATGCCGCTAACCGTGAAAAAGGGCGACATCGTTTTGTGCGGCAAATACGCCTTTGAACCCATCAAGGTGGACGGGAAAAAGGTGGCATTGATCCGGGAATGCGAAATTTTGGGGACCATCACCTTCAGCTAAGGAGGTTGTGTTGCAAAGTGTGGCAGGGTCGCACCCTGTCATTCGGGGGAACGGGGAGTGAAAGCTCCCCGCCCTGAATACTCAGGCTGGAAAAGGTGGTGTGTGCCGTGGCGGAAAAGATACGATCCATAAATAGAGACGCTAAGCATCTTCACGGATGCGAGACTCACAGCCTCTACTGCCTCGCTGGCAGCAATTGCGGGGAATCCGCAATAGGGAGTCATCCGGGGTGGAGAATCGGGAATCCCCGGCGGCACGCAGAAGACCGGATAGAGTTCTGATGAGCAGCGACAAAAAACTTCCCTACGACCCTATCGTGCGCTACGAGCGCCGGCTGGAGAATGTCATCTGCGAGCCGATCACGGAATTCGACGGCAAGCTGGCGGCCACGGTAGAAAAAATGTTTGACACCATGTACGCCTACCACGGTGTCGGACTGGCGGCGCCGCAGTTGGGAAATTTTGTCTGCCTGAATGTCATTGACTTTCCGCAGCACGATTTTCGCCGGGTGCTCATCAATCCAGAAATCCTGGAAGAAAAAGGCGAAACCGTAGAACGGGAAGGATGCCTTTCCATTCCCGGGAAAAACGTCCAGGCCCCGGTTCGGCGCAACAAAACCATCACCTACACCTATCAGGATGTGAACGGAACGCGGCACGAGGAGACCATTGACGGCTGGAAGGCGCGCTGCGTCCAGCACGAAGTGGATCACTTGAAAGGGATATTTTTTATCAACCGGGTGTCGCCGCTATGGAAGGATCTGGTCCTCAATCGCTACCAGAACTTCTGCAAGGGAATGAAGGAAGTCGACAACTAAGATCCTGTTAGCTGATCGTTTAGTCCACTTTCGTCCCAGACCGCCTGTATTCCGCCGTCCTTCCATAACTGCCGTACCTCATCATCGGGCGTGACCGGCCATTTTCCTGTCAGCTGGAAATGAGGATAGTCGGGCAGGGTGCGGAATTCCGCTCCCGAATACAAGCCGAGAGCTTCACCTTTGGCAATCATGGTCTGCCAGGCCGGGTGTTGCGGATTCCAGTCGGGAACAAATTGGCCGGCGGGATCGAAAGCCTGCGCCGGGCAAAGGTCGACGGCGAGAGCGAAGTTGTGCCAGGAATATCCCGGCTGGGCATTGGTGACGATCGAGCCGGGCGCGGTTCTCCCCTGGGCATAGAGCGCGGCCTGCTGGTTCCAACTCCGCAGTCCCTGGATCACCTGCACTTCAATTTCTTCCCCAGCGAGGATGGAATCTAGCTGTTGAATTTTGGAGGACAGTACGGGGTGGACTTCACCCAGCCGGGCCAGAGACACCGCATTCATGAGATACCTCCGGAAACCAATGTCGGTATTCTCTGCTTGACGTCCGGCATACGCAAGGAATACTATTCCGGCGTTATGACGTAGATCGAAAAGCACCTCTACCTGTTTGTAAGGCAAGACCTCTCCGCGGCTCAATCCATCATCCAGCCTGGACACGCCATTTATTCCGTCTGTCGGCATTACCGCTGCGACGAAGACTGTCCCAACATTGTCCTGATCGGCCTTCCCAACACCCGGGCGTTGCTGCGCGTCATCGACAAACTGAAGCGGCACCAGATACCCCACTATGTCTGGACGGAGCCGGATTTTGACTTGGGACTGACGGCGGTGGCCACGGTACCGCTGTGGGGAGAACAGCGCGAGGTGTTAGCAAATTACAGAGTGTGGAGTGAACACAATGCCCGGGGAACCGCGCAAGCGGTTTGCTCCTTCACTGGGGACCCGGGCGCCAATTCAGGCGTGGTGTCAAATAGCAGCATAGCCGCCTCTAAAGCGGAGGGTGTGGGCGAGAATCCCACCGCCTGAGCCAGAGCGCTCGTAGCTCAGTCTGGCAGAGCCCCGGTCTCTAAAACCGGTCTCCAATAGAGCAGCCGGTATCTAACCGGTTGGTCGCGGGTTCAAATCCCGCCGAGCGCTCCAATCTTTTGCTTGCAAACGGACTGTCGGTAGGGTATATCTCTCGGCATGGCACCCTCCCCCGATCGAATTGGCCCGCATCAGGCCGCCTTGGTTCAGCGGAACTGTGGCGGCGGACATCAGTTGGCATCCGTCCGACTCTCGGACACCATCGTTCCCCATCCCTCCGGTGATGGGACCCTGCAGGTCCAGACCTTCGAAATCCTCTGCTTAAGTTGCGGCCTCACATTGGAACAGATCCGGAATTACCGGCCGCCGCGCACCCGCTCCAAGAAAGGAAACGGTAATGGTGAAAGTACCGAGCAACAAAGTGGTTCCTGAGCTTAACCCCTACGACGCGCCGCTGGAAATCTGTCCTACCTGCCGGTCGGTGATGTGGCCCGAAGTCGGGCACAACGACCAGCTGGGAACCGATGTAATCACCTACCGTTGCCAGAATCCGCAGACAGCCTGCAATTACCGGCATGAGCGCTCCCTGATGCATGCTATGGGAACCTGCTTCGCCCTCAAACCGGAAGAGAAGCTGGCGCCAGGATCGGTTTACGATCCCCTCCCGGCGGTGCTCAAGCCTCATTTCGAAGCCGTCTACAAAATGTTCGTCGAGTACGTCGACCGGGGAGCGCAGTCCTTGCGCCACGAGTTCGGCCATATTCACCAGCAGATTGTGCGCCACCTGAAGGCGCTGGATCAGGCGGTGAAGGCGGCTGGAGGCAAGGCTCCCGTGGTGGTGTCGGGTACGGTTGTTCCCCTGGCGGATGATTCCCAGGGCGACTCCCAGGCGACATCGGGTAGCGAGGCTCAGCAAACCGGCGATCAGCAGGAAGTAGCCGCCCCCGCATCAAGGGAGTAAACATGCGACTGTTGGATGCTGAAGGCCGGCCCATCGAGGTCGGCCAGGTGGTGAGAACTATCGCCAGCGTGGCCGGAACCATGGTGGAGGTTTCCGAGGTAGCGAAGCCGCATCCCCAGGATCCACGAGTCATGTGCAAAACCGCGCGCATGGTCATAGATTTCATTGTTCCTATCCCGCAGCAAATGCCGCCCGGTGGTGGTTATGCGCTGAGCAACATCACCATCATCAAGGACGCAGAGAAGCCGGCGGCGGAGAAAACGATCCTTCAGTGAACACAGTTCTGATCCTGGTTGCAGTGCTGTTTGCACTACTCGCCGGGGCTGCCATAGCAGCCCTGGTTGTTTTTTTTGTGCAGCTGCTGCGCACGGTAAAACAGTTGGACGCGAATATCGCTCTGCGCTTCGACGAACTGGCGAAGGGCAACGCCGCGGCGGCCAAGCTGTACCAGGAAGCCTCCGAAGCTCTTGGGCAACGAGTGGAACACGTTATCAAGCACACCATGGAAGCCATGGTGCACTCGCTCGACCAGTCCACGACAGCCACCAAAGAACTGCATTCCATCGGCCAGGCGGTGATGAACGATAAGGCGTTGTGGACCATCTCCAAATCGTTGGGCAAGTTTGTGGATGCGCTGCCGGAGATGCTGAAGGGTGCCTACGCCCTGCATCAAACATTTTCCATTTTCAACGAAAAGGCGTTTCACGCTAAGCCGGCGAATAATCAGCCGGCAGCTACCCCGGGAGTGACGGCAACGCCGGTTCCACCCCAGGACGATTCGGCGTTTTACGGCTACAGCGAAGAGGTGGCGGCGTCCAACGAGGTGGCGGAAGCGACCAAGCGCAGAGGCTTTGCCGTCCGGGAGTCGGATTTCCCCTTCAATCCCATGGAGCAGGCCAAGGGCGAAAATGTATGAGCGTCTGCCAGGTCTGCCAGAGCCGCAGGGCGCGCGGATGCGCCTACGAGGAACGGACAAAAGAATACTTTGAAGTGATGATTGGCGCGCTTCGCCACGTTGCCTACCGCATGGGATATGCGCTCGCGGTTCACGGTTCGCTAAAAACCGACATTGACCTTCTGGCCGCTCCCTGGAGAGATTCGGCAATTTGTGCTGCATCCTTCGCCGAGGAAATACGCCTGACAGTAGAGCGCATCATAGGCTTTGCTGTCGTCCGCAAGGGCGATCCAAATCCGACACAGAAGCCGTGTGGCAGGCTGGCTTGGAGCTTTTACCTGCAGCCGGATGGCTGTGTAGGGCCGTATATCGACCTGTCGGTCATGCCCCGCGGACCACAGGATTTTCCTAAAGCTATTGACAAGCCCCGCCGGGTACCTAAGACTCGCAAGTGACATGCCCCGGGCCCTGTCCAAACCGACCGGTGTCGACCTCCATTTTTCCCGCTACGTGCGGGTAAAATCCGGCCTGGCGGTAGAGGACATTGCCAAACGGGACGGGGTCAGCGTCGAAACCGTTCAGGAATCTATCCGCTGGGTGGAGCAGTACCGGGCGCGCAACACCGTCGATCACGCCAACGAAGCCACGGTCGCCGCCATCCTGGAGAACAAGCAGAACATATCGTCGGCCTTAACCAACGGGCTGACAGCTACTTACGAAACGCAAGACAAGGACGGCAAAAAAGTTAGCGTCCCTGACGTAAGCCTGCAATTGCAGGCCCTGGACCGGGTTTCCGATCTTCTTGGCACCGTCCAGCCCAAGCCCGCGCGCGGCGGCATCAACGTCGGCGTTGGGGTTGGAGTTGGCATGGGCATAAGAACCAAGCCAGGATCTTCCATCCAGTACATGGGATTCGAAGACCGGCTGAGGGAAGTCCGCAGGAAACGAGCTGAAGCTGCTGCACTTCCGTCACCCCCAGTAGATGTGAGCGCGAGCGCGCGCAACATCATCGACCTCGACGACGACGAGGCCGAAGAGGGGGCGGAGGATGGGCAGCCTAGCGCTGAATGATGCCGGACAGTTCCCCGCCCTGTTTCAGGGTACGGAAACCCGCCGCCGGGACCCCTATCTGAATGAAGCCATCGAAGCGCTGAACCTTCACCTGCTCGCTTTCGATCCCGGCCCGGACCAGGTGCCGACCGCTTTCAACAACCTGGGAAAATCGGAATCGGAATTCGTTGACGAAGAGATTGAAAAGTGCGCCAACGACGCGCGCTACTATCTGGAAAACTACCACGTCATCAAGCCCGAGGATGACGCCCCGCACACCCTGTATCCCTTCTGGGACTCGCAGGAGATTTTCTACGCCGAGATTGTCTCCATGCAGGCAGCCGGCAAGCAGGTCAAGGTCATTATCCTCAAGGCCCGGCAGCTGGGAATCTCCACTCTGACCCAGGGTCTGATCTTTCATAAGACCATTTTCACCGAAGCCACCAACACCCTGATCGTGGCCCAGGACCCAGGCCAGGCCGATTACCTGTTCAATATGTCGCGCACCGCCTACGACTATATGCCCTGGTGGATGAAGCCGGAAGTCAGATATGCGGCCAAGGGCCGCTACATGACGTTCGACCGCAACGATGAATTCGAACGTTCCTTCCACCCCGGATTGAAGTCGGAAATCTTCGTGGAAGCCGCCAACAAAACCACCGGCGTAGCGGTCGGCAAGAGCTTGCGCGCGGTCCACCTTTCGGAATTGTCGGACTGGAAAAGCGATCCCAAGATTCTCACCACGCAAATTTTCCCCACCATGAACGCCAAGGACTTGCTGGCCGTCATGGAGTCCACGGCCCGCGGCAAGGACAATTTCTGGTACGACTTCTGGTGCGATTGCATTGAAGGCCGGCAGCAGTGGCGGCCGGTGTTCATTCCCTACTTCTTCGTCAAGAAATACTCGCTGCCCATCGAGGCCGGGAACACCTTTAAGGCAACCGACGAAGAAGATGCCATCCGCAAAAAGGTTCTCAAGCGGCTCAAGTTTTACATTCCGGACGAGACCTTCAACTGGCGGCGCGCCAAGCTGGCCGAGGTCATTGGCCTGCACGGCGACGAGTCCTATTTCTTCCAGGAATATCCCGGCACCAACTGGCAGGAGTCCTTCCAGGGGTCCGGCATCTGCGCTTTCCCCAAGCGCAAACTGCAGATCATTCGCGAAACCTTGACCGCTACCCCGGCCTGGGTGGGAGAAATTGAATACAAGGGCGACGTGCGCGAGCGGGTGCGGCTGCTGCCCTGCACGGAGTGCGATTGGGTGGACAACAACACGGTGGCCGGCGACAGCTATATTCCGCCGCAAACCACCTACGGCGGCCGGCTGCATATCTGGGAATTTCCGGATCATGGCGAGCGCTATTACATCGGCGGCGACGTAGCCCACGGCCTGGAAAAGAAGGGTGCCGACTTCTCCTGCGCCCAGGTAATCAAGATCGGCCGCGGACAGGAGCCGGACGTGCAGGTGGCGGAGTGGCACGGATGGATCCTGCCTTCGCAGTTTGCCTACGTGCTGGCGGCGCTCGGCTACTACTACAACCAGTCGGAAATCGCTCCCGAGGTCAACGACGTTGGACAGCAGACATTCAATGAGATGTTCCGGGTCATTGAGTACCCCGACATCTTCCGCTGGAAGCACTACGACAAGGTAAAGCATTTCATTACCGACACTTTCGGCTGGTGGACCAACTCCAAGACTCGGGACCTGATCATCACCAAAACCCGTGAATTCGTCATGCAGGAAAAACTGGTCCTGCGCAGTGACGAACTGATCGACCAAATGTTGGACTTTGGCCAGGCCGACGGTGACAGCCGGTTCGAAGGGCAGAGCACGCATGACGACCGCGTGTTTGCCCTCATGATTGCGGTGTGGTGCGCGCACGATTCCGACTATGGGGCGGAGGCCGCAATGTCGGCGCGGCCGCCCGACAGTCCGTCGCAAAGATTGTTCTATGTCTTTGATTCCACGAATAGGTTAGTATTGAGGACCGAACATCGAGACGAGGCGGAAGCACAGGTCCGGGGTTACATCGACCCCGAGGGGAAATACCGGCTGCGGGCCGGATATTACATGATGCAGACCGCCTCGCGCAGAGACTTTTCTAACTCAGACTACTCTCCCGTCCATGACCGGCCTGGGCCCCGCAACACCATGCACACAGAATTGAATATCCCGGCTGAGATGATCAGCCTGGACAACATGATCGTCAAGCCGCGCCAAGACGGCGACGATGATTGGAGAAACTTCTAATGCCTAACGAAAACGCTCCCTCGGATCTGCACGGTGTATTTCGCGAAACTCCGGAACAAATCTTCCAGCGCTCCCGCATGCAGCACGCGGGCACGGTTGTGTCGCATCGTCCGACGCAATCGGGAATTGGCTGTCCTATCTGTCCGCAAACCCCGCCCGTACCGGTTCGTGTGCAAGGCTCCTCTTATCGCTGTGACAACGGCCACACCTGGAATGATTACGGCGATCTGATGGCCATGAACCCGCCCATGATCCAGGTGCGGATGCCGCCGGCGCGCCAGGATGGCTGGGAGGAAGTGCGGATTGCGATACCGGGAAGCTTGCGCAAGGAATTCTGGGCCAAATTCGGCGAGCACGCCGCCCCTACGCTTATCGGCCTCATGGATCAGGCGGTGCAGCGGGAGGCGCTGAGCATCGGAGAAGAGGATCTGACCGCCATCCGCAACCACGTTTCCATTCCCATCAAGAGCGGCGCCGCCATCAAGGGCGTGATTATCGCCCTGGTCAAGGAAAACGCCGACTATCGCGACCGAGTTGAAAAACTTCAGCGCATGCGGCCGGCCCTGAAGGGAAAAGAAAACGGGGTGACGGTTGAATTGGAGCCGGAATCTTTGGAGTACCTGGTACGGAAGGCGTCCGAAGAGGGCATCACCATCGACGAGTTCCTGGCCCGCTTTGTGAATTCAGCGTGCCAAAACCAGTGGATGTAAGGAAGGGATAATTGGCGACCGCGTTTTTTCCGGAATTGCCGGCGCGCTACTCCAGTGAGCGCGATGCGGTGGACCTCGGTCCAGATGCTGGATCGACCGACGCGCAAGTCGTGCGCTTCTGGTGCGAGTCCGCCTACGAAGAGGCGCGCTCCGACCTGGAAGCAAGCGAAGAGCTGAAATTCATCAATAAGTACCAGGATTATCTGGGCGGGCGGCAGTGGACCGCCGGCCGTCCTACCTATCGCTCCAAGCCGGTCGACAACCGCATGTTCCGGCTTTTCTGGGAGCTGGTATCCCTGCTGACAGATATTCGGCCCACCATCGCGGTCAAGGCCGTGGACCGCACCCCGCCCTTCATGGATCAGGAAACTACCATCAACAAGGCCATGAAGGCGTGGTGGCTGAATACCAACGCCGACGAGCGCGTGGCCATGACGGTGGCCTGGTCGGTGCTTACCACAGGCTTCGCTAAGTGGCAGTGGAACCAGGATTTATACGGCGGAATGGGGGACTTGGAGTGCATACCTGTTGGGCCTACCCAGCTGATGCCGCTCAAACCGCAGTTCGACCTGCAATCCTCCCAGGCTGTAATTTACGAGACGGTACAGCCGACCGGGCTTCTGCGGCGTAAGTTTCCCCGCCGCACCCACCTGATCGTTCCCGACCCTGACCTGTCGCGCTATTCAGTCGAGCGCGGCGCTCCGCCGAATGTGCCTATGTCGGTCTGGAACGTCATGCAGCCCGGACTGAAGCGCATTTTGGGTGGCGGTGAGACGGTGGCGCCATCGGCGTATCCCATGACCCGCCTGCGCGAGTTCTGGATGAAGGATTACACCACCAATACCAGCCGCAGCCCGGTGACCATGGGCGACACGACGGCCTGGTGGGGTGAATCCTACGTGGTCCAGCCAGGCGAACGGCTCTATCCCCGCGGGCGCCTGATTTCCATGTGCGGCCGCAACGTGGTGGATGACCGGCCTAATCCGTTCTGGCATGGCATGTTCCCCTTTACCATGTGTCGGCTGAACGTGGTGCCGTGGCAGTTCTACGGCATGAGCGACTTGCGCTCGGTGATTGACCTGCAGGACATTGTCAATCAGATCCTGGCGGGCGTGATCGACCTGATCAAGAAGGCTGTCAATCCCGGCTTCTTCGC
>Ga0070735_10004917_pt1 | contig 11153 bp, 6 predicted proteins | sample Coa_R1_FD_66443 | JGI IMG/M metagenome (GOLD analysis project Ga0070735, IMG submission 66443) | Surface soil microbial communities from Centralia Pennsylvania, which are recovering from an underground coalmine fire - Coalmine... | ecosystem: Environmental > Terrestrial > Soil > Unclassified ... | reverse complement strand
CACAATGATTCCCATCCCATGCCCTCGATCTCCGTCATCGAGATCGCCCAGAATCCAGACGCCCGGATGGGTCATGTGCACGAGGGCGGAGATGCGCTCAGCAGTGCCGAGCCACAACACGGGAACGGTCGTAGGATTGGGAACGGGGTTCCCATCAAGGGCAAGAACTTCAAAAGAATGGCCTGGCAGGGCTAAGCTGCGAATCTCTGTAGCACTTCCGTTCAGGATGTGAAAGAGGACGCGTTCTCCTTGTTTCACACGGATCGGGTCTCCGTGACCTAGCATGCGCCCGTTAATAGTGAATGATCGATATCCGACCTCATAGCCGTGGGGCAGGCCTTTCGCGAGGGACGCTTTCATGGACGACTCGCCCATCTTCTTCAGTCCCTTGTCAGGCTCGGCGGGCCAGAGGAAATCCTCGGGCATATCTCCACCGCGACTGAGGCGTGGCTCGAACTCCTTCAGGACCAGGAATACTTCGCGGTCGTAAGTACCAGGTTCGTGCGCAGGCTCTATGTAAACGGGGCCGACCTCCCCGCCATACTGTCCCGCGGCCAGATTGGCGCCGGCGTGATTGTGTGTGTGGTAGAAACGAAATCCGGAAGGACCGGGAGTGAAAGCGATCCGACGCTTGCCATGCGGTGGAATATACGGTGTCCCCTCTTCGGCCGCTCCGTCTACGTCAACTGGCACCCGTTGACCGTGCCAGTGAAGCTGCTCCTCTGCATCGGTGTCGTTGTGGATAGCCACTGTGACTGGACGCCCCGCTTTAAAACGCAGAAGCGGACCTGGGAACTGCCCGTTGTAGGTGATGGCGGAGATGATTTTCCTGGGTGCGATTTCGATGGCGGAAGCCTTGATGCGCAGGGCATAATCCGCGGCTTGGTCTTGATCGGCGAAGGAACCGAAGACGCGTGCAGCGCTATCGAGGCGAGTAAGCGCGATTCCGCCGAATGCGGTAGTGCCAGCAACAAATTTTCGACGGGACATGATGGTCGAACCCATCGGATCTCCTCTAATCGCGCCAGCGCAATAAAAGAGTTTATCAAGGCAGGCGACGCCACGTTATGAATGAATTGTAGAAATTATGAGATAGCAGGAGAGAGTTGGTAGCGCTAACGGGAATCGAACCCGTGTTTTAAGATTGAGAATCTATTTACGTACCATGCGCTATCAACTACTTATGCAGTATCTTGAAGAAACTGTGCCCCAAATTGTGCCACAAAACTCCCATTCCTATGCAGACTGGCCGGGAAGCAGACTGAGTTCATCTAGAAAATCAACTGCCTTTTCCAATTTTTTGGGATCAATTTTCCAATCGAATCTCTCGGCTTCTTTAATGATCTCCATCCGAGACAATCCCCGTCCACTCTTTTTGATTATGTAATAAGCCTTGGCTGCAATCGAGAGCTCTAAATATTCCGCATCTGCAATTTTGGCCAACGTTCCCAAGATGAGGGCGTACTCACCAGGATTTTCTTTTTTCACCAGATCGACCACCTGTCTTCCATCAGGTGTAAGACGATAATCGTAACGCTTCATTTCAAACCCATCACGAGCCACACCGAATCCAATGTTAGCTTCGTCTACAAATCCGAGCGACTTAAGCTGTGTGACCGCATTATCGATTACTGCCGAATACGGCCCATAATAGTGGGCGTCGAAACCTAAAGCTTCCGTTAGTTCCAGCGGAATTGAAATAAAGTAAGCGCGCTTTTGCAAAAGAGTGCGCCCCTGTATGTTGCCACCTGACGCGTCAATAAGACTCAAGATAAAGTCCGTCGGTTTCATGATGCTGATCCTTCTATCTCCTCTTGCAATGACAAAGTTATTTGTGGGTTTGCGACCTTTTCGATGATTTCAGCAATATCGCTGCTGAACTGAGCGAGTCTTTTCTTCTTGCTTTTCTCATCTATGTACTCGATAGGCGCATACACTTCTACGAATTCTTCCCGAATTGCGTCATTTATTGATTTAAAGAGCGCCGACTCTTCATGGAAAAGCCTCTTTTCGCCGGGTCTCAAAACTGTGATTTGCCCTTCATTTGTCGTCACTTGAGACCTCACTGATTTGTGGGTTACTTGCTTCATCAAAACCAAGTTTTGATCGAAGTCATAAGTAGTGGCAATCAGACCCTCGATTCGACGAAATAAAGCCTTGTTATTGTCGAAGAGATTTCTGCGAGTACCGGGACTAAAATCCATCGGCTTCCCATGAAATATACGCTTAAATAATCTTCTTTCCGACAACCGGGTGAAAATTTCCTTCGCGTACCCGTCAGCGCTGTCGTTAACCAACGAGGCCATTAGCCGTTCATCATTCCATTCCAAATAATTTTCCAAGAAAGCCTCGGATCCGTCATAGCCGTATAAATCTTTGAGGATTCCAATACCATCTTGTGAGATTCCCAATTTAATGCCGCGCACAATCATTTCGTCTGTGATCAACCGAATTCGATGACGATAGACCTGAGTTGACATGTAGTATTTCGCCAACACAAATTGCTCTAAAACGTTAACGCCCTCCGCGGACAAGGCTAACGATCTGTCATACGAATCTTCATAGACTCTCAAGCAACCAGTTAATCGATCGCGATCGTATATCCCATATTTGACGCCACAGAAATAGCTGTCTCGTAAGAGATAATCTTGCTTATCCACATCTATTGGACCCGACACGATTTCCTTTAGAATTCCGGGGCCGTAGGTTCCCTCAAGAAGGCCAACTATCCGTTCTCTTTCTCGGTCGCTGAGAAAATATTGCAGGCTCTTATTGCCCATAATCAACTGGGCCGTTATCGCCTCGTGTACTTGCTGTTTTGGCTTCAAAACAAATTTTGCCTGTTCTGCGAAATCCTCAAATACCTCTTCGGACACATGAGAGAAAGGCCCATGCCCGATGTCATGAAGAAGGGCAGCAAGGCGAACTAACCGGCGCTCAGCATCGCTGCGAAGTAACCGTTCGCCAGTTTGCTGCGCAACGAAAAATGCTCCCAGGGAATGGTCAAATCTTGTATGCACCGCTCCTGGATAGACAAGGGTTGCGAGCGCAAGTTGCTTAAGCTTCCGTAACCTTTGAAAGATCGGTGTATCGGTTATTTCCTGCTCATGGGGCTCGCGAAATATAAATCCATGAACGGGATCCCGAATTTCAAGATCAGTGGACATACATTAGGCGAATAAAAGGCGAATGTCAAATTAGAGATTTCTGACTGCAATGCGCCTTAATAGTGCTCGGAAATTGACTATACCATTTCTAGCTTACATCTGAACTAATCTCACTGAACTGTCGCACTGGCTTCGGAGGCAGAATCCAGTAACTTCGCTGAATGATACCGAAGAAAACGCTCAAACCCTGTCGTAACGTGAGACTCGGTGATATGGATATAGTAGCGTTCCGCCACGCGCGGCGAACTGTGACCCATGAGGCGGGCGAGTGTGAACTTATCCATTCCGCTTTCAGCGCAGCGGGTTCCAAATGTGTGACGCCAGCAGTAGAACTCGAAGGGTCGCAATCCGCCTTCGCGGATTGCCTTCTCATGGGCGTGCTGGACTGTCGCTAAGTGGCCGGATTTCCCAGCACCGGGAAAAACATACTTAACCCCATTCAGCAGCTGCCGCCTGGCTAGCAGCATGTCCCGCGTACGCGGTGTTAAAGGAAGGTTCCGCATTGCGGCATCTGTCTTGCCCCGAATCACGTGTATGAAGCCTTGGGGTGCTTCTGAAGTGCTCTCTAGATGTACATTAGACCACTCCAGAGGAAAAATCTCGGAGTTCGGTCGCAGGCCAGTGTCGGCAGCCATAATCGCCGCATCGCGAAGTGTGCGGGACGCGGCAACCAAGTAGAGCTTTTCTTCTGCGAAGCTTATGACCCGATCACGACCTTTTCCTCCCGGCAATTCATGAATGTTCGGCGTCTGAGATATCAAGCCCCATTCCTGTGCCAAATTAAGCATACGTCGGAGGGTCCGAAGTTCGGCGTTCACCGTGAGCACGGAATCAGTAGGACTGGTGGTTCTCCGCCAGTGTGAATATTTGCTCACGGATTCACTCGTGATCTCGGAGACTAGCGAATCCGCCAAGGCCGAGAAATGCAGGACGCGATTCAAGCATGTTTTGTAAAACTGGGCAGTTCCAGATTTCTTCTGAATTTCGACGTAGGCGATGAATTGTTTAGTGAAATCGCGGAGAGTCGGGATTTCTCGCGCCTGAGGCTTCTTTTTAGGCCACGGGTCGGCAGGATGGACAAGGCCTAACCTTAGCGCCCGCCTATGCTCTTCCTCTACCTCCCGTGCCCGCTTGATATTGTTAGTTCGAGCGGATTTCCGAACTAGATAATTCTCGCTTGGTCCATCTGGTTGCTTCAGAGTCCAACGAAATTTATACCAATAAACGCCACCACGCTTGTAGGTCATAGTTTCTCCTTCGGCCGGGATTTCTTTCTCGGGCGTCCGCCTAATTTTCCATTTTTCCGCGAACTTTCCGCTTTGCGTTTTGACTTTGCTTCGCCACGACAAGCAGGACAATAGCAAACGAGCGGAATGCCGTGAATTGGACATTTCATTATTTCATTATAACCTAACATGATAGGTTTACAAAGAATTTTTGATTTGTCGCTTCTACGAAGTTGAGGGGGCGCTCGGGCTGTGCCCTCGCGCTCCTAAGAACAAACCTACTTCTAAGAATGTTTTAAGAATTAGCGATCTCACGAAAAACCCACGAGGTCTTCGAGTTACGGATACCCGTGTTGCCAAAACTGTCCCAGGGTGTTGCCAAGAATGCCTATCCGGTGTTGCCAAAATTGATTGACTTCAGGCTCCAATTTCATTCCATGCGGGCGTAGCATTCGGACTCGGTATTGAAATGTGGCCCCGTTTGCTATCAAAGCTCGATCCGGGCAGCGGCACCCCGGTTGAGGGATTCAGGATCATGTACTGGAAGGGACCGCCTCGATTCCGTCGTAAGTCTATGAGGCGCAATTCCCAGAGTTCAGTTCGCGCTCGGCGAATTGTGGTCGGGGAGAGTTTTGCCAATTGGCGTATTTCGAGGTTCGATATCTCCAGGACTGCCCTTGATCGCTCTTGAGCACTGAAGAGGAGACATTGGTACAACTTGTGCGCACCTTCGCTTAGTTTTGCCAGAGTCCCCGAACTAACCAAATGCTGGGGCACAGGGTAGAACCTCGTACCCTTTGGGAAAATGTTCGACACCTAGAGTCGTCCCCGCGAAGAAACTTCGCCGCTGCATCCATTAGCCTCGAGCCACCGATCAAGATCGGCGCGCCGGAAGCGGAGTGATTTCGCTCCAGCGCGGGCGAATGGAATCTTCCTCAGACGGACGGCTTTCCTGAGGAATGCCACCGAAACACCGAGGTGCGTTGCGGCTTGCTTAATGTTCCACCAACCGCAATTTGTGAGAGTTTCTGAATGATCGCTGAGCACGTTCTATATCCCTCCAAAATAGCTTGGGGGCGTTGGGTAATGCGCTAACTCTATAGTGGTGGGAAGTGTGCGTCTAACACAGGTGAGACGATGTTTGAGACTGTCATGAGACGACCGGTGAGACGAATATTCGTCAGTCTGATCGCGGGATGCGTGGACACACACGAAGTTTACTCCCCGCCCCAACAAAAATCTGGGACGGACGACCTCGCCGTTGCCACCTTTACAGAGAGCGTAAAGGTGGGCCACCCGCCGTTTGTTCCCTTATACCTCCCGTACGTCGCAAACTGCTTTATTGGCAGACGTTCTCATCAAGATCAACGAGATGATGGGATACAGTACAATTCCTTGAACTGCTATCCCGACATTGCCGACGCCCGTTACCGAGGCGATGCTGCTGCGCAGGCTAGTGGGAAGCCACAGGACGGGAAGCAAGAATACATAAGCGACCTCAGCAAAGAGAACTGCATTTGAAAACGCCATGGCACCAATGCCTAATCGTAGCAGCCGATAACCTGCTATGCCCAACGCTGTCATCAGTAAGACATTAATCGCGATCATCCCATAGAAAAACTCAACGACAAGAGGTGCGCTCGGCTCGTCGTGCAAGAAAGTAACGGACCGCACCGTGACCAGCACGACATATAGCCCAAAAAGTGAGAAAAAGAGATGAAGTATGCCGAACACCACAACGACTTTTCGGGAAATTCCGACAGCATCTGACATGACACAACTCCTATCAGCGGATAATCTGACAACCGGTTCTCTCGGACCATGACTGCATACAGCTGTTCATACACTGATTGTTCAGCTGGTCTGCATTTTCGTGGTTCAGTAGCAAGCAACCGAGGCCGTTTCCTGCCTTGTTCCCAAATAACGGACAGGCAACATCCCCCATGCCCATGTACGCTGTGCTTCCCCAGGCGCAGCCAGTGGCACACGCGTAGAGGGTCGCATCTGCGCCGTTCGCAGTGCAGCTCGCGGCAGTGGATTGCCGTGCGGTCTTCGCAGGATCGGTCCCTAAGCTTCCCCCGCTCGTGCCACCCGTATCCGGCTCATTGCCATTTTGCGGCCCCTCAAGCAGGATTGGCACGGAATAGTATAGGGTTTGAATCGGTAAGTCGGGATTCCAAGGCAAAACGTCCACAGCGAAAACTTGAGATCCCCAAATTCCGCCACCCCCAAGGTCCGCCGGATTCGCGCCTGCGCCCTCGTCAGGGCATATCCCTTGACCGCCCTGGCACTGTCCGGGGAACGCGCGATTCAGCCCCAACGGATCCACATAGCTCAGCGGATTATTCGTCACATACGTATATCTGTTCCACGTCTGCGGATCGGTAATGTCCACCGCCGCCAGCCCCGCCGGGTCGGGCGTCGTCCACCGTCCCCCAACCGACTCGTAATTCCGGTTCGGCGTATTGTTCAGCGCATCTTCACTGTCCCACCACAAACTTGTAAACCCTAGTGAACTCCCATCGGTCGCTGTGCAGCTCGATCCATCCCCGAAAGGCAAGTATCCACTGCAAGTCTTGATCGTGCTGCCCGTCGGTCCGGTGCTCGCCATCACCGTGCCCACCCAATTCCTATGCGGGAAAGCCGTCGTACCGTTAGCATAAGTAGCCAGGTGCATGTTCCCGGCATAAACTTCACTCAGATACCAGGGATGCGTCGGCGAACTGATCCGCCCCGTTATTGGCCTTCCCGCCTGATCGAGCACAAAATCGTCTTCTGAGCCGGAAACTACCTTCGCCACCCGCTGACCCAATGCATTGTAGCTGTACGTTGTCGTGCCTCCATCCACCTTCAAAATCCGCCCGTCAAAATCATAGGTGTAACTGTGAAAGCCGTCGTAGGTCACATTACCAGCTAGATCGTAGGTAACCCCCGCGTTAGTGATTTGGTTGTTGGAAAAGGTGTACTGACAGGTGGTCGTGCTGCCCGGCGCACACGTTGAGAGCGTACCCCAGCGGTTGCCTTGGCGGTCGTAAGAGTAGGCGAATGACTGCGTGGTCGTGCTGGCGGCACTCAGGCGATTGAAGTCGTCATAGGTATAGCTCCAATTGCCGTTCACTGAATCATTGGCGCTGGAGATTGTGCTGTCCGAGTTGTAATTCAATCCGAAGCTGTAAATCGAGCCATCGGTTATCGCATTGAGACGATTGCTCGTGTCATAGCGCAGACTGCGGCTGATGCCGTTGCCCAACGTAGCTCCGCCCAACAGCCCGGAGGCTTTGTAGTTGCTGCTGGTTGTGCTCCACAAAGGATTGGGATGAGTGGAATTCACCAAACTGCTCGTCACTTTCGTGAGGTGATTCGCGGCGTCGTAAGTGTATACGTAGGCGATTCCGCTGCCATCAGCATAATTGTTAAGCGTGGTTATATCGCTTGCGTTGTTGTAAACGTAATTCAGGTGCCAGTAGGCAGAGCCGCAGGTGAGAAGCGGGGTACATTGGTCGGTGTCAACCACGCGGCCTAAGACGTCATAGCTATAGACAGCGCCGCTTGTGGCAACTCCGGGCGAGCCGACATATTGTTCGGACAGTCTGCCCTTTGGGTTGGAGAGGGTAAGTCCCCAAATGCTGCTTGAGTCATAGACAAAGCCTTTATAGGGTGTAACGCCGTCTGAATAACTAATCCCGGTCACACGGTGCATCTTGTCGTAAGTGTAGGTCGCAGTGATCGTGCCCGTACCACCATTCGTGGCCGGCTTGGTAATGGTTGCAAGATCGCCTTGCTGCCCGGATGCGTCATAGGTGTAGTTGATCGTACCCGCTTCGGGGGTCACTTCCTGCGTCACGCGCGAAAGGCCGTCGTAGGAATAAGTACGGTTCGTCACCCCCGGTTGATTGACTTGAGTGAGGCGGCCAAGTGGATCATAGGTGTAGAAAGTGCCGAATCCGGTAGCCGCGATGTCCTGTCCGCATGCGCTCGGCGTACCGCCCGACATTTGATTCACGCTGGTCACTTCGCAAACGGAGAGTAAATCCCCTTCGCCGTCGTATTGATAGACCTTCGTTTTGTAGTTCTCATCCACAAACTTGGCGGCACGCTTGCTGTATGTCCAGTTCGCAACGGAAGTATCGGGATTGGTGCGCGTCAACATACGCCCAAGAGCATCGTAGGTATAGTTCGTCGTGTAGATTGTGTCCCCGGCACGATAAGGATTGCTGACAGAAGAAACGCGCCCCATTTTGTCGTATGTGGTGGCCACATAATCTGTGCCTGCCGGGTCGGAAGTGTTTTCTGTGAGCACCACTCGCCCTAACCCATCTAGCACGCTTTCCCCGCTATAGTTTTGACTGCCGTCGATCACCGAAGACGCAGACACGCTCCACGGCAACGTGGTTCCCGTGTTATAGGTCGTTGTCGTTGTGCTGCCTATGGATGGGGGTGTTAAAACTGTGGGTCTCCAGAGCGGGTCAGAGTAAGACATGCTCGTGACGCCGCCATTGGGGTCCGTTTGCGACGTGATGACACCACCATTGCAATCCCACCCGAGTGAGCCTGAACCGACGCCGGTGAGAGGATAAGTAATCGTTTGCGGGAAGATTCCATTGCAAGTGAAGCTGCTGTATTGCGTGACCGCACCATTGGGTTCGGTGACGGAAGTCAGCACGCCTCCCGAATATGCCGGGGTTGTGGTGAGATATGTGCTTCCCGTGACCCAGTTCTTCACGCTCGAAGGATGACCGTAGGAATCCCGCGTGACTTCCGTCCCGCGATAAGGCGTTGAGCCGACGCCGTCCCATTCCGAACACAGAGCATTGTTGATGTGCGTCCCCGAGATCGAAGAGCACGAAGTTCCGTTCCAAGTGCCGTAGAGGAGCGCTCGATGCAAAACATAGGAACCCGAAGGCGCGCCTGACGGGGGAGTCGTTAATGAATCATACGTGTACACGTCGGTCAGGTTACCGTATGTGGCGTCATAGAACGAGTCCACCACTGAGGCAGTCGTCGAACCGTTATAGGCGGTGTACGTCGTTGTCCTTGTAATTGGCAATGTCGGTACGGAGCTCGGTGTGGGGCAGCTACTAAAGTTCCCGTTGTAGCAGGTGATCGTGTTGCTTAATAGCGTCCCCCCACCGTTACAAGCGCTGCTGATGCTGGTCGGGCAGCCCCCTTGATAGGCCGCAAGTTCAGCCTGATACTCGCCCGAGAAGACATGTATGAATTGATTATTCATGGGATCAGTCTCGATTACGGTGTAATATCCCGGCGTCCCGCTCACATTGCTGTTGATATAGGTCCATGTACTTGTGTTGCCGTTGTTGTCGTTTACAGTGCGAGTCAGTGTTGGAACGACTCCAGAAGAGCAGTTAATGCCCGTATTGTTACTGCCGCCCGTATACGTGTATGAAACGTATCCGCCTGATGGCAGAGTAATCTTGGCGATACGTTCGGTTATGTATCCTGTCGGCTCGCCGGGCGTTTGTTCGTAAGTGATTCCGAAGCTGCCCGAAGGCGTTGAAATGGAGGTCGGCAGGTAATAACTTCCCGTTTGATTGTCTGCGACACTGCTGCAACGAAAGTTCGTCCAAACATGTGGAAACCACGCGTAGGAAACCGTGATTGTTTGGGGGTTTCCGCTGCCATCTGTGTACCCATATGTATCCCCGCCAGCTCCGCCCGTAAATGCAGCGGTCAGAACCTGGACGTTCAGGGTATCTGTGTAGGTCGTCGTGCCTCCGCTGGGCACGGAATTCATGCTGGCCGAATCGGGGTCGGTTACAGTAATAGTGCCTGATGATTGCGAGGATTTGTTACCAGCCTTGTCGTAAAGCGAATAATTGGAACTGGCGAGACTCGTGTATGAGGTGGTCGAGGCCGGAATTACAAGCGTGTATCCAGTGCCGTCGGAAGTTGTCTGACTATATGCAGTAGAACACCCTCCTGGCCCGCTTTGATAGCTGCTCGGAAATGGATGACTCGCTCCTGTCGGATCAATAAGGTAAATGCTCGTCCATTTGTTATTGCTGCTGGAGCCGCAACTTACCGAAGTCTTGGTGCCGCCGATGGTGGAACCGAAATCGGCCATCATTGGGTCACCAGTCAGTGAGTAATAACTCACCCATGCTGATGACGATCCACTCGTAAAAATGGAATAGCCGAAATTGCCCACCAGCGAATACGAGAAGGGGATTTTCCCAGTCTTGTTTCTGACAGGGATGTTCAGGAGAACGCCGGTGTTGGCAAGGTCAACGAAATCATAAGGGCCACCGGCGCTCGTAGAGAACGGCTGAATTCCGGGTAGAGAACCTTGGGCAAGACTCGAAATGCTGACTAGCGTGATGGCCAGAAGTTCCGTGATGAATATTGACCACGCTACTTTGCGAAGCTTCACAAGCTTTCCTCCCTGTGGGCACACTTCCCCCTCACGCAAGTATGTGATTGCGCCACATCCGCCGACCGACTACCTGTAGGGGATTTCAGAAAGTCAGGCGACTAATCCTGAATTGCTGAATTGGTTGAAGAACTTAAATGAAGCAAATGCCGATGTCAAACGATAGTTTCAACTTACCAAAAAATATCAAGGCTACGCGTCGGACTCTTGGAGCATCTCTTGAACCGACGCAGTGAGGACAAGGGTCTTAGATCGCTTTCCAGGCTTTTGGTTGAGTCCGGGTCGCTTGAGGCGGCCTTCGTTGATATATCGGTACACGCTGGATTTGCTGATTTGCAGAACGGCCATAACCTCGGGCGCGGTCATTGTCGG
>Ga0070735_10004916_pt1 | contig 11157 bp, 13 predicted proteins | sample Coa_R1_FD_66443 | JGI IMG/M metagenome (GOLD analysis project Ga0070735, IMG submission 66443) | Surface soil microbial communities from Centralia Pennsylvania, which are recovering from an underground coalmine fire - Coalmine... | ecosystem: Environmental > Terrestrial > Soil > Unclassified ... | reverse complement strand
GATGACTTTCTGGCGGCGTTTGTATCCTCCCTTAATATTCCATCCTGGGGACTGAACGTGTTTTGCGAGCTTACTGTAAATTTTTCCTGCTTCTTGTCTCGCGTTCACGGTTTAAGAATTCCTTGTCTAATCATCATGACCTGCTTGATTTCCGTTAAGGTCCGGTCTAATTTCTCGATGGTCTGCGTTAATTGGATATTCAGCCACCACATAAGTAAAAAAGCCAGGATCGGAAAACCCACACGATCGATAAAGGTCATTAAAATTTTGACCCAGTTGGTAATAACCGCCGGTCTGATATTGTACTCGTCCATAGATGTTCATCTACCGGTGTTCATCTTATTTCTTTCATTACGCCGTTTGCACGGATTGAATTTCCGAAGAAACGCTCACGAGTTGTGTCGGATAATCGGATTCGGTCGCATACCCGGCCGCGTAAACGTCGTTAGCAAACGCGTTTAAGTCCCCGGCCTGCAAATCCCCCCAGGCGGACGCGTAGCGGGACGTTTGCATGAGCGCGACCCAGTCATTGACCGAGGACTGCCAGGAATCGTATCGCCGGAACGGCCGATAGACTTCATAATCGGTGCCGGATTGGGAGATGATGTCGCCGGGCCGGGTCCAGTATTGGGCGCCGTTCGCGGATCCCTGCTCATGGGTCTGCATGATGATAAAAGGGGCTGCGGAAGTATCCATGGCCAGGATGGTCGGCATGGGGGTGTTGGCCGGCAAGTTTTGAGAAGCGAGCCATTGATTGAGCGCCGCGTCCCCGGTATAGCCGTAAAGATTATTCGCCTTTTTCGTGAGTCCCGAGAGTCCCCAACCCGATTCCAAGGCCGCTTGCGTCATGATGCAAAGGGGATCGATCCCGAATTGCGCTCCGACCGCGTTAGCGATAGGCGTCATGACGGTGACGAAATTAGCTTGCGCCGATCCGGTTAAAGTGGCCAAGGTATCAGTTGCGTCCGTAAAAATCTGCGAGATCGTACCAGTGATCCCCCCGGAAGAAGCGGTCCCAGAAGACGAGGTATTTCCGGCACCGACATTTTTGAGGATTTGGTACGCCGCGAATCCGCCAAGTCCCAAAAGCAGGAATTTTGTGGTGTCTTGTTTTTTCACGTTTCATGAGTTCCCTGATTAAGGGTTTGCGTCACCTGGTGCCCGACCATCGTGACGGCGGCCGCGACAAGAGAAGACAAAAGCGCCAGGGCCGCGCTTGAGACGGTATCGAGTTCAATCAAAATAACGGGTCCGGTGGGGTTTTGTCCGGCCGGCCACGCGAGCGGCCAAGTGCCGTAGGTAATGCCCCAGGATTCAAGCAGACCTTGATGCGCGGCCATGAGGGCCAGTAGTGAGGCGACGAGTGCGCCGGTGGCTACGGGCCCGACTCTTTTGAGGCCGACGTTCACGAGGTAGAGGGTGAGGCGATTGACTGAGCTCTCGGGTGAGGTTTGATCCATGATGAATTCCCCTTACGTGGTCATTGGCGATGAGGCACAAATTTAAAAGCGTTTCACCGAGCACGTGCGCCGGGCCCAGTTTGACGGCTTTACGCGTCAAGTCTTCCAAGTCGATATGAAGCATGACCGGCCCTTTGGGTTTATAAGGAACGATTTCGTCGGTCATTATTGGTAGTACTCTTTAACGACGATTAATCCGCTTCCGCCGCTTCCGCCGGTTTGTCCGCTCGTGCCGGCCGTTCCTCCGCCGCCGCCGCTTCCGACGCTATAGGAGTAGGTGGCGCTCGGGGAACTTAAAATAAATTCTTGATAAGCGCCCCCGCCGCCGCCCGATCCTGTGATAATAGCCGCGACGGCGTTTGTGCCGCCGCCTTGCCCGCCTTCTCCGGTATTGGCCGTGCCGCTTGCGCCGTCGGCGCCGCCGCCTGATTTTCTGGCGCCGCCCGCCAGGGGGGTAGATCCTCCGAATTGACCGTCGCTTTGAATGGCTAACGTCGCGGAACTTTCCGCCGCGCCGCCGCCGGCGCCGCCTGGAACGCTTAAGACTGTTATTCCGGCGGTGGTATTGGTTCCTCCTGAGGCGCCCGGACTGCTGAAAACGGCGCCGCTTCCGCCGCCCGCTGTCGCGGTAGATCCGAAGGTGGTATTGTTGCCGCTAGAGCCGGATCCTCCCCCGGTCGTGCCGGAGCCGGATCCTCCCCCGCCGCCGCCGACGATAATGATGTCAATATAGATGGGCGTTTTTGGACTGGTCGGAAGCGTATAGGTTCCTGACCCCGAGGTAAACCGTTGAACGGTGGGCGCGATAGAATTCGGGGCCGCTATCCAAGAGGGCGCCGCGCTTGATCCGTTGGACTGCATGATTTGTCCGGACGTGCCGGGATTGCCGTGAAACTCGAAGGGACCATCGACGCTTAATGCTGTCGGCACGTCCATAAACCCGGTCGCGCTCACCGTTAAATAATTGACGGATGCGCTCGGAGTCGTTAGGGCAAAGGAGCCGTTGGTTTCAAGTCAAAGGGAACCGGGAGATCCCGAATTCCATTGAAAAGCGCCTTCTTTGGTTGATCCTTCATCAAATTCTAAAAAGGTGTTTTGTCCGGCGGGCGCCACGATACTGACGCCGCCGAAACTGGACGTCGATTGAAAAACGCCGATCGATCGGCCGATAAAGCTGTAGGCGCCGCCGCCGGCATTTTGGACCATCAAGGTTCCGGTTTGGTTGCCGGTGGCCGGAGGAATGTTATTGACGCCGACTTGATTATTCGCCGAATAAAGCGAGACGCCCGACACGGTCATGGAAGAATTAAAATTCCCATAAGGGATATTAAACTGAGCGCCGGTTTGCAGGGTCGCTTGATTGAGTATGGCCCCGCTTAAGGTGGCGGTTGAAAGTCCCGTGATGGTGGTCAGACACGTGGGGTTGGTTTGAAATTCATAGCAAAACTGCCCGGTGGGGCTTGTACCCGAGGTATTTTCGACCATGTAGGCGTTGGCGGTCGATCCGACCGTTGTAAAAGCGTTGGCGTGATGACCGGCGGTTATAAGGAAGACAAGGAAAAAGAGAAAACTTCGTTTTCTAGAAGACAATTTGGACTCCTCCTTTAAGACGTCCATCGGTGCCGATGGTGATAAGCCAATTGACGCCGTTAGCGTCCTGCATGACGAGGCCGCCGGTCATGGGAATGTACATAATCGCATTCACCTGGGCGCCGATGGCGATGCCGCCCGAATACAAGGGCTGTAAAAGAGTATCGGTAATGCTTCCGCTCATGATTGCCTTCCTGTCGGGACCGTATGGAGCGTGACGGTCCCCACAAACGTATTGCCGGACCCGATGCCGGCCGACTCTACCCAAAAGAAAATATAAAGGCTGTTGTTCGTCTGGACGTAATAATCGCCGGGTGAGAACTTGTCGTAATCGTTGGAATTGATGTTTTGAAAGTTCCCGGTATAAATAATGTTGCCGGTATCGGTCGTGCCGTCGGTTAAGTTCAAGGTGGGGGCGTAAGACACTTGCGCGACCGTATTGTAGAGCGTGGATGAGGCGATTTGAAAGAGATTGACCGCAATGGCCATGAGTCCGATGGTGGAAGGCGGGGTATAGGTAAAGGTGAGATATCGGCCGCCGCCGCCCGAGTTTGGGAAATGGGCGTTCGTCATGAGCCGATTGACAAGAAAGCTGTAAGGAAAAAACGCTTTGGTCTGGATATCGGTCAAGACCTGTTGCTGTTGCGCGAGCGTGAGTGTAGGGAGTTGAACGGTCATGTGGTTCGGTTGGTCATGATGAGATGAAGGGTCGCCGATTCTTCGACCTTTAGAGTAGCCGCGTTTAAAACGTTGACGCGGTCGTATAAATAGAGATACACCGTGCTGTTGGCCGGCACGAAATAGGCGTAAGGGTCAAAACTTTGGAAATAGGAGTAGCGCTGTTTATTGACGTCGTTAGGCCCGAAGTCCTGTAAAAATCCGTAGCTAAATTCGTTCCAATAAAGAAGGTTGCCGGTATCGATTAAAAAGGATCCGGCGAAATTGTCGATAAACGTTGAACTGTAGGAAATCTGGCAACCGATACTGCATTTAACGAAGTCGCCCCCGACGTGATTGAAGAAAAAGCCCTGCCAATTAATCGCCGTTACCGCGCAGGCGACGGTCGGCGTATAGGAAAACGCCGCGATGCGCGAATAGCTGTTGGCGTCGGAAGCAATCAGCGTTTGGCCGCTAGCGTCCACAAAAGCGTTGGCCGTGCGATTGGCGGTAAAGGTCACCGGGTAATAGGTTTTCTTCTGCAAGGCGGTTGTCAATGCCTGCTGTTGCGCTAAAGAGAGGGTCGGTAGGCTAACGCTCACAATCCAGACCTCAAATTTTAAGACCCGTTTGAACGAGTCCCAAGACCATTCGGTGAACGACCGATTGACTGACCAGGTTGACGCTCGTATAGGCGATGAAATGAAGATAAAGGACCACATTTGTTTGAAGCGGAATAAACAGCGGTTCCCAGTCCTGGTACACGTAAGCAAAACTCGTATTGTCCGGCGTGACGCGGCCGGAAATCCCGAAGGTGGTAAAAAGGATATTGCCTTGATCCATGAGGCCGTCGGCCGTAAGCGGCGTGGAATTAAGCGATAGCTGAACTTGAAGCGGAACGTAGACGCTATGGACCGAATCAAAGAGGGAACTAAAGAGATTGGATGCCACAAAAGCCAGGCCGCTGTAATTCGTGAGGGTGTACTGTTGCGTAACGTAGGGGGTAGCGGTCGAGAAATTAAAATTGCCGTTCGTAAAGAGCGTAACGGGCGCGATGGAATGGCGTTGCAAATAGTCATAGCGAGCGTCGGATTCCGCCTGGGTTAAGACGGGTAGCTGTAGGCTCATTCATCGCCTCAACTAGCGCTAAAGACTCGCGCTCCCTCGAATTCGACGATAAAAGCGCCCGAGGCGCCGGTGGCCAGATTGTCAAAGGTGCCTTGAATGAGCCCGTTGCGCCGCACAAACATGGGCTTAATAAAGCGAAACGGAGAGTCCGACGTCGGCACGTAGGTGCCGGCGTTCGTCGCGGGGTTCCAGTAGCTACCGATAACGAGACGTAACGCCGTTTGCCCCGAGAAGAAATTCCGGTCGGCGGAAGTGTCTCTAAAATTACACTTGATTTCAGCCGACACCGTTCCGGCGGTCGCCGCCATAATCGATTGCCAGGCCTGGTAGGAAAGCAATTTATAAAGCAGGAAATCCGATTCGTTAAAAAGCTGTAAATTGACCACGGTCCCGGTCGAACCCCCGGCCAAGGTCGGCACGCTCATCGCGTACATATACCACATGCGTTGCATCAAAAACGCCCGTTGCGCGTCGGTGACGTTATAGAACTTGCGGCCGTGCACGGCGACGTAGAACTGCTGAGTCGCGCCGCCGGAATTCGTGATATTGAACGAAAGCGTGCCGGTGGGCGCCAGCATATTAGGAAAAGGAAGTTCATGGACTTGGTTGCCGTACCCCGCCAAATCCCGCATGGGGACGGCGATATTCGACCACGCTTGGGAATAGGTCGTATCGGTGATTTGGACGGTGGCCGAATCCCCGGCCGCCGTTTGAAGGCTCGACAAAATCTCGATGCCTTCCACTAAGAAATGGGAATCGGCATCGAGCGCCAAATCCAGGCGCCCGGAAGAATTATTGGCAATCGAGATATCGCCCGAATAGACGTAGCATTTTTGCGGAAGCGCCGCGACGTCTGGGGGTAATCGGCACGCGCCGACTAAATAATCTTGCGGGGTATAAGTTCCTTGAGGCATAAAATTTCTCCTTGAGCGGTCATGCTCTGACCCTATTGGGTCCTCCGAGTAGGCTTGTTGGCCTTTGAGTCCTTCTCAACAGTCCGGCCCCCATTCGCTAACGTCGTGCAAGCGACCAGGGGCTCGGAGATTGAGAGAATTCCCAACCCCGAATGGGCTCAACCCCGAATGGGGTTTACTGCATCGCGCGGATCAAAACTCCGTCTAAAAACACGCCGATCCGACTGGCGGTCGACACCGCGATGGTCGAGCTCAAGGTGATGCTCACCGAGAAGCGGACCTGTTGCGGAATGGGAATCGGCACGCGCAGGCGCCGGGCGGCCGCCACAAAGGGCACGCCGTTATTGGCGTATCCCGAAATGAAGGACGCGTTCGCGGCCGTCTGTTGCGCGTTGGCCACGGCGGTCGATGAAACAAACGCTCCGAACCCCGCCGGCAAATAAGCTAAGGGGGCAATCGTGTAATACGGCTTATCCAAGATCGATAGCTGTAAATACGCGATGCCTTCCAAAACCGCTTTGGCGTCATTGGCCGCGTTGGCGGGAACCAAGTTCGCGGTCGTGCCCTGTTCAACGGCGGTTGCCGCGCCCGGAAAGAAAGCGACGGAAATTCCGAAGATCGCAAACCGCTTGCCTGCGGATAAGACGGAAGACGAATCCATGTTCGTGTCGGCAAATCCGTTGGTCGCGCTTCCGACGCTCGTGTTAAAGAACGTATAGGAAAGCGTGGTGCCGGCGGCCGCGTAAGACTGAATGTGATACAGCGGTTGATCGATGGGCTCTTCACTGGCGGCCACTTTTAAGAAAGAGGCCATTTGCGGAACGACAATGGGTTGCATACGTTTCTCCTATGTTACGGCGAGCTCCACGAGGGACCGAGAGTCTTTCGCGGTTTAGCTACGCCGGGTGCTCCTATTCAGCCGGACACCCTGGGCTTATGCGGCCTTTTTTGCCCTCACGGGCACGGCGGGCCGCTCGTCGCTCACGAAAAATGTTGCCCGGAACATCTCGAGCCAATTGGCTCACGAGCCGGGCGCTCGTAACCCTGGATGCGAGTCCTAGGGTACGTCAAAGTCTCCCATGCCGCCGTAATACGCCGACAAGTTGCCATAGAAGGCGCTTGTCGCCGGGGCCGTGGTCGTCGCGGGCGCCGTGGTGGTCGCCGGGACCGGGGAAACGCCCTTCATGAACTCGGTGTAAAGATCCAAGAGAATCGATACGCCGCCGCCGACCAACACAAACTGGCCGACTTTCTTAGACACCATTCCTCCGAGCGTGGCCAGGACCGCGACGGTAGCCACTTTGGACACATAATACGTGGTGACGGTCGCTCGCCAGGTCGTCGGCAAATAGTTCATAGCCATGTTGGGCAGGACGAACCCCGCCGCAACGCCGGCCGCTTCCATGATGAATTGACTTGAGATCATCTCTTTCGGCGCCGCCATCAGCGAATTCACCGAAAAAGGGTTTGAGTAGCTTCGGCGATGATGCCGCCTTCGTCTGCGTGCCATGATGTGATGTCTCCTTTTTCTATGGGATTTGTGCCGCCTGGGGTTGCCCATGGTCATCAGGGTTCCCGCAAACGGATTTACGTAAGATCGTGATTTGCGCCGGCGGCGCCGGTGAGTCCGTCTGCGCCGGACGTGATGACGCCGGCGGCGCTTGGGATTCAGACGGGCCCGCGCTTTTTTCAAATTGCGAAGCGCCGCCGCCCGCGCTTTAGCGGAAAACCGGCGTTTCCGGCGATGATTGACGCGGACCCTTCGATGATGCCGGCGGCGTCTTCTGGGCGGATTGACAACGACGACTCTAGCCATTTTTTATCCTCTCATCCAATCCGTGACGCGGAACTTTCCGCCCGTGATAATGAGCGTGCGTCCGTTGGGGTGTAAGTAGATTTTGACGCCCGGCCCCGTCTTATGCTCGTACAGGCGGAGCCGATGTCGGCCCGATAAAGCTTTCGTCGATTCGTACTTAATCGCGTAAAGATTTCCAAGGTAGATGAGTGATTGGGGCATTGTAAAATCAATGCTTGTAGTCCTTCTCGGACTCCGACCGTGGAACTTTTGATACCGCCGAACCGCTTTCCCATAAGGCGTCATGCTCCTAGCTTCGTGATTTGCGAATCCCGCCGGCCAGGCGCGGGATGAACGTCGGCGCTAAAAAGTAAACCATCAGCCCCCCGCCGACCAGCCAAGTCAATGTCGAAATAGAAGACGTCGCGGCCGTCTCCAAAGTCTGGACAACGCCGGGGCCGGCCGTCGCGTATTTGACGAGCGCGGCGACGTCCGACTGCAATTGAGACACGCCTTTCATGAACGTTGAAATTTGAGCAGATAATGTCGAGACTTGTCCCTGCAAGGCGGTAGCCGTGTCTTTGGTCACGTTCGGATCTTGCGACGCGGTCTGAATGGCGTTTAAGGTGCCTTGAATGGAAGATTGCAAAGTCGAATAGGCGTTTAAGAGCCCGGTCGCTTCGGACTCGCATCCTTGCGCTTTGGACTGCACGGTCGGGTCGGTGGCGCCGTCGTATCCTTGCGCTTGTCCTAAAGCGCTTTGGATGGTGGTTTGAGCGCCCGTTAAAGGGGAAATGGCCGAATTCAGGGAATTGGCGGCGTCGGTCACCATGTTGGCCGGGGATTCGATGCCTAAAAGTCCTTCGACCCACGTAATAGGAGAGGAAAGTCCCCGAGGCGCGTAGCCGCTTGAAAAAGCATTGGCCGGAATCATCGCCGGGCCTTGCTTAGAACCCCATTGATTGAGGCGGTAAGCAAACGAAAGACCGCGCAAGCCATGAAGGCCCGAAAGCGACCCGCCGCCCGAGAAAGCGCGGGCCGGGTCAAAATTCATAGCGCGTTCAATCGACACGGAAGGTTTGCTAAGTTCGGGATTCCAGGTTGCGCCGGTGCCGTAAAGCATTATTTCCTGAAGTAGAGATAGGCCGCGATGCCGCCGCCCAAGAGTAAGACGGTCGTTGCCGACATGCCCAAAATCGTATTAGAGACGGGCGTTCCTAAGATCGTGGTAGTGCTGGGTTTTGATGCGGTCGGAGTCGCGGCGCCGGTAATGGCGTTCGACACGGCAAGAGCCCCTTGCGTGGTGCCGGTCGCGGCCGCGCTCGCTAAAATCGTGCCGATATCACTTGTTAAGGTAGAGAAGAAACCGCCCGAGGCCGCCGGCTGTTGCGCGGGGCTCGTGCCGGGAATATTCGGGCCGTAGGTCGTGCCGGTGTCGACCGCTTCGGGAGTATCGTCGGCCAACCCTCTTAAGGATCCCGGCGGGGGGTTGTCGTTAATATAAGCATCGCGCAAAGACACGCGCTTTAAAGCATAAGAGGTCCCGCTCACGCCCGGCCGATAAACGCGGGCTTTAGCCAGACCCATCGGATTCGGGTATCTTTGGCCGTAGCCGGCTTCGGAAATTCCCCGCAGTCCTGAAACGCCACCCGCCGGCGGGATGCCTTTATTGTAAATGGCCGATCGCGTCACGCGTGTCGCTGAAATCGGATGGGAAGGAATGATTTTGTTGCCGACTTGCCCGTATCCGTTGCGGGCAAAATTGCGCCCGACCATCGGGTGGAAAAGCACCTTTTGAGTCGGGCTTACGGGAGAATCATAAAGGGCCACTTCTAGGCCCCGAGTCCGGCGTCTGGCATAGGGGGCACGGATTTAGCAATCCGTGGGCTCTTACGAGCCAAATCAGTCAAACCCTGTCGAGTCTCGGACCCTTTCGGGTCTTGGACCCATCGGGTCCTCGAACGCTAAATGCGGCCCCCTACGACTAAGACGTCTTAACTATAACGCTCAAAGATTGTTTTGTCAACCCCCGATTGATTTTCTTATTTCGCTTTCGCTCCGAGCGCTAAAATCGCGGCGCCGGCAATTAAAAGCGGCGTGGGGATAGAGGACTTAGCCGCCGTTGTGGCGGCCGTGCCGGCCGCTTGCGCGGTCTGTGTGGGCGACTGGACAATGGCCGCCGGTTTTTTTCCGGTGACATCCGCAATCGCCGCCGTAACCGCCGCGCCGCCGATCACGGTAGCCGCTTTCGTGACCACGCCCGCCGCGCCGGTCGCGGCGCTCAAGAGCGCCGAACTTCCTCCGGCCGTCGCGGCGCCGCCGGCACTGGCGGCGGTCGCGGTCGTGGCGACCGTGGCCGTACTCGTATCCGCCGCGACGCTTGTCGCGGTCAAGGTATCGGACCCCGCAAAAAGACTCCCGTCCGCCGCCGTGGTCGGCGCCACGGTTGCGGCCGCCGGCGCAAACGCTAAATCGACGGCCCCGGCCGCCATGCCGGCCGCTGAAACGGCGGCCGTCGCAATGGCTGATTGTTCGGCCGCTTGCGTCACGGTCTGCCCGGACTGCGCCGAAGAAGCGCCCGAGATGACGCCGACCGCACCGCCCACCGCCAAATTGACGAGGCCGCCCGCCGCAATCGCAATTCCGATATCTTCGAGCGTCCCTAAAGCGCTCAATCCGGATCCTCCGGCAAAAATCCCGATAGTCGCGCTCAGCGTTTGGCCGTTGACCAAATCTTTAAAGGTGAACTGATAATACACGTAGTTGGATTGCGGGCCCGGCACTTGAACGACTAAGAATTCCCACCGGTCGTACTGGGAAGACGGCGGAATACTCGCAATCGGCGTAGGGGGGTTGGTATTCATGCCGATCGAAGGCAACCCGTTAGAACCCGTAAAAATCGTTGCCCAACCGGGACTGGGAAACCCGCCCGTCGCGGCTGCGCCGTTCAACGCTCCCGGTAAATCCCATAAGGTTTCTCCCTCGAAAAGAACATAACCGTACTCCGGATCCAGCGGCGGAAACGCTTTCGCGGGAACATAATTTAAGTCGCCGTATCCGGCATCCAATTGAATTTGCGAAGCGTCTTTATAAACCCAGGCATTATTGATGTACTCAAAATAATAATTGCCGTCGGACGTTAAAGGGCTTTTCACGTTGGGAACGCACTGCAAACCGTAATATCCCGCCGGATCATGAAAAAATCCTATCGTCACCCAGGGGGTGGGAACGCCATTGACGTAAAGCGAAAACACGCTAGACGGAAGCGACATAAACGAGGTCTTCAATACGTCCGGCGTCGGCGCCGCCAGTGTCGCTAACGCTTGAGAGGTTGCCGCCGTCGTTTGACTGGGCGCCGTCGATCCCGGCGTATTGACATTCGACGTGGTGCTTAAAGCAATCGGCTCTTGGGCGGGAGCGCCGGCCGGCGCCACGGTCGGCGCAGGAGCGGCCGCCGGATAAAATTGAAGGGCCGACACAAACGGCGCATAGGTGACGTTGCCGAAGGATTTGGTCGTCGGCGCTAAATTAATCGTCACGTCGATTTCGTTGCCGGCCCCGTCTTTTAAGACGACCGCTGAAATGTTGCCGGAGGTGTTTTGCGCGGTGATGA
>Ga0070735_10004915_pt1 | contig 11159 bp, 20 predicted proteins | sample Coa_R1_FD_66443 | JGI IMG/M metagenome (GOLD analysis project Ga0070735, IMG submission 66443) | Surface soil microbial communities from Centralia Pennsylvania, which are recovering from an underground coalmine fire - Coalmine... | ecosystem: Environmental > Terrestrial > Soil > Unclassified ... | reverse complement strand
TTACATTTTAAGCAGTGGGGGAACTGGGCTGAGATTCCATACGACCGCCAAAGCCCGCCCGGCGACAGACCACAAGAGCGCTATCTGAATGCGGCCGGTGGTCACGGCTTCCACGGCGATCAGGTAATCCGCATCAGGACCGCGCACAAGAAGACAAACGGCCGCGAGCTCGACGGGCGCACGTGGGATGAATTCCCGATGGTGTTCCGCTAATGGCCACCCTCCAGTGCATCGTATGTCAGCGCAAACAGGCCAGCGCGATCGTCATAGACGGTGTGCGCGTGATCTGTTGCGAGGAATGCGCCGCAAACAGGTTCACGAGGCCGCGGGCGATTGAATGGACGCGGAATGGACGACCGAAATGAGTTTCACGCTGCACCTTGGCGATTGCCTCGACCCCCTTACGGGGTTGGCGAGCTTGGCGGATAAAAGCGTGGATATCGTTTGTGTCGATCCGCCCTATAGCGAACATGTTCACGGCAATGCGCGGAGCACGGATGGCGCCAAACACGAAGTCTCTTTCGCTCACCTGTCGGAACTGACGCGCGCTGCTGCTGCTCAGCAGTTCGCCCGTCTGTCGCGCCGCTGGATCCTCGTCTTCTGCGAGATCGAAGGGGCTCACCTTTGGCGCGACTCTCTCGAGGCGAACGGGCTCGAGTACATCCGTACTGGTCAGTGGGTGCGCACGAATTCGATGCCGCAAATAACTGGCGATCGTCCGGCTGCAGGTACTGAAGCAATCGTCATCGCGCATCCGTTTGGTCGAAAGCGGTGGAACGGCGGTGGTAGGCCAGCTGTATGGAGTCACCCGCTCGCTCAGGTCGACGGGCCCCGATTGCATCCAACGCAGAAAACCGAATCTTTGATGAACGCGCTTATCAGAGACTTCAGTGATCCTGGAGAACTTGTGCTCGACGCCTTCGCGGGCTCGGGTACCACCGGAGTCGCATGCATCCGCAACGGCCGTCGATTCATCGGCTGGGAACTGAACCCCGAATATTACGCAGCAGCGACCAAGCGACTCGCGGCGACGCGTGAACAACTTTCAATGTTTGAGGTGGCCAAATGACCAAGGAAGCAAAGAAGGGCGACGTTATCCCGTTGCGCGGGCAGGTCGCGCGCATCACCCGTACCCGCGTCGACACGATCGAGTTCAGCGCCGACGACATCAAAAAGTGGAAAAAGCCGCTTGGTGTTCAGCGTGAACTTACCGTCAATGGCAAGGTCAAAGCCCTGGCCGAGACGATTCGTGACAACGACGGCGTGATTCCCGGCATGCTCACGCTGGGCATCCTCGACGGCGATACGTACATCGTCGACGGTCAACACCGACTCTATTCGTTTTCGCAGTCCGGTTGTGCGAAGGGATACGCCGACGTTCGCTACTGCTACTTTGATTCAATGGCGGAACTCGGAAACGAGTTCGCGTCACTGAATACGCCACTCGCGCGCATGAAGCCAGACGACTACCTGCGCGCGCTTGAACACTCGATCCCGGCGATCTCGACGCTTCGCAAGAACTGCCAACTCGTTTCATTCGCGCCAGCCAAGAACAGCGGCAAGGTCTCGATGTCGTCTGTGCTGCGCGCCTGGCGATCCGCGTCTCGCGACACGCCGTCCACGCACGGCTGCGCAGATACCGCTACGGACATCATCTCAAGTATGGACGAAACGACGCTTGGACAGATCGCCTCATTCCTGAAGATGTGCGAGGCCGCTTGGGGCAAGGCTCCCGAGTACACGCGTCTTTGGGGATCTCTCAACATGACCCTGTGCATGTGGCTGTATCAGCGTACGGTCATGCGCCAGTTTTCGGTCAAGTCGGCAAAGCTTGACGACAAGTTGTTTGGCAAGTGCCTCATGGCGTTGTCGGCCGATCCCACTTACGTGGACTGGCTTCGCGGGCGAACGCTCGGCGAGCGCAATCGCGGACCAGCCTACGATCGCATCAAACAGATTTTCGTGCGCCGGTTGCATGAAGAGACGCGCACCAAGATGTCTCTGCCGGCGCCGGATTGGCCGCGAGCGTAGCCATGACTCGCAAGCCCATCACATTCCGCGGCCGGACGCCTGATCCGCGCGACACCGCTAAGGAGCAACCCAATGGCATTTGACGCAAACGGCGACGCTCGCAACGGCGATTGGATACAGACAGCGAACGGCAGGGTCTTCTGGCCGATCGATCCGCGTCCCGAAGAGGTTCACCTAGATGATATCGCCCACGCGCTTGCTCATCAGGTGCGCTTCGCCGGCCACTGCCGCGGTGCGTACTCGGTCGCGCAGCATTGCGTGCTCGTCGCGCAGTTGGCACAGCGCATGACTACGATGCAGCACATCGTAAAAGCCGCGCTGCTACATGACGCGTCGGAGGCGTACGTGATCGACGTGCCGCGCCCGCTCAAGCCGTTTCTTGCCGGCTACAAAGAGATAGAAAGCCGCGTGCAAGACGCAATCGCGATCCGTTTCGGGCTAGAGCCGGGCTGCTTTGACGATCCGCTCATCAAGCATTGCGACAACGTCATGCTATCGACGGAGCGGCGCGACATCATGGCCGAGCCGCCGCGTGCGTGGCTGACGTTGCCCGATCCCGACTCGCATGTGATTCGCGTCTGGGACTGGGCCGAGGCACGCGACAAGTTCCTCGCTGCGGCTGAGACGCTGGGGATCTCGTGAAACGCAAGCCCATCAAACTCGCCGACAGGCGCTTGGGAGTTCTATTTTGCGGCCGCGTACCCTCGCCGCGCGACATCCCGGCGCTGCTCGAACTCCTGAACGCCCTTAACGCTCGTGCCTGTCGCGCGCGGGAAGAAGGGCGACCGTTGCCGGTGAGGGTCGCGCGGGAGATGGGACGGGCGCATGCGTGCCTGGGAGTGGCGGAGCATCTAGCCGCGAAACAGAAGGAGTCAAAATAATGCTGATCGATACTATCGAGTGCGAGGACTGCGGCATGGAGCGCATTGGCGGGGACTGCCCCTGCGATCCGTATCCCGTCGAGCGTTCGGCATCGTGTGATGAATGCGGTTGGGTCGGAGACGTGTTTCCGACCGTAGGCGGATCCGCGTTTTGTCCTGGGTGCGTCGGCGAGTGGATTCGCGAGTGGACCGGAGCGCGCCTGTGACCATCCAAGAAAGCGGTTGGTCACGTAGCGGTACTGGTCCCATGTCCCAGATCCTGAAGGCTACCGCTGAGGCTTTCGGAGTCAAAAGGGACGAGATACTAAGCCGCCGTCGCCACATGTATCTCGTTCGCGCGCGGCACGTCGCGATGTACCTCATGCGCGAAACTCTCGGCGCGTCATATCCAGTGATCGGTCGCTTCTTTGCGATGGACCACTCAACGGTAATACCAGCGTATCGGGGTATCGCGGCGGCTCTACCGACTGACGAGAAACTGCGTGAACGGGTTGACCTCGTGCGCGCGATTATCGCCGGCAAAACGGAAACGAAGCAACCCGCCGTGGACCTAGGGCTCGACGGCGGCAACCGCGAAAAAATCATTCAGCAGATCAAAGACAATATCCAAGGCATATGGGTCGCGTTGAAGGCGCTGGAGCGTGCCGCATGAGCAAGCCGACGTTTATCTTCCACGCGCCCGCCAGCTGCGCTGGCTCTGCTTGCGCGATTCACAACCCGTCGGCGCATCATATGCGCGACTGGCCGATCAATGCGCGTGAGTCGACGCTAATTGAGCGCGTTTGTCCGCACGGTATCGGACACCCGGATCCTGATTCGCTCGCTTACTTCAAGCGGCGCGGATGGGACGGCTACGGCGTGCACGGTTGCGATAACTGCTGCCGCGCTTTGAAGGTGCAACCATGACCGCCGACAAAGCCAAAACCGTCGCCGAGGTCGTCAAGATCGCGCTCGACATCGTGACTACCATCGCGGACCGCGCCGAGCGGAAGAAGGACAAGCGCATCGCCGAGTTCGAGGCCGAAGTGGCGACGCTGCGGGGTGGCAAGTGATCGCGACTTCATTCGTTTACGTGTCATTGACCCCATGCTGCAAGGAGCCTATGCGCGTTCGGGTTGGCCAGCACGTGCATTGCTCCTGTGAGACGTCTCCCGGCGTGGTTGGTAACTGTTACTGGTTCGATGCGAATCACGTCATGCAACACGATACGTATTGTAAGCCGTGTCGTAAATGAAGGCGCTACATATCAAGCGCGTCGAATTGGCAGAGGCTAACGCCTTTGTCTCCGCGCTGCATCGTCATCATAAGCCCGTCACCGGGCATCGATTCAGTATTGGCGCCGAGCGCGACGAGAAACTATGCGGCGTCGCGATCGTCGGTCGCCCGGTCGCTCGTCTCACGGATCAGAAGTCCATAGCAGAGGTGACTCGACTTTGTACCGACGGGTCACCGCATGTTTGTAGCTTTCTCTATGCTGCCGCCGCGCGAGCTGCAAAGGAACTTGGATTCACTCTCATTCAAACTTTCATTCTCGAAAACGAGCCCGGCATCTCTCTTGTTGCGGCGGGTTGGGAAGACGCTGGACCGTCAAGCGGTGGTGATTGGAATCGGCCAAGCCGCGGCGGGCGGCGAGTCGATCAGCCGATGGTTCCTAAGCGTAAATACGTAAAGCGATTGAGGGCGGCATGAAATGCACCGACTGCCATAGGCCGACGGATCTGCTTTGCCCTTGCACAAAGCCGGTCTGTATTACTTGCGCGTTTGTGGTGAGTGACAAGCGCGTCGCCGGCATGGAAGGCGCCTCGCGCTATTACTGCCGCGCGTGTCGGTGGGCGACGGGGACGAGGGTGGTATGACTAACGTTTCCGAATCGATCGATCTGCGTCCGTACCAACTCGAGGCGCTGGACTCGCTTCGTGCTCACGTGCGCGCTGGTCGTAAGCGGATAGTCCTCACGATGCCAACCGGAGGCGGCAAAACCGTGGTGGCGGCGGCGATGATTCGCTCGGCGGTCTCGCGCGGGTCGCGATGCCTGTTCCTGGCCCATCGACGCGAACTCATCGATCAGACTCTCGACAAGCTCAACCGCTTCGGTGTCCAGGCTGGCGTCATCATGGCCAACGATCGGCGCGCTGATTCGTACCTTCCAGTGCAGGTTGCCAGCGTTCAAACCTTGGTCCGTCGACTCGATCGCAAGCCGGCCGCGACACTGGTAGTTGTCGACGAGTGCCACCACGCCACATCGGAGACCTATCGCAAAGTCGTCAACGCCTATGCGGGCGCGACAGTCATCGGCCTAACGGCGACGCCATGGCGTTCGGACAAGATCGGCCTCGCAGACATCTACGAAACGTCAGTACTCGCGACCACGCCCGGCGAGCTCATTCGCGGCGGGGCGTTGGTGCCCTATGACGCCTTCGCCTATGACGCGCCTGATCTGCACACCGTCAAGATTACAGCCGGTGAATTCAATCAACGCGATCTTGCTATCGCCTGCAACACTCAAGTGCTCGTCGGCTCTGTCGTGCGCGAGTACATCGAACACGCCCGCGGCCGGCGCGCGATCCTGTTTCCCGTCAACATCGAGCACAGTCAGGCGCTCGTTTCCGAACTGAACAGCGCCGGACAGACCGCCGAGCACATCGACTGCAATACGCCAGGCGAGATCCGCGACTCGGCGATACAGCGGTTTCGATCGGGCGCGCTGACGATTCTGTCTTCGGTTGGCGTGCTCACGGAAGGATTCGACGCACCAGCGGCCGAGGTGTGCATCCTCGCTCGGCCTACCAAATCTCTGTCGCTGCATCTTCAGATGATCGGTCGCGTGCTGCGTCCATCGCCGGAAACGGGAAAGCGCTCAGCTTTGATTCACGATCATGCGGGCAACATACTTCGCCACGGCTTCCCCGACGACGAGCGCGATTACTCGCTGACGGCAACACCGGCGCGCGTGATCGCGAAGATGACGTGCCCGGCGTGCTTTCAGATATTCAATCGCACCAACGCGGGGCACTGCCCGAAGTGCGGCACGTTGATCGCGATTCCAGAGGAGCGATCCGAGTCGGGCGGGCGCATGGAACACGAAGTCGTTGAAGGACGGCGCATCAGTCGCGAAGAGATCGAACGTATCCGTGGCAAACGCACGACGCTGGGCCTGACGCGCGAATTGACCGATCGGCAGATTGCACGAGCCGCAGCGGCGACACGCGAGCAGAAGATCGGCGAGTACCTGCGCCTGCTCGCGGTTGTAGAGCGAAAGGGATTCAAAGCGGGATTCGCCTCTCATCAATATCGGGAGACGTTCGGCGTGTGGCCGAAATTCACCGACGAGGAAATCAACGCAGGCACGCCGAGCGAACGGCCATTCTTTCCGCTCAAGCCGCGGACGCAGGACGCCGCATGAAGCCCAACGAGACGCGCCTCCAGACCTATTTCCTGGCGCAGCTCTCCCAATTACCCGGTTGCGCGGTCATTCAATCCGATGGCACCCTGCGCGGCGACCCTAGCTTCGTCGCTGTGTTCTGGCGTCAGAACACCGGCGCCGCGCGAACGGGCGATCGTCTCATTCGTTTCGGCGTGACCGGCCAGCCGGATATCACCGGCGCAGTTCGTGGCCGCCGCGTCGAGATCGAAGTCAAGACGGACACCGGCAAGCAATCCGTCGAGCAACGCACCTTCGCTGCGCATCTATCGCAAGCCGGTGAACTCTACATCCTCGCCCGCACCCTTGACGATGTACTTACACCCGTTCGCGAGCTCATCGGAGAGATTACGTGACAATCGCCATCACCGTCGGAAACGGCCTGACCAGGCCAACTGGCATCTACACGCCGATACCAGACCCTGCGGTGGATAACCTTGCGCGCATTCTATCCGAGCTACCGTCTATTGAAGAGGGGTGGTGGTCTGGTCATCTCTGGAAGGACAACCTGCGCCGGGCCAACCTGTGGCTTGCCACGGCAGTCATAACGCTTGATGTCGACTACGAGACCGACGGAGAGCCGTTTCCTGAGCATCGCGACGCCCTAGTTGAAAACGCCACTACCGCACGCTTGCCGGGCTCGCTGTTTCATCTCACCCCGCACGGTGCGCGGGTTATCTTCGCGCTCGACCGCCCGTACAGCGATCGAAAAGACCTATTAGCGGCCAGTGCAGCCGCAGTCACGCTCGTATCCGACGCCATCACGGGCAGCGGCTATAAAGTCGACGAGCCGGTTACGCGTGACCTCGCGCGGCTCTACTTTACGCCCAACGCGAAGGCCAAGGGAGTCGCTCGCCGGGCCGACGTCATTGTCATGCGACGCGAGCAGTACACGGCCGCGCAACTGATCGCGGATGCGACGCCAGCGCCTAAGCCCACGGCAGCCCGCAAGCCACGCCTCGTGCTTTCGCAGTCGTTCGAGCAAGCGGCAGCGCAGTGGGTATCTGACCATTCGCGCGAATACGACAAGAAACCCGGCCGCTGTCCGGTCTGCGATGACAGTGGCAGTTTTCACCAACTGCCCGATCACATAGACCGCTGGTACTGCTTCTCTACCGACCACGTGGAAGTCGGCATCAAAGGCAACAACGGCTTTCACGGCGACGCCCTCGACCTCGAGGCCCACGAACGCCGCTGCAAGCCCGTGGACGTGCTGCGCGCTGATGGCTACCTGGGCACGCCGCAACGCCCTGCTGCGCCACCGCTGGCCACAGGTGCAGCCCCAGCCACCGAACCTGAGCCAGAGGCGACGCCGGCCCCAGCGGGTGCGTTCAGGCCGTGGCGCAGTCGGTCATACCTGACCGCCGTGTCGATCATCGAGGCCAACGCGCGTGACGTGCTTGAGGGGCGCAAACTCGAGCTGAACGAGATGACGGGACGGATCGAGCTTGGTCGTGTGCTGCTCAAGGACGCCGACGAATCGCGTGTGCGGGCGAACATCGAAGCACGTTTCACTGGCGGGCTCGACAAGAACAATAACGAGATCGGCTTGCAGTTGTCGCTATCGGATGTCAGCGCGGCGATTGCTCAGATCGCGCACGATAACTCGTACCATCCGGTGCGCGAATACCTCAATCGGCTCAAATGGGATGGAGTTGAACGTCTTGATCACGTAGCTGGCGACATTCTACGTGCCACTGACACGCCGCTTAATCGATTACTGGTCAGGAAATTCTTTATCAGCGCCGTCGCGCGGCCAATGAATCCCGGTTGCAAAGTCGACACGGTCATCATTCTTGTCGGAGAGCAGGGACTTCTAAAGTCGACATTCTTTCGGACGATCGCGTACCCATGGTTCGACGATACCGCGATCGACTTGGCCAAAAAAGACGCGTTTGAGTCGTTGCGCAATTCTTGGATTTTGGAGTGGGCCGAACTCGAGTCTTTACTGCGCGCACGCGACACGAATAGCGTCAAAGCGTTCCTGTCATCGCCAAAGGACACCTATCGCCCAAGTTACGGCCGCAACGTCATCGAGGTCAAGCGCAGTGGCGTCATCGTTGGCAGCACGAATCATCGCGAGTTCCTTTCCGACGAGACCGGCGCGCGACGCTTTCACCCAATCGTTGTAGGCGTCATCGATATTGCTGTTGCGGCCGAGCAGCGCGATCAACTGTGGGCTGAGGCGGTCCACCGTTTTCGCGCCGGCGAAACATGGTGGCTTACGCCCGAGGACGATCGCGCGTTGGAGGGCATCCATGAAGAGCACCGCGTGAGAGACGCGTGGGAGGAGCGCGTCCTGAATTGGGCAGAGACGCAGGACGGGTTCACGACCGCCGAGGTGTTGCGCGGCCCAATTGGGAAAGATGTTGGCCAGTGGACCAAGGGCGACGAGATGCGGATCGCAAAGATCCTCAAGTCTAATAAGTATGAGCGGAAGACAGACCCGACCGACGTCAAGCGCAAGGCTTGGAGGCGGGTTTGACCATGTACAACCAGTACAACCACTGTGCGACCAACTGTGCAACCGCAACTTTGCTTAATCATGACCTTTGTACAACCTGTACAACCTATAATAGTAAGGCAGTAGTAGTAGTAGTTAGAGAGTTTATACGCGTTAGAAAATACTCGCACAGGTCGTACGGGTCGTACAGAGGTCGTACAGGGCCCATTACGTTGGGATTAACGCAGTCGGTTAGGCGCCCATTGAAATGGAGCGTCGGGCCAGCTGTTTTCAGATCATACAAATCACGTTGTGGGTGTAGCGCGTGTTTCAAAGCAGGAGGGAAACTGATGAACCCAAATACGATGGAATGCCTTGTTGTCAACGGGCACCGCCACGCTTGGCCTACGTGGCTAATAGCCGTCGTGGCCATTTGTGCGACGACCAGCGCCTACGCGGCGGGGATGTTGGAGCCATGACCGAATCCGCCCGCAACCGGCTCACGAAACGCGCCTCTAAGCGCGAGGCGATACGCAAGCAAATCAGGGACCGCGCCGAGCGCGAAGCTGCGGCCGAACAGTGGCGGCTGAGCCGTTTACCGGCTGACATAACCAGCGCGTCGGACTTCTCGCGGCGCTTCGCAGGGAGAAAGCCATGAGCACAGAGTCGGCACGCAACCGCCTTCTCCCCCGCACCTGGGCCCTCTCCAAGCACCGCCACAACCCGGCCGACCTCGGCGTCAACGTCATGCATGTGCGTGAGACGAAGCCGCACGCGCTCAGTCACGCGAACACGGTCACGACCGAGGAGCAGCAGGAGCTGGAGCGAAGAGAGCGTGAGGCCCTTGACGGCTTCTCTGGCCTTGATCCGGTTGACCGGGAGATCCTACGCCTGTCGCTAGCCCGCACGGCGGCGCGCGAAAGGACCATGCCGTTCCCAGCGAGTTCGCGTGAGCACCACGAAGAGGCGGGGTGGTATTTTGTCCGATACGAGAAAAAGGGCCGTATCGCCATGATGACTAAGAGTTTTATTGGGCATCTCAGACAGGAAGATATCGCGGCGCAGGTGGGGCTGTCGGTGTATCAGGTGCGGCGGCGGCTGAACGGGATCCCGGGCGACGTGGTGCGGTTTGCAGAGTTGAGAGGGTGGGTATGATGCTCGAGGGCTGGAAGGAAATCGGAAATCAGTTAGAGACCATCTCCGGCCTTCGTCGTTCGCGGTACACCCTCATGCGCTGGGCGCTAGTCGGTCCTGATGCGATGCCCGTCAGCCGCGATCCCAGTAATCGACCATTCTGTGATAGCGCCGATTTGGAGGCATGGTGGAAGCGCCGCACGCGTTCGTACTGACCTCGTGCAACAACTCGCACATCGACAGCTGCTCACTTCCCAGTGCACCATTGGGACGTAGCGAGAGACATGCCTAGAGCCCGCCGCGATGAAATTATCGCCTCTTGGATCGCGGAAAACCACATGTCGCGTCTGCCGTACGCCGGAAAAGGTGTCGAACTCGCGATATGGGAAGCCGAGGAGCGGGTTCGTGATTTCGGTCGTTGGTTGCGTGAGCGTCGGCGGTTGATGGCTCTTTCTTGAGAAAGCCCCATTTCAAAGTCCACCATCGCCGCCTTTCCGCCAAGCAACATGACGACGCGTACCGCGCGATTGGATGCACCGACGGGCTCAAGCCGCTCAAGAATCGCGAACGCGTGCCAACCAAAAAGAAGCGCAAATGATCCTCAAACGCGAAGACCTAGCCACCGGATACCACGACGCTGAGCCGTTGTTTGAGTGTCTGCGCTGCAAGGCGTGGTTCGCGGCATCGCATCGCGATAGGCACGAAATCAAGTGCAGCATGCGCATGGTCAAAGACATCGCCAAAGCTATCAAGTTCTAACAGCCAACCCCGAGGCTGAATATGAATCTCAAATGGACAGAGCGTCTCATTCCCGGCCACGCTGCGCTGGCCCTCTGCGCATATCTAGGCGATCGATGCGTTGCCGCGATCGACGAGTGCTACGACGAGGGCAAGCCGGTGCATGCGGTCTACCTCGCGACCAATCCACGACAGGCTGCTGCGCTGTGCGAGACGCAGCATGACGCTCAAGCGTACGTTGAGCGGTTGATTCAGATCGCGAGGGCGGCGTGAGCGAGCTGCTAAAGACCATCGCGCTTGCGAACCCGTTCAAGTTAGTCGACGGCGGCGGTAATCACACATGCATGGCGTGCGGCTGCTTCAGAGACTTCCGTTCGCTCGATGGCAAACAGGGAGCAGGACAGCACTATGAGTCGTGTTGGTGGTTGCAAGCGCAGACGGCGGCGGATGTATGCGTAGCCGGCTAGTCGACTATCCGATTTTATACAGCCGGCTAGACAGCGCCGCCGCG
>Ga0070735_10004912_pt1 | contig 11160 bp, 8 predicted proteins | sample Coa_R1_FD_66443 | JGI IMG/M metagenome (GOLD analysis project Ga0070735, IMG submission 66443) | Surface soil microbial communities from Centralia Pennsylvania, which are recovering from an underground coalmine fire - Coalmine... | ecosystem: Environmental > Terrestrial > Soil > Unclassified ... | reverse complement strand
CGCGTCGGATTCGCTGCACTGCAAGGCGATGCGCACCGCCATTTGCCCGATCGTCGTGCGGGCCAGCGAATACGCGCCTCCCAATGTCTGCGAGCCGAGCAAGACGTGAATTCCAAAGGCGCGGCCTTGCCGAACCAGGCGGTCGAGCAATAGCGCCGCCGTTTGCGAGTAGCGGTCGTCTTCGACGAAGAATTCCTGGAATTCATCGACAATCAGCAGGATCCGCGGCAAGCGGGCGCCGGCCGATTCGTTGCGAAAGGCCGCGATATCCTGCACGCCGAACTGACGAAACAACTCGCCGCGCTCTTCGAGCACCGCATCCAGCCGCTCCAAAACGCTGGTGCCGAACTCTCGATCACTTTCAACGGCCACGACGCGCGCGTGCGGAAGCCGATGCGTGGCGTAGGTCTTGAACTCGACCCCTTTCTTGAAATCGACGAGGTAGAGCTCGATTTCGTCGGGAGAGTAACGCAGGCACACGTCGGTGACGATCACGTGCATGAGGGTCGATTTGCCGGACCCGGTCTTTCCCGAAATGAGCACATGCTGCGACGTTCCCTGGCCCAGTCGCAAATACTGCAGCTTGGTGGCGCCGGCGCGGCCCAAAGGGACATCGATCGCCGAGCGGCTGTCGCAAGTCCAATAGGCGTCTTCGGCGGGAGCGATGCGGTGAAACGGGACCTCGACCCGCCGCACGTTCTTCGACAAATCTCCCATCTTGCGGACCAACGACGCCAATTGCGGCCCCTGGGGCAAAGCGTCGATCGCCAAAGGCAAAGGCTTTGGCCCGAGCCCCACGTTCACGAAACGCCCGTCACGCCATTCCAGCGCCTGAGCGCCTGTTTCGAGCTGGGCCATGTCGAACCCGCGCGGCAAGAGATGGCGCCCATCGATGCCGATGAGCGCGTGCACTCCGCACTTCGGACCGCTGCCGGCAATGCTCGCCAGCCTTTGTGCCGCGCGCTCGCTGAAACCCGCCGGAAAATTTGCCACGACCAGAATGCGATAGGGCTCGGCAACTTCGCCGGCTCGTTGTACTCTTCGATCGTCTCGAAATCGCTGCGCAGGTATTTCTGAAACACGCTCTCCATATGCTCGGTCAAGTTCGCCAATTGTTGTTCGATGTGCGCCGCCTCGGTCCAGATGCGATTGGAGATCAGCAATTCGTCAGAGTCGGCCAAGTGCATGAACGCCGCGAAGTTTTCGCCCAGCCCCACCGCATCGATCACCGTGAACCGCACGTCGCCAGGGGGAAGATGCGTCAAGAGCCGCAGCATGGCCAGCTTCAAAATCGAAACGGCCTGGGCATTTGCCTCGCCGCCGGCCTTGACGAGCAGCGCCCCCGGCCCCGGAAAAGGGAGCACCGCGGGCAAGCGGATTGCCGCTGATTCGGGAATCGGCATTCCATTGTTCCGTGCCGTCTGGACGGGGCCGGGAACTTGAACTTCATAGTCGCCGATCCGCACGAGCGGTGGGATGCACTTTGCTCCCTGCCATGCCGGTTCGGCGATTTCGTCCCAATCGTAAAAATGCAGACGGCTCTTCTCGCCCAGCGCTTGCGAGGCGCTGGTGAAGCGCCTTACCGTCGCGCTCCACTCTGCGACCAAACGCTCGACAAGCATATTTCGAACGGCGCTGTGCTCGCTCGAATTCTGCCGATCGTTGGCCATGACACGCGCTCGCTCGTCGTGGAAGCGATTTTGCAGGGCGGCAATCCCGCCCGCGCCCGCATGTTCGATCGTTTGAAGTTGCGCTCGATGCCGGCCGGCCGCCTCACGCAGCGCGGCTTCGCGGCTGTGCGCCGCCTCTCGAAATTCACGGCGCCGGCGTTGCTCCAGCGCGAGGGCAGCCGCGTCGCGCGCCGCCGCGAACTGCTCGAGCGATCTGTCTCGCCGCTCGACGATCGCCGCCTGCCGGATTCTCGTTTCGCGTTCGGCGCATTCAAGATCGCAATCGGCAAATTCCAACCACGACTCGAAAAACGATTCGGCATCGACTGCCCCCTGCTGCAATGGCTCAAAGGCATGGTGCGCCGCACGCGCGGCCAGGTCATGTGCCAGCAAAAGCGCCACGCAGGCCAGGAGAAAACTGGCGCCGCCTGTCATCAGGGCCCACTCGGCGCTATTGTGGCGGGTTAACCCCAGCCACGCGGGATCGGCCAAAAACCAAGCTCCTGCGAACAGGCCCAGCCACAAAAATAATCCTGCGGCCGCCAGGCCCCAGCCAGCCAAAACCCGCGGCAATGCCTGGCGTGAGAGGCGCTCGTAGCTTTCGCGGACAAGCCGTGCCGACGACGTGAAGCCTTGGAACGCCTCGTCGCGATTGCGCGCCGCGGCGCAGGGCTCGGGTTCGGCGCCGATTTTTTGCCGGCGGTCGGCCAGCAGCGCGAGCGCCTGCGCACAAATCGACTTCACGCGAGCTCGCTCGCCGGCCAGTCGCTCGCGCGACTGCGCGAGCTGCGTCTGGAGCCGTTCGAATTGCCATTGAGGGCTGCTTTCGGACGTATCGTCGAGTATCGAAGAGACCAGCCAGCAGTTTTCCTGGTATTTGTTCTCGGCTTTTGCCATCTCTTCGTCGAAGCGATTCTCGATTTGACCTGCGACGCGGCAGTACTCGCCTCGGATCACCGCCACGGCGGCTCGATAGCGGTCTTCGAGCGCCTGCCGCGCGGCGGCGTGCTGTTCGCCGGCCGCTTCCAAGGCTTGCCGGCATTCGTTCTCCAGAGTGAGCAGCCGCCGCTCCAGTTGGCACGCCGGCAGACCATCGTCGGCCGAGTCGTGCGCGGCCAGTTCGCCTTCCAGCCGCTTCCGTTCGTCGATGCCGGTTTTGAGATCGTCTAGAACTTGCTCGTAATCGCCCGGCATTGGGAGTCGGACGGTCTTTTCACCACGGTCCACATTCATGCTCCGCTTGGACCAGCACGGCCGCGAGCTGGTGAATGACTGGAAATGCCGACGATACCTCGCCGGCGATGGGGCGCAGAAGCTTGTGCTCGAGGTTGCGGCTGTTCTCGTCGTCCCAACTTTCGCGCGCATCGGCCCAGGCTCGCTGCAGCGCATCGAGGGCGTCTCGCAATTGGCACGCGCCGGTCGTCAGATCGGCAATTCTCATGGTTCCTCCGCCGCATCCGGTCGATCGATATATGAGTCGAGCGCCCCGACCGTGCTTTCGATGAGGGCAATTGTCCGGGGGACGTCGCTGTCCAGGCAGCGCCCCAGTCCCATGATCCGGCCACGGTATTCATCAATTTCGCGGCGAACCCGCTGTACCCAATGGCGGACGGTTTCGATCTTCTCTTCGGCCTGGCGCAGCCGGCGCTTGGCCGCGCGATAGGCCTCGAGCTCTTCCAGACAGGCGGGACGATTGCCGGCCACCGTTCGCATGCGGCAGGTTTCGAGCGCCGTGCGGGTGCGGGCGACGTGATCGAAACACAGCTTCACTTGCGCTCGCCAGTACGCCGGCGCATCATGTTCGAGCCATTCCAGGGCGCCCTTGGCCTGCTCTTCGAGCGCGACCAGCGACCGCGAAGCATCGTCTTCGAACGTTCGCAGGGCCGATCCGAAGCGAACGATCGCGTCGATCGAAGTTACGTGGGCCGATTCGTGCATAGGGAACGTCTTGCTAGAAGTCGAGCGCAGCGCTCGCCTCACCGACGCATCGCGTGGTTGTTGATCAAGAATCAGAAAAGTGGGCGCCTCAGCGCTGTTGCAGGTATTCGTCGATGCGATCGGCCTTGCGCAACAGAAAAGGAATGTATTCGCTGTTGGATTCCAAAAAGTGAGCCATCATTTGCAGGTTTCGCTGAAATTCTTCGCAAAAACGGTGATTCTCCTGATCTCGCCAGGTCGTGCTCAGGGCATCCAATTGCCCGGCGAGAGCCGTCATCTGGTCCGCGAGGCCCGCGTTGAATTTTTTGAGCATCAGGGCAAATCGGCGCAGCTCCTCGGGATTGACGATAGCCTGAGACATAAAGATTCCGCCGTCGCGGCAAAACTCGCTCTCTACCTGACGTTCTAGACTGGAAACGAATTCTCGCGTCGGTTTTCAACAGGTTTTCCCCGTGCACCCGCGAACCCGCGCCCATTTTGCTTGTCCTTCAGCGCAGCAATTCTTGGCATCCAGCGCGGGCACTTGAATTGAATACCGCCGGCACGCTATAAAAATAGCGCAACTCAAGGCTTTAGGGCGCTTCGTATTCTCAGTGCCCGTCGCCAATGGCTCGCCCACGCCGAAGTGGTGGAATGGCAGACACACTGGATTCAAAATCCAGCGCCCCTGACAGGGCATGTGGGTTCGACTCCCACCTTCGGCACTTTGCAGAATGCGGACGGACGATCACGCCTTCGAGGATCGTGCGAATGGCAAAGACACTTCATAAGAAGAACCCGAAGCCCGAGCGAGAGAGTGCCTTGTGCCTCTCGCTCGTGCTTCGGGTTGTGGGGGCCGTGCGCCGAATTCGGCTTAGCGGACGTTCGTCGCGGTTTGCGGCACGGCACAATTCGCCGGTGCCGGGGCTTGGGGAGCGGCACAGCTCGCGGCTGCTTTCGGTGCGCTGCACGTGGGCGGGGCACAGGTCGTGCAGGTCGTCACGGGCACTTGGCGGCACACGCAGCGCGGCACGCAGCGGGTCATGCAGCACTGGACCTGGCGGGGAACGCAGCGGCTCTGATACCGGCACGTCTGATAGGTGACGGTTCGCGGGACGCAGTACGGAACTTTTCGAGTGCACGTTTGCTGCACCATCGTGCAAACGGTGTAGGGGACGCGCCGCGTGTAGCATTCTTCGACCATTCGGCACGTCGTATAGGGGACTCGGCGAGTGCAGCACTGCTCGACAATGCGGCAGCAGGTGTACGGGACCCGCTTCGTGCAGCATTGCTGGACCATCGTGCAGGTCGTGTAGGGAACCGACCGGCGGCAGACCTGCTGTTCCATGTGGCAGACGGTGTACGGTACGCGCTTGGTCATCGTGCACGGAACCTGGTAGCAGCAGGTATAGGGAACCTGGCAGCGCTGAACTTCCTGCACGTACCGCGTGCAGGTGATCTGGCGCTGCTCGACGCGCGGACACCAAACCTGTTTGCAGCAGATCGTCGGCGGGCACTGCACCTGTTCGGTGCGGCAGCAGCCGGGTTTATACGTGCAGCAGCAGGTGCATGCGTCCCATTCCCAGGTTCCGGGGTCTTGCACGCAGCGGCACATGACCGGGCCGGGGATGCACTCCTGGACCGTTTTCCATTCCCCTGTGCAGACACTGATGCACTTGGTTTCGCAGACGGGCCGGCACGTTGTATAGCAGACGTCGCGGTAGCGGGTTTCGGTGCAAGTGCGATAGGTCGTGCAGCACACGTCGCGATAGCACGTCTGATAAACCGGACGGCAAACCGTGTAGCAGCATTCCTTGTAGCACGTCTGATACTGCGGGCGGCAAACCGTGTAACAAACGTCGCGGTAATGCGTTTCAAAAACCGGCCGGCGAACCACGCACGATTCTTCCCGGTAGCAGGTCTGGTAGACGGGTCGGCAGACTTTGCAGCAGACGTCCCTGTAGCAGGTCTGGTATTGCGGGCGGCAGACCGTGTAGCATTCGTCGCGATAGCAGGTATCGTAAACGGTCTTGCAGCACGTCACCGGAATCGCCTCGCAGACCGTGTCGTAGACCGTTTTGCAACAGGTGTACGATTCTTGTTCCCAGACAATGTCCTTGACCGTCTTGTAGGTCGTCGTGCAGCAGCTTTGCGCCTGGGTGTAATGACTCGCGGGAGCCGCGCAGGATGCAGGGCAAACCGCGTAGCTCGCTCCGCCGCAATAACCGGCATGCACGAATCCGCCGCTACCGGCGCCCACGATCAGCATCGCAAACAGGCATCTTCCGAAGTTGGTGTTCATGGCGTCGGTTCCTCTACGGCAATGCGGTTCCCTAAAAGTAAATTCGTCCGGGCGGGCTGTGGCGCCCCTACAGATACTGATTTCGACCCCCACACTCTGCGCACTTGAGCCACCGTGCCCAACCCGCCTATTTATCCGGCGATCGGCCACCTCGCGCATCGTCCTGGCCGGTACAACCGTCACGGTTTTTTACCTCGTCGACGGTGGGCCACTTGACAAGCGCAATTCCGTCGTGAGCCGGCAGAATCTGTTTCCTCAATTCCGTCGAAATATTCAGAAAAACTCTCATAGACGGAGAAGTCGAACCGATGATTAGATTCAGAAGATATCGAGGCTCGTCGCGCGCGGCTTAAATGCCGACTCGTTCTCGATCGGTTCGTTACCCTCCGCCGGGTGTCCTTGGAACGGAAATTGGAAGGAGATCAGTTCATGCGACGGTATCAAAAGTGGTTGTCAGCGGGGCTGTTGGCCCTGACTCCCGGCATCGCGCTGGCCGGCCCTCTCAATTCGCCGGTGCTCCAACAGAGCACAAGCTCAAATGCACCTTCGGCCGCGAAGGCCGCCCCAAAGGCCAAACCGACTGCCAATCAGCAATTGGCTGAAAAGGTTGCCAAGGCCTTGAAGAAGGCGAAGCTCAGTGGCTACGACATCGACATTAAGGTCACGAATGGCGTGGCGACGCTGGACGGCATGGTCGGCAGCGCCGAGCAGCGGGCTGCTGCATCCAAGGCCGCGGGTACGGTTTCCGGCATCGCGAAGGTGAACAACCGCCTGGGAGTGGCCGATCCCAAGGCAAAAGGCCCGGTCCAGCAGGCAATCGCCACAGCGCCTCCTCGCGCAACGGGTCGTACCGAGCCGGTCCGGCCAGCCAATTTTCAGAGGGGTTATGAGGGAGTTGAACCGATTCAGCAGTCCATGCCCCCCGCGGTCATGCCCCCTGCCGGCATGCCGCCTGAAGGCATGAATCCAGCCGTGGCGCCGCCGCCGGCTCCGGGAGGCATTCCCAGCTATGGTCAGCCCATGAGCGGGGCCAGCCACGTAATCTACAATCAGCCCAATTTTCCCAGCAATGCTTGGCCAACCTACGCCCAGTATCCAAACTACGCAGCGGTGACCTATCCTTCGCAGTATGCCGCCTCGGCTTGGCCGTACATCGGCCCGTTCTATCCTTATCCGCAAGTCCCGCTGGGATGGCGGAAAGCGACGCTGGAATGGGATGACGGCTATTGGAATCTGAACTTCCGAGCCCGAACCGATCGCTGGTGGTGGTTCCTCGATCCGAAAAACTGGTAGTCGCGAGGAGCCTGGCGGCAGCGACTCGCCTGAAACATGAACGAACCGAAAACCCGGTCATCCAGTCTTGGACGACCGGGTTTCCTTTTCATGCATTTTTGTCAAAAGTCACAAAATCGGAAAATTCCCACAAGTCGGCACGGTTTGCCGAACGATAGAAATGACATCAAGTGCGGTCGCCGGTCGATCCGCATGGCGCGCAGAAGCCATGAGACGTCCTTTCAAACGATCAATTCCGGAGAAAAGCATGGATGGGCTCCGAAAACTGCTGAAGCGGGTGATGTTCGTGGGCGGGCTGCTCTTGCTCGCCGGCTCCAGCAGCGGGTGTAGCGGGCTGTTGCTCGGCTCGGGGGTCTTGAACCAGGCGTGGGACTTCTCGAAATTCTTCGTGACGACGCCACCGCTCCCGGTCAGTCCTTATTGGAGCCAGGAGATTGAAGACACGATGTGGGAGGAAGAGCGGTACGGTAAAGTGCCGGTGCTCGACCCGGTCGAAGGCGAGAATGCCCCTCTGTTCTGCATGGACACGCCCTATCCCGACGAGGTGATGCGCGCCCTTCCTGACGACACCAAGGGAGGCATGCCGTTCCTGGCCGAGGTTGCCCGCAACAATGTGCGCATCGTCGTTGAGCCGATCGTCGACAGCATTGGCGAATGCCGCTTCTATCCGATGGTCGGCCCGGCACGGCATCACCGCTGCCACTATAAGTGCACGGTCTATTTCGAGAAGGTCACTCGCTCGGACTGGCCGATCCCCTACACGCACACCGATCAGACGCAAGAAGTGGTGTACATCGACCACGACCACTTGGTGCGTTGCGCCGGCCCGTCAATCGGCGGGGGCTGATCTTTTCGGACATGGCGCATGTTCGGCAGCGAAAACAAATCGCGCGATCGACGCAGCCCGGCGGCTTCTTGCAGCCGGGCTGCTTTTCGCATTCTCGAAAGCGCTTGCTCCCCAAGTCCACCGACGGCTAGAATCAACATTCGCCGCGCGGGCTTAAATCGGCCGGCGGCCTTCCGGCTGCGCCTGGTTCGAGTCGCGAGTGCACGCCGCGCCGTTTCGCAGCCCTCGGGCGGGCCTGCCGGGCCGTCAGGAAACATTTCGGGAGATTTCAGGGACATGGATTCGGCACGGAAGATCGCTGGCAAGAACTGCCCGCCGGCGCTGTACGGAGTCGTGCTGACGGTTGCGGCGCTGGTTGCCTTTCGACCGGCAGCCGCCGATGACGCGCTCGATGATTACAGGCTGGCGGTCGGCTTTTACAACAAAGAACAATGGAAGCTGGCCGCCGAGGGCTTCCAGGCATTCTTGAAAAGCCACGGTGAACACCCCAAGGCTGAAGTCGCGCGGTTCTACTACGGGCTGGCGCTGGTCAAGCTCGACGACTTCAAGCAAGCCCGCGAGGTGCTGCGGAATTTTGTCAAGGACCATCCCAAGAGCCGCGATGCCGTTGCCGCCGGCTACTGGATCGGGCATTCCAGCTATTTTCTCGATGATTTCGCCAGCGCCGAGGTCGAGCTGGGCCGATTCGTCACTGCGGCGCCGCAGGATCCGCTGACGGAATGGGCCCTCCCGTATCTGGCCGATGCGGAGCTGCGTTTGAAGAAGCCCGAGGCGGCGCTCAAGCATTTTCAGCAAGCGCTGGATGGCTTTTCCAAAGGAGAAATGGCGGAGGACGCTCGGTTCGGCCTGGCGCGCAGCTACGAGCTCTTGAAAAAGACGCCTGAAGCCGTGCGAACATATCAAGAAATCGCGGCGAATCGCACGGGGACGCGCGCCGCCGAGGCCCTGCTCAACCTGGGCGACCTCCATTTTGAGGCGGGAGATTTCGCTGCCGCACGCCAGGCGTTCGAGTCGATCGAAGAACGGTTTCCTGAAAGCCCGCAAATTTCGCAGGCGCGGCTCAACCTCGGGTTTTCCCTCTATCAGTTGCGGGAGTTCCAAAAGGCGGCGGCACAGTTCGATAAAGCGGCGCGAACCGAAAAATATTCCGCTGAAGCCGCCTTATGGAAAGGTTTGTGCCTGAAGTCGCTGGCCGATCTCAAGCAAGCGGTCTCAGTGCTGAAAGCGGCCTACGAAGCGCATCGCGATTCGCCGATTGCCGAGAACTTGCTGTTTCAATGGGCTGTCTGCACCGAGCGGCTGGGCGAGCGCGACAAGGCGCGCGAGCTGTTTGTGGCGGTCGCCGACCGCTGGCCTAAGGGAAAGCTGGCCGATGAAAGTCTGCACGCGGCGTGTCTGGCAGCCGTGGATGGAGCAAAGTTTGCCGAGGCCGAAGCGCTTCTCGCGCGGTTCGACCGCGATTATGCGGGAAACCGCTTGCGATTTCGGCAGGAGATCTTGAAAGGCCGTGTGTTGGCCGCCCGCAATGATTTTACCGTCGCGGCCACCCATTATCAGACGGTTCTCTCCGCGAGCGAAATCGACAGCACCAAGGACCAGGCGCGCTTCTATCTGGGTTTCGCACTGCAAAAACAAGCGAAGCACAACGAAGTGCTGGAAGCGACCGAACCGCTTGCGGCCCGGGTTCTCGCCGATAAATCACTGAACGAGTATGCCGCGGTTCATGTGCTCAGAGCGGCAAGCCACCTGGCGCTGGCGAAGGCCGCCGCCGCCAAGTCGAAGCCGGGTGAAGACTCGCCGGAACGAGCGGCGCAGTGCGCCGCGGCGGTCGAGTCGGCGCGCAAATACCGAGAGGCGCTTCCCAACGGCCCGCTGGCGGGCCAGGCCCTGGCCGTAGCCGCGATCGCCGATGCCCTCGCGCGGAAAAAAGACGCCGCGCTGGCTGATCTTGAGCTTTTGCGCAAAGAGCATCCGCGGGCGCCCGAGCTCGATCAGGCGTCGTACGAATTGGGGAGCATCGCTTTTTCTTGGGGGGATTTCGCAATGGCCGAGAGGCTGTTTGCGCAGCTCGCCTCCAAACCGCAGGATTCGCCTTATCATGCCAGGGCGCTGGCCGATCTCGGCTGGTCGCAGCACCGGCAAAAAAAGGATCTGGAAGCGGCGGCAACGTTTGCCCGGCTTGTGACCATTCATCCCGACGACGAGCTTGCGAACGAGGCCGCTTTCATGCGGGGCCAGGCGCTGGAGGCCGCGGGCAAATTGGCCGAAGCGCAAGCGGCTTTTGCCGACGCCTGGAAGCGGCCGGGAAATTCGGAAGAGGTGTTCCTGGCGGGGTGGCACTCGGCAAAGCTTTTGGCGCGGCGGCAAAAGATCGCCGAAGCCGATGCGGTCTTTGACGAGGTGCTCAAGCGTTTTCCCAAGCACAAGCGGGGCGATGAGCTGCTCGACGAATGGGCCGGGTTCCAATACGACGCACAGAATGCGTCTCGCGCCGACGAGATTCTCCGCCGATTGACGACCGAATATCCCTCCAGCAAGTTGGCCGATAGCGCGCTGTTCAGCCTGGCCGAGAGCGATTTTCTTGCCGGCAAGCTCGACGAGGCTCGCACGCAATTGATCGCCTTGTCGAAGAGTCCCTCGGCCGACGAAACAGTGCAGCAGAAATCGCTCTACCAGCTCATGCAGATTGAAATGGAAACGGCGCGCTGGGACGATCTCGGTCGAATGTGCGATGATTCGCTCGCGCGCTTTCCTGACGGGATCTACCGCCGCGAGATGGCACTCGCCCGGGCAAAGGCCGATTTCAACCTGGGAAACTTCAAGGCCTGTGAAGAGCGGCTGATCTCGCTGCTGTCGCTCAAGGACGATGCGAAGCTCAAAAAGGCGCCTTGGCTTGCCGAGGCGTGGGTCATTCTGGCCGAGACTCGCTGGCGACTTAAGGCGTACGATGCCGTGGCCGCCGCCGTCGCCGAATTCCGCGCCGGGGATCCGCAATCGCCGCTTCTTTATCAGGCCGATGAAGTGCTCGGCAGAAGCTTCAAATCGCAGGCAAAGTGGCCCGAAGCCCGCGAGGCGTTCGAGCGCGTGATCAAGTCGCCCGACGGCAAGCTCAGCGAAACAGCCGCCAAGAG
>Ga0070735_10004911_pt1 | contig 11160 bp, 7 predicted proteins | sample Coa_R1_FD_66443 | JGI IMG/M metagenome (GOLD analysis project Ga0070735, IMG submission 66443) | Surface soil microbial communities from Centralia Pennsylvania, which are recovering from an underground coalmine fire - Coalmine... | ecosystem: Environmental > Terrestrial > Soil > Unclassified ... | reverse complement strand
GAAGTTATATTTTCTGCTTAGCCTTGTCTAGAGATGAGAATAAACTAATTTGCATCACAAATCGACTTTTGGCGTCTAATGACTCCTGTTCACATTAAATTGTCTTTATCGGGCAATGTTGGTCGTCTGCTTTCCTTCACACACATCCTTGCGAGGTCAGTTCGGCGCTTTTCAGGCCATGAGGACCCGCTGGAGATGGCCGACGAGGTCTAAGGCAAGCATAAAGCCTCGGTCAGTTGACCCGTATAAGCTACAACTGTTCGCTATACGCGGCCAAACCGATCCGGAGTGAATTTTCTTGTGCCCGGTGCCCCTCTGGAATGCCAGCGAGAAACCCCCTCACTATAGGATGAGCAGATGACGAGCAATTTGGAACATACCTTGGGGCGTCATGCAGTGGTGGTCGGCGGCAGCATGGCAGGATTGATGAGCGCGGCTGTGCTGGCAGAGTACTTCGATCGCGTCACCGTGTTCGAGCGCGATCGGATTGAGGACCGGCCCGTCCTCCACAAATCTGTTCCGCAGGGAAATCATATTCATGCGCTACTGCTTGGCGGGCAGAATGTGATGGCGTCGCTCTACCCAGGCTTCACCGAAGAGCTCGTCAGACTCGGTGCGGTGCGTTTCAGGACCGGAATCGACATCGCCTTTTACGGTCCCCACGGCAAGGGCTACAACGCTACCCGGTCGGTAACGGAGCCCCGCGACCTTGGCCTCGAAGGCCATATCATGAGCCGGGGATTGCTCGAATACCACGTCAGACGGCGCACGGCTGCGATCACAAACGTGAAGCTCGAGGCCGACGCTCCGATCGAGGGATTTATTCGCGACGACAGAAGGATTCGCGGAGTACGCCGCAAGCATCCGGCGGCCGGCGTCGAATCGGTTGAGGCTGACCTGGTAGTCGACGCGAGTGGGCGCAGTTCGCATGCTTCGCGGTGGCTTCTCGAAATGGATGTGCCGGCTCCCGAGGAAACGATTATCGGGGTCGATTTCGCTTATACCAGTACCAAATACCGCAAGCCCGATCTCGTCGATTCGCCGGAGCCCTTGCTCCTCGTCGGCGGGCCGCCGCCTGAACACACCAGGGCAGCGGGACTGTTCGAAATAGAGGATCGCACCTGGCATGTGAGTCTGGCGGGCCGGTTCGGCGATTATCCCCCGACCGACGAAGCCGGTTTCCTTGCGTTTGCTAAGGCGCTTCCTTCGACGCGACTCTATGATCTGATCAAGGACGCCGAACGTATCGCCGACATCACGCACCATCGATTCCCGACCAGCGTGTGGCGGCACTACGAACGGTTGCGGACCTTTCCGGCGGGATTGCTGATTTTGGGCGACGCGATCTGCAGTTTCAATCCGGTTTATGGGCAGGGTATGAGCTCGGCCGCTTTGCAGGTGCAAGCGCTGCAAAGGATTCTGCGCGAACACGCGGAGCAGTCGCGCGGGCTCGACGGGTTGGCCGCGGCGTTTTTTCCGAAAGCGGCGCAGGCGGTGAGCGCCCCCTGGACGCTCGCCGCTAACTTCGACTTCGCCTATCCGCAGACCAGGGGTGAACGTCCGCCCGGCCTCGCCGAAGGCGCCGGCTACTTTGCCGCGCTGGACTCGCTGCAGGCCGAGGACCTCAATGTTCAGCGCCTCGTCACCGAAGTGTTTCAGCTCGTCAAGCCGATTTCGGCGCTGCGCGAAGAGCCTCTGTTGAGCCGGATTCTGACGCGCCTGCAAGAACAGAAGCAGCGTCGCACCTGAGGGGAAAGTTTGCTGCTCGCCGGAACTTCAACGCGGCCCGCACCGTAACTAATCGTCATCGCGCAAGAACTTCAGACTTGGAGAAGTCGCCGTGATGGCTGGGGTTTCGCTCAAATTATCTTTCCATGCAACTGGGCTGCCGTTGGTTGCCGCAAGCGGCGCTCCGTGTTGTCCTTATACGCCGGAAGCGGCGGTCGCACCTCCATGGAAAGACGCCGCCGCGATGACCTATGGCAGTGTCGCGAGAATGAAAAACGTCGACGACGCTCGGCGGCTCGAGCGGGTCCGGATGCGCGCGCATCTGATGCAACGCCTGCAGCAGGGCGATCCTGATGCCTGCCGCCTTTTGCTCGACGACATTGGGCCGGCCATTACCCGCTTCCTGCGCACGCGTGTCGCAATCGACGAAGTCGAGGACGTTTACCAGGAAGTCTTCATGGCGCTTTTCCAGGCGCGCCATACCTACGAGGCCGGCCGTCCGCTCGAGCCATGGCTCTTCGCGATCGCGCGCAACGTCGCAGCTGACCACTCGAGGCGGCGCTGGGCGCGAGCCGGCTGGGAAGAGCTGACGGCCGACTTACCCGATCGCGCGGAAGGTGACTCCCCCATACCCTCTCCCGATATCGAGGCGCTGTTGACGAGGCTTCCGCCCGCGCAGCGCGAAGCCTTCGCGATGCTCAAACTCGACGGCATGACCCTTGAGGCCGCGGCCGGCCGCGCCGGCGTCTCGGTCGGCGCGCTCAAGGTCCGCGCGCATCGCGCGTACAAGGCGTTGCGCAAACTGATCAATGGAGAAGGCGGGTAGCAGTGGGTGACACGTCCCAGACAGCTCGCGCCGATCGCCATCGACTGCTGGTCGAGACGCTAGCCGCTACCGTACGGCCGGTGCGTCCGTTGTGGCCGGTGCGCACGCGTTTGACGCTCTGGCTGTTGCTCGAAGCGGTCGTGCTGCTGCGGGTCGCGACGCATACCGGCAACAACTTCATGAGCAAACTCGGCCATCTCAACTACGCTCTCGAGGTCGCACTGTTCGCGGGCGCCGCAGCTCTAGCGGCGATGATGGCGCTGCGCGCGGCCATTCCCGGACGCCGCGTCAGTCCGCGTGAGGCCGCGGTTGCAGTCGTGCTGATGCTGATCGGAACCACGCTGGTGATGGCCGGCGCACCGGTGCGCGTCGGCTATCCGCTCGGTGAATTTTTGCACGTGGGGTTCGGCTGCGCGCTTGAGACTTGCGTGCTCGCCGCGCTGCCGTGGGGGGCGCTTTGGTGGGCGGTTAAGCGGGGGGCTCCGATGCGTGGTGCGGGCTCCGGAGGTCTGATCGGTGCGGCCGCGATGCTCTTCTCCTTCGCACTGATGCGCATCAATTGCGCGATCGACGAGCCCCTGCATATCGTCACCTGGCATCTGATGCCCGCGCTGGCGGTTACCGCGTTCTCCGCCGCCGCCGGCGCCGTGTGGCTCCGCTTTCGCCCGCGCCCGAGGCCGCTTTAACTCCGGGTGTGACTTCTCGATGTAACTTTCGCCCTTTCGCCGGGAACGATACTGTGAGGTAAGCGTTCCCCGGCGGCGAACGTCTCGTCAAAAGAGGGACGCAAATTCACTATGAAAAATCGCCGACGGTCGGGAATTTTTTCTCTGTTCGGACTTCTTTCAATCTTCGCATTCGCGGGGATCGCTGCCGTACCGATTCAGGCGGCCGAAGCCGCGCCCGTGTCTCCCGGCTCGCGACAGGAGGCGGTTTTCGCGGGTGGATGCTTCTGGGGCGTGGACGCCGTCTTCAAACACGTCAGAGGCGTGGACCGCGTCGTTGCCGGCTATGCGGGAGGCGGCCCCTCGACTGCGCAGTACGAGGTCGTGAGCACTGGCACGACCGGGCATGCGGAATCGGTTGAGGTTACCTACGATCCGTCGCTGGTGTCGTACAACGATCTGCTCAAGGTATTCTTTTACGCCGCACACGATCCGACGGAGCTTGATCGCCAGGGGCCCGATTCAGGGACGCAATATCGTTCGGCGATTTTCTATACGAACGTGAATCAAAAAAAGGCCGCCGACGCTTACATCGCGCAACTCGACCATGCGAAAGCGTTCGCCGATCCGATCGTCACGCAGGTGGTCCCGCTCAACGGTTTCTATCCGGCCGAAGCCTATCATCAAAATTATCTCGCGCGGCATCCTGACAACCCGTACATCGTTATCAACGACTTGCCCAAGCTCGATCTGTTGCGTGAAAAATTTCCCCGGCTCTACAAACCTTAGAGCGACGTTCCGCGTCAGTGCGGCGTCCCTCGTAGCGCGTGGGACAGGTTGAACCCGAAAGGGGCGGCGCCGGCGGCACCCTAACGCCCCGGCGTCGCGCCATGCTACGCTGCGCCGCTTGAGAGGTCGCATGAAAGCTCCAGCGAAACGTTTTGCGCCGGTACTCAGGATCGTTCAGGCGGTCCTGTTCATGATTTCTGCGGGCGTGGCGCTTGGTGAAATCACGGGCGCACGGGCCGAAATGCCGCCTCAGGAGCAGGTCACCATTCTCGAATTGCCGCCGGTCGCGCCGCACTGGGTTGCGGCGACTTCGTTTGGCGGTTCGATAATGGTCACACCGATCGTGCTTATCGATGGCGATTCGCTGGAGGTGATTGGCACGATAACCGGCGGAATGACCTCTATGTTCGCCGCGTCTCCCGATCACAAACAGTTCTATACCGCGGACACCTTCTACTCGCGCGCGATTCGTGGCGATCGCACCGACACTGTCACGATCTACGATGCGCACAAACTTGCGCCGTCTTCCGAAATCGTAATTCCCAACAAGCGCCAGCTTGCGGTCCAGGATCCGACCGCGATGAGCGTCACTCCAGACGGACGCTTTCTGCTTTATTCGAACCTGACTCCGGCTACCTCGGTCACGGCAGTCGACCTTCAGGGCAACAAGGTCGCCGCCGAGATCCAGATTCCAGGATGCTCCGAGGTCCTGGTGCTCGGCGCGCGCGAGTTCGCCTCGGTATGTGCCGACGGTTCGATGCTAACCACGCAATTCGACGACCACGCCAAGACCGTCGATCAAAAGCGCACCGCCAAGCCATTCTTCGACGTCGACAAGGATCCGGTCTTCGCCCTACCCGCGATCATCGGCAAGCAGGCCTACTTTGTCAGCTATCACGGCGTCGCCTATCCGATGGACGTCTCGTCCAGTCCGTCGAGCGCGGGCGGTTCCTGGCCGCTTCTGAGCGATCAGGATAAGCAGGAGGGCTGGCGCCCGGGTGGATGGCAGCCGCTGGCCTACTATGCGCGCGACCATCTGATTTTTGTTTTAATGCATCGCGGTGGGGAGTGGACGCACAAGAAGGCCGGGATCGAAGTGTGGGAGTTTAACGTTGATCAGCACAGCCGCGTCGCGCGGATTCCGTTGCCGGTGGAGGCGAACTCGATTCGGGTGACCCAGGACGATAAGCCATTGCTGTTCGCTGCTTCCACACGCGAGGGCGTGATACAGGTATTTTCGGCTCTCGACGGAAAATATCACGGACAAATCGAGGAAATGGGACAGCCATTTACCCTGTTCGGGCTGTAGCCCGCGGAAGTAGCTCGGACAAAAGCTTCGAAGGAGAAACTGCGATGGAAATCGGCAAGGTGGGTGCGTTCTGTTTCATGGATGCGATGCCCGCGGCGGAGAGCGCCGCGTTTTGCCGCCGGGTCGAGCGAATGGGCTACAAGGTCATCTGGACGCCGGAGGCCTGGGGCCGCGAGCCCTTCGCGCATGGCGGCTACGTGCTCGCCAATACCGATAGCCTGATCTATGCGACCGGCATCGCCAACGTCTGGGTGCGCGACCCGGCGGCAATGGCTTCGGCCGCGAAGACCCTGGGGGAACTCGCGCCCGACCGTTTCATCCTCGGGATCGGCGTGAGCCATCGCTCGCTGGTCGAAGATCTCCGCGGACACAAGTACGTCAAGCCCTTCAGCTATCTAAGCGACTACATTCCACGGATGAAGTCGACGCTCTATAAGGCGGTCGCGCCCAAGACCGAGCCGCCGCTGGTGATCGCGGCGCTGCATCCCAAGTCGCTCGGACTGGCCGCGCGCGAAGCCAAAGGCACGCACACTTACATGTGTCTCCCGCCGCATACCAAGCAGGCGCGCGAGATCATGGGACCCGACAAGTGGGTCTGCGCGAGCGTCGTGGTCATCCTGGAGCGCGATGCGGCCAAGGCCCGCGCCCGCGCCCGCGAGCACCTGAGCTTTTACGCCAACCAGGACAACTATCGCCGCATACTGATCTCCCAGGGCTTCACGGCGGCGGATTTCGACAATGGATGCAGCGATCGGCTGATCGACGCGGTGATCGCCTGGGGCAGTGAGGACAAGATCAAGGAACGCATCGATGCGCAGCTCGCGGCGGGCGCGAATCATGTTTGCCTGATGCCGCTGCGCTGCGACGACGTTCCGTTGCCCGACGAGCGCGCTCTCGAAGCCTTCGCTCCGCGCTGATCGGTTCGATCACGTGTTCATTCGGGCGAGAGATCGGCCCGCGTGGTCTTGCCGCCATCTTTGATGCCTTCGGCGTTGAGCTTGGGCGCTGCCACGACTATTCGCGCCGGGTCGAGCTTCCCGCTAAGCGCCTTGCGCACCGCATTGGCGCGGTCTTCGGCGAGCTGCTTGAGATCGGCGTCGGTGGCCTTGGTATGGGCGATCATCAGTTTTTTCATTTCGTCGGGCTCCAGCGATTTGTTGAGCCCCAGGAGATCTTTTGGCTTGTCGAATTTCGCCGCCTTGTAGGCGCGCTTCAAATATTTGTTGTACTCATCCGGGGTAACCTCGACACTGGCCAGGTCCACATCCTTTGGATTTTTATCGTTGTCGAGAACCTTTTGCCGCGCGACGCTCTGTGCGACTAACGCCGCGGGCAGGCCTTCTCGATCAAATTTCGGATCGACCCGTCCGCAGATCGTGAGCTTTAATGCCGGTCGCTTTTGCAGGGCCTGGGCGACGGTGTCGAGCTTGGTCCGAGCGGTCGGAGTTATGCTTGCCCACCCTGGCGCGAACACCACGTAATTCAGATTTTCACCGCTTGCTCCGCCTCCGCCGCCGACTGCGGACGCGATCAGGCTGAACGGCGATGTCACCGCTCGCATGATTAGGCCGACGAGGGCGTGCAGCACGATTCCGCCGACGCTGAATTGCGGATCCGATAGCGATCCCGACACCGGAAGGCGAAGATCGATCTGGCCTTGCGGATTCTTGAGCAGCGCGACCGCGAGACGGATAGGCAGATTCATCGCGGTGGGACTGTCCACCTTGTCGCCGAACGTGAGCTGGTCGATGAAAATGTGGTTCTCGGCGGTGAGCTTTTGCTGCTCGAGTATATAGTGCACGTCAACCGTCAGCGTGCCCTTGGTTATCGGATAGCCGGTGTACTTGGTCGAGTAGGCCGAAAGGTCGGTCAATTCCACGTGCTCAGCCTTGGCTTTGATGTCAACGGAGGCCAGCGGTGTGAGGGGATTGATCGAGCCGCTAATGGTCAGCGGCGAGTTGCCGTTGACCTCGCCGTCGAGTTCAACTTCGGCCGGCGTCGTGGTGCCGGTGCCGAACTTTCCCACCTTGCCGTTCATTTGAGTCAGGTCGGCCGAGTAATTGGGCTTAATAAAGTTGTCGGTGTAATTGACCTGACCGCCATGAAGGGTAACCCGTCCGACTTCCACATCGGCAGGAAGCGGAGCGGGGCTCGGCGCGGCGGCTGGACTTGCCGCCGCCTCGCTCGCGGCGGCGGGAGTCGGGGTGGGAGACGGTGTTGGCGCGGATGTCAGCGCAGGCGTTGGCACGGCTCCAGTAGCCCCTGGGGCGCCGTGAGCGCGTGTCAAAGAGGTCCGCGCTTCCTCTGGACTCGCGGTCACGTCGCGCAGGTTCAGTCGGCCATCGGCATTGAGAATGATGCGTGCGTAGAAGTTGCCCAGGTCCAGCGCCGCGACATGGATTTTCGGTGCCCCTGATCCCATGCTGAAGTTGATCCCATTCGCGCTGAACGAGTTCCAGCGCAGAAAACTGTCATTGGTCACCTTGTCGAGCATCTTCACGCTGCCGATCGCAATGTCGCCGTGATAGCTCACGCGCATTTCCTTGAACTCGTTGGACAGTCCAACTTGACCGTTCATGCTCAATGCAGCGCGGTCAATTTTGGTGTTGAGATGGCTGGTGACGTAGGGATCGAACGGCGCCAGGTCGAGGCGGCGGGTGACGACCCGAAGATTCAGCTTGAGCGGCACCGGCGCGGCTGTTCCCGTTACCTTGAAGCTGCCTCTCGGGGTGAGGATGCCGTCCAGGTCAATTGTGATCGGCTTGGCGAGATCGTTCGATATATTTTTCAGCTGAAGGTTGAGCGGCATGACGGCGATCGCGACCTTGCGCGGCATCATGTCGTCCTCGACCCGAATCTCGGTTTTCTCGAGCGCCACGGACGCGACCTGGTAGCGCCACTCCCCTGGCGCCGGCGTCGGCGCCGCGGCGGGCGCGTGCGCGGCGATTTTAGCGCTCCTGCGCCTGCGCGCCGTGGACGCTTCGCGGCGCTCGTGCACGGGGAAGGATTTTTTCCCGGCCGGTTTTGTCTCGGCCGAAAGTTCCACCGCCGCCGGGTTTTCGGCTGTCGTCGTCTTTTCTGCCGCCACCTTTTCGGCGCGTGATTTGCGGTGGCCTCTCGATGCGGCGCGCGAGGGCCGGGGCGCGGCGGCGGTTGGAGTTGCCTGGGGGGATGCGCCCCCGCGCATCAGCGAAGCCAGGCTCAACTGGCCGTTGCGCTCGCGCCGCACGAACACATGCAATCCGTCGGAGCGCACTTCGCTGACCGTCGCCTGATGCGTTGCGAGATCGACCTGGCCGATTGACGCGCTCAGCTTGTTCCATCCGATTGGGTTTACGTTCTCACCGGGAGCGCGCAACTCGAATTTGTCCAGCGCGATGTTGGCGGGCGCCGCATGCAGGTTGAATTTGCCGGTGGCGAACAGAGTCTGAACATTGGCGTGCGCGGTGAGTTTGCCGGACGCCACCGTGGCCGCCAGCGCCGATTGCGCGAATCCCTGCAGCGCAGGTAAATCGATCGCGTCGAGCGTGATGTCTGTCTTCGCCTGCGAATGTGCGAGGTCCAGCGCCCCTTTTACCGCGATCGAACCACCGCCGCCGAGCGTGGTGGTAAGTTCAAACGGCGCCGGCATCTGTTGCCCGACGGTCCGCAGATCCTTCACGCCGACGTGCAGATTGCGCAGCGCGAGCACCGCTGGCGGCGCCACGCTGTTGTCGGTGACGTCAATCGTGGCGTTGGTCAGCTCCAGCGCCTCCATCGAGAAGTCGGCGGGCGCGCCAGGTTTGCGCGCGGGCGCCGGCGGGGGTTGCGGCGCCCGCGAGGCCGCGGGCGGAGCATTCCCAGTAAGCTGGGCCGTGTTCGCCGCAGGCTTCGGCGTCGCGGCCATCGTCGCGGTGGCAACGGCGGGCGCTGCGGCGGTCGTTGTGGCGGCGGAAGTCGCAGTCGCGGTGATGGTTGCCGTAGTCGTCGGTGTAGCGGCTGAAGTGGCGGTCGCAGCGATGGTTGCCCTGGCCGCTGTTGTTGTTCCCGCGAGAGTTGGTGTCGCCGCAGCGGTGTGTGTCGCGGCCGCGGGACTCGGCTCGGCCGATGGTTTCGCGGCCATCAGACTGGAGGCTCCTGGGCCGGGCGGCGTTTGTATGGCTACCGGACTGGGAACGGCTTGGGGAGCTACCGCGATGGGGGAGGGCGGTTTACCCGCTGCGAGCGAAGTGAAATTGAGGGTGCCGTCGCGATTCCGTACAACATGAACCGTCAGGCCATCGAGATAGATTTTTCCCAGGTGCGTGACGCTCTCCAGCGGCTTTAGTTCGGTTACCACCACCGCCAGATGTTTGAATCCGGCAAGCGGCGCATCAGCGGCATCGCGCACGTCGAGCTGGTCGACCGCGGCCTCTCCAGTCACCCGGATCTCTGGAGCGCTCGCCGCGTTTACGAAGTGCACCTGCAACAGCGAAGACAACGTTCCCTGCGCTACCTTCAACGGCAGCTTCCTGGGCACATAGCCGATGTAGAGTGGGAGACTAAGCTGATGAAGGTTGAGGTTGATCACGGACTCGGGCGGGACCGCGAACGGCTTGGCTTTACCAGCGATGCGCAGCGGACTGCCGTCGACCACCATCTGGAGCAGCGGCTGCACGAAGATGTTCACGTCCGCCGGCAAATTGGCGATGAAGGGGACGTCGAGTTCGAGGTGTTCGAGCCGGTGCTGCTGGTTGAGCACCTTGTCGTCGAAATGTACTTCACCCTCGTGAATCTGAATGTTCGAGACCGAGAAGCGCTGTGGTTTGGCATTCGCGCTCGGCGTCGGCGCGGGGGTCGGGCCGGAAGGTTCGAGCAAGTCAGAGAAATTGAAACGCTGCTCGGTAATCCGAACGACACGTATCGCGGGATGTTCGATTGCGACTTCGCCGACCACCGGCGCCAGCCGCAAGAGCGAGGTCCACGAAACCTTGACTCGGATGTGACCGATGTCGACGAAGCGATCAGACGCGTCGCGATCGCCGACGTGTAGCTTTTCGATATTGAGCAGCAGCCGGTACGGGTTGAAACGGACCTTTTCGATGCTGACGGGGCGATGGAGACTGGCGGCCAGGCGCCCGGCCACGACGTACTGCGCAACCAGAGGCACGCCGACGAAGCCCGCGAGGCCGAAAAGCACCAGCACGAGGACCACGGTGATGGCCGTCCGGCGCATCCAGCGCCGGCCGCCGAAACCGCCGCGGCCGAAGGTCTGCGCCCAGACGCGCCGTGCGCCGGCTCTGAGTTCGTCGATCACTGATGCGCCACCATGTCTTTAGGCCGTGCGGTTATGCGTAGTGCGCGTGCGCCCGGGTTTGCCCTGACGCCAGGCTACGATGCTTGACTTCACCGCCCAGTCATCGCCGCGCACTATGTGCGTCATACCAATGCATTTATATCCGCAAATGGTCAAATTGCGGAGTTTTTCTTCGGCGGCTTTTCATACTCTTTTAACTTTCCACGCCGATTCCGCCGATGGCGATCAGCCTTGTAACGCGCCGGGGGTCCGCCATCCGGCTCGCGGCCGCCGTGCGTATTGCCCACGCTGAGCGATTGGGCGAAGCTTAAAATACAGACCCGGAAATTCCGCTTCGAGACCGCCAGCGCGCGGCGGAGGATCGTCATGCCCGTAAGTCTTTCGACCAGGCAGATTGAATTGATCGACGCGTACTGGCGGGCCTGCAACTACCTTGCGGTCGGGATGCTCTACCTGCGTGACAATCCGCTGCTCAGGCAACCGCTGCTTCCCGAGCATATCAAGCGCCGCCAGCTCGGCCATTTTGGCTCTGACCCCGGCCAGAGTTTTATCTGGGTCCATCTCAACC
>Ga0070735_10004910_pt1 | contig 11160 bp, 15 predicted proteins | sample Coa_R1_FD_66443 | JGI IMG/M metagenome (GOLD analysis project Ga0070735, IMG submission 66443) | Surface soil microbial communities from Centralia Pennsylvania, which are recovering from an underground coalmine fire - Coalmine... | ecosystem: Environmental > Terrestrial > Soil > Unclassified ... | reverse complement strand
TGAAAGAATGCGACCCAGAGCTCGCGAGAGAAATCCTGAGCCTTGCTGCGCGAAAAAGGATGCCGGCATGACTTCAAAGCGCCGAATTCGAAGAAAGCAATGCGGGAAGAAGCGTCGCTTCGAAACGATTGACGACGCGCAAGACTTCGCGAACGTGGCCTGGAGTCGCGGGGTCCGCGTGCGCGCCTATCGTTGCCAGTGGTGCAAAGGCTTCCACGTGGGCCACATGCCGAGGAAGTTGAGAGAGGGCTTCGCCAGGCGAAGGGATGGAATCATATGAGCCTCAGATTCACAGTTCCCGGCGAACCCCATGCGTGGGAGCGCGCGCAGCAGCAGGGCAGGCGGAAGTTCAACTCGAGCGAAATGACGGCGGCGAAGAAGACCATCGCGCAGTACGGGGATCTCGCAATCAGAGAGCTCGGCGAGTCGCCCAGCTACCCCAAGAACGGAAAATTTAGGTTGGAGTGCTGGTTCCGCATTGGCGTCTTAAAGCGCAGCGAACCTGACCTCGATAACCTCCTGAAGCTCGTTGGCGACGCACTGAACGGGGTTGTCTGGCGCGACGACAGGCAGGTGGTAGCAGTTCTGGCTTACAAGGTGCGCACTCTCGGCCATCCGCGTACCGAGATCGAGATTTTCTCGGAGCGCGAGTGAGCGAACCCGCACACGGCAGGAAGATGACGCTCTGGGCTTTGACGCTCACTTGGCCGTGCGATTACGCGCAGATCGAGAGACGGCCAGTGAAGAAGAACCTGATGTCCGAGCCGGCCGAGATTACTTCGAAGGCACCATTCACGACGATCAGCGTGCATCTCGACGGCTGCCGGCGCTGCGTGATGCAGAAGAACCTGCTGCACCATGATGAGCTGCTCAGGCGCACGGCCGAAACAACCTACGAGGCATTCGCGCAAATCGTCAGGGAGCACGGCGACGAGCCCATCAGCGAAGAGCAGTTCGAAGCCATCAGGGAGCATGCCCAAGTGGTGAGAGACGAGATGCTGGGGTGCCCAAAGGCATGAGGTGCCCGCATTGCCATTTCGCGCTGAACGAAGTCGTGAAGAAGAAAATGCGCGATTGGGTGGACTGGCGGCGCAGACGCTGCCTCAGGTGTAAGCGGAGGTTCTCTACGTATGAGCGTGTGGCTCCCAAGAAAACGAAGAGGGCGAAAACTCAGCCGCAAGTGGCCCGGTAAGAGGCCGAGGAAGCTGGGCTGGGCAAAGGCGCGAAGCGCAGCGCCCGGGCAGACGAAAGAGGCGAGGGTCTGCGACCATGTGATCCCAGAGCGCTGGCTGCTGACTTGGCTGCCAAGCCGCAACCCTCACGACAAAGAGAATCTGATGTGGCTCACCGTCGAGCAGCACGGAATCAAGACAGGTGCAGACGCGAAATTCTGCAGAGGCAATCTTCTCGGCTACCTCGAAACGCTCCGAACAAGCGGATGGCCAATGGACAGAGTTGAAGCAGCTCTGCGGCACTACAATCTGCGATAAGGTTCCACTAATGCCCCTCGTCGAAGTTCTCCTACGCTAAACACCTGATTTCTCTTGCATTCAGCATACCTTCAGCCCTGATACTCCCGCAGACGATGGCGAACGCATAAAAGCGGCGCGGGCCGTTCCCCAGTGGCAGATCCAAAGCTGCCCACCCAGCGGCCCGCCGCTAAGCTCCTAGGCGGCCCATGGCAAGCAAGGTGCGGCACGGTGCGAAAAAGAGCACGCGACGGCTCAAGTTCGAAGCAGAAGTCGCAGCCGGAAAGACCAACGCTGAAGCTGGGCGCGCGGCTGGCTATGCCGAGAGCACGATCAAGAACAAGCTCGGGAAAGTGGCCGACCCCGTTCGGGCCAGCATGGCGGAAGCGTATCGCCGCGCTGGACTCACGGAGCAGCGGTCGGCTGGAAAACTCGCGCAGCTTCTCGAGGCTCACACGCCTAAGTGGAATGCGAAAGGAAAGCGCTGGGACGTTTTCGCCGACAGTGAAATCCAGTTCCGCGCGGTGCAGGAGATGAACCGCGTGCTCGACGGCTACCCGGCACCGAAGGAAAAAGTCGAAGACTCTCGGCCAATCACAATCGTTTTCGGAAAGAGCCTTAGCAGCATGATGCCGCCAGAGAAGCACCAAGGAGCGTAAACGATGGCAGTGACAATCACTCCAATCAATCCGGGAACAGGCGCAGGCCCAGCGCGCAACCAATCCTATTACGCTGGCGCAGGGCGCAGGAAGAACCGCTTCAATATCGCCACGGACAACAGCTACCCAACGGGCGGGTACGCACTCACCCCGCAGCAAATGGGCATGGGCACACAGATCGACTATCTCGATATCGTGAACGAAGCCATCACAATCTGGGGCTCATTCTGGAATCGCGCGACGCAGAAATTGCAGCTCTACGTTCTCTCGACTGGCGCCGAAGTAGCGAACGCGGTGAACGTGAGCACCTTCAGCTGCGACGTGGTCGTCGAAGGGCTGTAGTGCCTGAGACGCAGAAACAGCTCCGCGCAGCGCACGAAGTGGCAGAAGGCAAGAGCCACATCATGCCGAAGAAAGTGGCCGACGAGATGATCAGAGCCTTCCACGGCCACAGCATGAGCGAGCTGCCCGAACGGGCTAGCACGAAGAAGAAAATGCACGACAAGCTCTATGGAGCAAAGCAGTGACGGCGCCGGACGAATCATCACGATACTCGATGACGTCTTAGGCCCTCCCGAGAAGCGCAACAGGAAGCAGATCGAGCTGTTCGCCGCAATCCTTGGCGACGAGCTCGACTTTCGCGGTACGTGGGAGTTCATCTTGTACGGTGGCGCCGGCGGCGGAGGGAAGAGCTACGGGATGCGATGGGCGGCAGTGCTGTTCCTGCTGCTCGCGTTCAAGATTTTCAATTTGAGCGACGTCCGCGTTGGCCTGTTCTGCGAGAACTATGACGCTCTCCGCGACAGGCAAATCTCGAAGATTGCAACTGAGTTTCCCCAGTGGCTTGGCCGCATCGGCAAGTATCAAGACATTGGCCTCGCGTTTCGGCTCGCTCCGCAACTGGGCAGCGGATTCATCGCGCTTCGCAACCTCGACAAGCCGCAGAAGTACCACTCAAGCGAATTCGCCGCGGCCTTCATCGACGAGTTCACGCAGAACCCGAACGCGGCCGACATCTTCGACGAGATCCGTTTCCGGTTGCGCTGGCCTGGCTTCCCGCAATGGTTCAAGTTCCCGTTTGTTGCTGGAACGAACCCAGGCGGCCCAGGCCACGGAGTAGCGAAAGACTTGTGGGTCGATGGGGAGCTGCCGGCAGAGCTGAAGCCGAAGGCGAAAGAGTTTCACTTCATCCAAGCGTTCGCGAGCGACAACCAGTACCTCAGCCCGAAGTATTACAAAGACCTTTTGACGCTGCCCGAGGACTTGCGTGAGGCGTATGCCTTCGGGAATTGGAACGTTTTCAAAGGCCAGTATTTCAAAGAGTGGCGCAAGGCTGTGCACGTCGTGCCGGCGTTCAAGATCCCGCATTACTGGACGCGGTTCACGGTCGAAGACTGGGGATACGACGCGCCATGGTGCAGAGTCTGGTTCGCTATCTCGCCAGAAGGCCGAGTCATCGCCTATCGCGAGCAGTATGAACGCCACCGACTTCCCGATTACATGGCCGGAGAAGGGAAGCGACTGAGCGAAGGCGAAAAGATCGGCTACAAGCTTGGCGACCCAGCAATGTGGCAAAGCGCTCCGCAAGGCCACGGCGGGTACTCTGGGCCGCCGATCGCTGAGCAGTTGCAATCCCACGGCTGGGCAATTACGAAAGGCGACAATCGCCGCATCGCCGGCTGGCAGCAAGTCCGGAGCTACCTGAGCCACGAGCGCGACGACGCAGGGAACCTCACACGCGCGCCAATGTTTCAGGTGATGGCCGGAACCTGCCCCAACTTGATTCGCACGCTCCCTGTCCAGGTCTACGACAAGTTCAATCCGGAGGACCTCGACACCGACGGCGAAGACCACCCCGCCGACGTTGTAAGAATGGCCCTAATGAGCAGGCCGAAGCTGACGATTGTGCCGCTTGAGGAGATGCCCGACGAATACGCAGAAGCAGCGCTCAGGATGGCGCATGCCGAGAGCAAGCGGAAGAAGGTGTACGCGTGAGGCTCCTGCTCGCATTGCTGATCATGGCCGCGCCCGCGAATGCTGGCCCGAAGAAAGTCTTCCACTGGGTCGGGCATCACAAGCTGCCAATAGCGATATCGCTGGCCTATCTCGCCGCGGACTTCGCCGACACGAAAACAACGGTCGACGCCATGAAGCGCTGCCCGGGCTGCGTCGAGACGAGCGACTTGTATGGTTCGCATCCATCGCCGGCGCGACTTTGGGGCGAGTCGGCCGCATTCGATGCCGGCTATGTGGCAGTCGCCTTCTACGGAACGAGCGAGTCAAGTCTCATGGGAACGAAGGGCTGGACCGCAGAAGAGAAGGCCAAGAACCCGAAGCTCTATAAGCTCTGCTGGCTCGAGAAGCCGGGAACGGTTCTGCTGTTCACTTGGTTCGCAGAAGGCCACGCGCGCGCCGCGTATCGCAACGCCCAAATCCCTAACCGGAGGATTCCGTGAGCCACCAGATGGACGAAGAGATCGAGCAGATGGGTTTGCGCGCAACGGTAATCACAGCCATCTTCGGAGCGATTGCCATCCTGGCTCTTGTGGGAATGTTCGCTTACGCGGTTTGGCCGCAGTCGAAGAAGGCTGTCTGCGGAACGGAGCGCTGGGCTGTCAAGACGCTTGCCGATCCGCAAGGCGAACAGACGGCCGCGCGCTCGCCGCGAGACACGACAGTCGCGCAGCTCACAAGCTTCCCAGCAATCGACCGGAAGACTTTGCTGCACGCCCCGGCAACGCGGTTCCCGCCGGCAGAGCTCACCGTCTACGAAGTCCACGCCGTGATGCTGGGATTCAAGCGCGAATCCGACGACGACTTCCACATCGTGATCGCTGACCCGAAAAACCTGAAGGACACGATGATCGTCGAGATTCCGGCGGGCGCATGCGTGCCTGGCCCGGATCAGGCTGCGTTCGCGTCAGAGCAGGCAGCGTTCGCCGAGCAGTTCGGCAAGCCAACGGCGAAGTACAAGGCGCTCGCCAAACCAATAGCCGTCGAAGTCCGCGGCGTTGGCTTCTACGATTTCATTCACGGCCAGACAGGCGTCGCGAAGAACGGATTCGAGCTGCATCCGGTGCTGGGCATCTCGAAGGAATGAGCGCAAGGAAAAAAGCGAAAGACGCTGTCGGCTACGAGGATCCGGCGAAGAAGGCAGACCATTGCGGAGAGTGCAAGTTTTTCGTTGTGCCGAACGCGTGCAGGAAAGTTGAAGGGCGGATCATGCGGAGCGGTTGGTGCGAACTGTACCAACCGAGCCCAGCGAAGAAGTCAGGGATGAGGGGCTGACATGGCAAAACTCACAGCCGAGGCGCGGAACAATTTACCAGCGAGCGCCTTTGTCTTCCCGGGATCGCGACGCTACCCGATCCACAACATCAGCCACGCGCGCAACGCACTCGCGCGGTCAAGCGGCAAGCCCGAAGAAGGCCGAGTGCGAGCTGCGGTCTACCGAAGGTATCCAGTACTCAAAAGCGGCATGAGGGGGAACGAGTGAAAAGAGCACTCCTAATGCTTGCGGTTTTGGCCGCGCTCGTGGCGATAAGTCCCAAGCGAGCAGCGGCGCAGTGCCCGCAGTGCGCACCGACACCGACGCAGCTCCTGATCTATCCGGGCGTCCCGACAGGCGCGTGCAGCGTCATCCCTCCAATTCTTGCGGAAGACCAGGCGAACGGAGTCATTTACGGCTGCCAGTTCGTCAGTGGGATTGGCACATGGGTGCCGCAGACCGGAGGGTCTTTCTACTCTCCGACTGTCCTTGTGAACGGCTCATCCGTCACCACGGTCGCGCAGGCGCTGACGGCGCTGCCCGCTAACGGCGGGACAATCGACGCGCGCGGCTGCACGTCCGGATCGCTCAATCTCGGAACCTACGATCCCGGCGCTAAGGAAGTCGTGCTGCTACTTGGGGCGTGCAACTATACCGCGAGCCAGATTATCGAGGAGCCGGGCGAACAAATCATCGGGAGCGGAAGCTACGACTCTGAAACAGTGGTCACGGTCACAAGCTCGGTCAACGGCACCTACGTCATCGCGCCCAACAGTGGCTTGAGAGATCTGACCTCGATGGTTTTCTCTCATTTCATCCTCGACGTCGAGGGTACGGGCACGGGCCTTGGCTGCGTTCAAATCAATCCATCACAGACGAACACGAGCGCCATCGTAAACCGGATTTCGGACATGCTGTTTGCGTCAAGGGGCGGAGCGAGCGTTGGGACGTGCATCGCTCTGAACGGCACGGGCGCAACCATCGGCGGCGAGAATACAGTCAGCGGCGTCAGCATCACCAACAACGAATTTTTGTTCAATCCCTCATCCACCAACGATTTGAGCATCACCGGAAGCGTTTCGGGCGTCGCCATTACTGCGAACGTCATGGACTCGACCGGTACCGCGATCAACTGCAATTCGACGAAGGCGTTCGGCATCAAGATAGACGGGAACTCATTTCCCGCTTCTTCGGCTCCCATCTCCAACACGGGATGCCTTGGCGTGGACATTTTTGCGAACGAGTATAACGGCAACAACCCGCTGCCAGATTCGGGCGGCAGCGGCGACACGCTGACCTCTCCGCTGCAAGGCCAATCCATCGCTGTCGGGCCTTCTCCCGCGTTCACTACCATCAACGCTTCTCCCGGCCTGCGCTGGGGCAACAGCGGCCTGATCGTTACGACCGGCACTTACGCGGTCGCTTGTGACACCAGCACTTCAGTGCTCGCCGGGGACCGCGACTCGACCGTGGTGCTCGGAAACGGGAACACGACCGTCAATCTTCCCGACCCGACAGCAACCGGCTGTACCGGAAATTTCGTCGTCTCTCTCTACAACGTTGACACGGTTAATCACACGGTCAACGCTGGCGGGTCTTCCCATCTGGACGTCCTAAACGGCAGCACATCGGCCAACGGAGTGACGTCATTCACCCTTGGACCGGGACAGGTTGCGACAGTAAACTTCAACGCATCCGGGACGTTGGGAGTGGTGAAAATCCCTTCGAGCGGCGGGAGCTCGTCGGCGGCCGTCTACGGCGGCGGGTGCAGCGGCGTGGTTATCTCCGCTGGGAATTCATCGGTTCTAGGACTTGGTGAACCTCAAACAAGTGGCGGGTGCTCAAGCGCTGAGGTCGATTCGCACGGTTCAATAGTTACACATGCTTGTACGGTTAAGAATTTGCAGGTTGCGTCCTCTGCTGCTGGTCTGAACTCCAGCGACGGTGTAGTGACGATTCGGACAGCCCCAGCGGCGAACGGTACTTTCGCGAATTCAGCAGTCACCTGCACAATCGGCACAGGGAAAACCTGCGCTGATGGGACGCATACCGCATCCGTCTCGGCGGGAAATATGATTTCGGCGACGGTCGCCACACAGTCAGCTTCAACGCTTGCTGACCTCCTCGTTTATGTGGACTGCCAGTGATGAAACGGCTCATCATTTTGCTGCTGCTCGCTGTGCCCTGCTTCGCCCAGACGCCGCCGCAGCTTGATATGTTTGGAGGACTGACCGGCTCTCCCGCACCTGCGTCCGCGTCGTGGATCAACACGACCGTCTCAAGCGGAGCCATCACCGGAAGCCTCTCGCCGCAAACTTTCACGCTGGCAAGTGTGACCGGAGTTGCAATTTGGAACTGGCTGACTATCGACGCGGGCGCCGCGCCCGTGCAGGTGACAGGCGAATCTCTTGGCACGGTTGCGAGCGGCACAGTGCAGTACAAAGTCACGCTGGCCCACGGGAATTATCTACCCGGCTCCGGGGTGCTCAAGGTCAACGGCGTGGCTGTCGCCTACGACCTAGGAGCATTTGCTAAGGATTCAAGCGCCTCCGCTGCCGCTCAGGAAAATGGGCTGTTGCAGACAGGCATTCTCGTAGACGCTGGCCTCGTTACCACGGGCACGTCGAATGGCGCGATGGCGGTTGCAACTGGTTTGTCCACCGACCCGACGCCCTATGAAAACTTCCTGTCCGTTCAAAATGCCGACCCGACGCCATCGGCTCCGGGGACGGCCGTGCAGGAACTCCTCAACATCGTATTTCAACCGGCGTTCTCGACCGCGCACAACGGGCAGGCGATCACGTTCGATTACAAGTATTCGCCCGCAGAGGATTTCGTCGTTCAGAACCTGTCAGGCTCGAACGTGACAGCCACCTTGATGAATTCCCACGCCGCGAACGCGCCAATCACGCAGGGCACTTGGTACTTTGCGAAAGTTAACGTCGGAGCGGTCCCGACATGGGTCGAGTGCGACCCGATTGGCTTTTGCAATGACCAGTTCGCCATGTACGGAACGGGGCAAGACCAGACTTCCGGCAGCCATATGTCGCTCACGGTGAACACGACTGCCGCGACCGCCATCACGACGACGGGAGTCCTCACGACCATTGCGCCTGTCTCGATGGCAGGGATCTGTAACGGCTGTTACGTCACATTCAGTCAAGGAACGGCGAACGAAGAAACGGAGCAAGTCTCAAACGTCACAGGCTCGACGTTCCAATTCACGCCGACTTATACCCATGCGGCGAACTATACGATCGAGGGTTACTACTACAACGGGGTGGCGTTTGGGCAATGCCTTTCAAGCGGCGGCTGCAGCGCGGGAACGGCGGGAACCACCGGCGGGAAGTATTACGGCAACAAAGGCTTCTGGGCGGCGATGCAAATCATTCGGCAGCGCGGCTGGGGCTATAACATTCAGCATTCCCCCGACAAGTTCGGAAACTCTTGGGTTGCGCCACTCTACACGCTGAGCGGCGGCGGGACTATCCCGTATCCGACCGCTGACCACTCCCAGATCGCCAAGATGCCGTTCTCAATCACCAACGACGTGACTTACTACGGCTCGTTTAACCACAGCAACTACAACAATGCGAGCCTGACGGGCTGTGGCGGCGGGGTGACGCCCGGAGTGACGGGAGCGAACGGCGACATCGACTATTCGTTCAAGAACACCTGGACGACGTACAACGGGGTGACCACGGGTGCAGCTCCGGGGAATTTCATTGCTGGCAGCTTTGCCGACTTTTACGACTCGAACATGAACGCCTATCTGTGTGGCTGGCTGAAAAACGGATCCGACTCAGGGCTGCTTTCCAACAATCACGAGAACCCGTGGCTGGCTTTCTGGCAAGGCCCAGAAGGCGATTACATCCGTTCGTTCGGCGACTCGAAGAGGACAGGCTACACGGCCTGGGATAGCACCTACGTGGATTATGGCTCGCGCAAGGAACTATTCATGCCGTACCACCTGTGCCTGAGTTTGGCCGGGAACGGCAGCTACATCCCGTTTGCAAACTGCACGAACAACAACAAGGCGGGGCTGATCGCAGCACTCACGACTGAGTACACCACCATCGCGGCGCTGAATTCGGCGTGGGGTTCGAGCTACGCCTCGTTTTTGTCAACTGGCGGCCAGGACACAGGAACAGCGCTCAGTCCGACGCCCAACGGAGTCGCAACCACGTTCACCGCGACCCTGCCTCACATTCCGGACCGAGGTGGTGTCCAGGTATTCGCATCGAACGGCTCAGTGTTGTGTGCCGACCTTCCCGGCGGCGGAATCTCTGGCGCGTACACGTCCACAGGAACGTGTCAGGGTTCGGCTCTTATTTCTTCGAGCACGATTCAGTACACGACAGCCACAAACGCAATCAGCATCACGTTCTCTTCCGCGCCAGCCTCCGGCGCTGCATTGACGGCGAATTCTTATCATGACGGGTTCGGGAAAGGCACGGGACTTGCTGACGAGGACGGCACCTGCCCAGCGTTCTCGGCTTCCTGCGCGACCGTGTGGGGCACGAGCGCATACAACATTCAGCTAGACGGGAACGCCGCATTCCAGGCGGACATGGCGACGCTTCTCGGCGATATGGCGGCGAAGATTTCCGGCGACGAGAAGATACAAGTGCGCGCGCTGATGCCGCACACGCCAATCGTGAGCGATTACGCACTCGGCAGCCACGGCGTTCCCTCTGACCCAGCCGTTTATCAGAACTGGGCGCCCAATGTTGACGCTATCGCTTACAACGGATTCGACCCGAACATCACGAACTCTGGAGGCTTCGGGCCGCAGGGCATCTCGCCCTACCAGTATGTGAACGACTACGCTGGGGACAAGCCGGAAGTCATCTGGGCGGGCGTGAACGCGACGAATGATTCAGTGATGAACCTCCGCTGCTCCGCGTCTGGTTCTGGCATTGACCCGACTATGACGCCAACGACTCAGGCTGGCCGCGCCACTCTGTACGGATTGTGGATTACCCAGTTGGGAATCAAAGGCACGTACACGGGGACGAACACCTTCACCGGCATTCACACCTGGCAATTCGAGGACAACTATTCGGAGTGCAGCAGCGGCATCATTGGCGATCTCGGCAACTGGGGAATGGTGTCGGCGGAGGACAACCCCTACGACGGCGTGCATGACACGACCGGAACGACCGCTGAGTACATTGGGAACAACGCCTTCACGCCGACGCCGGAGCTGCACAATTACGGCGACCTGATTGACCCCGTGAGAATCGACATTGTGAATCAGGAGAATTCCCTACTCGGGGCCACCCTACCACCGGGAACTATCGCGCCAGCGACGAGCATCATCGTCGCGCTTCTGCGGATGCTGATATGAGATCTTGCTGCCAATGCGGAAGGCAAGACCAACCGATACCGACGCCGGACATCGATGGCAGAGGCGAGCCGATTGTTCATCACTTCGTCGTGCCGGACATTCGGGAAATCAAAAGCACGGAAGAGCTGACGCCGCGGCTGAAGCGTCAAGGGTTTAAGCATCGGCCGCCCTTTCAGGGCAAGCAGGTGATCGAACGCTTCATCTGCCGCGAGTGTCTGAACGAGAACGATCTTCGCGACCGCGTGTGGAACGAGATGAAAGAGAACGCGAAGCGGCTCGAAAAGAAAGTCTCGGCAGACGAGGAATACTACGCGGTGCTGAACGAGGCTTAGGAGGCGCACATGGCGTCAACGGTCGTTGGAATCCAGGATGCAATCGTTCAGGCCTTAATCGGTGGAGTGACGGCGCCGGCAG
>Ga0070735_10004909_pt1 | contig 11160 bp, 8 predicted proteins | sample Coa_R1_FD_66443 | JGI IMG/M metagenome (GOLD analysis project Ga0070735, IMG submission 66443) | Surface soil microbial communities from Centralia Pennsylvania, which are recovering from an underground coalmine fire - Coalmine... | ecosystem: Environmental > Terrestrial > Soil > Unclassified ... | reverse complement strand
CGCCCTTGGGGTTGCCCCCGCCGCCGCGACGCTTGTACCCGTCCTCGTGCGGCCTATACGCGAGATCCTTGTTGAACGTGAACCCCGCGCGCGCGTCGCGAACGTAGTAGAAAATCGTGTCATGGTTGCGGATCCAGTTGTCGGTCCTCGTCTTGAAGCCCGACACCCAGCCGCTGCGCCAGACGATTTCGCGCCGGTACTGCTCGGGGCCGAAGACGGCGTCGAGGATCAGCTTCAGATAGTGGCTGGCGGTCGGGTCGCAGTGCACGTAGATCGACCCTGTCTTCTGGAGCACACGGCGCATCTCGACGAGGCGGATGGCCATCATCGCGAGGTAGGCGAGCGTGCCTCGGTGCTCCGCGAGGAAACCCTCGAGAGCGAGCATCATCTCGCGCAGGCGCGGGGGGACGGCGGGGCCGCGCGAGACGCGGCCGGTCAGCTCTCCGAAGGACGTTTCGGCGTCGTCGTCCCAGGTCCACGTGTCGACGAAGGCGACCTCCCCGGCGCGCGAGCGAGGCTGCGTCTCGCGACCTTTGGCATCCACGCGCCTGTCAATCAGGTGATACGAGCGCTCCGAGTTGAACGGGGGGTCGAGGTAGACGAGATCCACCGACTCGGTCGCGACGTGCCGCCGCAGCACGTCGAGGTTGTCGCCGCAGTAGAGGTTCCCCGGCATGGCCGTTGAGAATCGTCGAACGCCCGGCACGGGCGGTCCAGAATGTGACGCTTATCGAAGTCCCTATTTGCGGACGAGCGCGAGGATCACCTCGAGGACGATCAAGGCGATCACGACGAGCTCGAGCACCGTGCTCCGGCGTGACTCGATCTCGCCGCGGACCAGGCCATACGCTTGGGCGAGGAGCGCCTGCTTCGCGTCGATGCTCGATTGCCACGACCGGATGCGGAAGCGCCGTACCGCGCTCTCGTAGACGCGGGCGAGGTAAAAGTCGCCGATGATCTTGAGGGCATTGTCGATGCGCTCGGCGAACTCGGACAGCTCGACGAGCTCGCGGACGACGCGGCGTCCGAGGTCCACCCACGGGTTCTGCACGACGTACGCGAGGCCCCCGCGACGCGCCAGCTCGAGCTCACGGTAAACGCGCGCGAGCTCGCGGTCGAAGAGGCCGTCGTAGTAGCGGAGCTCGAGGAGCTGCGAGGTGGCGATCTCCAGCAGGTCGGGGATGTCTCGGCTTCCCGACGGCTCGAGGACGAACGCGCTGTTCCAATCGACGACGACCAGGTCGTCGTCGAAGTAGCTGTGCGCGTGCTTGAGCACGTCCTGTCGTTCGCCGTGGGAGAGCCTTCGGCTCGGGGGCTCTCCGACGACGAGGCTGGCCAGCACGGGCGACGACAGGACATCGCTCGCCGGCGGGTCGCCGTCGAAGCGCTGGACGTACACCACCGTGTACTCCTCGATCCCTTCCCAGTCGTGGCGCCCCCGCACCGCCGGCAGAAGCCGAGCCAGAAGGGGAGCGACCATGTCCCTCGCCAGGCGGTCGAGCTCCGGCGTCTCGTAGATCTCGTCGCAGAGAGCGACGAGATCCCCCAGCGCCGTGCCCTCGACGATCGGGACTTCGAACGCGATGGAGACGGCGCCGTACTGGAATAGGTGCGCCGATACCTCCGCGTTCAAGGTGGCGCCCACGCGGGGCAGCCTGAACGACCGCGTCCCGAGGGGAATGTCCAGCGGTTGCGCCGCGAGAACGAGCGACCGCGCCCCCTCGTGGGTCATCGCGCCGCGGCGCGACGCGTTCGCTTCGACCAGCGTCTGCGCATGGGCGAGGTCGATCTCGTCGGCGACGTCGAGGAGGCGATACCCCAGCAGACGCCCATGCCGGACGACGAGGGGGCGCGTCTTGTCTCCCATCGATCAGAGGTCCGCGACGGTGCCGAGCAGCGGCGCGGGGCACGCCGAGCAGCTCGACTGCACGCAGTTCGCGAAGTCGACGAACGCGGTCGAGCCGTTCGCGTAGCGGTTCTCGCAGTCGGTGGCGCAGGCCGTATTGCCCATCGAGCACGCTTGCGTGCAGGAGACGATGAGCGCGCACAGCCCCGTGCACGCCGCGCACGACGGCCCGCAGGACGTGTCGAGGCACGGCTGACACGCGGGGTTGGCCGCCGGGACGAGCGTACAGGACCCGCCCGCGTCGGATGCTCCGCTGCTCGCGTCCTCGTTCATCGACGAATCGGCCGTGCCGCCGGCCGTGCTCGTGCCGCCGCCGCCCTGCGACGAGCAGGGGGTGCCGGGTGAGGGGACGCAGTCGCCTCCTGGAGGCGGACGTTTCGCCTCTGCCGTGCAGGCGGAAAGGGCCAACGCGGCCGCCGCGTAGCAGCGCCCCAAACGAAACGTGCGCGTTCTGGTCACACTTCCTCCGCGATTCGCTCGAAGCGAGGCCCGCACCCTTGTCGAGGCTCGGCCGGCTCGACTTAGACTAAAGGATCGCCACCGATCGCGCCTGCCTGTCGGCAGCGAGCTCGTGGTACGAACGCAGGCATGAAGATTCAGCACCCCGTCAGCACCTGCATGGGCCTCCTCGTCGTTGCAACCGCCGCCGCGTGCGGAGGCGGCGCAGGCGAGGGAGGCTCGTCAGAATCGGCGTCGAGTCAGGCCGGACTCGTCGGCAATCCGGCGCCGGACTTTCGGCTGAAGGCCGTGGCCGGACAGTCGGGCACGGTGTCGCTGAAGGGACTGCGCGGCAACGTCGTCGTCGTCGACTTCTGGGGGACCTTCTGCGAACCGTGCAAGAAGTCGTTCCCCAAGCTCCAGGATCTGAGCTCGAAGTACGGGGGCAGCGGGCTGCGCGTCGTGGGCATCAGCGAAGACGAAGCCGACGACAAGGACAAGATCCCGACGTTCGCGGATACCTACGGAGCCAAGTTCGCCATCGCGTGGGACGAGGACAAGGCGGCCGCTCGCAAGTACAAACCCGAGACGATGCCGTCGTCCTTCGTCATCGATCGCAAGGGCGTCGTCCGGTACGCCCACGTCGGCTACCACGACGGCGACGAGTCCGAGATCGAAAAGGAAGTCAAAACTCTGCTCGGGGAGTAACCGGGCGACAAGGGCGGTGATGATGGGCGGATGGACTGGTCCAGGATGTTCGGGTGGCGTCGTCACGTTCGTCCTATGGGGGGTCCTTTCGTCGGTCTCGGCCGTCGTGCGAGCAGACGACAGCGTCGCCCGCCCGCCGGTCTCGACTCGCGCGGACGAGGGCTCTGCCGCGCTGCGCGAGCTCGAGTCGTCGTCCGACTTCCGCGTTCGCGTGACCGCGGCGCTCCTCGTCGGTCGCGCCCGGCCGCCCGGGTCGCGGGAGGCGCTCGAGCGCGCCTTGAACGACGCTCACTCGGCCGTTCGCGCCGCGGCCGCCGCGGCGCTCGGCACGCTGGGCGATCCGCAGGCGCTCCCCGCGCTCCGGCGGCGGCTGCCTGCGGACCCGTCGGCGAGCGTCCAAGCGCAGATCAAGGCCACCATGGATCGTCTGACGTCGGCGCAGGCCGCTGACGAGGGCCCCGCGGACGCCGCCTCGGAGACGCGGTTCGTCGTGCGGCTCGGGACGATGCGCAACCGCACGGGCGTGCGGGGCGACGAGGTCCGGCAGGTGCTCCTCGAGTCGGCGAAGGCGCGCGCGAGAGCGCTGCGAGGCGCGGTGGTGGTGGACGCGGATTCTGCGCCGCCGCACGCGACGGGTCCCCGCCGCGTCCCTGTCATCGCCCTCGATGGCAGCGTCATGCAGCTCGTCGAGTCGCGCGTCGGCGGCGTTTTCCAGGTGCAGGCCCGCGTCGAATTCACGCTGCGCCACGACCAGAGCCTCAAGGGCACGCTCTCGGGCGCGGCCACGACGCTCGGGTCGGGCGCCGCGATGTCCGACCAGGCGCGTAAGGAGCTCGAGGACACGGCGATCGACGCGGCCGTGCAAAGCGCCCTTCGTGGCGCCGAACAAGGGCTGATCGTCGCCGCCCGCTAAGTGCGGACTTGGGGGGGTGTCTCCAGTCCGATCTCTCGCTTCGCTCGAGCGTGCGGACTGGTCATCCTCGCGTTACTCGGCGCTGGCCCTGGGACCCCGCCGGGGGGATGATGAACGCCGAGCCACGGGCCTGGGATGGACGCCGCCGAGAACATCTTACGCGCAGGGTACAAGCTCGATCGGTACGAGCTCCTATGTCCCATCGCCTCGGGAGGAATGGCGGCCGTCTGGTTGGCCCGCTTGCGCGGCAAGCGGGGCTTCGAGAAGCTCTTCGCGATCAAGACCATCCGGACCGAGCTCGTCGAAGAACCGCGGTTCCAGGAGATGTTCCTGGACGAGGCGCGCATCGCCTCGGGCATCCAGCACCCCAACGTCGCTCAGATCCTCGACTTGGGAGAGCAGCAGGACGTCCTCTTCATTGTCATGGAGTGGGTCGACGGAGACTCGCTCGCCAAGATTCGCAAGCTCCTCTCGAAGCGGGGCACGAAGATTCCCGTGGGCTTGGCGCTCCGGCTGCTCGCGGACGCCTGCGCCGGTCTGCACGCCGCCCACGAGCTCTCCGACGACACCGGCCAGCCGCTCGGCATCGTCCACCGGGACGTGTCTCCTCAGAACATCCTGGTCGGCGCCGCCGGCGCGGTGAAAGTGATCGACTTCGGCATCGCGAAGGCCCAAAACCGGCAGCAGGGGGAGACGCGCACCGGCGTCGTCAAAGGCAAGATTCAGTACATGGCCCCCGAGCAGGTGAAGAAGGGCCGCACCGTCGATCGCCGGGCCGACGTGTGGTCGCTGGGCATCTGTCTCCACGAGCTCGTCGCCGGGCGCCCTCCGAACGACGGCGACGACGACGTGGAGGTCATCCGCAAGCTCATGGCGGACGAGGCACCGGTCCGCGCAGAGGGTTTGCCGGAGGCCATCGTCCGGGTGCTCGATCGATCGATGGCGCTCGACGTCGACGCTCGGTACCCGACGGCCGCGGGCATGCAGCGCGGGCTCGAGGGGGCGATGAAGGAGCTCGGCGAAGCAGCGACGAGCGAGGACGTCGCGTCCTTCCTGCGCGCGGAGCTGCCGGAGCTGGCCGACCGCCGCCGCCAGGTGGTCGCCCGGGCGGTGGATGAGGCCAAGACGCGCGTGCCGGCCCCCGAGGACCCCTCGGCCACGCGAGAGGACGTCGCGTTCGCGCCCACCGTCATGAGCGTCCGGTCCCCGTCCGGCCGCCCCACCGATGGGGCGAAAGCCATCGCCCTGACGAGGCGCAAGGATCTGCCGTCCGGGGCGCGGCTGTCGGTGTCGGACGCGTCGACCGAGGACTCGCGCGTCACCTCGTCCCCCTCGTCGTCGTCCGCGCTCGACGCGGAGCCGATCGAGATCCCCAAGAAGAGCCGCGCGGCCCTGTGGACCGCGTTGGTCCTCGTCGTCGCGGCGGGTGGGGCGGCGATGGTCTGGCCCGCCGGGGCGCGACGCGTGCTCGCGGCGGTCGGGTTGGTCGAGCCCGAGGCGCCCGCGGGCACCGTGGCGGTCATCGAGCCGTCTCCGACGCCGTCCGCTGGCACGATGTCCCCGGCCATCTCCTCCGTCCCGCCCGTCGCCGTCGCTCCTGGCGCGGTGAGCGCGCCCCCCTCGACCCTGAGCGCCGAACCGACCGCGCCCCACCCGGCTCACGCCGCGCCGGCGCCGCCGACCCCCGAGCTTTCCGGGTCCGCCCGCTCGCACCTGACGTGGCCGACGCCGAGCGCCTCGGCGCCGCTCGAGCCCTTGCCCTCGGCGACGCCGCTGCCGACCCAGGAAGAGGACCCGAACAATCCCTACAACAACTGAGAAGCGTCCCATTCAGGACCTCTCGGCCCGCGTGCTATAGGCCGCTCTGTCATGGGCATGCGTACGTCGGCCGAAGTTCGCCGCGCGTTCCTCGAGTTCTTCGAGAAGAATGCACACACGATCGTCCCGAGCTCGCCGCTCGTGCCCGCGAACGACCCGACGCTCATGTTCGCGAACGCCGGGATGGTCCAGTTCAAGGACGTCTTCGTCGGCCGCGAGACACGCGCGTACCGTCGCGCCACGTCGAGCCAGAAGTGCATCCGCATCTCGGGCAAGCACAACGATCTCGAGAACGTGGGCGTCACGGCGCGCCACCACACGTTCTTCGAGATGCTCGGGAATTTTTCGTTCGGCGACTACTTCAAGGAGGAGGCGATCGCGTTTGCGTGGGAGCTGCTGACGCAGGTGTACGGCCTCGCCGAAGACCGGATGATCCTGACCGTCTTCGGGGGCGCCGACGGCGTGCCTCCGGACGACGAGGCCCGGGCGATCTGGCGGAAGGTGACGGGGTTCCCGGAGGACCGGATCATCGGCATCCCGGGCGTCCCTGGGGACAACTTCTGGCAGATGGGCGACGCCGGACCGTGCGGGCCCTGCACCGAGATCCACTGGTTCAACGGCGACGCGTCCGGGGGCGTGCCCTACGGGTCCTTCGGCAAGGAGCCGACGCCGGACGGCCTCGGGTGGATGGAGCTCTGGAACCTCGTGTTCATGCAGTTCGATCGATCGATCGATCCGTCGGGCAACGCCACGCTGGCGCCGCTGCCCAAGCCGTGCGTCGACACGGGCGCAGGGCTCGAGCGCGTGTCGAGCGTCCTCCAGGGAGTGACCAGCAACTACGACACCGACCTGCTGCGGGTGCTCGTCGACAGGGCCAGCGAGGTGAGCGGCAAGCGCTACCGGGGCACCCAGGGGGACGACGACGTGTCGATGCGCGTCATCGCCGACCACGCGCGAACGACGGCGTTCCTCGTCGCCGAGGGCGTCTTTCCGGACCGCGCGGGACGCGAGTACGTCCTGCGCCGCGTGATGCGCCGCGCGATCCGCCACGGTCACCGCCTCGGGATCCGCGCCCCCTTCCTGCACGAAGTCGCCCTCGAGGTCGTGCGCACGATGAGCGACTCGTACCCGGAGCTCGAGCGGCGCAAGGACCTCATCTCGAGCGTGACCTTGGCCGAGGAAGAGCGCTTCCGCGAGACGATCGAGCGAGGCCTCAAGATCCTCGACGAGGAGATCGACCGCGTCCGCGCTTCGGGTGCGACCATCATCGGAGGCGACACGGCGTTCCGGTTGAACGACACCTTCGGCTTCCCGATTGACCTCACGCAGGTGATCGGTCGCGAGCGCGGCCTCGACGTGGACCTCGATGCCTACAAGCGGGCGCTCGACGAGCAGCGCGCGAGGAGCGAGGGCTCCAAGCTCGGGGAGGCCGCCGTCGAGCACGTGTGGCGAGAGGTGCTCGAAGCCGCGCAGAAGAGATCCCCCGCCGGGACGAAATTCGTCGGTTACGAGCGCGAGGACGCGGACGCCCGCGTCGTCGCGATCGTCAAGGACGGCGCGCTCGCGATCCGCGCGATCGAGGGGGACAAGGTCATCCTGGTGACGGACGTCACCCCCTTCTACGGCGAGGCCGGAGGGCAAGCGGGGGACCAGGGGACCGTCCGCGGCGCCGGGTCGGACGCGCTGGCCGTGCGGATCGAGGACACGCAGAAGCCGATTCCCGGCGTCATCGCCCATCACGGCGTGGTGACCAAGGGGGGGGTTGCGGTCGGCGACGCCGTTCGGTTGACGGTGGATCACGAGCGGCGAACGGCGACGCGCCGCAATCACTCGGCAACTCACCTGCTGCACTGGGCGCTGCGGACCGTGCTCGGCGAGCAGGCGACCCAGAAGGGGTCGCTCGTCGCGCCCGACCGCCTCCGCTTCGACTTCGCCCACAACCGCGCCCTGACGAGCGAGGAGATCGCGAGGATCGAGGACTTGGTCAACGCCAAGGTGCTGTCCGACGCGCCGGTCGTCACCGAGGTCCTGCCCATCGACGAGGCCCGCAAGCGCGGCGCGGTCGCCATCTTCGAGGAGAAGTACGGCGACGTCGTGCGGATGCTCACGATGACGAAGGACTCGATCGAGCTTTGCGGCGGGACGCACGCGCGCTCCCTCGGCGAGATCGGGCTCTTCAAGGTCCTGACCGAGCAGGGGCTGGCCGCGGGCGTCCGCCGGATCGAGGCGGCGACGGGCCTCGGCGCGCTGAGCTACGTGCGTTCGGTCGAGGGGACGCTCAAGGCAATCGCGCGCGCGGTCAAGGCGCCGGCGGCCGAGGTAGCCGACAAGGTCGAGAAGCTCCTCGAGCACGAACGCTCACTCCAGAGAGAGATTTCCGAGCTCAGGCGTAAGGCGGCGATGGGATCGGCCCCCGGTGGCGGCGGGTTGGACGACATGCTCCGGTCCGCCCGCGACATCCCGGGGGGCAAGGCGCTCGCAGTCCGCCTGTCGGTCGCCGACGCCGCGACGCTGCGCGAGGTGGGCGAGAAGCTGCGCGATCGCCTGGGGGAGTCGGTCGTTTTGGTCGGCGCGGTCGTGGGGGAGAAGGCGATGCTCGTCGCCACCGTGTCGAAGGGCCTGACGGGCCGTTACCCGGCGGGCGACGTCGTCAAGCCCATCGCCCAGATGTTGGGCGGGTCCGGTGGCGGTCGCCCCGACATGGCGCAGGCCGGAGGAACGCGAGTCGAGTCGCTGGACGAGGCGCTGGCCAGTCTTTATGCCCGTCTGTCCTGATCGAGCCACCGACCGTGTGGACGCCGGCAGCGCCGATGTGAGATCCTCGTGCACATGACCGAGGCGAGCCGGAGCGGCCTGCCGCCGCTGGCGCACGGAACGGTCGTCAACGACCGTTACGAAATCCGTCAAAGCCTCGGCAAAGGCGGCATGGGCGAGGTGTTCCTCGCGTACGACCGCACGACGCTCCAGCCGGTCGCCCTCAAGATCGTGCGCGAAGAGGCGCGCATGCCCGGCGACGACGAAGCTTTGCGCCAGGAGCTGCTTCTGGCGCGCCTCGTCGGGCACCCCAACGTCTGTCGGGTGCACGACCTGGCGCCGAGCGCGTATGGGCCCATCCTCGTGATGGAGTACATCACGGGGCAGACGCTCCATACGCACATTCGTCGAAAGAAGGCGCAGGGCGGGTACACCGCGGACGAGTTTCGTCGCATCGCCCACGACGTCGCGTCGGGGGTGGCTGCCATCCACCAGCAGGGCCTCGTCCACGGCGACCTCAAGCCTGGCAACGTCATGGTCACGACGAATCCGGACGGCTCGTTCGGCAAGGCCATCGTCCTGGACTTCGGCTTCGCCAAGGAGAGGGCCCGCGCAAGCGCCCGGCGGCCCGGCGCGCCGCCCGACGGGGGCACGCCGAACTACATGAGCCCGGAGCGCATCCGGTCCGGCGGGGCGAGCCCGGAGGACGACGTCTATGCGCTCGGGTTGACGCTGCTCGAAATGTGGACGTGCCGCGTCCCCGAGCCAGGGTATCGGCCGCGAGCGAAGACGATGCGGCAGCAGATCATGTTCGACGTGCCCGCGGGTCTCAGCATCGACGAGATCAAGCAGGTGTTCCGGTGTTTCTCGGAGGACCCGCAGCACCGCCTGCCCGCGCGCCACCTGCGCTTCTTCAACCCGGTCACGCTGACGACGAACCCCATCCAGGTCCCTCGCGAGCGCCTCGACCCGGGGCCGCCCCCGGGGCGAGCCGCATCGCAATCGTTCGTGCCTGGAACGCAAGCGCTCCTGGCGACGTTCGCGTCGAACGCCCCCGAGTTCGTCGGCGAGCTCGTGGGCCTCGACCGGCCGCAGGTCACGATCGGCCGTCGCGCCGACAACGACGTCCTCGCCCCCGAGGCGACCGTGAGCGGCCAACACGCCCAGTTTCGCTGGCAGAACGCGACCTGGATCGTGGAGGACCTCGGCTCGACCAACGGCACCTACGTCGACCACAGCTACGAGCGGCGCAAGAGCGTGAACCTCATGCACGGGGGCGAGGTCCAGCTCGGCGAGCTGCGGTTCAAGCTCGTGAGCTTCTCCAAGGACAGCGCCAACCACAAGCGCGCGAAGGCATACCTCGGCAAGCGCGACGGGCTGACGGGGCTGCTCCTGAGAGACCATCTGCTCCGCGCGGTCGAGGAGGAAGCCGCCTTCGCCGACTGGGTCGAGGCGCCCTTGACCCTCGCGCGCTACGAGCTCCGGGGGCCGAGCCGTCTGGTGAGCGAGCGGCCCACCATCCTCGAGATGCTCGCGCTCCGACGCGCGGCCACCCGCGTCGTCGAGCTGACGGACATGCTCCTGCTGTCGCTCATCGCGGTGACGGCGGGGCGCAGCGGGCCGCTCCGCTTCTGCGTGGCGATGGTCGGGCCCGGCCCGCAGGAGGCGCGCAACCTGGTCGAGCAAGTGGTCGGGCAGGTGCAGGGAATGCTGCCGGACGGGCTGGATCTGGCGGCGACGATCGCTCGCCACGAGGCTGGCGCGACGGTCCAGGCGTTGGTCGACGCCTGAGCGCGCGAGGAGGGGAGGGCACGAGGTGGGCGAGCTCCGGAGCCGGCAGATGTCACATCCGCCTTCGGATCCGCGTCCGGCGTCCTCGCGGGCGGGGTTCGCGGGGTTCCCGGAGCAGGAACGGCCTGTCTACGGGGAGGTCGTCGGCGCGGTCCTGCTCGGCCTGTTGCTGATCGTCGCGGGCCTCTACCTGTGGCGCCGGCCGCCGTCGGCCGCTGCCCGTTCCCCCGAAGAGGCCGCGTCGTCCGCGGCGATCGCCTCCGCGGTCGTCGCGCCCGGCGGTACGCCCCTGGGCGCCGCCGAGATCGCGCCGCCCTCTCCGGTCGCGCTGTCGGAGGTGCGCGTCCTCGGCTGTCACGATCGGGGTCCCGGCAAGACCGCGCCCGACCAGTGCGACCACGTGGCGTCGATGGAGCAGGCGCTGTCGCGCGCGGTCGAGCACTCGGCCGCGTGCGTGGCGGAGGCCGGCACCAGCGGATCGCCCGCCACGATCGAGTACGTGGCCGACTTCAGCTTCGCGAGGCAGAAGGTGCACGTGACCCTCCCGCGGAGCGGCCGATCCGTGCACGATCGCAAGGTGGTGGGCGCGTGTGCCGCCGCGGTGCGCGAGGGGCTGCAAGGCCTGGCGCTCGACGGGATGGACCACCGCCACGCGCGCTATCGAATTTCCGTGACCGCGACGTACCGCGCCAAATCATAGGGTCCGGCCCCGGTCGCTCGAGCCTGCGCCGCCTTTTGCGTCCGTCCGTGACTGGCACGCAGGGCGGGTCGCGGTTACGTTCCCGTCCGCCGCATGCCCGACGTCAAGCGCCGTCTCGTCGTGGTCGATCCA
>Ga0070735_10004908_pt1 | contig 11162 bp, 8 predicted proteins | sample Coa_R1_FD_66443 | JGI IMG/M metagenome (GOLD analysis project Ga0070735, IMG submission 66443) | Surface soil microbial communities from Centralia Pennsylvania, which are recovering from an underground coalmine fire - Coalmine... | ecosystem: Environmental > Terrestrial > Soil > Unclassified ... | reverse complement strand
GGCGCGGTCAGCATGGACCTGTCGCTGCGGCTGCGATTCGGCTACGGCAGCATCGTGCCGTGGACGCACAAGGTGCCCGGCGGGTTCCGGGCGATCGCCGGCCCGGACTCGGTCTGGCTGCACTCCCCCGTCCAGCTGTCCGGCCGCGACCTCGCGCATCACGCGACGTTCACCGTGTCCGCCGGCGAGCGCGTGCCGTTCACGCTCACCTACCGTCCCTCGCACTTGCCCGACCCGTCGCCGCCAGACGCCTTGACGTGCCTGGACGAGACCGGAAAGTTCTGGGACGCCTGGGTGAGCCGGTGTACTTATGACGGCAAGTACCGCGACGCGGTGATCCGGTCGCTGATCACGCTGAAGGCTCTCACCTACGCACCGACCGGCGGGATCGTCGCCGCCGCGACTACGTCGCTGCCCGAGGACATCGGCGGCGTCCGCAACTGGGACTACCGGTATTGCTGGCTGCGCGACGCGACGATCACGCTGGAGGCGTTCCTGCGGACCGGGTACACGGACGAGGCGCGGTCGTGGCGGCTGTGGCTGGCCAGGGCGATCGCCGGCGACCCGGCCGACGTGCAGATCATGTACGGAGTCGCGGGCGAGCGCCGGCTTGAGGAGTGGGAGGCGAGCTGGCTGCCCGGCTATGAATCCTCGGCGCCGGTGCGGATCGGGAACGCCGCGGCCGGCCAGCTCCAGCTCGACGTGTACGGTGAGGTCATCGACGCGCTGCAGCTCAGCTGCCGGTCAGGGCTGCACGACGACGAGCACACCTGGGAGTTGCGGCTCGCTCTGCTCCGCTTCCTCGAAGAGCACTGGCGGGAGCCCGACGACGGCATCTGGGAAGTGCGCGGGCCGCGGCGGCACTTCGTGCACTCGAAGGTGATGGCGTGGGTCGCGTTCGACCGGTCCGCCATGAACGCCGACGACCTGGGCGAAACCGAGCTGGCGGTCCGCTGGCGCACCGTCCGCGACCAGATCCACGCCGAGGTGTGCGAGAAGGGGTACGACGCCGAGCGTGGCGCGTTCATGCAGTACTACGGTGCGCAGGAGCTGGACGCATCGGTGCTGCTCATCCCGGACGTGGGCTTCCTGCCGCCGGACGACCCGCGGGTCCTGTCCACCGTGGAGGTGCTGCAGCGCGAGCTGCTGTCCGACGGCTTCCTGCGCCGCTATCAGCTGCCGCCGGGACAGACGTCCTCGGTAGACGGTCTGTCCGGCTCTGAGGGAGCGTTCCTTGCCTGCAGCTTCTGGCTGGCCAACGCCCTCGACCTGGCTGGCCGGACCGAGGAGGCCGCCCAGGTGTTCGACCGGCTGCTGGCACTGCGTAACGACGTAGGCCTGCTCAGTGAGGAATACGATCCACGCTACGGACGGCTGGTCGGCAACACGCCGCAGGCGTTCAGCCATGTTCCGCTCGTCCAGACCGCCCTGAACCTCAGCAACCACGCCGAAGAGCACCGGCGCGGTCCAGACGAGCGGCGCATCGTGCCAGGATAGGCCCTAATGCCCCACATCCTGATCGTCAACTCCCGCAACGTCGTCCAGCCGGTTTTCGTGATCGGCGCGCCGCATGCCGGCGCCGACATCGTCGGCCGCCTCCTCAAGGCGGCGCCCGGCCTGCACGTGACGATCGGCCAGCCGAGCGTGCTCCGGGTGGTCTACGCGTTCGCCCGGCGGCCGTCCATGCACCAGGGCCGGTCAGACGCGGCCGCTTCCGTGCTGCGCGACGCGTTCGCGCAGGCATGGCAGGTGAGCTCGGCAAGCTGCCTGGACTGCGGCAAGGAATGCCGAACCGCAGCTGGGCTGGCTGACGGCGCAGTGGGGCCGTGCGTGGAACAGCGCGGACTTGAGCGGTTCGGGGATGCCAGCCCGGACCTGCTGTACTGCGCGGAGGCGCTGACCTCGGCTTTCGCCGACGCGCGGATCGTGCAGGTGATCAGGGACGGCCGGCATGTGGTGGCCAGCATGCTGGCCGATCCGGCGGTGATGCACTGGTTTCGGCCCTCGTTCGTGAACACCGATACCGAGTTCCCGAATCCGTTCTTCGGCATCGAGTCCGCGGAAGACCTGGACATGTGGCCGTCGCTGTCCCCCGCCGCCAGGTGCGCGCTGCGCTGGCGCTGGGCGATCCGCCTGGCCGCGCGGCTACGCCGCGAGCTGCCCGCCGAGCAACTGCACACGATCAGGTACGAAGAGCTGGTAGCCCGGCCCCGTCCGGTCACCGGCATGCTCGCCGAGTTCACCGGACTGGCGCTGTCGCACACGCTCGTACCGGCCAAGACCAAGGTCCCGGCGCTCGACGACGAGCAGCGCGCCCAGATCCAGCGGGTGGCCGGCGACGAGCTGCGCCGCCTCGGCTACTCGTGACGGCCGGCGGGTGTTTGGGGCGTTGCGGCGGTCGCCGCCGCGATGATCGCGCGTGCGCTCCGGTCGACGTCCTCGTCGGTGGTGGCCCAGCCGGAAACGCTGATCCGCATGGCGGGCCTGCCGTCCCACACGGTCGGCCCGCACCAGCAGGTGCCGTCCTGCTGGACAGCGTCGACCAGAGCGATCGTTTGCTCGTCGGTGCCGACCCGGACCAGGACCTGGTTGAGCACAACGTCGTTCAGCACCTCCAGCCCCGCCTCTCGCAGGCTCGCCGCCAGAGTCCGAGCGTGCAGGCAGCTGCGCGCCACGAGGTCGGCGACCCCCTGACGGCCCAGCGTCCGCAGCACCGCCCACACCTCTACCTGGCGGGCTCGCTGTGATGACTGCGGCGTGTGGTGGAACGCCTCGAATTCCGTGCCGGAAGGCAGGTATCCGGCGCTCGCCGCGAAGCTACGACGCAGGTCCTCTGGCCGCCGGACCAGGCAGATCCCGCAGTCGTAGGGAACGTTCAGCCACTTGTGAGCGTCGGCGGCCCAGGAATCGGCGTCGGCAAGGCCAGCGGTGAGAAATGCACGCGACGGGTCGGCCAGCGCCCACAGACCGAACGCGCCATCGACATGCACCCAGGCGTCTCGGCTGCGAGCCCAGTCGACAATCCGCGGGAACAGGTCGAACGCGCCGGTGTTGACCTCACCCGCCTGCGCACAGATCACCGCCGGCCCGCTGACATCACGCGGCAGCAGGTCCGCGCGCATGCGGCCCTGATCGTCCGCGGGGACGCGGACGACACGGTTCCGGCCGAGCCCGATGAAGCCGAGCGCGCGGACGAGCGTCGCGTGCGCCCGTTCCCCGACCACCACCGTCAGCTCCGGCGCCCCGAACAGGCCGTCGGCCTGGACGTCCCAGCCGGCCCGGGCGAGCTGCTGATCCCGTGCCGCGGTGAGAGCGGCGGTGTTGGCCATGGCCGCCCCGGTCACGAAGGTCGTCGCGGTGCCGTCCGGCAACCCGAGCAGGCTAGTCAGCCACCCGTCCACCACCTGGTGCAGCCGGGATGCGACCGGCGACATGACCGGCAGCGCCGTGTTCTGGTCCCATGCGGTCGCCAGCCATTTCGCGGCGACCGCCACCGGCAGGGCACCGCCGGTGACGAACCCGAAGTAGCGGCCGCCCGCGCTGGCTACCGTGGCGGGCGATCCCGCCTCGTCGAGCAGCGCCAGGGTGGCGGCCGGATCGCACGGCTGTTCGGGAAGTGGCTCATCGAAGGCGGCGAGCGCGGCGACCGCGGCCTGATCCGGCGCCACGGGACGGTCATCCAGGCTTGCCAGGAAGCGGCGACCACGCTCGGCGGCGTCGGTGAGCAGCTTCCCGGCATCGGAGTCATCGGACATAACCGGAGTATGCCTGCCGCCTTCTCACGGATACTCGCCGGGGCCGGTCACCGGGGCGAGTTCGAGGATCGCCACGCCCCAGGCGGCCACCTCGGTGAGGTCGATGCCGTCGCCAAGGAACTGGTATCCGGTGAAGCGCCCGTCGGCAGCGCTGACACTGATCCGCTGGTTGCCGCCTGGCCGGCCAGCCAGCAGGAACGCAGGACCGTGCCGCCCTGCGGCATCGGCGGCCATCGGGCTGACCACTACGCCGGGGAGCTGGCCGATGGCGCGGTAGAGCGAGGCGGTGACCGAAGCCGGAACCAGGTAGCTCTCAAGCAGCTCGGCGGCGATCTCGAACGCGTGCCCGGCGTTCCACGACTCATCGTCTCGCGGCACCGGAGTATCCGCGAGCAGCCTGGCGAGCGCGACCGGGTCGGCGGGCAGACCGCTCAGTTCGCCATAGCCGATGGCCGGCAGTTCAAGCGGCGACCTCCACCCCGCGGTTCCGCCCGCCGGATGGGCAAACCGCCGCAGGAGCGGATCCGCGGCGTCCCGGCCCGGAGGTACCGGCCAGCTCCACGGGCCGATCTCTAGCTGGCCGTCGACATAGGCAGCGCCAACCGTGCCGTCCGCGGTGGCCCAGCGCTCGGTTATCGCCGGCCGCCCCGCCATGTCGGGCACCGGGACGACCGCGGACTTCCGGTAGACCCACTGACCGGGTCCGCCCTCCGGGTCGGGGGTGGCCGCCGCCAGATCTGCCAGCACGTCCGCGGTAAGCGCGTCAGGTGCCACGGTGAGCTCCCGTATTCAGGTATAGAGGTGGCCGCCGAGGTATTTCAGTCCGCTGTCGACCGCGATGGCGACGATCCGGTGGCCGGGGCCGAGACGGCGAGCCACCACGATGGCGGCGGCGAGGTTGGCTCCCGTGGAGGGACCGGAGAAGACGCCTTCGGTGCGCGCGGCCACCCGGGCGGCCTCGAACGCGTCCGCTTCGCCGATCGCGATGACCTCGTCGTAGTCCGCGGGTTCCAGCAGCGGCGGGATGCTGCCGATACCGCCGCCCTCGATGTGATGGGTGCCGGGCGGGCCGCCGGAAAGCACGGCGGATTCGGCCGGCTCGACGGCGACCCTGTGCAGCACGGGTAGCTTCTGTGACAGCGCGCGGGTGACGCCCAGGAAGCAGCCCGCGGTCCCGATGTAGCCGCAGAACGCGCTGATCGCCGGCGGGCCAGGTAGCTGCTCGAGCAGTTCCTCACCGAGCTTCCGGTATCCGGTCAGCATGTCCGCGTTGCGGAACTGGTCGGTGGCGAACGCGCCGGTTTCCGCGACGATCTCGGCGGCGCGGCGTCGCATCGCCGGTATCAGGTCGGGCGTCACGCCTTCCGGGCTCGGTACCAGCTCGACGTCGGCACCGAACGCGCGCATGGTCTTGATCTTCTCCGGCGCGAACGCGTCGGACGACACGACGCGCAGCGGGTAGCCCTTGATCGCGCATACGAACGCGAGCGACGAGCCGGTGCTGCCCGCGGTGTACTCGACCACGAGCTGGCCGGGCCGCAGCCGGCCGTCGGCCTCCGCCGCCTCGATCATGGCCAGCGCCATCCGGTCCTTGTACGACCCGGTCGGGTTGGCCGCCTCCAGCTTGACCCACACCTCGGCACAGTCGCCGCCGGCCATCCGCGACAGCCTGACCACCGGCGTATTGCCAATCGCCGCCAGCCCCCCGGACCGCTCCACTCAGTACCTCCACGCGTCGACCGGCCGCTGCACGCGACCTGGCGGCTGTATCTCTCGCTCGGGTACATCCTCTATCTGCGCGTGCCGCGATGTCGAACGTTTTGAGTCCGGACGGCCCTGGAGGCGCTCTCGCTAGCTTCGCGAGCGTCCGCCGCGCGCGATCCAGGCATCCTCGATGACCTCGGCGAGCTCGATCACCGTCAGGTCACCGAGACGGCTCTCGCGGATCAGGACCGAAGGATGCCCGTCGAAGTGCGAGGTAGTGAAAAATGGCGATGCCGGGTCCTGCACCAGTGCCAGCTTGTCACCCTCGGAGCCGGTCCAGAACATGATCACGTCCGGGTACCGCTCGCCGGTGCCCGGATCGACCGCGTCCGGGCGCGGGTTGCGGAAGAAGATGAACGACTTCCCGCCTACCTGGTAGATCGGCTTGCCCTGCGAGCCGTTCAGCACCTTCACTCCCGGCATCCGCATAGCCTGCTCGTGCACATCTCGCACCGTCGCCCGCACGCCGCGCCTCTCGGAAGATGGGAAGAACCGCCGCTATGGCAGGACATTCTCCCACTGTCCTCCCACGATGCGGGAGTCGTCAGCCCCGCTAAACACCTGGGCACCAGCTCAGCTCAATAAGCCGTCGGCGTCAACACAACCGCATAGCTAAGCATTCCGGGTAGATAGGGCGTACGGGCCGGAGAGGCGGTCGGATGGTTGTGGCAACCAGCCGCCTATAACCGGCTGGTTGCCACAACCATCCGTACAGGTATGCGAATTGGAAAACATATCAAATGGGGCGTACGCGGGGCCGGGCATAGGGCGGGCTGAGGGGCACGGCACGGGGAGACAGCACGGCACGGCGCGCGGGACCACGGCCGGGGGGGTGCCTAGATGCCGAACTGGAGCCAGGGAGCGAGGTCTGTGGCGAAGGCGCGGGAGCCGTCAGTGAGCGCACCGGCGCGCAGCTCCCGGACCAGGCCGGCCTGGCCGAGCGCGGCGAGGGTCGAGCCGCCCAGGTAGGCGGCGGCCAGGTCGAGGATGTCCAGCGCCAGATCGGGATCCGCGTCCGTGACGCGGACACAGGACGCCGACTTCTCGTCGCCGGACAGCCGCCACCGGCCGGCGTTCCACGGGCACACCGCGTCGGTGATCTCCAGCACGAGGTCGACGGGCGCGGAGTAGGTGCGCAGCGCGAGCGCGCGATCCACATCGACGATCCGCAGGTACAGGCCGTCGCGGACCGCCACCTGCGCGGAACGGATGTCGGTCAGCAGGTACATCAGCGGCGAGTCCACCGGCTGACGGCGGAACGTCACGCCGCCGGTCAGGTCCAGGTCCATCAGGTACCGTGCCAGCGCGGCGAACGCGGCCACATCGTCCGCGAACATGTCTCCCACTTCGGTGTAGCCAGACGCCGCGCCATCGGCGTACTCGTCCTTGCTCCGGTACCGGGCATAACCCGCCGGCTCCCCCGCCCTGGACGCGAGCACGGTCCGCAGCGCGGAGCGGCCATCACGCCATTCCTCAAGGTCGGCGGCATACACCTGGGCCCACACGTCGTCACGGACCAGCATGCCGGCCCGGGTCCCGACCTGGCGCGCGTGGATCCGCTCGCAGACCTCAACGCTGTCCGCCGTCGGCACCAGCCGCAGTGTGACGTCGGAGATCCCGGCCACGGGCCGCAGGCCGGACCGGTGCTTCGGCACGGAAAACACCGCGCGGTAGGCCGCCTGCGCGAACCCGAACCGGCCATAGATCGCTGCCTCGGACGCGGTGAGCCCGGCCAGCGGTTCCCTGCCTTCATCGTGCAGCGTCCGCAGCTGGTGCGTCATCATCGCGCTCATCACGCCGCGGCGGGTGTGGGTCGGCTTCACGCCGACGAACAGCACCCCGGCCATCGGCGCCTGCCCGCCAGGCACCGACATGGTGAAACCGTCGAGCGTGGCGACGCCGGCCAGCTCGTCGCCGTCGAACACGCCGACGCCACGGCCTCGCTCCAGCCGGTGCAGCTCACGGTGCAGCTCACGGGATCGCTCCGAGCTTGGCGGCTGGTTGAACACCAGGTCATCTAGGTCAAGGATCTGGCCGACGTCATCCGGGGTCACCGTGCGCAGCGTCAGTCCAGCGTGCGGAGGAAGGGTCATGCGTCCGTGCTACCACATGCCGTTATGAATATGAAATCATTAAGTGGCTTCCTGGCGGACGAACTGAGTGTGGTATAGCTCGGCGTACAGGCCGCCCTCGGCGATCAGCTCCTCGTGCGTGCCTCGCTCCACCACCTGGCCCGCGTCGATGACCAGGATCTGGTCGGCTTCGCGCACGGTGGACAGCCGGTGCGCGATGACCAGAGACGTACGGCCGGTCAGCGCCGCCTTCAACGCGCGCTGCACCGCCGACTCCGTCTCCGAGTCCAGGTGGGCGGTGGCCTCGTCGAGCACCACCACGGACGGCGCCTTGAGCAGCAGCCTGGCGAGCGCGACCCGTTGCTTCTCCCCGCCGGACAGCCGGTATCCCCGGTCCCCCACGACCGTGTTCAGGCCGTCGGGCAGCACCCTGATGAGGTCCCAGATCTGGGCCTCCTCGCACGCGTCGATCAGCTGCTGCTCGGTGGCGCCTGGCCGTGCGTACAGCAGGTTTGCACGGATCGTGTCATGGAACAGGTGCGCGTCCTGGGTCACCACGCCGACGGCGTCGTGCAGCGACTCCAGTGTCACGTCGCGCAGGTCGTGGCCGTCGATCTTCACCGCGCCCTCGCCGGGGTCGTACAGCCGGGCGACCAGGCTGGTGATCGTCGTCTTCCCGGCGCCCGACGGGCCGACCAGCGCGGTGAGCTGGCCGGGCGGCGCGCGGAACGTGACGTGACGCAGGACGCCCTCGTTCGCGTCGGCCCGCTCCGGCATCGGCAGCGCGATCGACTCCAGGCTCGCCAGTGACACCTCGCTGGCCAGCGGATAGCGGAACGAGACGTCGTCGAACACGATGTCCGGCCCGGTCGAGGGGGGCAGCGGCCTGGCGTCCGGCTTCTCCTCGATCAGCGGCTTGAGGTCGAGCACCTCGAAGACCCGGTCGAAGCTGACCAGTGCGGTCATTACCTGGATCTGCACACTGGACAGGCTGGTGATCGGCCCGTAGACGCGGCCGAGCAGCGTGGTCAGCGCGATCATGGTGCCGAGCTGGATCGTGCCGTGGATGACCAGGTTGCCGCCCAGCCCGTACACGACGGCGGTGACGAGGGCGGCGAGCATGGTCAGGGCCACGAAGAACACCGACCCGTACATGGCCTGGGTCACGCCGATGTCGCGGACCTTCCCGGCCCGCTCCGAGAACAGTTCCGTCTCCTCGCGGGGCCGGCCGAACAGCTTCACGAGCATGGCGCCCGCCACGTTGAACCGCTCGTTCATCGTGGAGCCCATCTCGGCGTTGAGCTGCATGGACTCCCTGGTCAGCCGTTGCAGCCTGCGCCCGACCAGGCGGGCGGGGATGATGAACATCGGGATCATAACGAGCGCGATGACAGTGACGAGCCATGACAGGTAGAACAGGGTGATCAGGATGATCACCAGGCTGAGCACGTTGGCGAGCACGCTGGACAGCACGCCGGTGATCGCCTGCTGTGCGCCCACCACGTCGCCGTCGAGGCGGCTGACCAGCGATCCGGTCTGTGCCCTGGTGAAGAACGCGACTGGCTGCCGCTGCACGTGATCGAACACCTGGGTACGCAGGTCGTAGATGAGACCCTCACCGATGCGCGCTGAGAACCAGCGGTTGGCGAAGCCGAGCACCGCGTCGAACAGCGCCACCGCGGCCACGACGGCGGCGAGGGTGACCACGAGCGCCTGATCGCGGGTCAGGATGCCGTGGTCGATGATCTCCCTGAGCAGCAGCGGGTTGACCACGGTGATGGCGGCATCGACGGCGGTACCGATCAGGAAGGCGATGAGCAGCCAGCGGTACGGACGCGCGTAACGCGCGATCCGGCGGACTGTGCCCTTCCTGAGTTTCTGCTTCGTGATCGAGGGGTCCATGCGGAAACCCCGGACCATACCGTGGCCATACACGACTAGGACAACCCCCGTAACGCGTCATATCGTTCCTCTGGGCATCAGCTTACGGCGAACGGGGCAGCTTACGGCGAACGGACCGGGCGGGGTGTCCCGGTTCCGCGCGCTCCTCCACGCGCCTCGCCGGGCCGGCCGTTATAGCCGCGTCAACGTGCCTCGGGCTAGCTGGCCTTCTTGCGCGGCACACGCGCCTTCGCGGAGCCGCCACGCGGTCCCGCCTTGCTTACCGAGGCACGGGTCGCGCCGCCGCGCCTGCGCAGCTCCACTCCGGATTCGCGCAGCAGCCGGTGCACGAATCCGTAAGAACGGCCGGTCGACTCGGCTAGCGCGCGGATGCTCTCGCCAGAATCGTATCTCTTGCCGAGTTGCTTCCCTAGCCTGCTGCGATCCACTCCGATTACGCGCGTGCCTTTTCTGAGACCCTGGGCCACATGTACCTCCCGCCAACTGGATCAACCATTGCGATACGTTCCCCTTCGCAATGATCACGCATAACCGCCATGTTGACTACCGCATGGACACAATTGATTGTGGATCTTTACCCGGAATTGGTCCGGAGGTTCGCGGCTCAGGCGAGAGCGACCAGGTCGGCGAAGTCCTCGCTCCAGGTGTCCTCGGTGCCTTCCGGCAGCACGATGACGCGTTCGGGGGAAAGCGCCTCGACCGCGCCCTCGTCGTGGGTGACCAGGACTATCGCGCCCTTGTAACCGCGGAGAGCGGCGAGGACTTCCTCCCGGCTAGCCGGGTCAAGGTTGTTAGTCGGCTCGTCCAGAAGCAGCACATTTGCCCCGGAAACCACCAGCAGGGCGAGCGCCAGCCGGGTCTTCTCACCGCCGGAAAGAACCCCGGCCGGCTTTTCCACGTCGTCGCCAGTGAAAAGGAATGAACCGAGAACCTTTCGATGTTCGGTGTCATTCATGTCGGGCGCGGCGGAACGCATGTGCTCGAGAATGGAGCGTTCGGATTCCAGCGTTTCGTGCTCCTGCGCGTAATATCCGAGCTTTAGCCCGTGGCCCGGCGTAACTTCTCCGGTATCAGGCGTCTCGATACCGCCGATCAGCCGCAGCAGCGTCGTCTTGCCCGCGCCGTTCAGCCCGAGCACCACGACGCGGCTGCCCCGGTCTATCGCTATGTCGACATCGGTGAACACCTCAAGCGAGCCGTAGGACTTGGACAGGCCTGTCGCGGCGAGCGGGGTCCGGCCACACGGCACCGGCTCGGGGAAACGCAGCTTCGCCACCCGGTCTGCCTGCCGGCCGGACTGGGTGCCGGCGAGCATCCGCTCCGCGCGGCGCTGCATGTTCTTCGCGGCCTGCGCCTTGGTCGCTTTCGCCCGCATCTTGTCTGCCTGCGCCATCAGCGCGGTAGCGTTCCGCTCGGCGTTGACCCGTTCGCGCCTGCGGCGCCGCTCGTCGGTCTCCCGCTGGGTCAGGTAGGCGCGCCAGCCAAGGTTGTAGATGTCCAGCACCTGACGCTGGGCGTCCAGGTAGAACACCTTGTTCACGACCATCTCGATCAGGTCTACATCGTGGCTGATCACGATCAGGCCGCCCCGGTAGTTCCTCAGGTAGTCCCGCAGCCACACTACCGAGTCCGCGTCCAGGTGGTTGGTCGGCTCGTCCAGCAGCAGCAC
>Ga0070735_10004907_pt1 | contig 11162 bp, 10 predicted proteins | sample Coa_R1_FD_66443 | JGI IMG/M metagenome (GOLD analysis project Ga0070735, IMG submission 66443) | Surface soil microbial communities from Centralia Pennsylvania, which are recovering from an underground coalmine fire - Coalmine... | ecosystem: Environmental > Terrestrial > Soil > Unclassified ... | reverse complement strand
CCGGCTGACGGTGAACTACCGGTCAGAGCCGCCGTTGCCCAAGTCAGACATCATCGCCTTGTTGGCATTGGGGCGCACGAGCGAAGAATCGGAGCAGTTGCAGGAGCAGTCGGGGCAATCGCTGTTTACCGATGAAGCCACGAACCTGATCATCAGCCAGGCCCTAAACTCGACCGTAAGCAACCGGATGCAGAAGCTGTTCGGGGTCAGCCGGATCAAAATTGATCCTCAGGGACTCACGACCGAAACCAATCCTACGGCGCGCGGCCCGCAAATCACGATCGAGCAGGAATTCGCCAACAATCTTTCACTGACCTACAGCACCAACGTTTCACAGAGTTCGGAGCAGATCATCCAGGGCGAGTACTACATCAACCGCAATATTTCGGTGGTGGGCACGCGCGATCAAAACGGGGTGGTCAGCTTCGACGTGCGCGTGCGCCGCCGCAAGAAATAGAATGTGACCGGGCAATTCCTCGAGGCATGACCTCCCCTGAAATTGTCGACGTGTATTCCACCTTGCGGCGACGGATGGTGGAGTCGCAGTTGGCTGCCCGCGGGATCGCCGATCAAGGAGTGCTCGATGCCATGTTGCGAGTGCCGCGTCATGAATTTGCGACGGAACGTTATCGCGAGCAGGCCTATGAGGATCATCCGCTGCCGATTGGGGAGGGGCAGACCATTTCTCAACCCTATATCGTTGCCAGCATGCTGCAGGCGCTGCAGCTCTCCCCGCAAGACAAGGTGCTGGAAGTTGGAACCGGCTCGGGTTACGTCACCGCGTTGCTCGGAGAATTGGCGCCGGAAGTGATCTCGATCGAGCGCCACGCCAGTTTGGCTGAGCGCGCCCGCGAGTTGCTGGCAGGCATGGGATATACGAACGTGCGAATTATGGTAGGAGATGGCAGCCGTGGATTTGCCGAGTTGGCTCCCTACGATGCGATCATCGTTTCCGCGGCAGCTCCCGAATTGCCGCACGCACTCGTCGAACAATTGGCCGAAGGCGGGCGCATGATCATTCCCGTGGGTTCCGACGACGCGCAACAGTTGCAATTGATCCGAATGGTGAGCGGGCAGCCGGAGATTGTGTCGCGTGAACTTTGCCGGTTTGTGCCGCTAGTGTCCGATACTGGTCTTAGGTCGTAGGTCTTAGGGAGCGCATGTTTTGCCGCCAAGAGATGCAGCCTGATTGGCGGTACCGATTCCTAAGACCAAGTGCCTAAGACCTCAGACCAGCCCCCTGCATTACAATCGAGTCGTGCCCGTCCTCCGCAACCTGCGCGTCACCCTGGAGATGATCAAATGGGAGCACTCCATTTTTGCGCTCCCGTTTGCGCTATGCGGAGCAATGCTGGCTGCGGGAGGATTTCCGTCCAGCCGCCAACTTGTGTGGATCATCGTAGCCATGATCGCAGCGCGCTCGGCCGCGATGGCGTTCAACCGCTGGGCCGATGCTGCTATTGATGCCGTCAACCCGCGCACTAGCACTCGGGCCCTGCCTGCGGGACATCTTTCGCCGGCATTCGTGGTGACCTTCGTTGTCGTCTCGAGCGGCGTGTTCATTCTGGCGGCGAGCCAGTTGAACCGCCTTTCGCTCCTCTTGTCTCCGGTCGCGCTTGCTGTGCTGCTTCTGTATTCGTACACGAAGCGCCTCACGCGCTGGTCACACTTGGTGCTGGGCTTTGCGCTCGGCATCGCGCCGGCGGCAGCGTGGATCGCTGTCCGCGGGGCGCTCGATTCGCGCATTCTATTGCTCACCGCCGCTGTCACGTTCTGGGTAGGAGGGTTCGACGTCCTTTACGCTTGCCAGGATTGCGATTTCGATCGGCAGGCGGGACTGCATTCGGTGCCGCGGTTTTTCGGGATTGGCGCAGCGTTGTGGATCGCCCGCGCCTTTCATCTGATTATGGTGGGTCTGCTCGTCGCTCTCGTAATGGCCTTTGGGCTCGGCATTCTCGCGACGGCTGGCATTGTGGTAGTTATCCTGCTGCTGCTCTACGAACATTCTCTGGTCAAGCCCAACGATCTTTCAAAATTAAATGCCGCATTCTTCACTATGAACGGCGTGATTTCGGTGCTGTTCTTTGTGTTCGTCGCGGCCGATGTGCTGCTGCGGAGATAGCGAATTACCTTTGTAACCAGCCTCGCAGTTCGTGCGGTTGTGTCTCGCTTCATGCGTCCCCTAGACTTTGAGATGCGCAGCTACTCGCGCATGCTGTTGTGAAAGCCTCCCAGGTAAACCCGCGCTTTGATGGTCCATTCGCCGTGAAGGCGGGACTGACCGCGGTCCTCATCGGCCTGATCCTGGCACTCTCGCTAAGCTGGCATTTTTATTACGAATCGATGGCCAACGCCTATTTGTCGTTGGCATTAGGCAGCGCATTGATCGTGCTAGGAGTACTGCGGCGCTCGTGGTTCGATCTGCTGTGGGTGGCGCCGGGCGCCCTGCTGCTCGCCCTGCTCGACTATCGCGTGATGGGCTACAAGCCGTTCTTCATGGCGGGTTTCGCCTTCGCAGGCATGAGCGCGCTGGCTCTGCTCGGGGCTCACGCCATCTGGTCGAAAGGGGAAGAGCGGAAGTTGCTGCTTTATGGCTTCGTGCCGGCAGTCTTGTTTGTCGCGTCCGAGTGGTCGGCTTCCACACTGCTCGATATCACGGAAAAGCTGCACCCGAAGACCTTCGATATCTTCCTGTATTCGTTCGACAGCAGTCTGCGGGTGCAGCTCAGTTTTCTGGCCGGGCAAGTTCTTTGGAAGTTCCTGTGGGTGCGGGCTGCCGCGCTAGCTATTTATATCGCACTGCCATTGCCGTTAGCGCTGGTCTATGCCTCGCAGCTTCGGCGACACAAAGAAAAAGCTCTTACGGTAATGCTCGCATTCCTGGCCACGGGGCCCATTGGAGTCTTTTTCTACAATGTGCTGCCGGCCTGCGGCCCCGTGCACTTATTCGGCGCGGCGTTTCCTATGCATCCACTTTCGACGGCGCAGGCCATGAGTCTCAATATCGTGCCCGTCGTGATCGACGGCGCCCGCAATGCAATTCCCTCGTTGCACATGACCTGGGTGCTGCTGGTGTGGTGGAACTCGAGAGGCCTGGCGCGCTGGGTGCAGACGATTGCTGCGGTATTCGTCGCGTTCACGGTTCTGGCAACGCTGGGGACGGGCGAGCACTACTTCATCGATCTGGTAGTGGCATTTCCGTTTTCCCTAATGGTGCAGGCACTGTGCTCATACTCAATGCCGTTCCGCGAGGGCGAACGCCGCACCGCTTTCCTGTTCGGTACGCTGGTGACGCTGGTCTGGCTGGCGCTGCTCAGCTTTGCCATCAAGATGTTCTGGATTTCCCCGCTCGTGCCCTGGGTAATGGTGGTGGCGACGGTTGCGTCTTCGGTTTATTTTTGGCAGCGCCTGCTGAGTGCCGGTGCTCGTGAGAATCCAGTTCTCGTGCAGGCCGTAGCAGTCAGCGCGGGAGCCTGAATCGCTCAGGCTCCGCCCATTCGCTGACCCCTTCCCGCTATTGATTCACCCGGAGCAACAACACCGTTCCGCTTTCCAGCTTGACATTGTTCTTGTCGGAAGTGACCACCGATCCCTGCGTGGCGTTCGAATTTGGTGACAGGTTGATGTTGGAAAGGCCGATCACACCTGTAGTCTGCGCATTGATAGGCGGACGGCCGCCATGTCCGGCTTGCGAGTTATCGCTCGGCGGGGCGCCTCCCTCGGCAGATGGGGAAGCGGCCGGAGGAGGTGTCGATCCGCCCCCCATGGGAGATCGCGCACCTGAACCAGTGCTTGGTGCACCTCCCGAGGGCGCCGGCGCCGCGCTTTGATCACTTCCACCCTCTGCCGCCTGATTGTTCTGTTGGCCAATGATGGCTTGAATTGACATTGGCAATTGCAGGTTGCTGCCGTCTTTCGTGACAGCATGATCAAAGGCAATGGCCAGTTGCGATTCCTTCTGTTCCTTGCTGCGCGGTTGCGCTTCTGTCACTTTGCCAAACACCTTGGTGTCTTTGGGGACAAGCACGTCGCCGGTGGAAGTTTTCATGTCCTGCGTGACTTTGGCGACCACCTCATCGCCGGTTTTGGCCTTCTTGGCGTCGACCGTTTTTGTGAGTTGCACGGGAATAACGCTGCCCGGAGCGATCTTTTTCGCGCCAGTAGGCTGCGACTGGGTTCCTCCCGGTTGCGGCGAAGTCGCAGGCTGGGAAGTCTGTGGAGCCTGTGTAGGTGCAGGCGTGGGAGCCTGCGAAGTCTGCGTCACCGGTTGAGCCGCGGGAGGTTGTGCCGCGCCCGGTTCCGCCGGAGAAGGTGTGGTACTTTGTGCGAGCGCGACAGCGCACAGCATTGCGCCCATGAATACAACCGCTAAAAAGTTTTTCATTGAAGCTCTCCTTGCAAAATTTACCGAGAGGGCGCGCAACCGCTAAACGGTAGGATGCGGATTTTGCCCTGTGGGGTGGGCAACGATCTGCAGTTGTCGCGCCAACCGCCCGTTGCAGGATGGCATCGGAACAACATGCATCTCCGCTTTTCTATTTCCAGTCTCGTTGTCTCCATTCTTCTGAGCATTATTCTCGCCTGCACGAATCAAAGTCCTGATCAGATCCGGCAGAAGACCGCGGAAGAAACTGCCGCCATCAAGCGCGATACGAAAGCTGTCGCCCAAGGCGTCAAAGACGGGCTCAGCAATAAGAAGTCTGTGGACTTAAACAAGGCGTCGAAGGACGACTTGGCATCGCTGCCGGGGATCAATTCACGCCAGGCCGACCGCATCATCGCCGAGCGCCCTTATGCCAATACACACCAGTTGGTCTCGCGGCATGTGCTAAGCGAGGACGAGTATGCGCAGATTCAGGACCGGGTCGTAGTGAATCCGTAGTCCAAGAAAAGGCGGGAACCACGAAGGGCACGAAGTACTTCCGGATTTCCTTCGTGTGACTTCGTGTCCTTCGTGGTTAAAGACTTTCGTTAGTTAGCAGCGGGAGTGCTTCCCCGTGGCACGCCGGATATTCCTGCGATATCATCAAAGGGATGTCCGTCGCACGATCACTGCACGTTTTTCAGACCGACGATCCGCGCCTGGGGCGAATCTATGAAAAAGTCCTTGCCCGCCAGCGGCTTGATGCCGATGACGCGCTTGCTCTCTATCGCACTGGCGACATTCTGGCCGTGGGCTGGATGGCGAACTCGGTGCGCGAGCGCATGCACGGCGACAAGACCTATTTCAACGTCAACCGGCATATCAACCCGACGAATGTCTGTGTGGCGGCGTGCCGGCTTTGCGCCTTTGGACGCAAGAAGGACGCGCCCGGCGCTTACACCATGGCGCTGGAAGAGGCCTACGAGACCGCGGCTTCGGGATACTCTGAGGCGGTCACGGAATTTCACATTGTGGGCGGCTTGCATCCCGACCTGCCGTTCCAGTATTTTCTCGACCTCTGCTCCGGCCTGAAGGAGCGCTTTCCGCAGGTGCATCTCAAGGCGTTCACCATGGTCGAAGTTGCTTACCTGGCGCGGCGGGCAAAGCTGTCGATCCGCGAAACGCTGGAGCAACTGAAGGCGTCAGGAGTGGATTCGCTGCCTGGCGGTGGGGCCGAGATTTTTGCCGACCGTGTGCGTCATATCATCTGCGACCATAAGATCGACGGCGACCAGTGGCTCGAAACCGCCAAGCTGGCCCACCAGATTGGGCTGAAGTCGAACGCGACTATGCTCTACGGCCACGTCGAAAACGATGAAGACCGCGTCGACCACCTGCTCAAACTGCGCGCGCTGCAGGACGAGACTGGCGGCTTCCAGACCTTCATCCCGCTGGCGTTTCATCCCGACAACACGCCGCTGCAGCATCTGCCAAAAACTACGGGGATGCTCGACATCAAGCAGATTGCGGTTAGCCGCCTGGTCCTCGACAACTTCCCGCATATAAAGTCTTACTGGCAGATGATGACTGCCAAGATCGCGCAGATTTCGCTGCGCTTCGGTGCCGACGATATGGATGGCACAGTCATCGAAGAAAAGATTTACCACGACGCAGGCGCCACCACGCCGCAAGGCATGCGCCGGGAGGAACTGGAGCGCCTGATCCGCGCGGCCGGTCGGGAACCCATCGAGCGCGACACGCTCTACCGCGCGGTGACCCGGACTGAAACCTCGGTCACGGTTACGGTGTAAGAAGTTCCACCTGTCGACCTGATTCGAGCGCAGTAGCGCGGTATTCGACCGCGCACTATAATCCCAGCCGCTCAGGCTTCCTGCCGAAGCCCTTCACAGAGGCGCTATGACCAGTGAAGCAATTGAATTAGCCGCGCTCGAAAAGGACGTTGTCCGTTACCTTGTAGCACTCCTGTTGGTCTCGTTCGTCTCCGGATTTGTTTTGCTGGTATTTCTGCCAGCAGACCATTCCTTCGCGACGGTTGTCACAAATCATCCCCTCGGGTCCTTTTTCATTGAAGCGCTGATCGGTTTTGCGGGAAGCGCGGTGGCCGCGCTGACATCGTGCATCAACCGGTATGCCGCGGGTCTCGAGCTCGATGACGGGACAAAGGAACCCAAAGAGGCGAAAGGTGAAACCTTTAATCGCCGGATGGGAAGAGCGTTTTACACCCGCCCCTTCTTGGGCTTTGTGGCCGGGCCTGTTCTTATCTGGGGATTGGAGCTGTTTGCAAAAAATCCGGAGGCCTTCGTGAGTTCCCGCGAACGGCTCGCATTTACAGCTTTCATGGGAGGGCTGCTGGCCAAATCTGTCTTCGATGTGATCAAGAATATTTTCAAAAACATTTTTAAAACGTAAAGCTGGTCGACGCGTCGAAAAGCCTCAATGTGTAGGGGATTGCGCAGTCAATTGTCTCAGTTCTCCGGTTGACGTGTTCAGCAGGGTCCTCAGCACCGCCACTTCCGCCACAATGCCGGTGTGCAGGGCCGGATCGACATCGGGCGCGAACAGCGGAGAGTGATTCGAGGGCAGGGAAGTTCCCTCCGTTTTCGCCGCCGCGAACTTCTGCGGATCCGCACCGCCCAAACTGAAATAAAATCCCGGCACCCCTTGCTCGACGAAATACGAGAAGTCCTCAGAGGGCGTGATCGGCTCAGCCGTGACGACATTGCTCTTGCCCAAGGCCGCTTCCAAAGGAGCCCGCAATTTCTCGGCTAATGCAGGGTTGTTGTAGACCATATCGGTGCCTTCGTAGGGTTCCACAAGAGGCTCGCGTGGGGCGCCTGCCGCGGCCGCTTCTGCATTCGCGATGCGCGTGATCGCCCCCAGCACCTGTTTCCGCACCTCTGAGTTGCGGGTCCGAATCGTTAATCCCATCTCGGCCTGATCCGGAATGATGTTGTTCTTGTTGCCGGCCCGAATGTAGCCCACAGTCACAATGGCTAGCTCTCCCGGCTTGACTTCCCGCGAGGCAATGGTTTGCAGCGAAAGAATGGTTCGCGCCGCGATCACGATGGGGTCGATGGTAGATTCTGGCATCGCGCCATGGCCGCCCTTACCGTAAATCGTGATGCGCACCGAGTCCGAATTCGTGTTGTATACGCCCGGAGCAATCCCGACGACCCCGGCCGAGAAAACATTGCCCACGTGCAAAGCGACGATGGCATCGGGCTTACGAAAGCGCGTAAACAAGCCGTCGGCGAGCATGGCCTTGGCCCCGCCAATGGCCTCTTCGGCGGGTTGGCCAATCAGGATCAGGGTTCCGTGCCAGGTATTTTTGCTGTGCGCCATAACTTCCGCAGTCCCGAGCAGGGAAGCCATGTGCAGGTCGTGCCCACAGGCATGCATCACGTAAACATCGCGGCCGGCATCGTCTTTTGTTCGAACTCTGCTGGCATAGGGCAGGCCTGTCTTTTCTTCTACAGGCAACGCATCGAGTTCGGTGCGCAACATGATGGTGGGCCCAGCGCCGTTTTTCAGAATCGCTACGACGCCTGTGCCGCCGACGTGTTCGGTTACCTCGTATCCTGCATTCCGCAGTCGCGATGCGAGTTTGGCGGCAGTTTGGGTTTCATGCCCCGATAATTCCGGATGCTCATGAAGATCCACATAGAAGTCATGCGCTTCCGAATAAACGTTGTTTGCTTCCTTGAAGGATGCTGTCTGCGCAGTGGCGAGTGCAGCAAGCAGGAACAGCAGGCAGAGAGTGCGATGAATCATGGCCCCGGATGATAACTGGTCGATCTCCAAGGCTGCAAACCCCATCCGTAATTAGGCCGAACTAATGACTTCCCGGCAGTGCTCCACCGGGTTTTTCCTGATATGAATTCTCCGCTTGCCTTTTTTATACCGGGTGTACAATCGGCTTAGAAAGCACTTGGTTGCGCACTTCGTTTCGCAATGCCGAGGCGCTCATGAACGTTCACGTCAGCTATCGTCTTCATAAACTTCCCGCCGTTGAAAAAGATGTACAGCATCAAATCGAAAAACTGCAAAAACGCCTGCAAGTCTTCCGTCCGGAACTCGTCCATTTAAAGGGAGTAGTGGAAGAAGTTTCGGCGAAGGAAGGCACGAGCGTTTCGCTGAACCTGCGGTTGCCCTCGGGGCAGATGGCCGTGCAGACGTCGGGCCCAACGGCGACCGCGGCCGTCAAAGCTGCGTTCGAGGATTTGCTGCAGCAGGTCAACAAACACAAGGAAATCCTGCGCGCGTCGCACAAATGGCAACGCGGACGCCGGGGCAACAGCGCGCGCCCCGGCGCTGCCGTGCGCGAGGTTCCTTTCGAGCAGACGCTGGCTGCGGTGTTTCCCGCAACCATTTCTTCCGATGATGTTCGCTCCTATGTCAACGCGAATCTGGCGCGCCTTGATCGCTTTGTGGAACGCGAAATTCTGATCCGCGAAGCGCAGGAGACCATTCTGCCAAACTCGATCTCCAAGGAAGAAGTAATTGACGAGGCGATTGCCGCCGCCCTCAGCGACGGTCAGGAGAAGCCGGAAAAGCTGGCGCTTGAAGCCTGGCTCTATCGCCAGGCGCTGCGGGCGCTCGACGACCTTTCACGCACCGATGAGAGCAACGGCAACGCGGTGCATCTGGAAGATTCGACTCGCCGTCCCAACGTCAGAGGCAGCGACGAGTCAGAACTGCAGTTTCACCAGCCGGATGAATCTTTCACCGGAGCCACCGTGATTCCCGATTCCCGCGTAGCCACGCCGGAGCAGATCATTGCTTCCGACGAACTATTACGCATGATTGCTTCCGCTCTACGCGATCTTGGTTCCGGTCCGCGCGAAGCGTTCATTCTGCATGCCCTGGAGGGCTTCAGTGTCGAAGAGATCGTGGCTATTACCGGACTTCCGCCGGAACGTGTGCTCGCCTTCGTATCCGCAGCGCGCGACCACTTGCGCAATGCACCGGGACTGGCCAGGCAGTTTCGTGGTCGGTTCGCTCCAACCGGGGTCGCTTAATTCCAAATTTGTGGGGGATCATCCATGAGTATTACTCGCGAACAAATCCGTGAACTGGCGGAATTTCAAGACCAGAAATCCTGTGCGGTAAGTTTTTATTTCCAACCGTCCGCTCCGCGCAACAAGGCGCACAAGGAAGATACGATTCTGATTAAAGATCTGGCGCGTGAGGCCATGCGCCATCTGGAGAGCAAGGAGTCCAAGGACTGCGCCCGCGCTGACATCGAGCGTGTGGTGAGACTTTCCGGTGAGTTGCGCAGCAACGGCACGCATGGCAAAGCTGTTTACGCGTGCGCCAGTCAAAACCTGTGGCGCGAGTATGAGTTGCCCGCCACGCTACCCGGCACCCAGCTTTTTGTGGACAGGCATTTCCATCTGAAGCCGATCGCGCATTTGCTGGGAGCTTCGCCGCTGCTGGGAGTGGTGCTGGTAGACCGCCATCGCGCACGGATTTTCGATTTGCGGCTTGGGGAATTGACCGAGCGCGATGACCTTTTCCACCCGCTCTCGCGGCGCGGCCGCAGCGACGGTTTCGCCGGGTATGACGGCGGCCATGCCCAACGGCGTGTCGAGGACGAAGCCCGTCAGCATTTTAAGAACGTCGCTACCCTATTGAAGGAATTGTTGGAGAAAGGCGTTTTTGAGAAATGGATTCTTGCCTGCCAGGACGCGCACCGTTCGATGTTCGAACCGCAATTGCATCCCTATGTAAGCCAGGCTCTGATCGGCCGCTTCCATGCGGACCTTGGGCACGTCACTCGCGACGAGATCCGCAGCCACGCGCAGCAAATTCTTGAGCACTGGCAGAACGACCGCAAGCACGAATTGGTAGGCCAGACGCTGGCTCAGTCGCGCAGCAATGGGCGCGGAGTTACAGGACTACGGCGAGTTCTGCGTTCACTGGAACTGGGCGAAGTGCAGACCTTGCTGCTGGGAGAGAACCTGCAGGCTCATGCTGTCGAGTGCACCGGATGCGGCCACATCGATGCCCATCTGGTGAGTTACTGTCCGGTGTGCGGACGGGCGACGCAAGAGATTGTCGACGTGGGCGAAGCCATCCTGCCTTGGGTGATCCGGCGTGATGTCGAAACGTTCTATGTGAGAGATGATCCGGAATTCGACGCGGTGGGAAATATTGCCGCGCTGCTGCGCTTCCGGTCCGAGAAGGTGCAACCCATCAGCGAATCAGCGGCGAACCGACTGGAAGAAGCAGGCGCGGAATATCCCGGCCGGTTGCGCCGCTTCGCCAGAAGGTAATTACACATGTGGGGACAGCCGCCTTCGGCTGTCCCTATCCCATAGATGCGCGTGAATCTTCCGCAGAGCTCGTGATATCCTTCCGCTCTCCGCGCGCCGAATTCTTGCCTTTCGCTAACGATCCTGCTCGCGGGAAATGTTCTGCCCAAAAGCAGATCGAAGCGGGGCAATTTCAAGGAGGATTCTGTGACTGTTTCGCGCCGTGATTTTGTGAAGACTTCAGTGCTGGGAGCCGTCGCTGCCAGTTCGGCCATTCCCGAGGCGCTCGCACAATCCGGGCAGCAGGGGCACGCATCACAGGCCGATTCTTCCAAGCGCAATATCATAATCTGCGCTAACAATGGCTATAAGTATGTGGACGCCGCGTATGAGTTTCTCAAAGGAGGTGGCGACACGCTGGAGGCCGGAATCCGCGTGGTGAAGGGGCCCGAGGACGATCCCAACGACGATTCCGTAGGCCTCGGCGGCTTGCCAAACGAAGAAGGCGTGGTCGAACTCGACTC
>Ga0070735_10004906_pt1 | contig 11162 bp, 12 predicted proteins | sample Coa_R1_FD_66443 | JGI IMG/M metagenome (GOLD analysis project Ga0070735, IMG submission 66443) | Surface soil microbial communities from Centralia Pennsylvania, which are recovering from an underground coalmine fire - Coalmine... | ecosystem: Environmental > Terrestrial > Soil > Unclassified ... | reverse complement strand
GTCTCGGGACTCGAAATTTCAATCGCCAACGGCGCGGGCACAGACGACTACACCCAGATCGGTCACGGCGGCGACCAGGCGCTGGTCGGCGCGAACCTTGGCGGCACGCTCGACGTGAGCGGCGGCGTCTCGGTTACGGATGCCGTCGGCGGCTACATCAAGCTGATCGGTGGCAGCAGCTCCGATGAGTACGCCCAAATCGGTGACGGTGGCTTCGAGTTCGGCCAGAACGGGACCTTCGATGGCGCAGTTACGCTATCCGGCCCGATCACGGTCTCCGCCACCGGCTTGATCACGATCAAAGGTGGCACCGGCAGCGATGCCTATGCCCAGATCGGCCATGGCGGCGGCTACGCTTTCGCGGGCGCTACGATCTCCGGCGCCGCCAGCCTCGGCAATGGCGACACGATCGATGTGACGTCGGGCACGAGCGCGCTCAACCCGTCGCGCGACCTGAACATGGATGGCGGCTCCGACACCGGTGCCTACGCCCAGATCGGCGACGGCGGCGCCAGTGTGTTCGATCGCGCGACGCTTCACCGGACGTTGGGCGTGACCGGCGACATTGCCGTGACGTCCGGAGGCACGCTCGGCATGTCGGGCGGCAGCGGCGATGGCTCCTACAGCCAGATCGGCCAGGGTGGCGCCGGATTTGGCGTCTTCGCGGCGCTCGGCGATACCACGGTGTCGGGCGCGATCACCGTCGGGGCCACGGCCGTCAATCTGGTCGCCGGCGCGGCGCCGGGTAGCCTCACTCCGGGCGACGCCTATGCCCAGATCGGCGACGGCGGCGGCCTCGCATTCGCGCTCGCGCACGGCGGCAGCCTCGTCATCGACGGCGCGATCTCGGTCGACGCGAGCACCGGCAGTATCGGACTAAGCGGCGGCACCACCGGCGGAAACTATGCCCAGATCGGCCATGGCGGGTTGCTGTTCGGCGGGCCTTTGTTATCGACGGTGGGATCGAGCTTCGGCAGCGTCACCATCGGCGGCAACATCGATGTCTCCGCGCCCAACGGTTACGCGTTCGTCATCGGCGGCTTCAGCGGCTACGCGCAGATCGGCCACGGCGGGGCCTTTGCCTTCACCGACGCCACCATCGGCGCAGGCCCGACCTATACCGGCACCGTCGTGGTCGACGCTGGGGCATTGATCGTCGTGTCCGCCAGCCCGTTCGGTTATGGCGTCATCGGCAGCGGCGATCCGATCTCGCCCACGGGCGTCGTTCCGCTCGTCGGCACGGTCGATATCGAGACGATCGGTCCGCAACTCTATTTCGCGAGCAGCGGCGACATCGTTCTTGCTCCTGGCACCTACAGCACTCAGAACGGCACGATTTCGTTCATGAGTCCCGGCGGTCTTGCGACCGTCATGCTCAGCGGCGCGATCACCATCGACGACAGCAACACGGTCTGGGGTCCGGTCCTGCTCGGCGTCGGCGTCACCGCACCGAACATGACATTCAACCTGTCCGGCCAGAACACCGAATTCACCGGACAGGTCGGCAGCCCGGCCGATCCGCTCGGTCTTATGTCGATCACTGGCGGCGATAACTTCACCATCGACAACGGCGTCGAGGTCTATGTCAGCAGCTTCGACGACTCGAACATGTCGGGCATGCTGAACTTCGGCAGCACGCTCAATTCCTCGGGCAAGGTCACGCTCAGCGGCAATATCACCGGCGATGTCGTCTGTCCGGGCGGCGGCCTCAGCTGCGTCGTCCTCGTGCCGCCGGTGAGCGGTACGCTCAACGGCATCTCCGTCAACGTCCTGCTGCTGCAACAGAGCGGCAGCGGCGGCGGTAACGATCCGCAGAACCAGACGCTGCATCTGCCGGATTACGAATACGCGCTGTCGAACCCCGACGAGTCGCTCGGCGGCGGTGGCGTCAATCCGCAGGCCGGCTGCAGCGACGACGAGAAGAAGGCCAACGGCGGCAGTTGTCCGGCCGGCTCAAACAGCTCCGAGCAATCGTCGGTCAACTTCGCCAACCAGTTCCTCAACGGCCACAACTTCAAGCCGTAACCGTGTCGGCGGCCGGGCGGGCAACGACGCTGCCCCCGTCGAACCGGCGTCTTAACCAACGAATCCGCTCGACGACGCCGGACCGCAACCGTATTTTCGGCACGAGTCCAAGCCGGAAACCGCATGGCGAAAGAGCTCCAGGCTGAAGCCGATCCGCGCCCGCCGGCCGCGCGCGAGCCGCCGCTGTTCTACCGCCGGCCGGCGGCGCTGTCGCCGTTCCTCCATGTCGAATTCGCGCTCGAGGGCGAGGGCGACTATGGCTTCGCGCGCGCGACCAATTCGATTCCGCTCAATGCGGTCGAGTTCGGCTTGGCGGCGCGGCACTATCCGATCGTCTTCACGCCCGGGCCGGCCGGCTTTCCCGTCGCCATCGTCGGCACGCGCCGCGACCGCAACCTGTTCGTCGATGCCGCCGGTCGCTGGCAGGAAAGCGTCTACGTTCCGGCCTGGGTGCGGCGCTATCCCTTCATCTTTCTCGAGGAGCCGGGCAACAAGGATTTCATCCTCGGCATCGACGAAGCCGCGCCGATGCTGAAGCAGGGCGGCGAGAACCGCCTGTTCCGCAGCGGCAAGCCGATGCCGGTGCTGGAGCGCGCGGTCGCCCTTTGCAGCGAATTCCAGGGACAGCTCGCGCTGACGCGCGCCTTCTGCAAGGCGCTCGAGGACGAAGGCCTGCTCGCCGACAAAGAAGCGGGCATCGCGATGAAGGACGGCAGCGGCTTCCGGCTTACCGGCTTTCGCGTGATCGACGACAAGAAGTTCGACAAGCTCGACTCCAAGACGTTCCAGCGCTTCCGGCGGCGCGGCTGGCTGGCGCCGATCTATCTCCACCTCGCCTCGGTCGCCAACTGGGCGATCCTGGTCGATCTCGCAGCAAAGCAAGGAACCTGACGATGGCACGCAAGGGACGCGGCGATTCCACGGAGGCCGCGAAGGAAGCGGCGACGGACAACTCCGCCGACAAGACAACGACGGGCGAAGCCGCGCCGGCGCCGGGCGAGGCGGGCACGCCAATTGGCTCGCTGCCGCTCTTCTACAAGAAGCCGCATGTGGTGACCGTCGACCGTCACGGCAAGGCCGGGCTGAAGGAAACGACGAGCTTTGCCTTCGCGCGCGACACCAATTCGGTGCCGCTCGGCGCCGACGAGATCCTGGTGGCGCAGGCGCATTTCCCGATTGTCTTTGCCGAGACCGATCCGCCGATTCCGGTCGCGGTGCTGGGCCTGGGTGACGCCCGCAATGTCTTCGTCAACGCCGACGGCAGCTGGCGCGCCGGCGCCTACATTCCGGCCTATATCCGGCGCTATCCCTTCATCCTGGCCAGCGCCGGAAAGCCCGGCGAGATGATGCTGGCGATCGACGAGGATGCGCCGAATTTCGTTGCCGACGGCGGGCGGCGGCTGTTCGAGGGCACGGTGCCGACGCCGCTGGCGCGCCAGGCGGCGCAGTTCTGTCAGGCGTTCCAGAACCAATTCGATCTGGGACGCGCCTTCGGCGAGGCGCTGCGCGCGGCGAACGTGCTGCTGCCGCGCCGCGCCGACGTGCGGCGTGCCGACGGTAAGACGATCTCGCTCCAGCGGTTCCGCGTCATCGATGAGGCGCGGTTCGACGCGTTGCCGGACGAGTTGTTCCTGCGCTGGCGCCGCGCCGGCTGGCTTGGCCTGGCCTATTCGCATCTGCTGTCGATGCGGCGCTGGCAAAGCTTCGTCGCGCCGGCCGCCTAAAGCGCGATCACACCAAAATGTGAACCGCGGTGAACGGAACCGCGGCTATCGTGCCGCGTTCAGATGCGTTCGCCTTTCTCGCACTTCTCATCACGGTGACATTCCATGAACGGTGGGTTTCGGTTGGCCGCGCCCGCGGGGCGCATCCTGCTGGCGCTGATTTTCGTTTCGGCGGGGATCAACAAGCTCGGCGCGACGGCCGCGACGGCGGCCTATATGGCGGGCCACGGTATTCCGCTGGCCGGTGTCCTGGTCTATGGCGTGATCCTGGTCGAGCTGGTCGGCGGCCTGATGCTGATGGCTGGCCTCTATGCCCGCTGGATCGCCGGCATCCTGTTCCTCTATACGCTGGCGCTCGCGGTGATCTTCCATGCCTATTGGGCGGTGCCGGCGGCCGAGGCGCGGATTCAGCGCGGCTTCTTCTTCGAGCATCTATCGATGATGGGCGGCATGCTCATGGTCGTGGCGCTCGGCGCCGGAGCGTTCAGCCTCGATGCGCTGATGCGGCGCGGCGTGGCGGAATAGGGGCGCGCCGCTAGCGGCCCGCGAGTTCCTGGCGCAGGCGGTCGCGCGCCACCTTGCCGAGCGCCGAGCGCGGGATCGCGGCGACGAAGCGGACCTGCGCCGGCCGGTAATCGGCGTTCTTTTGGCCGCAATAGGCGATGATATCGGCCGGGGCGGGTGGCGCGCCTTTCGGCACGATCGCGACCCACAGCTCCTCGATACCGCTGGCGCCGGTCATCGCCAGCGCGGCGGCGTCCTGCACGTCGGGTCGCGCCAACAGAACCTCCTCGACCAGTTCGGGCGCGACCTTGGCGCCGCCGGCGTTGATGAGCTCGTGGCTGCGGCCGATGACGACCATCATGCCGCGCTCGGTGACGAGACCGCGGTCGCCGGGATAGAACCAGCCGTCGCGGAAATTGTCGGTCTTGCCGCTATCGGCATAGGCGCGACCCTGACCGAGGGTCCGCATGCGCAGCGTGCCGGCCTGGCCGCGCGGCAACGGTTTGCCGGTGTCGTCGACGGCCTCGACCGTTGCCCACGGCGCGACGAAGCCGACGGCGCCCTCGATGCCTTGCAGCATTTCCGATGGCGCGTGCGCGACCGTGCCGGCTTCGGTCGAGCCATAGGCGCAGACGATGCGCTGGCAGATGCGCGTGCGCGCGGTCTTGAGAAAAGCTTGCGACATCACGTTGCCGCCGACATGGACGGCGCGCAGCGTGCCGAGAGCGACCGGCGCCGTAGCCTGTGCCTCGACGAGGTCGCGCAACTGCTGTGTCGACGCCACCATCAAGTCGACGCCATAGCGCGGAATCATGTCGAGCGTCTCGCGCGCTGACGCCGCCGTGAGCAGCGATTTCCCCTGTGCCAACGCCACCAGCGCGAAGCTGAAGCCGAAATTGGTGGTGAGTCCGGGCAAGCAGATCAAGCGGTCCCAGGCGGCGCTGCCGGCGCGCAGGATGTACGTCCAGAGCCGTGCCTCGATGTCGTCGACCGTGAAGGCGACCGGTTTCGGAAAGCCGGTGGTGCCCGACGATAGCGAGACGCGGCAGAGCGCGTCGCCGCGCGCAAAACCGGACGTCGAAGGCGGCGCGGCCGCTGGTCCGCTGAACCAGCTCTCATCGATGGCGATGTCGCGCACACCGGCCATCGGCGCCGCGACCTCGTCGCGCAGCACCGCGGCGAGATCGAGTCCGCTTCGGCTCAAATCGAGTCCGTGCCGCAGCGACACCGACGGAATGGCCGCGTGATAGAGCGCCATCGCGACGGTCAAATGACGGATCGGGTTCTCGGTGCCGATGCCAACCAGCTCACCGGGCTTGAGGCCGAACGCGCGGAGGCGGCTCTCGCTGACGCGGACGGCCTCGGCGAGCTTGGCATAGCTGACGCCGCGATCACGCAGCACGATCGCTGCTTTTTCCGGCATGATCACAGCATGGAAGGAGACGAGATCGACGAAATTCATGCCGACTGGAAACCCCCCGACTGCTTTAGTTAATTTCCCAATACGATAGCGCGTTCGGCTGCGTGAGTCTGCCTGCACCGCTCGGTTTTGGCGTGCACTGACGAGCACGGCGTTGTGGGCAAGTCGAAACCGTTTGTGCGATAAACAAACGGCACGGGAAACGGCGCCGAAAGCCGGGGGGGGCAAGAAGCCATGCGCGTCAATCGCCGAAAATTTCTCGCGGGCACCGCCGCAATGGCGGGCGCTGCCGCGTTTCCGACGCCGTCGATTGCCCAGTCCAAGCCGATCAAGATCGGTCTGCTCGCCGACAAGAGCGGACCGCTTGCCGAGGGCGGCATCCAGACCGAACAGGGCATTACGGTATTCCTGAAATCGAAGAACTTCACGCTCGCCGGCCGTAAGATCGACTTCGTCGTTGCCGACACCGGTAGCCGTCCGGCGCAGGCGAAGACGAAGGCGGAAGAACTGATCGAGCGCGACCGGGTCGACTTCATCGTCGGACCTTTTGCCGCGTTCGAGATGCTGGCGATTTCGGACTACGTCGTGCAGCACAAGACGCCGATCTTGTCGCTCGCCGCGGCAGACGATCTGACGCAGCGCAAGCCCAACCCATTCCTGGTGCGTGCGGCCGCGAGCTCGTCGCAAGCCATGCACGCGATGGGCGACTACGCGCGCAAGGAGATGGGCCTCAAGCGCGTGATCACGATCGATTCCGATTTCGCCTTCGGCTACGAACAGGAAGGCGGCTTCCAGCAGGTGTTCGAGGACGCGGGTGGCTGTATCGTGAAGAAGCTGTGGGCGCCGCTCGGCACGCCCGATTTCGCGCCGTTCATTGCCCAGATTCGGGACTGCGACGGCGTCTGCCAGGGCTTCGCCGGCGCGGCACCTGTGCAATTCATGAAGCAATATGCCGATTTGGGCCTCAAGCTGCCGGTCTGCGGCGGCGAGGTTGCGGCCGACGATCCACTGCTGCCGCATTTCGGCGACGAAGCGATCGGCCTGGTCACGGCGACTCCATATACCGCCGAACTCAAGAACGATGCCAACGCCAGATTCAAGCGCTTGATGAAGGACGAATATGACGCGATCCCCGGTTACCCGGCGGCCGGACTCTATATTAGCGGCATGGTGATCGAGGCCGGCATGAAGGCGCTGGGCGGTGACGTGTCGAATCCGCAGGGCACGGTCAAGGCGTTGCGCGCGGTCAAGCTGACCGACACGCCGCGTGGTCCGATCCACTTCGATGCTTTCGGCAACGTGGTGGGCAATGTATATGTCCGCAAGGTCGAGAAAGTCGGCGACAAGCTCACCAACGTCACGCAGAAGATCTATCATGGCGTCAGCCAGTTCTGGACCTACGACGTGAAGAAGTATTTGGCGCAGCCCGCTTATACGCGCGATTGGCCGCCGGTAACGGCCTGTCGCACCTAACACTGCATTACTAATAGTTGCGACGATCAACCAGCGTATCCGACGTCGGTGCGCAAAGTTAGACGCTGCAGTACGCCGGAACCAGATACTTGATATTGAGTTGTAATTTGGCCAATGCGGTCCTAGAACGGTGTGCCAAAAATATTACGTTGGGAGTGCGTGGTGCAAGAACGGACCAAACGCAAAGTCGGCGCCAAGCGGATGTGGATCCGGCGGTGGCGTCAAGCCGGCCGGATTTCGGCGAGCGAGGCGAAGGCATTCGAACGACATCTTGAACGGACCGGGGCGCTGCTCAAACCGAAGACGCCGGCGCCCAGCACCATTGGCGGTCTGCGCAAGGCATCGACTGCGGCCGAATTCTTCAGCAAAACGGCCATGCGGGCGCTCCCGGCGTTTCCCACCGGACCGGTGGTCACAATCCAGTACGATCCTTCACGCTTCCGCATCGAATTCACCGCCATTCGCCGCGGCCGTCGGCCGAAGGCGAAAACGGCGCACGGTTAACTCCGCGCCATCTTGTAGTATTATAACCAACGCAACCTTCTGGGGGATTCACGTATGGCTGACGCCAAATCGAAGACGGTGACGCTCCGGCACCTCGCCGCTCAGCTCGCCGAACGTCACGAGCTCACGAAGAAGAAGACCGAGGAAATTCTCGAAGGCTTGGTCGGCTTGATCCGGACCAACCTGAAAAAGGGCGCCCGCATCCGCATCGGCGGCCTCGGCATCCTGCGCGTGCGCAATCGGGCGGCGCGCATGGGACGCAATCCCAAGACCGGCGAGCCGATCCAGATCAAGGCCAGCAAGAAGGTGGCCTTCCGCGCCGCGAAGGAACTTAAAGAAGCGATCTAACCGGCGACACCGGCACGCAGCCCAAAGGTCGCGTGCCGGTGACCGGCTTCGCGGGTGACGTTCTCGATCGGATCGCCAGTGGTCGTCGTCCTGTCGAGACCGAGACCGCGGCCATCGACCGTGACGATCAGGATGGCGTGATCCTGATTGGTTTTCCGGTCGTGGACGACGGCGACGCCGCGGCGCCGGGCGCCATTAACGGGCGATTAACCCTGTGTGTGGTTTCGTCGTGATCGAAAGGCCAGCCCGATGTCGTTCCGCACCGCCGCCGATTTCGCCGAGAGCCGCGCCCGTCGACGCGCGACCTCGTTCGACTTCATCAAGCTGATGGTGTGGGTAGCCGCGGCCGCCGTGCCATGGATGGGCATCGTCTTGATCGCCTCGCACCTCAGCCGTTGAACCGCAAACGTCGGTAGCGCCGCTCCCGCGTCTACCCGCCGAGCTGTTGGTCTTTCTGCTTGAGCTGGTTGATAAGCGCCGAGACGCTGCCGCCGTTTTGCGAAATCGCCGACGAGAATTCGTCGCGATAACTCACGAGCTCGCTCACGCCTTCGATACTGACGTCAGAGATTTGATATTTGCCGCCGCGGTTGACCACGCGCCAGACGACATTGACCGGTTGTTGCCCGTTGGGTTGGATGATCTGGCTGGTTACCAGCGTCGTGTCGGCGCCCTCAGGTGTCTTTTTGGTCACGACGAAGCGTTGTCCGGTGTACTGATTGAAATGCCCCCAATAGACATCGATCATGTATTTGTCGAACACCTGTTCGAACTGCTGTCGCTCGCTGTCGCTCGCCGTCCGGTAATAACGGCCGAGCACGAATCGCGAAATCCCGTCGACGTCAAATGATTGATTCATCAACGTCGCAAATTTCTGTTTCCGGTCCGCAACCGGCGCTTGCTGGTTGCCAATGAGCTGAATCACCTGGTCGCCCAGTTTGGCCATGAATGCGTCCGCGCCGGCGGCGCCGGATTGCGCGCGGCTTGCGCCCGGCAGAGCAATTAATGTCGCAACGGCTAGGCCGACGGCGAGACGCCGGCATCGGGGGGCGTTGGCGCGGAAACGTCCAATCACGGTTGCAACGAATTGGGTCATCCGATCGATCCTCCAAAGCTCGGCGGTTTCGCCGCACTGCGGAGCGCAAAATATCGGTTGTGCGGTCTTCAATCAATCCGGCTGAAGCCGCGCGCCGCCAAGTTCAACCGCCGAACCGGCTGCCCGGTTCCGTCAGCTTGTGGCATCGCCGGTGCCGGGTTCGGACAGGCCTATTCCGTTGAGGCGGCCGTCTTGACATAGACCCGCAAGGCGACCTCGGACAGTTGCTGGCGAAGGCGCGCGCGATCGAGGTGAGCGCTGCGCACGACGGGATCCATGATCTCATCGGCAAGCAATTCATCGAGGCTGAGATCGACCCAACTGCAGCGGCGGTTCGCTGAGCGAGTCTCGGGCGGGGACACCTGTTTCATCCTTTATTTTTACGCCGGCCGCGGCAAATTCATCCCTTGTCGGCCGGTGGGGAATTGCGAGGAAATCCAGTCGTTTCCCGCGGCCTCGGGCGAAGGGCCGCATGCATTAGCGAATGGTAAAGCCCGCGCCGCCACAATGGGCGCCCGGCCGGCCCGACCGGCGACAGAACCCTGGATAACGGATGCAACAGTCGGTCGCGATCCGACGCGTATCTCCGACGCCGCCGCTGGTGGTCGATCTCGATGGCACGTTGGTCAAGACCGACCTGCTGGCGCAGTCGTTCTTCGGCCTGCTGGCGGCGCGGCCAATCCGCGCGCTGGCGACGCTTTCCGCATGGCTGCGCGGCAAAGCCGCGTTCAAGGCGGCGCTCGCCAGTCAAGCCGATCTCGATTGCGCGACGTTGCCGTTCAATCCCGAGTTGCTCGCCTTCATCCGCGCCGAGCATGCCAAAGGTCGGGCCATCTATTTGGCGTCGGCTGCGGATCGCCGGCTCGTCGAAGCGGTTGCGGACGCGCTCGGCCTCTTCACCGGTATCTTCGCGTCGGACGGTACGACAAACCTTGCGGGTACGGCCAAGGCGCAGGTGCTTTGCAACGCTTTCGGCACCGGCGGCTTCGATTATGCCGGCAACGCGCGCATTGATTTTCCTGTCTGGGAGAAAGCCCGCGGTGTCTGGCTTGCGGGCGCCGGAGCGCGCCTACAACGCCGTGTCACTGCGCGCTTTCCTGACGCCCGGATCGTCGATCCGGCACGCCGGCAATGGTCCGATTATCTTCGCACCCTGCGCGTCCATCAGTGGCTCAAGAACCTGCTGATCTTCGTGCCGGCGGCGACTGCACATCGGTTTATGCCGACGACGGCGCTAGCGCTTGTCCTGGCATTTCTCAGCTTCAGCCTGTGTGCGTCCAGCGCCTATATCGCCAATGATCTGTTCGACCTTGGCAACGATCGCGCGCATCTGCGTAAACGCGACCGGCCGCTGGCGTCTGGCCGTGTGCCACTCGGTCATGCGCTGGCGCTGTTGCCGGCGCTTCTGGTAGCCGCGATAGCGCTCGCCTGGCCGCTGCCGCGCGATTTTCTGGCATTACTCGCCGGCTATTACGTCCTCACCATGGGTTATTCGCTCGTCCTGAAACGCAAGGTGATGATCGATGTGGTGACGCTGGCCTGCCTGTACGGCATGCGGCTTGCTGCCGGCGCCGTCGCGGTTGCCGTGCCGCTGTCGCCGTGGTTCGTCGCCTTTTCGGTTTTCTTCTTCCTGTGTCTGGCCTTGGTCAAGCGCTGCACGGAAATTGCCGACCGCATCGCCAAGGACGCCGGCGATCCCAAGGGCAGGGGCTACATCCAGCGCGATTTGCCGATGCTCGAGGCGATGGCCGCGGGTGCGGGCTATGTCGCTATCATGATCTTTGCGCTCTATATTAACAGCCCCGCGGTTGCCGAACTTTATCGGTCGCCCGAGTATCTTTGGACCATCTGCTTGGTGCTGTTCTATTGGATCAGCCGTATCCTGCTACTGACGCATCGCGGCGAGATGCACGACGACCCTGTCGTCTTTGCCGCCACCGACCCGAAGAGCCTCGTGTGTGGAGCGCTCGTCCTCGTCATCGGCGCCTTCAGTATCTAAACGCGCCATGATCCTCGCTGGCTGGGGCCGTTATCCGCGCGCCGATTGCCGCGTCATCGCTGCACGTTC
>Ga0070735_10004904_pt1 | contig 11163 bp, 6 predicted proteins | sample Coa_R1_FD_66443 | JGI IMG/M metagenome (GOLD analysis project Ga0070735, IMG submission 66443) | Surface soil microbial communities from Centralia Pennsylvania, which are recovering from an underground coalmine fire - Coalmine... | ecosystem: Environmental > Terrestrial > Soil > Unclassified ... | reverse complement strand
TTTAGTCACACGCGCACAACGGAACGCGGCGGCCATGTTTCTGGCCCGAGTAAGGATGCCGCCGCGTCCTGTGCGCCCTTTAGTCACACGCGCACAACGGAACGCGGCGGCCGTGTTTCTGGCCCGAGTAAGGATGCCGCCGCGTCCTGTGCGCTCTTTTCCCAGCGCTCCGGTTCTCTCTCCCGGCGCCGCGTGTACGCTGGTCTGCTGCTGTTCCTAGGAGGCGCTGTCGCACAATTCTACACGGCCTTTTATTACGCGTGGTTCATGGCATTCTGCGCGTCCGTGGCACTTGCCTCCGCGTTGTGCATTAATTCCTGCCGGACACCACTGGTCGATTTCCTGCGGCGCTGGTGGCGCGCGGCCGGTATATCGATCCTGGGCGCGTGCCTCTTGCTCGGACCCGCGACTGCGGTCTATTACAACGTCATGGAACAGGTCGGCTCCCGGCAATATAAAGAGGTTGCCCACTTCCTGCCCGTCGCCAGAGCTTGGTTGGCCCAGGGACCCGATCATTGGATTTACGGCGCGCTGAATCGCTGGGCAGGCATCGACCAAAATTTCGGTTTCCAGGAAATGTTCAATGGAATCGGACTGCTCACGACCTTCCTGGTGCTCGCGGCCTTTATCCGGTTCCGGCATCGGCGCGTCGTAATGCTGTGGGGAATCGTCGTGGCAGCCGTTTTCTTCGCGACGCTGCTCTGGCCGAATGAATATTCTCTTTGGCACGCGGTTTTCTTGCATTTCCCTGGCGCGCAAGCGATTCGCGCAGTCAGCCGCTTCGGAGTATTTCTGTTGCTACCGGCGGCCATCGCGTTGACTCTCAGTATCGATTGGCTGATGACCTCTGTTTCTCCCGTCATCGCAATCCTTTGCATTGCGGCAGTGTTCGCCGAGCAGGCTGGCGCGCTCAGCAGGGTGCCCGCTTACAATAAGCTGCAAATGAGCACCACGGCGGAAACGCTGGCTCATCGGATCGGCCCCGGTTGCAAGGCATTTCTGGTCAGCTTCCCGGAAGGGCAAGCCAGCGTATCCTTCATGCACATCTTTGGCATGTGGGCTGAACTTTACTCCGGCATCCCGACGCTCAATGGGTACAGCGGCCAGTTCCCGCCGGATTGGCCTCTGGGCAATGTCGCTATCGGGAACCGCGTCGATCGTCTGCGGCTCTACGAGGCGCTCAAGAGCTGGATGGAGGAGCATCCGTCGCAGATCGACAATGTCTGCTGGATCGAGCCGGACGCGCCGGCCCCAATTCTTCTTGGCCGCGCTGATCTTCAGGGCGACGAGTGGTTCCGGCGGATCGCGTACCTGGACCTCCTCGGCCGCAGCCGCCCCGGGCCGGAGCTATCGTCGCCGAAGCCCGGCATCGACCGCGCAGCTTTCGTGAAGCGGATCATGGAGACACCGGAGTTTCGAGAGCGGGAGAGTTTTGTGCTCACGGCCTATCGCAAGTTGTTTGGGACCGATCCACCTTATCCGGTCTGGCTGGCGAACGTCGCCCATCTCGAAGCCGGCCACATGTCCCCGGCACAACTCCTGGACGCATGGAAACGATCGGACGAATGCCGGGTGCAATCGTGCCGCGCGACAGTTCCCGATTCGGTTCTTACGGAGCCTGAAAGGGATCCGTCAGAACAGAACCACGATTCTCTGGTGCTGCTCTATTTCTGCCTTCTGCAGCGTGCGCCCACCGCTTCGGAACTCGCAGAGTATTCGGCGCCACCACCCGCGTCGCCCATTCAGCGCGTCTTGCAGAGCCCCGAATTTCAGCGCCAAATCCAATAGCCGCACTCCAGCCTAACCTTTTCCCGATGGCCGGAGATAATCCTGTCCTTGCTCGCACCTAGTATTGTATGCCGTACCGGCTCCCGCTCTATTTGTGTCTGTTTTTCGGAGTCTTGCTCACGGCATCGATCGGGTCCGCCAGGATCCAGCCATTTGAGATCCCCTGGTTCTTTATTTCCAACAACGGCCAGTCCCCTGCGAGTGTCCGGTATTCCCTCGAAACAGGAGTGTGGGGAGCGGAGTTTCTGAATACCGGAATTGCTTGGGTGTCGCGGAAGGCGAAGCTGCATATGAACTTCGTGGGTGCAACCGCGGCTTGGCAGGGTTTTTCAGAGCTTCCCGGCCGGATCAATTTCTTCTACGGAGCGGATCCTCAAAACTGGCATCCAAATGTCCCAACGTGGGAATCACTTATCGCACGCGATCTTTATCCTGGTATTGACTTAACGTACTCGGCTGCGCACGGCAAATTGAAGTCCGAGTACCTGATCCGCGCAGGCGGGAACGTCAAAGCAATTCGCCTGCGCTATGACGGAGCGCGGCAAATCAGAATCGACGCGAACGGTGACCTGGTCATTCGAACTGAAGGCGCCGAATTCCGCGAGCAGCATCCCGTAGCGTGGCAATTCGTCGATGGGCAAAGAGCCGGTGTTCGGGCCGCCTTCGTGCTGCACGGAGACGAGGTGGGTTTCCGGGTGGGCCCTTATGATGCTTCCGCCGGCCTGGTGATCGATCCAGCACTGACCTACAGCACGTATCTCGGCGGATCCGGTTTCACTGCCGCGACCGGAATTGCCGTGGATGGCTCGGGGAACGCATACGTTACCGGTTGGACGGAGACTCGCGACATTCCCTCCCACGGGCAACTGCCGCAGTCGAATCCCGATGGCACGGACGTTTTTGTTGCCAAGCTAGGGCCCGCCGGAAATTCCATCGCGTATGTGACGTATCTCGGAGGAATGTCCGACGACGGGGCTTTCGCCATCGCCGTCGACAACCAGGGTAACGCCGTCCTGACCGGCGAAACGCACTCCACCGACTGGCCCACTCTTGGAGCGTTGCAGAATGCGCTGGCCGGAACTGAGAACGCCTTCGCCGTCCGCCTGGATCCTTCCGGGAACGTGGTGTTCAGCACCTATTTGGGAGGATCGGCGAGCGATTCGGGTAATGCGATCGCGCTCGATTCGTTCGGCAGCGCCTACATTGCGGGCGTCACCTCGTCTATCAATTTCCCGGTCCTCACGCCATATCAGGCGGCGAATAGCGGCGGGCAGGACGCCTTTGTTGCCAAGCTCAGCTCCAGCGGAACGCTGCTATACAGCACGTACCTGGGCGGTAGCGGCAACGATCAGGCGTACGGGATCGCGGTAGATAACCAGGGGCAAGCAGCCGTCACCGGCGGCACATTTTCGACAAACTTTCCGACGATCAATGCATTACAATCCTCCAATCACGGTGGGGAAAACGCCTTCGTTGCGAAATTGTATGCGGCCGGAAATGGCCTGGCATTCAGCACGTATCTGGGAGGTTCCGGAGGCACTCCGATCCATCAGGAGCAGGGAAACGCCATCGCACTGGACAGCGCCGGAAACATCCATATCGCGGGAGTAACCAGTTCCCCCGATTTCCCCTCGGCCAATGCTTTTCAGTCCTCCTATGGCGGCGGCAGCGATGCCTTCGTCGCCGAGATCGGCCCCAGCGGAGCAACGCTGCTTTACAGCAGTTATCTCGGTGGCGGCAATATGGACTGGGCGACCGGAATTGCAATCGATGCCCTGAATCAAACCTGGATTGCGGGTTACACTTCCTCCGTCGATTTTCCGCAGGCTGCGCCAATACAGGCGCAGCTTAATGGGGGCTTTGATGGCTTTTTGACTTATGTTGGTGCGGGCGGTCAATTGCTGTTCAGTTCATGGTTCGGCGGTTCGAAGATGGATTCCATCGCCTCGATTGCGCTTGGTGTTTCCAATTCTCTTTACGCCGCCGGTCTGACACAGTCCACTAATCTTGCCACATTGAATCCGGTGCAGCCAGTGAATTACAGCGGCTACAGCGCGCTTGTCGCGAAACTCACCCAATGCTCCTATTCCCTTAGCCAGACGGCGATCAATGTTGGCGCGGCGCCCTCCTCAGGAGGAATCACCGTGACAACTTCCAACGGATGCACCTTCGCGGCGGTATCGAACGTAGGCTGGGCGACCGTCGGGGTCTCCAGCAGCACGGTCACTTGGTCCGTTCCTGGAAATTCCGGAGTGCAGCGATCGGGAATACTGACCATCGCCGGTCAAAACGTGGCAATCGTTCAGGCCGGTAATTGTTCTTACTCCCTGAGCCAGATGGTAATCAGCGTGGGGCCGGGAGCTTCGGCAGGAGGAATCGCCGTCACTCCGAGCGATGGCAGTTGTCCGGTGGCGGCCACTTCCAACGCCCCGTGGGCATCGGTGTCGGTCTCCGGAAACACAGCGGCGTGGTCGGTTTCGGCTAATTCCGGACCACAGCGGGCGGCGACACTAACCATCGCCGGCCAGGCTGTCACTATTACGCAATTGGCTATTCCTACGATGACGTTAACTCACAATGCGCTGAATGTGGGCACCAATTCGGTTTTGATCACCGTCCCGCAGTCGGTCGTTTTGGATTTCAGCAGCTCCGGGAATACAAGCTGGACAGCGTCCAGCAACCAGCCGAATATTACCGTGTCACCCAGCTCAGGAGCCGGAAATAGTACATTGCAAATTACTGCTGCGCCGGGAGCCAGCGGCGTGGTGACGGTTAGCGCGCCTGGAGCCATCAATTCTCCCCTCCAGATTACGGTGAATATCGCCACAGTAGTTCCGGCGCCGCCATTTGGAAGTTTCGACACGCCGGCAAATGGCACAACCGGAATTGCTGGAGCGATTGCCGTGACCGGTTGGGCGCTGGACAACATCGCGGTTACAAAGGTAGACATATGGCGCGAGCCGGTTGGCGCCGAGCCCACCCAATCCAATGGCCTGATTTACATCGCCGATGCCGTGTTTATCAACGATGCGCGCCCCGATGTCTTCGCAGCCTATCCGAAATTGCCGTTGAACTATCGCGGAGGCTGGGGATACATGATGCTGACTAATTTCCTGCCCAATAATGGTGGATCGCCAGGACCTGGCAATGGCACGTATAAACTACATGCCATTGCTCACGATCAAGCGGGATTCTCCTTAGATCTGGGCACCCACACCATTACGTGCGATAATGTGCACGCCAGCAAGCCGTTCGGGACAATCGATACGCCGGGACAGGGTGCGACCGTGTCGGGAACGATCGCCAACTTCGGCTGGGCGCTGACGCAGAATCCCTATGTAATTCCTGCCGACGGGTCTACAATCTTTGTGACGGTGGATGGCGTGACGCTGGGGCATCCCGTGTACAACAACTACCGCCAGGACATTGCAGGCGCCTTTCCGGGGCTGGCAAACACCAACGGAGCGGTAGGATATTTCATTCTCGATACAACGACACTTGCCAACGGAAGACACACAATCGGCTGGCTTGTGTACGACAACGCGGGGAGGGGGGACGGAATCGGCAGCCGGTTTTTTTTCGTCAATAATCCCTGAGCGCACAGCGCGGGACACGCTCGCTACTGGAAGAGAACACTCGCGGCCCGCTGTGTTGTGCGCGTCTTACCAGGGAGCCGAATCGGCGCGGGAGTACCGAAACAGCGGCCTAGATTTCCAGTTCGCGTCGCCAGGGACAAAATATCCCTTCTCCCGCTTACTTCCAGCAGGACCATTTCCACCAGGTGCTCCACAATATTCCGAACTTCGCGGTGAAAGTCCTCCGGTTGTCCGACCGGATTCGGGACTGGAAACCGCAAGATGGGCACCGGGGTGCGCGGCAATTGCCGGCGGCTTAAATTCACGATCAAATCAAAGGAAGAGAGAGAGAAGGCATAGAGATGCTTCGGGTAATGGCGATGGAGCGAGATCCCCCGTTCGGCCATAACGAGGTGCGTCCTCCGCGAAATACCGGGAGCGGGCCGGACTCCCGCGCTTTTAGCGGCCAGCAAACCTGGGCCATAGGTATTGGCAAAGGCCTCCGCCATCTGGCTCCGGCAGGAGTTGCCACCGCAGACGAACAGCACCCGCAAACACTGCGGATCGCGCCGCGCAACAACTCGTATGGTGTGCCGGACGCGAAGGCCCTTCCCTCCCGCGACAACGCGGCTCCAAAGAGCCATCAGAGAATCGGTGAAATTTGTGTTCACGATAGATCAGATAGTGGCGATAGGCCCGCGCAAGTCGCATTCGGTTTTTTCCGGTGAGCGCTTGAGGATGCGGCGGCGCCCTCACTCCGAGCTGGAAACACGGCCGCCGAGTTCCGCTGTGCGCAGGTTACCAGCGAACGCACAGCGCGGGACATGGTCGCTGGCAGAAGAAAACACTCGCGGCCCGCTGCGTTGTGCGCGTAATACTGAGGAGAGATGATACAGTGACTCAGAGCTGGGATAAAAAGATGAATGCTGCCGTGGCGCGGCCGAGGGATGACCGGACCGTCGGTCGGGCGCAGTGGATTGCGCTCTCATTGCTGGTGCTCTCGATCTGCATTAATTACATGGATCGCGGCAATCTCTCCGTGGCTGCGCCTGCCTTAAGCTCGGAATTGCATCTCGACCCCGCCTATACCGGCTTTCTGCTATCTGCCTTCTTTTGGAGCTACGCCACATTTCAAATCGTATCGGGCTGGCTGATCGACCGGTACAACGTGAACTGGGTCTATGCAGCCGGATTTTTTTTATGGTCGTTCGCAACAGCTCTTACCGGTCTGGCCAACACGTTCGTCGAGTTATTCGCGCTGCGGCTTCTCTTGGGAATGAGCGAGTCGGTGGCGTACCCGTCGTATTCGAAAATTATTGCCGGAGGATTTCCCGAAAAACAACGCGGCATGGCGAATGCGCTCATCGATGCCGGCTCGAAGGTGGGGCCGGCCCTCGGCATGATCGTCGGAGGCCTTATCCTGGCGAAGTTCGGCTGGCGCGTGATGTTTTTGGCGATTGGCGCCACTAGCATGATCTGGCTAGTTCCCTGGTGTTGGGTGATACGGAAGCGCCCGGTCGCGGCAGCGGCAGATCCCGGCATGGGGGCCATCGTGAGCGCTCCGGGGCCCATACCCGGATTCGCGGACATATTGCGCGAACGCTCCGCCTGGGGAACGTTTCTGGGATTGTTCGCCGGCAACTATGCATGGTATTTCCTGCTGACCTGGCTGCCGTCGTATCTCATCATGGAGCGCCACTATACGACGGAGATGATGGCCTGGTTCGGCTCGCTGCCGTTCTGGGGAGTGGCAGCTTCCACGATTTTCAGCGGCTGGCTTTCCGACCGCTTTATTGCCCGTGGCGGGTCGCCCACACGCGTGCGAAAGACCTTCGCGATCGCGGGCCTGGTGCTCACCACTCTTATGCTTCCCGCAGCTATGGTGAACAACCAGGTGACTGCGATGAGCTTACTCATGGCGGCATGGCTTGCCTTCGGGCTGTTTTCGTCCAACATTTGGGCGATCACACAGACACTGGCGGGGCCCGTGGCTGCCGGCAAATGGACCGGAATGCAAAATGCGGTCGGCAATCTCGCCGGCGTGTTGGCTCCTGTTGTGACAGGGTTTATCGTCAAGGAAACAGGGAGGTTCTTTTATGCATTTGTCGCGGTTTGCGTGGTTTTGGGGATAGGCGCTGTGTCTTATTTGTTTATTGTGGGACCTGTGGAAGAGATCGCTTGGCCCGAAGCAATGTAGATCGCATTTAATCTAAGCAAGCGTAAGGTGAAAGGTAATTATTCTAAATGTTAAGAAAAAGAAACATTAGTACTGGGGGGGACGTCTCACTAAACAGGGAGCGACTGGGTACTGCTAAGAGTAACCGATCCGCCCGAAATCTTGGCTCGCTATGTTCCGCAAGGAAGGGGTGAGCCGGGACCGGTGAGCATCTTCCTCCGAGTGCTCACCGGTTTTTTTTCTCTCTGATCTCTTTTTTTCCTTTTGCGAGCACCCACCATTTGACGCGTTTTGTGTTCGAAGCGTTACGTTTTGTTTACGATTGCGCATCTACTTCTCACCGGGGCCAGCGCCAAACTGAATAAGCGCCCGGCTAGATGGCCGCGTCAGCGCGACGAGCATGCGCGCCGGAACCAGCGGCGCGAGATACTCGGCCCAATTGGCTGCCAACATGGTCCTGAATAGAGTGGCGCACGCGAATGGACGTGAGAAGATTCGCCTACAGCTCTGCAAATATCCAGCTACTGGCGCCAAACGCGCCGCCGCGATTCCAGCCAGCCATCCTGAAGATACTGCGCTCAGCAATCCAGAGCCAGTGAACGGATCGACGAACATGAGTGCGTCGCCGGCCGCATAGACATTTTCTTGTCTGGGCGCAGAAAAACGCGTCTCGAACACCAGCGGTCCTGTCGACAGCCAATCCATCGCGCGTGTCATTGGCCGCAGCCGGTCGCGCAGCGGTGCAAAGCCATCGATCAAGGCGTCGTAATCGAAATCGCATCGCTTCAGCAGATCTTCTGGCGCCAAGCCACACACGTTCGTGATGCCGCCTTCGACGGTATTTACTCCCACATAGAAGCGCGAAGAGAAAAATAACTCGACCGCCTCCGACACGGGACCATGAAAATGCGCTTTAAATCCAAACAGCCGGCGGCCGCGGGGAGGCGAAGCAGCCAGAGCGGACCGGCCGGTCGCCAACACTTGCGCAGTGCAATACTCAGCGTGATCGCTACCGCAGACCTGCGCGCCCAGCCCGCAGGCTCTCGCCATCAGCAACCGATCGAACTGAAACCGGCTTAAGCCGAATGCGGCCTGCGCCAGGTTGCCGAGTTTCCTGCGCCGGCCAAAGTGCAGCGCGACGCGAGTTATCCGCGCGGGCCTCGTGGCGAGAAATTCCTTCCAAATGCCGAGTCGCTCAAGTACTGGAGCGATTTCCGGAGAGAGGAATTCGCCACACACTTTGTGGCGTGGAAATCGGCGAATTTCCTGGAGAACGACGTCAGCCCCCTCTAGCTTTGCGGCAATTGCCGCCGCTGCTCCCGCCGGGCCGCCGCCTTGAATTTTTACGGGCACAAGCCGATCAGAAGCCGCTAGGTTCGATCCAGAAGCTTTCGGTCCAGATGCCGCCGGCTGGAATCGATTGAAGGTCTTTGTACAGACCGGCGTGCGCGAGGTTGAATCCATTTGTGAGGCCGGTCATCGGCTCGAAACAGATATACTCTTTTCCCGGAGGCGCATAGACCACGGCCACCGGGTACTTGGGGCCATAGAGTACCGAGATCTTCCGGCCGCCGCCGTTCACGGAAAACGCAGCTCGGCCGCCCCCGCCGCGCTCAAGGCCGGTAAATACGTCATCAAGTTGCGTTCCAACCAGCGGCAGCGGGTCTGACAGCTCCATCGGCTTCGCCTGGCCTGTGGGGATCAGAACCTTTGAGAGCTCGACATGTTCTCGTGCCGGGAGGTGGACCTTCCAAGTGTCTCGCGCGACTCCGGGAATCTGATAATACGTGTGGAAGCCAATCACCAGCGGCATTGGAGCGGTGGACAGATTTTCTATTGCCGTACGTACTTCGAGAACACCCCCTGCGAGCCGATAGGTCATCTCAATGGTGTGAGCGAACGGGAATTGAGCCATCCAGTCGGGATGCCGCCAGAATTCCAGACGGCTGGTTACGGAGGCTGAATGAGAATCGGCATGCGTGGCGATGACTTTCCAGTCCTTCGCCCAGACCACCAGGCCGTGAATCGGCTTGTGGTTCGGGTCGTAGCGATAGTTGTGGAGATCCGGGTTTAAGAGATACTTCTTCCCGTTCGCCCAAAAGGCATCCTGGTCGATGCGGTTCGCCCATGGTTCGAGAAATGGATTACCACACTGCACAGGTTTGGCGGCAAGCTCGCCAACATTTTGGTAGGGGGACCATAGAATGGCCGCGCCGGCCACCTTCATTTCATAAGCATTGTTGCCGAGGCTCGGAGCGATGGAAACTTCCGTCTTATGCGCGGAATCTGTGAGGCGTACGATGTCAATCCCATTCGCAGATAATTTCTGGGCAGAGTAATTTTCAGCTTGTGACATGACGGGAATCACGAGCAGGAAGAGGAGCGCTAGTTGCTGTTGGGATCGATCAGGTCTAGATCGGTGTATTTTTGGCAGCACCAGCATCGTCCAGGCGTGTACGTGCGAATATAGCACACGTTACACCAGTAGGTAACCATCAGGCGCTTGCCATTTTTGTATGCGAATAGGGACTGGCTCTCGATTCCGTTGATCTGGAAGCGATCGGGGGCCACAAAATGGCCAATTGCCTCAAAATCGGCGCCTTTAAGCCTCACATCCTTTAGAACCCCCATTGTCGGTTCATCCCCCTGGAGTTCGACGCGGCGATGATCGGGTAGCACGAGTGCGGGTGGCTTGCCGGGATCCTGCGTGAGAATTCCACGCAAGGGGGTGCTCTGTTTGGTGTCCGTCTTGGGCTGATCCGTTTTACCGCCACTTGTCGCGGGCGCAGGTATCTGCGCCAGGCACGCGGCTGCAAAAACAAACGCCGTTAGGAGTGCTCGGTATGCCACTACGCCTATTATAATCCTGCTGCCGGATGCGATCAATTTCGCGAGCTTCTCTTTGGGTGGAAAACTTCTGAGCGTGTAGATACGCTTGGAAGAGGCTCGAAGCGTACGGTGAAAGATAAACGATGTGGCCGCGATCCTGATTTTCCTCGCCACCTATTTCGTGCTTGCCGTCGGCCGCCTTCCGGGTTTCCGGGTGGATCGCACCGGTGCAGCGATCATCGGCGCGAGCTTGATGGTGGGCGCAAATGTCCTCACACTGGATGAGGCCTATCGCGCCATCAACTGGGACACCATCATCTTGCTGTTTGGCATGATGATCGTGGTGGCGAATCTGCGGCTGTCGGGCTTTTTCGCCGCCGCCAGCGAGTGGGTCGTCGAACACGCGCATGGCCCCGCCGTGATGCTGGCCGCTATTGTGCTGGTCTCGGGGTTCTTTTCGGCATTTTTTGTCAATGACACAATGTGTCTAGTTCTCACACCGTTGGTGCTCGATATCAGCGCATCCCTGCGGCGCAATCCGGTACCCTATTTGCTGGCCGTCGCTATGGCTGCAAACATCGGCAGCGTCGCCACCATCACCGGCAATCCGCAGAATATGCTGATCGGCACGTTCTCCGGTATTCACTACCGGGCATTCGCGGCGGCTCAGTCTCCGGCCGCCGCCCTTGGCTTGGTGCTGACCGTGGCAGCCATCTATATCGGCTATCGCAAGGAATTTCGTTCCGCTGAAATTGTTACACTCGAACGCCGTCCCGTGCTAGTGGACAAGAGTCT
>Ga0070735_10004903_pt1 | contig 11166 bp, 10 predicted proteins | sample Coa_R1_FD_66443 | JGI IMG/M metagenome (GOLD analysis project Ga0070735, IMG submission 66443) | Surface soil microbial communities from Centralia Pennsylvania, which are recovering from an underground coalmine fire - Coalmine... | ecosystem: Environmental > Terrestrial > Soil > Unclassified ... | reverse complement strand
TCATCCGGATTCGACCGGCTCGCTAGGCATCGCGATTTCGGAAGCCGTCGAGGAAGCCGCCACCCGCGACGACACCAACTATGCGCTCGGCTCGGTGCTAAATCATGTGCTGCTGCATCAGACCGTCATCGGGCTGGAAGCGAAGAAGCAGTTCGAGAAAGTCGGCGACTATCCCGACGTGATCATCGCATGCTGCGGCGGCGGCTCGAACTTCGGCGGCGTCGCGTTTCCATTTTTCGCCGACAAGGCCGCCGGCAAAGATGTGCGTCTGATCGCGGTCGAGCCCGAGTCATGTCCGACGCTCACGCGTGGGCATTATGCCTACGACTCGGGCGACACCGCGGGCCTCACGCCGCTGATGCTGATGTACACGCTGGGGCGCAATTTCATCCCGCCCTCGATCCACGCGGGAGGTCTGCGCTATCACGGCGACTCGCCGCTGGTGTCGCAGCTTCATCATGAGGGCCTGGTCGAGGCGGTCGCGGTACCGCAGCGCGCAACCTTCGAGGCGGGGCTGACGTTCGCGCGCACCGAAGGCATCATTCCCGCGCCGGAGAGCAATCATGCAATCCGCGTCGCGATCGATGAGGCGCTCGCGTGCAAGCGAAGTGGCGAGCCCAAGACGATTTTCTTCAACCTCTCGGGCCACGGCAATTTCGACATGGCGGCGTACGACAGCTATCTGAGCGGCAAGCTGGAGGATTCCGCATACCCGGCGCATGCGATCGAAGAGGCGCTCGCGGAATTGCCGAAGGTGAGCGCGCCGAACGCATAGGATCAATGTGATATGAGCTTCCGCCACGTTGTTGCGCTCGCGCTTGCCTTTGCGGTGGCCGGCGTCGCTGGGTGCGAACGGCATAAACCTTTCTGGCTTTTGATGGACCCGCCAATAAAAGAGACTGGTCATCCCGATCCAAATTGTCCACTCCGGGATTGGACGCCCATGTTGCACCTGTTCTTTTCGATTTCTGACTGCGAAAAAACGCGGCAGGAGTTGCAAGTGTCACTGACTCGTAAAGACTTTCAGGACATGACCAGTAAGGTCTTTAAGAAACCCTTTACCGACAACCAGAATCGCGACATGCAGACGTTGGCCTCTCGTTCAGTCTGTGTAGCGTCGGACGATCCCCGTCTGGCCGGACATTGAAGTTGTTCGACCAGCAGCTTCGCGAAGGTTACACAAAACTCTCCCCGTTCTTGTATGTTGAGCGGGAAGCGCGCTCGACCCACCTCCACAACCCTAAGTCAGTCGCGTATACTCATTGGTTACGGTCGCGCGCTCGCGCGGCTATCCAAAAGGAGGCATGCATTTAATGGCAGCATGTCCCGTCGTTTCCACCTCGCTCTCCCCGCCTCGCCGCCGTCGCTTTGTCCTAAGTCCGCGTCGCATCGAGGCCAACCGGCGCAACGCCGCACGCTCGACCGGTCCGCGCACCTCGACCGGAAAGGCCCGCGTCGCGCGCAACGCGATCAAGCACGGATTCTTCGTCGCGCCGCATCGATGGACGCCGGAGCAACGGCACGATTTCGAATCGACATATGCCGGCCTTCGCGATGATTTCCGTCCGGATGGCATCGGCGAGGAAAGCTGCGTCTGGACCATCGCGCATTCGTATGTGCGGATGGCGGCCGTTTTCCGGTACGAGAGCATCGCGGCCTACGAGTACCATCAGCAATGCGAGCGCGAGTTCGATGCGCGAATCGCATCCGCCACGCCGACAGAGGCCAGGCAGCTTAGGGCGCATCGCGAGAGGATGCGCAAGGCAGGGCTGTGGGGCCCGACCCTTCCGGCGCCCCGCGCTGTCAACGGCATCGCGCGATGCATGGGAAATATCAATCACGAGATCCGACGGGCCGGCGCGGAACTTCGAGGATTCCAGAGTTTTCGCACCGGGGAAGGCCCGCGAACGCGTCATCCGACGAAAGTGCGAAAACAAACCCATTTAACTGAGGAAAATCGGACCTTTTCTCTGCTGGACACGGCGGCGAGGGCGCATCGGGAATTGCTTAAAACCGCACGCGCCCCGAGACCATCAAGCAGCGCCCCGGGCGCGGCGGGAACGACCTCGAAAGCTCCTTCAACGATCATCGAAACTGCGAAAACAAACCCATTAAGTTCAACGTTTACGGGCAATCGACACGCGCGCCGACGCGCCGCGGCCCTCGCGAGGCGGCGAATCTAGCGCTCTGAACGGTTTCGCGTGCCGATGAGGGTTGGGCGATGAGCTGTGTTTGTGGTTAATTCCGCTTCCGAAGCGAGGCGTTGGCGGGCCAGGAAAGTTAAGGAGAGGCGCGAAGCGGGCGCAGCCGGGCCGCAGGCCCTCGCGAGGCGGAGCGCAGCGCAGCCCGAGCGAAATAAAAATGATCAAACCATACACAGCGGTGGGCCTGATTCCGGTCGTGCGAGGAATTCGCAAGCGCGAGGACATCGCGGTCAATCTGGAAAATCTGCGCCATCTGTCGAAGGCGGCGGCGTGGCTGTCGAGTCTGTCGCTGCCGGTGCGCCTGATCGCGCTGCCCGAAGGCGCGTTGCAAGGTTTCAACGATGAGGTCCTCGACCTCGACCACGTCGAGTTCGCGCGCACCTGCGCCATCGATATTCCTGGCCCCGAGACCGACGCGCTCGGCGCCATCGCGCGCGAATACAATTCCTACGTCATGGCGCAAGCCAAGGCGCATCATCCGGATTGGCCAAATTCCAAAGACCGATTTTTCAACGTCGGCTTCATCCTCGATCCGATGGGCGAGGTCATCCTGAAGCATTACAAGGTTTCGCCGCTGTTTCCGGTCGAGCATTCGGTCTGTCCGCACGACATCTATGACTGGTGGATCGAAAAATACGGCCGCACGCTCGACGCGTTCTGGCCGGTAGTCGATACCGATATCGGGCGCCTCGGCATCATGATGGCGAATGAGGGCTCGTATCCTGAGAACGCGCGCGCTCTCGCGATGAACGGCGCGGAGGTCGTGTATCGCGGCTCGTATCCGCATCCAGCGACCGGCAACGGCTATTTCGAAATTCAGAGCCGCGCCCGCGCGCTGGATAACAATATGTACGTAATTGCGCCTAACCTTGGCGCCTATGCGATCGCGGCCGGCGACGAACCCATCGACACCTTCGGTGGGAATTCTTTCGTGATCGACTATCGGGGGCAAATCGTCGGACGCCAGGATTACGGCGGCGTCGCGACCTATGTTGCCGGGGTCATCGATGTCGAGGCGCTACGGCATCATCGCCAGAGCGCCGGATGGGACAACTGGATGAAGGACCTACGCACCGAGCTCTATCAGCTTCTGTACGAGGATCCGATTTATCCGAAAAATCTTTACCTCGATCGCGCGCCGATGAAGCATCGCGAATATCGCGAGCAGGTGATCGACAAGCAGATCGCGCTGATGCATCAGCGCGGCATCTGGAAGAAGTCTTCCTACGATTGAATTCAGTCGAGGTTGAGAATCTCAGTAAGATTGGCGCATTGCCGATGCACGTCAAATTTCTCGGCATGCGATTGGATGCTGTACAGGATCGACACGGGACGCCCATCGTTGCCCATCGCGAACGGAACCAGCTGCCCATCGCTTCGCGCGGTCGTACCGGGAGCGGCGGGCGAGAGATTCAGCTTACGCATCGAGGCGGCCAGACTATCGACATCGCGCTCCAGTTCGCGAAACAACAAGATCCCACTTTCGGTAAACCTCGCATGGCGGCGTAATTGCGCGATTCCAATTTTGAGTTGGAGTACCGCGCGGACGGCCTGATCCTCGACGTACTGCCGCTGTATGCCGGTGGTTTCGCCGCTCGCGCAGGCCGCATGCCAGAATTTGCCGACGCCAACATACACGTAGACCGCGTGCAACAGACCGCTCAGCGGGCGCAAGTCGTCTCGCCATGGAGAATAGAACTCGCTGCGCTCGGCGGTTTCCCTGACGTCCTGCAGAATCTCGCCGCCATCGAGGATGAAGAACAGGCGGTTATGCAGGAGCTCATGTATCAGCCCGTCGGCAATCCAGTAGGGGTGCCTGACCGCGCTTAGAATGAACGCGCCCGGCACGTCGGAAAAACTGACATTCGAGTATTCGTCGGCCCCGGGCGGTTTGAACGCGATCACCTGCACCAGTTCGCGCATATGCTCAAGGGTTGCGGGCTGATGCCGCTCGATCAGCGCCAGAGCTTCTCTCAACAGCTCAGTCTGTTGCACCTGATAATTTTCCGATAGACCGCGAAAGCCGCGGGCCGCATCGAGGCCGGGGAGATTGAAGGTTTCCGGTTTGAGCTTGATCTCGAGGTCTTGGTCGCGGAGAAGGGGACACTCAACCAGACGCGGTCGATCAGAATCCGAAACTGCGGCCCCCGCGCGCAGCTGGAGCGATTTTCCGTTGTGAACCACCTCCAACATCCTGCCATTCGATCCAACTACCTCGATCGAGCCCTGTCCCAGCATCGATAAACTGGTTCCCGGAATCGAAAACGGAAGCTCGGTGCGCAGTGGACGATCGAAACGCCGATGGGTGCCCGAAATCAGGTCCAATGCGATGATGCACTTCTTGAACTCCTCCAGATGAAGCGCGAGCGCGCGATGCGGTTCGTCGGTACCGAGGCCGGCGCAGTAGGCCTTGAGTACGTCCGGCAGCGGCTCGGGGTTGAGGCACCATCCCGTCAGTTCGTAGGCAAGACGTGTCCAGAAATAAGAAAACGGATCTTCCCAAATGGTGGTGAAGGTTTCAGAAGGCGCGGCCGCGAGGCAGGTATAGAGCGCGAGAAACTCATCCTCACCTCCGTTGAGTGGACGGCGTAGATGAAGCGCGCGCTCGACCGCCATCAGTGCGGTGGCGGTTTTTTCATATCTCTGCTGGTAGGGGCCGGTGTCGGTCCAAAGAATTTCGTGAGCGTCCATCGACTAGCAAACCGGCCGCGATGGTCGGAAGCATTAGGCCATGTGGGCCTTGCCCGACGCGATGAAACGCCGTCTCCGCGACGGCTTATTGCCCGGCTTGCCGGGAACTTCGGTCAATTCGGCCAGCATCGATTCCAATTTGCCCGCCGAGTCCCGCTTGAGCTTCTCCAGAATGATCGGACTTCTCTTTTTGGTCATCGTATCCCTTCCCTCGCTGCGCAACGCAACCTACCCGATCGGCGAATCGCGAACCAAGGCACAGATGCGTGAGGCTTGCTACTCAAGCCGAATCTTCGGAGCCGCGGTAACCTTCCCCGACGCTGAGAATCGCCTGCTCCAGGGGCTTTTCCGCCCCGGAAGGCGATTTGACGCGCCTTCCCTGCCGCACAACTCCTCGACCATCGATTTCAGGTGGGAAGCCGCACCAGTGGTGAGTTTATCCAATTCGATAAGATTTCTTTTTCTTGCCATGGGCCTCAATCCTGCTGTGTTTCTATGTCTCCGATTGTAGAAATGTCAATAAGTGAGTGTGAACATATTTGGCTTGTGTAGGGAATGCTGACCACGTTTGTGTCGATCAAGCATACAATCCGAATCGCGCGGAGCTATGCGCGCCTGACTCGCTCTCAATACTGGGACAAGGACGCGCTCGAGATTCATGCTCAGCGCCGCATTGAAGAGACACTTCGCGCGGCCGCGCAAATCCCCTTTTATCGCGAAAGATTAGCCGGTAAGTCATTCGAACTTTCCAGCTATCCGATACTGAAGAGATCCGACATTCCGGTCCTCAATGCGTCGGCGCGGGAACTCATCGTCCCTAAGCGAAAGTTCTTTCATGACAATTCTTCCGGCTCGACCGGGATGCCGGTGGAATTCCTGTTCGACAACGCGCATCAAACCGGACGCTACGCGGCCAGGATTCGTTACTTGCGAGCGAACGGATGGCATCCGATGAAGCGCTGCGCATGGATCGTCGCTACCACGTCGGACGATGACGACAATCCCGACTCGGCATTGATGAAAAGTCGATTGCGCTTGCGCTCGAACTTCCTCCCGGTGATCTTCCGACCATTCGACGAACAAGTAGACGCTCTGCTTGCGGCAAGACCTGAGTTTCTCTACACGATGCCTTCGAATCTCGATGGGCTGTTGCAAGCCTTCGAGCGCCGCGCTCTGCGGCTCGACTGCTTGAAGCTAATCTTTACCGGCGCCGAGGTGCTGGAAGATTCACTTCGAGAGCGCGCGCGCCGTATCCTCGGCGTCGAAATCCGCGACAATTACGGATCCACCGAAGGCTTCATCGCATGGCAATGCCCCGCCGCAAGCTACCACATCAATGCCGAGCATATGTTCGTCGAAATCGTCGATGAGCGCGGCTTCCCGGTTTCATCGGGGCAGATGGGAAGGGTTCTTCTCACCACGCTGGAGAATCATCTGATGCCGCTGATTCGATACGAGATCGGCGACTACGCCATCGGCTCCGATGAGGTCTGCTCGTGCGGCCGATCGCTGCCGCTGATGGGCCGGATCATCGGACGCGGCATCAATCTGTTCCGCCTTCCTGATGGACGGCTCAAGTCGCCATGGCCGCTGGTCGGTCCGCTCAAGCGACGTGCCGAGCTTCACCAGTTCCAGATTGTGCAGGAGACGCATCATCACTACCTCGTGCGGTATGTTTCCGATCGCGAGCTCGATCACCCAGCGCAGGAGGCTATTCGCGTCAGCTTTGGCCGGATTCTCGATCTCGAAGTGACGATTGCGTTCCAGCGGATGGATTCCATCCCGCGAACTTCCGGCGCGAAGTTCATGACCGCGCTCTCCCTACTTCAGCGCTGAGAGCTTCTCTTTCAATCTGCGAACGTAGCGATTATTGATTCGATACCTTTTCACTAGACGGAGCCTATGATGATTTCTCTCAACGACTACAGCTCTTACGATGGCCTGGGACTTGCCGCGCTGGTCGCACGCAAGGAAGTCACGCCGAAGGAACTCCTCGAAGCGGCGCTGGCCGGCGTGGCGAAGGTCAATCCGAAGATCAATGCCGTCTTGCAGACGTTGCCTGAAATGGCGGCCGCGGAGATCGCCGCGCGCGCTCCCACCGGACCGTTCGCAGGCGTCCCCTTCGCGATCAAGGAACTCGTACTGCACGCGAAAAATGTGCGCCTCGATTCCGGATGCCGCCTCGCGCAGGGCGCGATGCCCGGGGCCGACACTGAGCTGATGGCGCGCTTCCGTCGCGCCGGCCTGGTGTTGATGGGCACCACGCAGACGCCCGAGCTCGGCTACAACCCGACCACGGAGACAGTGCTCCACGGCCCAGTGCACAATCCGTGGGACCTCGGGCGCAGTGCCGGAGGATCCAGTGGAGGCTCGGGCGCAGCGGTTGCCACGGGCATTCTGCCGATTGCGCATGCGAATGACGGCGGCGGCTCGATTCGCATTCCGGCCTCATGCAATGGCTTGGTCGGGCTGAAGCCGACACGGGATCGCACGCCGACCGGCCCCGACTATGCCGATCCGTTATGCGGTCTCGCGATCGAATTCGCGGTGACGCGCACCGTGCGCGATGCGGCCGCGCTTCTTGATGCGGTCGCAGGGCCCGACGTCGGAGCGCCATCGATGATTCCGCCTCCCACGCGTCCGTATGTGCAGGAGCTTGGCACGCCGGCAGGAAAACTGCGCATCGCGTGGACCACCACGCCGGCATCAGGCGAGAAAATCGACTCCGAATGCGTCAAGGCGGTGCACGAAACCGTGCGCACGCTCGAGGGCCTCGGCCATACGCTCATCGAAGGCGGACCGAAGTATGATTGGGACGCGTTCCTGGAGAACGTCCATCCGATTTGGGCCGCGTTCACCGCGCTTTCGGTCGATATCGCGGCGAAGACGAGCGGACGAAAGCCCAGCCTCGACAATCTCGAAGCGGTCACGCTCGCATGTTACGAGGACGGCAAGCGCATCACCGCGCTCGAACTTCTCTACGCGCAGGCGCACGGCAATATGCTCTCGCGCTCGGTCGGCACATTTTTCGAAAACGTCGATGCGCTGGTGACGCCGACTATCGCGCGGCCGCCCGTTCCGCTCGGCGAGATGAATCAGAACAAGAAGGGCATGACGGCGATGGAGTGGACGCGGCAAGTATTCGCGTACTGTCCCTTCACGCCGCTCTTCAACACCACCGGCCAGCCCGCGATTTCGCTTCCTCTGTATTGGACGCCCGCTGGACTTCCGATAGGAGTGCAGATCGTTGGTCGCTTCGCTGAGGAAGCGACGCTGATCCGCCTCGCCTCGCAAATGGAGCAAGCGCGCCCATGGGCGAAACGCAAGCCGCCGGTCCATGTGAGCGCGTGACAAAGAGATGCGCGCGGACTGGAAAGCCCGCGCGCATCTCTCAAAACTATTGCGCCATGAAGCCGCCATCGACGGGCATCGGCAAGCCCGTGACATAGGAGGCGTGATCGCTACACAGCCATGCGACGGTCTCGCCGATCTCCGAGGGCTCGCCGAGGCGCTTGAGCGGGCCGCCACGCGCGAAACGCTCCTCCGCCTCAGGACGCTTGCCGAGGAGGCGATCCATCATCGGGGTGCGAATCGGTCCGGGACATACTGCATTGACGCGGATGTTATGCCTTCCGTATTCGATCGCAGCCGCGCGAGTCAGTCCTGCGACGCCGTGCTTGGCTGCGACATATGCGGGCATGCCGCGCACTCCGGCGAGTCCCGCGCCCGACGAAGTGTTGACGACCGCGCCGCCGCCGCCGCCTTGCTTCAGCATCTGCGCGATCTCGGCCTTCATGCACAACCACACGCCGGTCAGGTTGATTGCGATGACGCGATCCCAGTTGTCGCGATCGCATTCGTGAGTGAGGCCGTTCTTTCCTTCGATGCCGGCGTTGTTGAATGCGCAATCGATGCGGCCGTAAGTCGCGACCGCCTTCGCGATTAGCGCGTCAACTTCAGATTCCTTCGATACGTCGGTCTTCACGAAGATAGCGTCCGTGCCGGTATCGGCGACCATCGCGAGGGTTTGCTTGCCGCCGTCTTCGACCACATCGGCGAGCACCAGCTTGGCGCCTTCACGCGCGAAAATTTTCGAGGTCGCGCGTCCGATGCCGGAACCCGCGCCGGTGATGATCGCGACTTTGCCCTCCAGGATTCCGGCCATGTTAGTTCTCCTCGCGCTGCGGCATTGCGAAGGAGGTGAACTTGCGCGACGCGAATTTCCATTTGCCGTCGACCTTGACGTATTCGTCGTCGTAGAAGCCGGTGCCGATCCAATCGAAGTTGCGCTTGGCGCTGCGCAATTCGACGTAGCATCGTCCGGTCGCCGTGCTCTTGCTCTTCAGATCGACGACGTGATTGTGAATGTATGGCCGCGGATTGATGTCGCTGAGCGCGCCCGCGTACATCTTATGCAAATCGGCGTGGCCTTTGGTGACGACTTCGCGCTTGCGTCCCTTGGTGATGAACTGCCCGTCCTTCGCGAACAGATCGATCATCGCATCGAGGGTGTTCTGCCACACGCAATCGCAATAGCGCACCGGCAGCTCGCGAATGGCCTCGCGATCGGCAAGCTCAGTTACCAACTCTTCGGTTGATTTCATGATGATCTCTCCTTTTCGAATGCGGCTCGACGGCCAGGTCGATGCCGATCATCTGCGATATAGCTCGATTCGCCGTCGCGCATCCATCGCTGCGCGCAGATTTCGCAAGCGACGAGTCGGAACCGGCATTTGCAAATGACAGGCTCCCGCGCAACTGTGCGTGGAGACCCATCAGAGAGGACGGCGGTGCCATGGCGAAATTGTTTGCAGCGACCGAAGCGGATCCAAAGGTCCTAAGCGGCAAGACCATCGCGATTATCGGCTATGGAAACCAGGGGCGTGCGCAGGCGATCAATCTGCGCCGCGCCGGCCACAACGTGATCGTCGGCAACCAGGAGGACGAGAGCTGGCAGCAGGCCAGGAGCGATGGCTTCGAACCGCTCACCGTGGACGCGGCGGCCGCGCGCGCGGACATCATACTGTTGCTGCTGCCAGATGAGGTCGCGCCGGAAATCTACCGCCGGATGATCGAACCGCATCTGCGGCGCGGCAAAACCGTCGTGTTCGCGAGCGGTTATAACATTACCTACAAGTTCATTGTACCGCCGCGCGACGTCGACGTGATCCTCGTCGCGCCGCGGATGATCGGGCAAGGCGTGCTCGACTTGCCGGCGGTCGGCAAAGGCTATCCGGTTCTGATCGGCGTCAACCAGGATGCCTCGGGGGGCGCACTCGCAACCGCGCTGGCGATTTCCGATGGCATCGGCGCTTTTCTGCCGGGCGGCGCGGTGGTCGATTCGAGTTTCGAGGAAGAAACTTTGGTTGACCTTTTCTCCGAGCATACATGGGCCGGCGCGATGCTGTTTCTGCTCGAGAAGTCCTACAAGCTGCTGACCGAAGCGGGAGTTAGTCCCGAAGTCGCGCTGCTGGAGCTGTACGCATCGGGCGAGCTGGGCGAGATCGGTCATGCGATGGCGTCGCGAGGATTTTGGGACCAGCTCAAGCTGCATTCGCATACCAGCCAGTTCGGACAGCTTACGCACGGTGCGCAGTTCATCGGCGAGGACGCGGAAGCGCTGATGCGCAAGGCGATCAGAGAAATTCGCGATGGTACATTCTCGCGGCGATGGGCGGCGGAACAGGCGGCGGGCTCGCCGACCTTTCATCAGCTGCTTGGTGAAGCGTTTGAGTCGCCGATCGCGAAGGCTGAAGGCGAGCTATATATGAAGCTGGGCAGGCGCTAGGCCAACACGCCGCGCGTTTCTCAGTCGCGTGGATAAGAAGGAGCGGGAATACTCCGGGTTCGCAATCGTTCTCGGAGTCATCGTAGCGCCGCGATTTTTCAGTCACCCTTACATACTGGCTTCTCTGTTAACCCAGATTTTAGTAAGGCACTTGGTCATCTCGCCACAATCGATTTTCCCTTTTTCGAATTGTATCTATTTTCTGACAAGTATCGTTCTTCTCATCCTTGTCGTCCGCTATTGGGAAGGCAGCGAAGTCAAAGCGCTCGGACTTTCCGCACCGTTACTTGCCAGTGTGCTGTTAGGAATCGGCGCGTGGCTACTCTTTCAAGTATCGACTCCCATGCTGCTTTGGTGGGGGCGACTCGTCACGATGCTGGCATCGACCAGCGGCGCGTCACAGCTACCGTCCTTCGACCGGCAAATGTGGAATCTCTCCGAGCCGTGGTTCTATGCGATCATCGCCGCGGATGTCGTCTTTGA
>Ga0070735_10004902_pt1 | contig 11167 bp, 6 predicted proteins | sample Coa_R1_FD_66443 | JGI IMG/M metagenome (GOLD analysis project Ga0070735, IMG submission 66443) | Surface soil microbial communities from Centralia Pennsylvania, which are recovering from an underground coalmine fire - Coalmine... | ecosystem: Environmental > Terrestrial > Soil > Unclassified ... | reverse complement strand
TTGCCGTCAGACAACGTGTAGAGGTCGACTGCCGTGCCATCTGCCGTGTGCCCAAACGACTGCTTGCTGACAGGGGTTTTCGCGTTCATGGTTACAGTAAAAATACCTAGAAGCGATAATATTGCAAATCCGCGAACCACCTTACCTGAAAACATTCGAGTCTCTCCGAGAAATGGACGGGTAGCCTTAGCGCGACTGGCAGAAAAGTCGATTCTGCACACGCCAGCACGAGATCAATACTAAGGCACTTGGCTATGCGCTCAGAAGTTAAGTCTGAGCGCGAACTGAATCAGGCGCGGATTATTCAGTTGCTGGTTGACCACTCCAAAGTTCCCCGGAGTGTTGATGTCCTGCAGCCCAAGATCCCCCAGGCCGCCCATGAAGAACTGGGGATGATTGAGCAGGTTGAAAAATTCGGCGCGGAACTGCAGGTTCATTCCTTCGCGGAAAGATAAAGGGAAATCTTTGATCACCGAGAAATCCGTATTTACAAACCGCGGCCCGTATGCGGGTGCGCGCGGAGCGGTGCCGATTTCTCCGGCCGGGGCGTGCGCGAAGGCGCAGGGATTCAACCAGTTTTGAAACGTGTGAATCTTCGTGGGACATCCGGTCTGCCCGCCTTCATTTCCGGGCCGGTCGGGATCGCCGACGAGTTCAGGGCGATTGAAACTGAAGAAGTTGTAGTTCAAGTACTGCCCCGTATTTCCGGCTCCCGGAGGTGCGCCAAAAGTTGGGCCAGTGTTTGCACTGTCAACTACGAACAGCGGGAAGCCGGACTCTGCCCGCTCGATCAGATTGATCTGCCAGTGGCCCAGAATTGTGTTCGTCGCACTGTTCCAGTCGCCTCCGAAGCGCTTACCTTTTCCAAAAGGCAAATCGTAAAGAATGCTGGCTGTAAACGTGTTGTTCAGGTTCAATTGCGACAAGCCCCAATCCAGTCTCTGCGTTCCGGGCAGAGGCCAGAAGATCGCCCCCACGTTTGTGCCGAGGCCGTCGGTCATGCCGGAATCGAAGTTCCGTGCATATGTGTAACCGATCAGAGCATAGATGCCATGCTGCGCGCTCTTGGTTTCGGCCTTCAGTTGCAGAGAGTCGTATCTTGCGGCGCCTACACTATTGTTGCTGTTGACCAACTGAAACGGATTACCCGGAATGATGAGACTGCGGCCGCAGCCCAGCGTGTAGCCGGGCACCGTGAACCCGGTACCAGGGCAGGCCAGCGGCGAAGCGACATTCTCATTCACCTGGCTCACGAGAATGTGGGCGCTGCGTGAGCCGGCGTAACCGGCGGTAAGCACCACGTTGCCCGGCAACTGCCGCTCCACATTCAGGTTGAATTGCTGCACGATGCCCTGTACAAAATTGCGATTCATCGACTGCAGCGTGCCGGTGTAGTTATCGGGGTTTACCGGGGAGTTATAGATATAGCCTCCCGGCACAGCCAAAGTGGAAGGCGGCTGAGGCGCCGCTAGAAGAAACCCATCTGAAAGCGAGCCGAATGGGTTGCCGTAAGCGTAAGAGAAGGTAGCGGGATCCACTTCCGCATAGTATGGGGGATTCTGCCACAATCCCTGACCACCCTGATTCCATGCAGAGTCATGATAGATCGCATAGCCGGCGCGAACCGCCGTGGTTTCGCTGCCCATGGGTTTCCAGGCGAGGCCGATACGCGGCTCGAAGGCGGTCTTGTCAAATTGAATGCCCAAACGACCGTCCGAAGCGGTGCACGCGAAAGGCAAAATTGCGGGAGCACAACCGCCCGGACTGCCCTTAGGGACAAACCACGTGTCGGATACCACATCGAAGTTCGACTGCCGATTCTCCACTTCCGTTTCTGGCGTAACCAGCGCCCAGGCCAGTCCAAGATTGAGCGTCAAGTTATTCGTGACCCGCCAGTTGTCCTGAACAAAAGGTCGAACCAGTTTCCAGCGCCGCCCAACTGTCCCACCGAGGAAAGTCTGGTCATGCGCGGCAAAAACGCCGATCTCGCCCACCAGCACGTCGCCAATGTCGTCCCCTGTGAAAGCGCCGGTTTCAGTAATAAAGCCGTCTTGCGAAGCGTTGTTGCGGACGTTCATCTCATTGGCGCGATAGACCCCGCCGAAACGAATCTCGTGTTTCCCGCGAATCAGATCGAGCGTGTCGGAGACGGAATAAACATTGGTTCCCCCCTGATAGGGTGCATATCCGCGGTCGCCGACCGAGTAGTACGCCGACATGGAAAACGACGTCATGCCGCAGCCTATGCAATCATTGGTCGCCTGATTCAGGCTGGCGGGATAACCGGTAATGTTGTCGCATTTGCTGCCCAGGTTAGCCCCGGGAATGCCAATCTTTGCAGCCTCGCAGGTTCCCGTGCCAAAAGAAAGGATGTGGTTGAAAATCCGGCTGAAACCGGCGTTGAGCTGGTTGATCGTATTGGGCGAGAAAACGTGGGTTTCGGAAAGGGCCAAATTGCGGCCATGGTTATCGATGTACTGATTGCTGCCAAACGCCGTTGTTTCCGCCCAACTGGGCGAGCCGCCGGGAACGAAATTGGTGGCCTGATCGTAGCTGAAGCGGACGAAGGCCGAGTCCTTACTGGAGAAATTATGGTCCAGGCGGACATCCCAAGTGCCCTCGTTGAGTTTCCGTGTGGGCTGATCGACGTAGTTGAATCCAATGGAGCCGACCGCGTTGGGAGTTGGATAAAGCTGAATCACTTTCGCGCCAATTGGGTTTACCAGCGCCGCGGGGATGATGTCGCAGTTCTGCGTTGTCGCTGTCGTCGTCTGTGAGCCGTCCGAGTTCACCGCCACCGGCACCAGCGTACCGCCCACATTGTTGCATTGCAGCGGAGAGAACGTAAAAGGATCGTTTATCTGAGTTCCAAACGGGTTGTCGCTGTAGTTGTAGTTGCCGTTGGCATCGGGCGTCACCATATTGTGGGTTGGGACGTACCCGTCGAAAGGCACGCCTTCTCGCTGCATCTTGGCTTGATAGTCGAGGAAGAAGAACGTTTTGTCTTTGCGAATCGGGCCGCCCAGCGATCCGCCAAACTGATTCAGATTGAATTTGGCCTGGGTCTGAGTGAAGTAATCGCTGGCATCGAGCACGGTGTTGCGGAAAAACTCGAACAGCGAACCATGCCATTGATTGGATCCTGACTTGGTCGTGACCAGAACGGTGGGACCGGCGCGCTCGCCATATTCGGCGGAATAGTTGTAAGTGAGAACTTTGAATTCCTGAATATCGTCGATGGAAGAGAAAATCGCAATTCCGCCTTCATCCAGCTGGTTGTTGTCGTTGCCGTCCAGCAGCCAGTCGGTGCTCTGCTCGCGCGAACCGCCGACGGAGAGCGAGAACGATCCGCGCGTGGAAGCTTCGCTGCTGGGCGCGCCGTTGAAGAAGCTGACAGGATTGGTTGATGCGGTAGTACCGGGAGTCAGCGTGGCCAACTGCACGAAATTGCGGCCATTCAGCGGGAGATCGGCGACTTCCTGGGATGTGATGACTTGCCCGAGCGACGCATTCGTGGTCTCCACCGCGACCTCAGTCGCGTTCACTTCAACCGTCGACGAAACCGAAGCCGGTGCCAGACTGAAATCGATTTCGCGATGCTCGTCCACTTGCAGCCGGATGTCTTTTTGCGCGGCCGTTTGAAATCCCTGCGATTCCACTCGAATCGTGTAGTCGGAGACCGGAAGCAACGGCACCAGATAGTGGCCCGAGTCGTCGGTTTTCGTATCGCGCGCGAGGCCGGTGCTTTGCGAGATCACGTTGACTGTCGCGCCTGCGATCACAGCCCCAGCTTTGTCCGAAACGGTTCCGGAAAAACTGCCGGTCGCCTGTGCGAAAACAAATGGAGAGACACACAGGAAAGAGAAGAGAGACAGAATAACCCCGGCCAGCTTGCTATTATTCATGAGGTCCCCTTTGCCTGCCCATGCCTAGAAACGAACGAATCCCGACGGTACAAAGCAATTTGAAGAGGTGTTGGGCCGACCGTGGGGTTATAACGGGCAAGTCATTCTAAAGTCAAGATGTTTCCAACACGCCGGCGCGCGCGGATTACGTCTCTGTTCCATAGCGGTAATTTGATTCTTGCGGGAATTTTATTCGGCGCGAAGTTTCACGCTTTTGAACGCGAACTCCACTCCGCGTCGAAACGCGCGCGGTCATAGAAAGATTTCTGAGTTCCAACGCCAGTGGTGGAAAGCCCAGCGTACAAATTGGCGCGGCGAACGGCTTCTGCCTCGCTTAACCCTTCGGCCAGGAACACAGCAAAGCTGCCAATGAATGCATCGCCCGCGCCTGTGCTGTCGATACTTTTCACGGGATAAGGAGAAATGTGCTCGCTCGACCCACTGCCGGCGAGAAGTGAACCTTGCGCGCCGAGCGTGATGATGACGCGGCGAATGTCGCTGGCGAGGAGTTTTTCGGCACATCGTTGCGCGTCGTCGACGTTGCGCACCGGTAGGCCGGTGATCGACTCCGCTTCGCTTTCGTTGGGAACGAAGTAGTCGAGACCGGCAAGTGCTTGCACGTCGATTGATTGGGCGGGCGCAGGATTCACAATGCAGCGAATTCCGTGCTTCCGCGCGAATGCGACTGCGTAATAAACCGTCGACAGCGGAATTTCAAATTGCAGCACTATGCAGTCGCATTCCCGGAGCAAATCGGCGGCTGCATCCACGTCGTCGGGCCTTACGGCGTCGTTCGCTCCCTTCACCACCAAAATCCGATTCTGTCCGTTAGGCTCGACAAAAATTGGTGCGACGCCGCTGGAGAGGCCCTCGACTTGCTTTACGTGAGTCGTGTCGATGCCGAGCCTCTTGAAGTTCTCGATGGTTGCCGGGCCGAAGAGATCGCTTCCAACGCGCGCCACCATAAAAACATCGGCGCCGCAAAGCCGCGCCGCAACCGCCTGATTCGCACCCTTACCGCCGAAACCGAGATCAAATTTCTGGCCAAAGATGGTTTCACCCGGCTTCGGAAAACGGTCGGTAAAGGTGGTGAGGTCAATGTTGGCGCTGCCGATGACGGCAATGCGGGGACGGCGAGTCATGAGGTTTATTTCCTGCGATCGCCGAGTGTATTTCCAGCGGCGAAGTGTGTCAACGCGATTCTAGGCAGGCTGCGGACTCCTTCGCCATCACTCGCCGTACGGAACCCAGATGTTCTTTACCTGTGTAGCGTGCTGCAAGAACCAGCGGCCTTCACCTTGTTTCGGATCGAACCAGTCAATCGCGCGGCCTTCGTTGGTGAATACTTGTTTTAGATTTCCCACGGAAAGCGACTTGGCGACCGTGGCATCCGTCTCATCTGAAAAACACCAGATTGAATCGATGCCATCGTGCTCGGCGAGGGTCTTCAATAACTCCGATGTCCGGCCAGTCACGATGTTCACTGCGCCAGCCGGAAGGTCGCTGGTGTCCAATAGCTGGTAAAGATCGCCGGCGATGAGCGGATAAGTTTCTGAAGGAACCACTACAGCGGTATTGCCCACAGCCACCACCGGTAATAGTACAGACAGCAAGCCCAGCAGCGGAGCCTCATTTGGGCAAATAACCCCTACGGCGCCGATGGCTTCGTTCATCGCCAGCGAGATGGTTCGCGACGGTGGATTGTGTACCGCGCCATCGAATTTATCGGCCCAAGCCGCATAAGAAAAAATTCGCTCGATACTGGTCTTCATTTCCTTTGCTGCTTGTGCTTCGCCGACCGCACCCGCAAGCCGCCGCGTGATCTCTTCCTGGCGCAGCGAGAGATTTTCCGCCATGTAATAGAGAACCTGCGCCCGATTGTGGGCGGTAGTATTTGCCCAGGTTGAAGCTTTCCGCGCAGCCTCGACGGCATTGCGAATATCTTTTCGATTGCCCAGCGGCGCCTCACCCAGCAACTCGCCATTCCTGCCGAGCACTTCGCAGCTGTAACCGGAATCAGGTCTGGCCTGTTTGCCCCCGATATACAGCTTCACGGTACGGTCAATTGCATCCGCGGTTCGGGGTTGCCCGTCGGTCGGACGGCTCTTCGACTTCGATCCGCCAAGCGAGGGCGCCGATTTAAACCACGCAGGCTCGATATATTCCAGTAATCCTTCCCGTCCTCCTTCGCGTCCGTACCCGCTCTCGCGATATCCGCCGAATCCACACGCAGCGTCGAACATGTTTGTGCAGTTCACCCAAACCACGCCAGCCTTAATTTGCGCCGCGACTTGCAGCGATACGTTGATACTCTCGCTCCAAACACATGCGGCCAGTCCATAGGCCGTGTTGTTGGCGAGCTCCACAGCTTCAGCCGGTGTTCGGAAGGTCATTGCGGCCAGCACCGGACCGAAAATCTCCTGCTGCGCAACCACGGACGACGGATGCACATTGCTCAGCAACGTCGGGGGAAAATAGAGGCCGCGGGCCGGCATCTGCATCTCCGGTTGCCAGCAGCTCGCGCCTTCCGCGACTCCTTGATCGACCAGCCGTCGAATCCGCTCCAGCTGTACCGGGGCGACAATAGCACCGATATCGATTGCCTTGTCGAGCGGCGCACCAACGCGCAGCGTGCTCATGCGTTCTCGGATTTTTTCCAGCAAGGAGTCGGCAATGCTTTCCTGCATCAGCAGTCGCGAACCCGCGCAGCAAACCTGTCCTTGATTGAGCCAGATTCCATCGACCAGGCCTTCCACCGCGCTATCAAGGTCCGCGTCTTCAAAAACGACAAACGGAGACTTGCCGCCGAGTTCGAGAGAAAGCCGCTTGTGGCTGTCCGCCGTGCCGCGCCGAATGGCGCGCCCAACCTCGGTTGAGCCGGTGAAAGCAATTTTATCCACATCCGGATGCTTGACCAGAGCTTCACCTGTCGACCCGTCGCCAGTCACGATATTCACCACTCCGGCTGGCAAGCCGATCTCGTGGCAAATCTCGGCGAAGGCAAGCGCTGTAAGCGGGGTGAATTCTGCTGGCTTGAGCACGACGGTATTTCCCGTCGCCAGCGCCGGCGCGATCTTCCATGCGAGCATGAGCAGAGGAAAATTCCACGGAATGATCTGCCCGACGACCCCGCAGGCGGTGTAGCCGGGGAACTCCGAATCGAGCAACTGCGCCCAACCAGCGTGATGATAGAAATGCCGCACCACCAGCGGAATATCGAGATCGCGGCTTTCGCGAATGGGTTTACCGTTGTCGATCGTTTCCAGCACCGAGAGCCGCCGTGAGTTTCTCTGCACGGCCCGCGCCATTGCATAAAGAAAACGCGCTCGCTCGTGGCCGGTAAGCGACTGCCATTTGGGAAGCGCACTCCGCGCCGCCTGAACGGCGGCGTCAACATCCCCCGCGGAACCTTGCGCAACTGCGGCGATTTTTTCTCCCGTGGAAGGATCTATCGAATCGAAGAACCCACCGTCAACAGGTTGGCGCCACTCACCTCCGATGAAATGGGCGAACCGCCGATGCCGCTGATCCAGCCAGGTCAGCGCCTCTTTCGGATCCTCCGGCGCCGGTCCGTACTCCATGCTCAGAAATTTTTCCGCGACACTCATTCGTGCATTTCCGCTTTCTGGCTGGCCGTCACGCGATTGGATGCCGGTAATCTGCCGAATACCGGCCGGTAGCAAAGTATTCGAGCTGACGCTCGATGTCGTTCAGCAGTCCGCTGGCGCCGAAACGAAATAGATCACCCTTCATCCACGGCGTGCCCAATTCTTCTTTCATCAGTGCCAGCCAATCGATCGACTGTTTTGCCGTGCGAATTCCTCCAGCCGGCTTGAATCCCACCGCCATGCCGGTTTCCTGTGCATATTCGCGAATGGCGCGAGCCATCACCAATCCAACCGGCAGCGTTGCATTCGTCGGTTCTTTCCCGGTAGAAGTTTTGATGAAGTCTGCTCCGGCCATCATGGCGACGAAGCTCGCTCGAGCAACATTGCGCAGCGTGAGGAGATCGCCCGAACCAAGGATCGCCTTCATGTGGCAGCGTCCACAAGCTCGTTTGAATTCTGCAATCTCATCATAAAGTTCCTGCCATCTTCCGCCGAATACGAGAGCTCGTGTAATCACAATGTCGATCTCGTCTGCGCCGGCTTCGACCGAACGGCGAATTTCGCCAACACGCTCTTCCACAGGCGAGAGGCCGGCGGGAAATCCCGCTGAAACCGCAGCTACACGAATACCGGTTCCTTCAACCGCCCGGACAGCCGTTTCCACGAAGCGATGATAAACGCATACCGCCGCGACTTTGATGTCGAGCTCTTCGATGTGCAGAAGCTTCATCAACTCATGCTGTATGGGCTGCCGCGCCTTGGCACAAAGCCGCCGCACGCGTTCTTCGGTGTCGTCCCCGGAAAGCGTCGTCAGGTCCATGCAGGTAATTGCCCGCAGCAACCACGCCGCCTGCCATTCTTTCTTCACAGTCCGCCGCGCAATATGAGTTTGCACTCGCCGCTCGACCGCGCTGGTATTAACCCGCGCTTGCCGCACCCAGTCGAGATTCAACGGGATGCCGCGATTTGAAAGCAGAGGCATGCCGTAAAGCTCGGCGATAGGAGAATGTGCCTCGGGAAACAGTTCGTCGGACGGGACCCGAACCGAGCCCTGCGGGCCTGCAAATCGCCTTATGAAGTCGTCAGGCATTTCGTCTTGCATTTTGCATTGTACGGCAGGAGGCCAGCCCCAGGCCTTTTTCTGCTATAGTTTCGTTCCTTAACCAGGAGAACCGATTGTTCACGCCATCAAGTCTGACGATTGCGCTGTTGATGATGATTACAAGCGCGGTGTGCTGGGGTTCATGGGCCAACACTTATAAAGGCGTAAAAGGCTACCGGTTTGAGCTGTTCTACTGGGATTATGCCGTTGGTATTTTCGTAATCTCCCTCGTGCTTGCGTTCACCATGGGCAGCAGGGGAAATGACGCTTCGAGTTTTCTGAACAACGTTCGCGCGGCTGACACTTCGAATCTTGTCAACGCGCTCATCGGAGGCGCCCTCTTTAATCTCGCGAACCTCCTGCTCGTGGCCGGCATCGATATGGCCGGACTCGCAGTTGCATTTCCGGTCTCCATCGGCATAGCGCTGGTTGTAGGAGTAGTTCTAAGTTACGCGCTGCAACCAAGAGGAAACGCCGGTTTCCTCGCGCTGGGTGTCGCATGCGCCTTCGTGGCAGTCGTTCTGGATGGCAAGGCGTATGGCAGCCTCGTGGCAGCGGGGCGGCAGATTTCGAAAAAAAGTTTGATTACGTGCGTCGTCTCGGGCGTTCTGATGGGCCTCTGGGCGCCATTTATGGCTCATGCCATGACGCACGGCAATTCGCTGGGACCGTACAGCGCCGCAGTATTTTTGACGCTGGGAGCACTGTTGTCTTGCTTCATCTGGAACATTTATTTCATGAAGCATCCGCTCGTTGGTGAGCCTGTCGGTTTCGGAGGTTTTTTCCGCGGTCCCGCCTCGGGCCATTTGCTCGGACTGTTCGGAGGATGCATTTGGGGTGTCGGCACGGTGTTCAATCTGGTCGCAGCCAGTTTCACCGGAGTCGCGATCTCCTACGCTATTGGTCAATCCGCACCGATGGTTGCAGCGCTCTGGGGAATTTTTGTCTGGAAAGAATTCGAGAACTCGGGTTCGCGTGCGAAAGCTTACCTCGCCCTGATGTTCGTTTTTTACGCGCTCGCAATTTTCCTGGTGGCGCACGCTAACGGATAACCACTCTATTTCCCTTGCAGGCGGCTGATGAATAGTTGCAGGAAGCGCTCGGCATCGGAGGCGAGACAAACACGTGCGTTCGGCTCCAGCGGAACTACGCCCTCAATCTCGTAGTGATCGCCGTGGAGAACGTTCTTCTCGTCCGAGCCCATGCGGTTCGCGACGGTTTCGCCGCGAGTGAACTCGCCTTTCGTCTCTACATCCACGTGCATTTCCTTCAGTGTGCCCAGCGTGGGATCGAGCGCAATTCCCACCGCCAGCGGGTCATACATGGCCGCGCCGCTATAGCCGCTCTTTTCGCTGCGAGTTAGATAAAAGTCGGCGATCTTTGCCACGAAGTCACTCTCAGGGCCGTGGGAAGTTTGCAGTTCTTCCAGGTGCCTGCGCGTGATCAGCGTGCGCTCGCCGACATCCGAGCCGACCATGGTCACTATCCAGCCCGCATTGAATACGATTTGCGCCGCTTCGGGATCGTTATATATGTTCGCCTCCGCCGCGCCGTTTACGTTTCCGCCCGTGATCGAACCGCCCATGATCACGATGTTTTTGACGAGGCCGGCAATCGAAGGATCTTTCGACAGGGCCAGTGCAATGTTGGTCAGAGGTCCAACAGGAATCAGGGTGATTTCATGAGGATATTTGTGAATGAGTTCGATGATGAGATCCGGACCGAAGCGGGGATCGGCCTTGCATTTGGAGGGTGGAAGTTCGACGTTAGCCAGGCCGTTTTTTCCATGCCAGTACTGAGCTGTGATTAGTTTCTGATTCAACGGATGCCGCGCTCCGCCCGCCACGATCACATCGCACCGGCCAGCCAGAGAAACGATCTTCAGAGCATTCTCCAAACCCTGCTTGCCATCGACATTGCCCGGGACCACGGTCAAGGCTTCCACTTTGAATTCGGGCGAATTCAGGGCGAGCAGGATTGCCATTGCGTCATCTGTTCCGGGATCGGTATCGATGATGACTCGCCGAGGTTCGGCTTGCGCGGATAGACCTGCTGCGAAAGCAAGATGCAAAACGAACCCCATTACAAAAACAAATTTCGCAAGCTTCATGAATTCCTCCCTGACCATATAAGTATCGGCTCGATTAGTCTTGCGGATGAGTCAAACATCTCAAAAGCGACGCTCACAGCAGCATGCCTGCAATCGAGGCTGACATGAGGTTCGCCATGGTTCCGGCCAGCATGGCTCGCAAGCCCAGCCGAGCCAGATCGCCGCGTCGGTTCGGAGCAAGCGCCCCGATGCCGCCGATTTGAATTCCGATGGAGCTGAAATTGGCGAAGCCGCAGAGGGCGAAAGTCGCAATCGTAAAAGAGCGTGGAGCAAGCGCGGCTTTTTGCGGGCCTAACATCGAGAAAGCAACCAGTTCGTTCAGCACCATCCTCACGCCCAGGAGGTTGCCGATCGCACTGCAGTCGCGCCAGGGGATACCGATGACCCACGCCACCGGCGAAAATAGCACTCCCAAAACGCTTTCCAGGCTTGATGGGAACCA
>Ga0070735_10004901_pt1 | contig 11167 bp, 8 predicted proteins | sample Coa_R1_FD_66443 | JGI IMG/M metagenome (GOLD analysis project Ga0070735, IMG submission 66443) | Surface soil microbial communities from Centralia Pennsylvania, which are recovering from an underground coalmine fire - Coalmine... | ecosystem: Environmental > Terrestrial > Soil > Unclassified ... | reverse complement strand
CGCCAAGTTGGCGCCGCGGGCCACGAGCGAAACCTCGGCCCCTGAACGCGCCAGCTTCGCGCCCAGGAAGCCGCCGACCGCGCCTGCACCGAACACGCAAATCTTCACGTCAGCCTCCTCTATGCGACCACACGTCATGTAATTTACATTGCACTTGCGAAGTTTCTGTGGCGGACGATAATAAAATTCGTAAATCCTGTGTATTTTCATGCAAATAATTGTGCGTTTTGTGAATTTGTAAATCACAGGAGCATGCGGTGGCGGCCCGTAAGACCTTGCTCGGCCAGAAGATTCGGCGTCTGCGTCAAGATCGTGGCCTGACACAACAGCAGATGGCCGCGGAGCTGGGCATCAGCGCCAGCTATCTCAATCTGATTGAACACGACGAGCGGCCGGTGACGGTGTCGCTGCTGTTGAAGCTCGGCGAGAAATACGCCGTCGACCTCAACGCCCTCACCGACGACGCCGAACGGCAGCTCGCCGCCGCGCTGCGCGAGGTCTTTGCCGACGCCGGCCTGCGCGACAGCGGCATCGATGCCGACGAGATCGCGCGGCTGGTCGGCGCCGCGCCACGGGCCGGGCGCGCCATCGCCGATCTTTACCGCGCCCTGCGCGCGGCGCGCGACGACGCCCAGGCGATCAACCTCAATCTGGCCGAAGGCCGAACCCGCCGCGTCGTGCTGCCGACCGAGGAGGCACGCGACTTCTTCGAGTCGCGTCGTAATCACTTCGCCGCGCTCGAAACCGCCGCCGAAACGCTGGTGCAGGCGGCGACCGGCGATCTCGGCCCCGCCCTTGGCGAACGGCTGGCGCGGCGTCACGGCGTCACGGTCGAGATCGCCACCATCGCAAGCATGGCGGGCGCGTTGCGGCGCTTCGACCCGCGCACCCGCCGCCTGGAGCTATCCGAGGCGCTGCCGTTGGCGAGCCGCAACTTCCATCTGGCCTATCAGCTCGGCCTGTTGGAAGCGCGCGAACCGATCGGCGAGGCGATCCGGGCCGCCAAGCTGTCGGCGCCGGAAAGCGAGATGCTGTGCCGCATCGGACTGGCGAATTATTTCGCCGGCGCCGTGCTCATGCCATACGCGACGTTCCTGTCGGCGGCGCAAACCGAGCGTTACGACATCGAGCGCTTGATGAACCGCTTTGGCGTCTCGTTCGAGCAGGCGGCGCACCGGTTGTCGACGCTCAACCGCACCGGCGCGGCCGGCATTCCGTTCTTCTTCGCCCGCGCCGATATCGCCGGCAACATCAGCAAACGCTTCTCAGCGGCGGGATTCCATTTCTCGCGCTATGGCGGCGCCTGTCCGCGCTTTGTCGTGCACGAAACCTTCGCCACGCCCGGCTTGATCCGCCGCCAGATCGCGCGGCTGCCCGACGGCACGACGTTTTTTTGCGTCGCGCGCACGGTGGAGAAGCCGGGCGGCGGCTTCCACGCGCCCTCGGGCCATATGGCGGTCGTGCTGGGCTGCGACATCGCCCGCGCCGCCGAAATCGTCTATGCCGACGGCCTCGATCTGGCGCGGCCGGAAGCAGCGACCGAGATCGGCGTCGGCTGCCGGCTGTGCGAGCGCGCCGATTGCCGCCAGCGCGCCTTCCCGCCGTTGCAACACCGTTTGGTGGTCGACGAAGCGGTCAAAGGCCCGTCGGCTTACGTCTTTCAGCCGCAGCGTTAGCGCGCCTCGCCGCATAAGCCGCCCACCCCTTGGCGCGCAGCGCGCAGGCGTCGCAATCGCCGCAGCCATGGCCCCAATCGTGCAGCGTGCCGCGCACGCCGCGATAGCAGCTGTGGGTCTCCGTGCGGATGAGCTCGACCAGCGCCGCGCCGCCGAGGCTTTCGGCCAAGCGCCAAGTCGCCGCCTTGTCGATCCACATCAGCGGCGTCGCGAGCGCCAGCCGCGCGTCCATGCCGAGATTGATCGCCGCCTGGAGCGCCTTGATGGCGTCGTCGCGGCAATCGGGATAGCCGGAGAAATCGGTTTCGCACATGCCGCCGACAACGTGCTTGAGGCCGCGCTGATACGCGACAATGGCGGCGAAGGTGAAGAAGACCAGATTGCGGCCGGGTACGAAGGTTGTCGGCAATCCGTCCGGCCGCTTGCCCAACGGCAGGTCGGCCGTCAGCGCGCTGTGGCTCACCTGCCCGAGGACATCGAGCGGAACCACCCGGTCGGGACCGAGCCGGGCCGCCCAACCGGATTCGAGCGCGGCCAACTTGCGCCGGACCGGCTCGCGCAATTCCATCTCAATGCCGTGGCGCTGGCCGTAGGCGAAGCCGACGGTCTCGACGCGCCGGAAGCGGTCGAGCGCCCAAGCGAGACAGGTGGTGGAATCCTGGCCGGCCGAGAACAGCACCAGCGCGCTATCGGCGTCGAGTGCAACCATGCGATCAGCGGCGGCCGAACAGCTTCTCGATTTCGGCGCGGCTCAAGGCGACGTAGGTGGGCCGGCCATGGTTGCACTGGCCGGAATGCGGCGTCGCCTCCATCTGGCGCAGCAGTGCATTCATCTCGGATTGATTGAGCCGCCGGCCGGCGCGCACACTGCCGTGGCAGGCGATGGTGCCGCAGACATGCTCGAGCCGTTCCTTGAGCGACAACGCGTCGCCGAGCTCGGCCAGCTCGTCGGCGAGATCGCGCACCAGCCCTTTCACGTCCGTTTCACCCAAGATCGCCGGCACTTCGCGCACCACGACCGCGCCGGGGCCGAAGGCTTCGAGCACCAGGCCAAGCTCGGCCAGTTCCGGTGCGCGCGCCGCCACGCGCGCGGCATCGGGCGCCTCGAGCTCGACGACCTCGGGCAGCAAGAGGATCTGGCGTTTGACGCCGGAGGCGGCGATTTCGGCTTTCATCGCCTCGTAGACCAGACGTTCGTGCGCCGCGTGCTGATCGACGATAACCAGACCGTCGGCGGTTTGCGCCACGATGTAGGTTTCGTGCAATTGCGCGCAGGCGGCGCCCAAGGGATGCGCGGCGGCGTCCGCAGCCGGCGCTTCGACAACTCGCGCCGCCGGAGCGGTCGCCGCCAGGGGTGCCTGATACGCCGCGGGCGCCTCGGCCAGGCCGGGATTGAGCGCCAAGGCCGGCGCCGCGCCGCCGCGCGGGCTCCATTGCATCGGCTGGAAGGCCGCGACCGCTTGCGCCGCCACGGTGGTGGAGGCGCGATGACCGGCCGCGGCGAGCGCATTGCGCAACGAGCCGACGATCAGGCCGCGCACCATCGCGGCGTCGCGAAAGCGCACCTCGGCCTTCGCCGGATGAACGTTGACGTCGATGTCGTCCTCCGGCCCGGCGAGAAACAGCACCACCATCGGATGACGGTCGCGGGCGAGAAAATCCTGATACGCGCCGCGCACCGCGCCGGCCAAGAGCTTGTCGCGCACCGGCCGGCCGTTGACGAACAGATATTGATCGCGCGCAGTGGCGCGGTTGAGCGTCGGTAAACCGGCGAAGCCGGTCAGGCGGAAGCCTTCGCGCGCCGCATCGATCGGGATCGCATTGTCGGCGAAGTCGCGGCCGAGAACCGCGCCGAGCCGCGCCCGGCGAATATCGCCGGCCGACTTACCGGCAAGGTCGGGCGCGGCCGCATTCATGCGGAGCAGCGGCTTTTCGTCGTCGCCGATGACGGCGAAGGCCACCGACGGATAGGCCATCGCCAAGCGCTCGACCGCCTCGACGGCGGCATCGCGCTCGGCCCGCGCCGATTTGAGGAATTTGAGCCGCGCCGGCGTGGCGTAGAAGAGATCGCGGACTTCGACGCGCGTGCCTTGGCTCAGTGCCGCGGGTTCGACCGAAGACTTGGCACCGCCTTCGACGCCGATCTTGAAGGCGTCGCGCGCGCCGCGCTTGCGGCTGACGATCGAGAGACGGCTGACGGCGCCGATCGAAGGCAACGCCTCGCCGCGGAAGCCCAGCGTACGGATATGCAGCAGATCGTCGTCCGGCAGCTTCGACGTGCAATGGCGCTCGACCGCCAGGTCGAGCTCCGCCGCGTTCATGCCGTCGCCGTCGTCGCTGACCAGGATCAGGCTGGCGCCGCCGTCGCGCAACGTGATTTCGATCCGGCGCGCGCCGGCGTCGAGCGCATTCTCGACGAGCTCTTTCACCGCCGCCGCCGGCCGCTCGATCACCTCGCCGGCGGCGATGCGATTGACGACGGTCGCGGGCAGCTGGCGGATGGCCATGCCCTATTGTGCCTTGAGCCGGCCTTTCTCGCCAAGAAATTGGCGGGCAAGCACCTTGCCTTGTTCGACCGCCGGCTGATCGAACGCGTTCACGCCCCACAGCTCAGCCGCGATCATGGTCTCGAGCATGTAGTGCATGAGCAGCGCGCCGATCGCCTTTGCGTCGAGTCGCTCGATGTGGAAGATGCGAGTCGGCCGGCCGTTACGGATCAGCGTCTGCGCCGTCGCGCGCTGCTCGGCGTCGATCAAATCGCCCATGCGCTTGCCGGCAAGATAGCCGAGACTCGGATCGGCCAGCTTCGCCGGCATCCGCGGCCCCTTGCCCGCCTGCGCCAGCATCACCAGCGAGAACATCTTGTCGGCCGGTCCGTCGAGGTAGAGCTGGAGCTGACTGTGCTGGTCGACCGTGCCGACGGCCCGAATCGGCGTCGTGCCCTTGCCGTCCTTGCCCAGGCTTTCCGCCCACAATTGGCGGAACCAGAGGCCGAAATGCGCCAGCCGATCGACATAAGGCATGACCACGGTGCTGACGACGCCGTGGCGCTCGTTGAGCGCGACAGACACCGCCGCACCGACGGCCGGCGCCGCCTCGCGCGGATCCCTGGCGGCGAGCGTCGCCTCGAGCACGGCGCCGGCGCCGCGCCGCAACGCGCCAACGTCGACGCCGGCGACCATCGCCGGCAAGAGGCCGACGATCGACAGCACCGAATAACGGCCGCCAATGTTGGGGTCGTGTTCCAGCGTGCGCAGCTTATGCGCCGCCGCCAGCGCGCGCAGCGGATTGGGCTTGGGTTCGGTGATGACAATGGTGCGCGCCGCGCTACGCTTGCTGAGCCAATTCATGCAGGCGAAGAACTGCACCAGCGTTTCGGCGGTGCCGCCCGATTTGGAGATCGCGATCAGGCCGGTCTTCGCCGGGTCGAGCGCGTCGAACAGCAGCGTGAAACTGTGCGGATCGACATTGTCCATGAAATGGACGCGCGTGCGGCCGGGCGGCGCCAACGCGACCAGCGTCTGGCCGCCGAGACTCGACCCGCCGGTGCCGAGCACGATGACGTCCTTGAACTTGGCGAATTCCGCAGCGAGCGGCTTGATCTGGGCAAGGTCGTCCCGCCGTGCCGGCAGGCGCAGCAGCGGCAGACTGCCGTCGCGCTGCATCTTCGCCAATTTGGGTAACGCGGGCGCCGCGCGGCGCAAGGCGTCGTCGAGCTCGGCAGCGGTGACGCCGGCTTTGCAATTGTCGGCGAGGCAGCCGGCAATGTCCTGACGATAGCTCATGGGTGTCATCCTCGGAAACGCGGGTCCGGTCATCAACGCCCGGAGATCGCATGAGTTCAATATCGCCGATCGTCGAAGGAAACAAATTCATGCCGGCGCGCGGCGATGCCGCACCGGCCTTAGAACAACCAGTCGAAGAAGCCTTTGCTCTTCGGCGTGCGTTCGATGGTCGGTTTCGGCGTCGCAGCCGCGGTCGCTGTCGCGTTCGTGCCGGCGGCCGCCGTGCCGGTGGCAGCATTGGCGCCACCGGCGCCGTTGGCGCCGAACTCGCGCAGCCGTTCGGCTTCCGCCGTCGGGTCGAGAGCCTGGTCGGGACTGGCCGGCTCCGAACGCCAGAACAGCAGGCGTTGGGTCAAGGTGCTGCTGCCGTATGCCGTTTGGTTGTCGTTTTTGACGAGCTGCCGGATATTCTTGGGCGCGTTGTTAGCGCCGGCATCCTGCAACAATGCGCTTTCGCCGGCGCTGCGCGACTTGTCCGGCGGCAGCGTGTCGAGCTTGTTGTCGCTGGCGCGGAATACGGTCTCCTGCGCTTGCGCGGTCGGCGACAATTGCTGCGTCGGTGCGCTGCCGGGCTTCGGCGGCCGCAAGGTGTAGTCGGGCGGAATGGCGAGCGGCGCGTTGGTCGTGACGTCGAACTCGTCCGGCACGACCTTTTCCATGCCCAGACCGCGTTTGACGTCGGTCCAGGTGCTGCAGCCCGAAACGGCCAGCGCCGCGAGCGCCAGAGCCAAAAAAACCGGAATGGAGGAAAACCGAGCCCGCCCCAACACCATAACCACCCTCAACCAAGACACCGAAAAGTTTACCTAATCCCGGGCCCGTTCGCCAAGCAATCCGTCAAGGGCGATGAAGACGACCCCCAGGCAAATCGCCGTATCGGCGACGTTGAAGGCGAACCAATGCAGCGGGCCGAGGTGAAAGTCGAGGAAATCGACGACCGCGCCGCGTGCCAACCGATCGACGATGTTGCCGACCGCGCCGCCGATCACCAGGCCGATGGCGAGCTGCAGACCCGGCGTGCCGGCGCGCGACAGCCACCACACCAGCGCCGCGACGATCGCCGCCGCGAGGACGGCGAACAGCAGCGTCTCGCCGCCGCCGTTGAACAGGCCGAAGCTGACGCCGTGGTTCCAGGTCAGGACCAGATTGAAGACCGGCAGGACAGCGACCATGTCGGTGCCGCGCGCCGCAAAGAAGGCGACCACCCAGGCCTTGACCGCCTGATCGAGTGCGACGATCGCGAGCGCGACGAGAAGACCGCGCCGCATTAGGCCGCTTCGCCGCGCGCGCCGACCGCTTCGGCGCAACGGCGGCACAAATCGACATGGGTCGGATCGCCGCCGACCTCGGGCAACACGCGCCAGCAGCGGGCGCATTTGTCGCCGGGCGCGCGTTCGACCATGACGCCGACGCCAGGCACGTCGGGCAGCGTGAAAGCGCCGGCCGGCGGCGCGTCGGCGGCGAAGGCGGCGGCCGAAGTGATGCACAATTCAGCTGCGTCGACGCCGGCGAACGCCGTGTGCGCGTCCGCGTTGGCGTAAATCCGGACCGCGGCTTGTAAACTCGAACCGAGGAATTTCTCGGCGCGCTTCAACTCGATCGCGCCCGTGACGACGCGGCGGACGTCGCGAATGCGCGTCCACTTGAGGCCGAGCGCCTCGTTCCGCCAGGTCGACGGTATTGGCGCGTAGCGCTGGAAATGGATGCTGCTGTCGTCGCCGTCGCCGTGGCGGCACAGCCACGCTTCTTCCGCCGTGAAGCACAGCACCGGCGCCAGCCAGCGCACCAATGCGTCGAATACGCGGTCGAGCACGGTGCGCACCGCGCGGCGGCGCAAGTCGCCAGGCGGATCGCAATAGAGCGAATCCTTGCGCACGTCGAAATAGAACGCCGACAGATCGACGGCGCAAAACGCGTGCAGCTCGATGAACATGGTGTGGAAGTCGTACGCCTCGAGGCATTGGCGCACGATCCCGTCGAGCGCATGCAGACGGTGCAGCACCCAGCATTCGAGCTCGGGCAGCTGCGCCTCGGTAACACGCTCGCGTTCGGCGAAGCCGTTGAGCGCGCCGAGCAGATAGCGCAGCGTGTTCCGCAGCCGACGATAGATTTCGCTTTGCTGCTTGAGGATCTCGGGGCCGATGCGCAAATCGTCGGCATAGTCGGCGGCGACGACCCACAGCCGGAGGATATCGGCGCCGCTTTTCGCGACGACGTCCTGGGGCGACGTCACGTTGCCGAGCGACTTCGACATCTTGCGGCCCTGCTCGTCGAGCACGAAGCCGTGCGTCAGCACCGCTTCGTAAGGTGCACGGCCGCGCGTGCCGCAGGATTCGAGCAACGACGAATGGAACCAGCCGCGATGCTGATCGGAGCCTTCGAGATAGAGCGACGCCGGCCAAGCGAGATCCTTGTCGCGGCGCGGTTCGAGCACGAAGGCGTGGGTCGAGCCGGAATCAAACCAGACATCGACGATGTCCTTTACCTGCTCGTAATCACCGGGATTGCGGCCAGGCCCTAGGAAATCGGCGGGATTGCGGGCGAACCAGGCATCGGAGCCTTCCGTCTCGAAAGCGGCGGCAATCCGATCGACCACCGCCTGATCGCGCAACGGGGCGCCGGTCTTCTTGTCGACGAAGACGGCGATCGGCACGCCCCACGCCCGCTGCCGCGAGATGCACCAATCGGGCCGCGTCTCGATCATGGCGCGGATGCGATTGCGGCCCTGTTCGGGAATCCAGCGCGTCGCGTCGATCGCGGCGAGCGCGGTTTCGCGCAGCGTCCGCCCGTCGGCGCTTTTGATATCCATGCCGATGAACCATTGCGGCGTGGTGCGGAAGATGAGCGGCGCCTTGGAACGCCAGGAATGCGGATAGGAATGGACCAGCTTGGCTTCGCCGAGCAGCGCGCCGGCCTGTTTCAGCGCGGCGATCACCGCCGGGTTGGCGTCGCCTTCCTTGCCGTTCGGCTTGTAGACGCGCCTGCCGGCGAACAGCGGCAGCGACGCGACGTAGGTGCCGTCGGCGGCGACCGTCCCGGGCACGGCGATGCCGTGCTTGCGGCCGAGATCGAAATCGTCGGCGCCGTGCCCTGGCGCGATGTGGACGAAGCCGGTGCCGTCGGTGTCGGTGACGAAACCGCCCGGCAGCAGCGGCACGTCGAAATCGTAACCCTGGCCATGCAGCGGATGCCGACAAATCGTGCCGGCGAGCTCGGCGCCCTTAAGCGCCATCAGCATGTCGGCCTTGAAGCCGAGCGTTTTCTCGAGCTCGGGCCAGCGCGTCTCGGCGACGACGATGTGTTCGCCGGGCTTCAAGGGACTGTCGCCGGCGGCCTCGCGGACACGCAGCACGAGATAGGCCATGTCGGCGCCATAGGCGATCGCCCGGTTGCCAGGCAGCGTCCACGGCGTGGTCGTCCAGATCACGATCGACGCGTTCTTGATTTCGCGATGACCCGGCTTCACCACCGGGAACTTGACCCAGACCTGGGTCGAAGTGTGGTCGTGATATTCGATCTCGGCCTCGGCCAGCGCCGTCTGCTCGACCACCGACCACATCACGGGTTTCGAGCCGCGATAGAGCAGACCGTTCATCAGGAACTTGCCGATCTCGCGCACGATCTGCGCCTCGGCGGGGAATTCCATCGTCGTATACGGATGCGACCAGTCGCCGACGACGCCCAGGCGCTCGAACTCGGCGCGTTGGACGCCGATCCAATGGCGCGCGAATTCCCGGCATTCGTTGCGAAACTCGATCACCGGCACTGCGTCTTTCGATTTCTTCTTGGCGCGGTACTCCTCTTCGATCTTCCATTCGATCGGCAGACCGTGACAGTCCCAGCCCGGCACGTAGACGGCGTCCTTGCCGCTCATCTGCTGCGCGCGGTTGATGATGTCCTTGAGGATCTTGTTGAGCGCGTGGCCGATATGGAGGTTGCCGTTGGCATACGGCGGACCGTCGTGGAGGATGAATTTCGGCCGGCCCTTCGACGCTGCCCGCTGGCGCGCCCAAAGACCGATGCGCGCCCAGCGCTCCAGCATCGCCGGTTCGCGTTTGGGCAAGTCGCCGCGCATGGCGAACGGCGTGTCGGGCAGGAAGACGGTGGCGCGATAATCTTTGCCCGGATTGGCGCCGGAATCCGCCGGTGAATCGTCAGCCATGGCGTTGGTCATAGGCGGACGGCACGGCCGCGGTCAACGGAAAGGGCGTCACGGTTCGGGCTTTTCGGCCGCCAGGATACGGCGCGCCCGCGCGACGTCGTCGCCGATTTGCGCCTTGAGCGCGTCGAGGCCGGCAAACGCCGCGTCGGGACGCAGATAGTCGACCAGCGCGAGGCGCAGGTGCCGGCCGTAAAGTTCGCCGGCAAAGTCGATGAGATAGGCTTCGAGGCCGAGCGCGTGCTCGCCCAGCGTCGGCCGCCGGCCGAAATACGCCGCCGCCGGATGCCATTCCGTGCGCTTGCCGTCCTCGATGCCGGCGAAGGCGGCGTAGATGCCAGGTGCCGGCCGCAGGTAATCGGCCAGCGGCAGGTTGGCGGTTGGATAGCCGAGGCCTTTGCCGACGCCCGCCGCGTGTTCGACGCGGCCGTCGATTTCCCACCAGCGGCCGAGCTGCTTGGCGGCTTCGCGCGGCCGCGCGCCGGTCAGGTGTTCGCGGATGCGGGTTGACGAATAGGCCTCGCCGCCGGACGCGGTTTCACGCTCGACGATGGTGACGGCGAAGCCGCGCGTGCGTGCCGCCTCGACGAGAAACGCGGCGGTGCCGCGGCGCTGATTGCCGAAGACGAAATCGTAGCCAACGACAACGTGGCTGGCGCCGAGCCCGCGCACGAGTATCGCATCGATAAATTGTTCCGCCGTGTGCTTGGCGAATTCGCGATCGAAATGCAGCGCGAACAGCAGATCGACGCCCAGCGCCTCGATATGTCGCGCCTTGGTGCGGAACGGCGTCAACCGGAACGGCGGCGCCGTTGGATTGAACACGGCATAGGGATGCGGCTCGAAGGTGAGGACGGCGTGCGGCACGCCGGCGGCGCGCGCGACCCGGCCGGCAGCCGCGATCACGACCCGATGGCCGGGATGGAGGCCGTCGAAGTTGCCGATAGCAACCGCGGCGCCGCGATCGGCGCCTTCGGCGCGCTCGTGTCGGAAGATGCGCACGGCGGTGAAACTATCCCGGGAATCGGGCGGACGGATAGGGCCGCATTGCGTCGCGAGTCGGGTTCGTCCTCTGCGCGACTACGGACTAGCGTTGCGGCGCGACGGCACCATGACTTCGGCCTCGCCGTCGAGCACCACCAGATCGCCAACGCGGCAAACGGTTTTCAGCCGAACGCGCCTCTTGACCGCGTCGATCTCGGCGACGGTGACCTGCGCCTCGATCGTCTCGTCGATGCGCACCGGCGCGCGGAATGCGAGCGACTGGCTGAGATAGATCGTGCCCGGACCCGGCAGGATGGCAATCACCGTCGACAGAAAGCTGGCCGACAGCATGCCGTGGACGATGCGGCCCTTGAACCGCGTCGCCTTGGCGAATTCGTCGTCGAGATGGAGCGGATTGTGGTCGCCGGTCAGATCGGCAAACGTGCGCACGTCGGCATCGGTCACGGTGTGGAAATAGGAGGCCGTCATGCCGACGGTGAGATCTTCGAGCGCATAAGCCCGGCGTGCCGCCGCGCGTTGACGAACATCGTCCATGACGAACT
>Ga0070735_10004900_pt1 | contig 11167 bp, 7 predicted proteins | sample Coa_R1_FD_66443 | JGI IMG/M metagenome (GOLD analysis project Ga0070735, IMG submission 66443) | Surface soil microbial communities from Centralia Pennsylvania, which are recovering from an underground coalmine fire - Coalmine... | ecosystem: Environmental > Terrestrial > Soil > Unclassified ... | reverse complement strand
CGAACTGCCCGAGCGATGTCTTGGATTTGCGAACGCAGCGCCAACAGCAGAAAAAAGAGTCCGAGCACACCTGTCTCAGCGAGCGCTTGCAGGTAAATGTTGTGCGGAACGACTGAGAACGTGCGGAATACCGCCTGGCGACCTGCGTACTGCTGAAAGGCGACAGGAAAATTGTCGAGCCCAACTCCAAATAGACCGTGGTGTTTGACAACTTCTAGTCCGACCAGCCAGATGTCCCAACGCCCCTGAGCCCGGCTGCTCAAAGACTCTTGCATCCGGGTCCACAACAAGTCAGGAGCGAGCGCAATCAGCAGTACGGCGCAGCCAAGAAAAGCCAACAATTTCTTGTCCACTCCGCGACGGTAAAAGTAAATGGCTGCCATCACGGCCAGCGCTGCCAGAGCACCCCTTGACATCGTGAGGAGAGTACAGGCCAGCATTAGGCTGGCGGCGGCGGCTGAGAACATACGCCTCACGCCGCGATTCGAAATCACTCCCCCGACAGCGAGAGAGAGAGGAAGAATGAGGCTAGCGGCCAATTCGTTCGAATTGGTGGAAGCCTGGCCGAAGACAATCGAGGCGCGACCAGCGACATTGATGCCCCGGGAAAACTGATACAACGAAACCAGCGCCGCGAGCGTCCCGCCCGTTTCGACCAGACCTCCGATCCATGCTAACTCGCGCTTCGAGACCACGGTTGTGACAGCCACAAGATAGAGAACTACTAACGACACAGCCGCAGGAAGCCGTAAGGTGCTCAATTGCGGATTGAGGGCCCACAAAGTGCTCATGGCAGTCCACAAGACGAAAAGGACGAACCATTTCGCCGCACGCGGCGGGGATCCTGGCGATCCGCCCCCCAGCATTCTGGCGAGCAAAACCGAGCCCGCTCCTGCACTGACCAGGAAGCTAACCGTGAACGTGCTTCCACCAAGTCCCGTTACAGTGTCAAAAGGAACGGCCAGCGCGAGCATTCCAAACGCAAACTGAAGAGGTGCGATCAGTGCCGTGAGAATGCCAGTCAGGAGACCCAGTGCTGCCCACGAAGTCTGCGTAACCGCGGTTGCTGCCAGCAAGCCCAAAAGAAAGGGAATGCATGCCGACGCCGTTGGGCGCCACCACGGTGCGAATTGCCAGCTGGGAAACTGAGCTGTCGCTTTCACCGATTCTGCCCATGCCTTTCAAAGAGAACGGCTACTGTCTTCGCAATGATCTTCAAATCGCGGAAGAAGCTTGCCGAGCGCGCATATTCCAGATCCATTTGAACTTTGTTAGGTAGTAGCGCGTCGCAGTAAAACTGCTGCAATTGCTCCGACGATACTTTGGCAAGAAGCTCCTCCTCGTTGCGAAACCAGATGCTGGCGGCTCCGGTAACACCTGGCTTCAACAACAGGACATGGCGCAGTTCCGAAGGCAACGTTGCCACATATTCCGGCACGTCGGGCCGTGGTCCGACCATACTCATGTCGCCGCGCAGCACGTTGTAAAACTGGGGAAGCTCGTCGAGCTTGGTTTTTCTCAGAATCTTTCCGAGGGGGGTAACTCGCCGATCTCCCGCAAATGTCAGGCACGAATCCTTCTCGGTCCGGACACTCATGCTCCTGAATTTGAACAAGGTGAAACTGCGCCCCGCTTGGCCAACACGTGTTTGACGAAACAGCGCTGGCCCGCGAGACGTTGACCGGACTAGCGCCGCGATGACCACGATCAGCGGCATCGTTAGGATCAGCGCAGACGTCGCGAACACAGCATCGAACGCTCGCTTGCCGGCCGAGACGCTCCAAGGCATTATCGATTGCCGGACCGCGAACGCATTCAGAGTAGAGCCTTCAGTCATATCGCTCATGCGGCCACCGGTACTCGAGCATGCTCTGTCACGGTGGAGCAGACGGCTTCGATAACGCTCTCAATTTCAACTTCTGTCATGTCCGGGAAGATAGGCAGGGATAGACAACGGCTGTAGGCATCTTCAGCGTTGGGGAAGTCACCCCTCCGATGCGCGTAGCGGATTGCGTAAAACGGATGCAGATGCAGCGGGATGAAATGAACGCTGGTACCAATGCCTTTTTTCTTGAGTTCCTCAATGAAATCGTTACGGCCTATGTCTAGCCGCTCCGGCTTCAAACGGAGAATAAACAAGTGCCATGAGTCCACCGAGTCCGGCGAGAGCGGCGGCATCTCCAGTTCTTCGAATCCTGAGAATGCATCCATGTAGTGCTGTGCGATGTGGGTACGACGTTTCCATAAATCGTCAGCCTTTGCCAGTTGTACTCTTCCGATTGCCGCTTGGATGTCTGTCAGATTTGCCTTGTACCCTGCTGCGACGACTTCGTAATACCAGGAGCCCGCTTTGGAGTAGCGCTTCCATGCGTCACCGCTAATGCCATGCAGGCGCATCATGCGGGCTCGCACGGCAAAGTCGTCATTTTGAGTGGTTAGCATCCCACCTTCGCCGGTCGTGATCGTCTTCGTGGCGTAAAAACTGAAAGCGGTCATCTCAGAGATGCCGCCGATCCGCCGCCCACGGTAGATAGCAGGCAAAGCGTGTGCCGCGTCTTCGATCACGCGCAGACCGTGACGCTGGGCGATCTCCTGCACCCCGGTCAAATCACAAGGGTGACCAGCGATGTGAACGGGCACGATTGCCCGCGTTCTGGAGGTAATTCGCTTCTCCAGTTGCGCGGTGTCGATATTGAATCCCCCCGGAAGGCTGTCGCAAAGGACCGGCCTCCCACCAAAGTAGGTCACCACTTCTGCGGTAGAAGTAAAAGTGTAGGTCGGCAGGAGTACTTCGTCGCCGGCTCTCAGTCCTATGGCATCCAGGGCGAGTTGCAGCGCGGCTGTGCAGGAACTGACCGCCACGGCATGGGGGCAATCAACATACGTTGCGAATTCGCGCTCGAAGTCCAAAACGCGGGGACCAGTCGTCAACCAGCCGGACTTCAGTACCTCGATGACTTCGGCGATTTCTGCCTCTCCTATAGAGGCGCGATGAAACGGTACAAAAGGTTTCGTGGGCATAGGTCCTTCTCAGGTTGTCCTCGGGGCTCACTAAGCAGCAGCTACTGGTTCTTCTTGGTCCACTGAAGGATTGGGTAGTTCGGAGGGAACAAACTGGCGGGCGCGGCCATTGCCGCGGCTCGGGTCCATCGCGGTGGCGGCCACCGGCGAGCCAGCTACGAAAGTCTTGACGCCAGCCAGAAAACGATCGTTTGCATATCTGGGGTTATCGATTTGCTTGAGACGGTTGGCTTGGAGGATGTTCTTAAGATCCTCGATTCCATCGTCGATGGAGTGAGTGGGAGCGAAGCCCAGTTGTGATCTGGCCTTGTCGCTGTTGACGCGGTAATCGCGGGCATCCCGCGCTGGCATCGGGATGCTCTCAATGATCAGATCGGGGAAGTGATTTCGCACCTGGAAGGCCAGGTCTCCGATGCGCACGTTTTGACGGTGAAGATTGAAGATGCCGGTATTCGGAGACGCGATGTTGTCAACAATGGCTCGCGCCGCATCCCGCACGTGGAGCAAAGGCCGAAATTGGTCGCCCCCTACAATCGTGATTTTGCCGTGATGAAACGCTTGTACCGTGAAGGTGTTTACGACCAGGTCCAGGCGCACACGCGAAAACGCATCTCCCACTCCGAACAACGTGCCAAGACGAAAAACAAGTGCATTCTTCTTAGATACATGGTTCTCGGCCGCGATCTTGGTCGATGCATAAAGCGATAAGGGACAAAGGGCAGAGGTTTCGGTGAGAGTCGCTTCCTTTTGTTCTCCGTATACAGAACAGGTCGAGGTGAGCAGGATGCGGCCGTGGAAGTTGTTTGCCAGCCACGCCACACTTTTTTCATTGATTGCCATCGTTGCCTCGCGGTTAAGGTCGCAGGCTCGATCTCCCACTACCGCGGCCACCCATACCACAGCATCGGCCCACGACAGCTCGGGACGGAACCGCTCTGTATCCCGCACATCGCCGAAGGAAAAATCGACGGGCTTGCGATAACTTTCTTCATATAAAAGCACGTCGTAGACGCGGGGGTGATGTTGACTCTGCAGCAGAAGATCGACCACCGCTCCACCTAGATATCCGGCGCCGCCCACCACAAGTACATTCATGACCTAGCCTCCACTAGAGGATGCCCAACATTGGTCTGCCTTTGAGGTGCAAGGGGGAGGGAATCTCCGCACGCTCCGCAGGTTTGATCGAAGGATATTGGCTACGCTGCGACTGTTGTTGGTTCTCGCTGTCGACTCGGTTCTTGTTGGTCGTTTGGAAGAGGGCGCAACTGTCTTCCTGCCAATTCATAGTGGCGTTGGCATGCGGGGCAGGCGAGGACGGGAGGTGTTTCTGGAAGGCGTATTCCGCAGTAGCACATCCACCCGGCCTGTCGGGCGGGCAATCCCGTCATCAAAGCGTAGTCCGGAACGTCGTGAGTCACGACGGCACCTGCTCCGACAAAGGAATAACGTCCAAGTGTGACCCCGCAAACAATCGTTGCGTTCGCTCCAATGGACGCTCCTTGTTTCACCAGGGTCTTCTTATACTCGTTTCGGCGAATAATGTGGCTCCGAGGATTTACCACATTCGTAAAAACCATCGATGGGCCACAAAAGACGTCATCTTCGAGTTCCACACCCGTATAGATCGAAACATTGTTTTGGATCTTCACCCTGTTACCGATGCGGCATTCGGGACTTACTACGACGTTCTGCCCAAGATTGCAACGCTCGCCCAAGGTGCACCCGCTCATGATGTGAGAGAAGTGCCAGATCTTTGTGCCTTCTCCGATTTCACAGCCCGGGTCAATCACCGCTGTCGGGTGGGCGAAGTACGCAGGCTCAGTCGAGACTACATCAACCGGTTGCCCTCGTTGCTTCACCGACCGTTCACACGTTTCCAGAATCTGCAGGACCTTCAACCCGTTCTCGCCGTCGGTGCGTGGAGCTTCGCCGGAAGCAACGCAGTCAAGAAAGTGCTGGCATTCCGCACGCAGAGGCTCTGTGCTGGGCAGCGGAACCGCAACGCAACCGTCTTTGTGGGCAACCGGTGCGCGCTCGATCCAGTCGATTCGATGCGAGTACAGAGCAAGTTTCTTGACGGGTTCCGTATCGTCGAATACGGCCATCTTCCTTCCGCCAACGATTGTCAGCTTCTGCTCCTTGAACGGGTGCAGCCAGCTCACAAAGATGTGAGCGGAAACCCCGCTGCCAAACTCGCAAACCGTCACTGTCGTGTCCGCAACGCGGCTGTCAAGGTAAGTGCCTGCCTGACTGGCAATTCGGATTGGCATCTCGTCAAGGAGGAACAGAATCGCGGAAATATCGTGAGGGGCGAAACTCCACAGTATGTTCTCTTCACTCCGCAGTTTTCCGAGATTCAGTCGTGAAGAATAGATGTACTTGATCCGGCCGAGTTCGCCGTCATTGATGAGTTGTTTGAGGGCAAGAATGGCTGGATGGTATTGCAGGATATGCCCGACCATGACTATGCGGCGTGCATCGCGGGCCGCTTGAACGATTCTCTTGCCGTCGTCGAGGTGGAGCGCCAATGGCTTTTCGATGAACACGTGTTTGCCGGCCGCCAGGCTCTGCATCGCCAGCCGATAGTGGTCCACAGCCGGGACTGCGATCACCACCGCGTCGACGCCGGGATCCCTAAGTACATCCTCAACTTTCGAAGTTGTGCGCTCTGGATATTTGGAAGAAAGTTCTTGTACCGTTTGTTCACGTACATCGCAGATCCAGCGCAGGGCCCCAAGGTCGTGAAAATTCCGCACCAGGTTCTTGCCCCAGTATCCACACCCGACGACCGCAATATTTGAAACCATAAGAAAGTTCCTCCCGACGGCGTGCTTCAGCACTTTGAATAAAAATCGTCGATTGCGCTCACGACCGCGATCTGCTGCTGTTCGGTCAATTCTGGATAAATGGGCAAAGCCACGACGGCATGGCTGGCCGCCTCGGAAAACGGAAAATCCCCGGGATGATGGCCGAGATATTCGAAGGCTGGCTGAACATGCAACGGCTCGGGATAATAAACTTCCGTGGAGATCCCGCACTTTGAGAGATGTTCTCTCAACCCATCTCGGTCCGGCACCCGAACCACGAACTGGTTGTAGACGTGACGCGTTCCGGAGGGTTCGGACGGGAGTATCAACTGCTGGTCGAGCCCGTACTCCCGGAACAGAGCGCGATAAGAGTCGGCATTTCGGCGCCGCTGATCAGTCCAGACTTCCAGATGCCGCAGTTTCACCCGGACAATCGCAGCCTGCAGAGCATCCAGTCGGCTGTTGATTCCCAGTATTTCGGCGTGATACTTGCGGCGGCTGCCATGCACTCGCAGGAGCCGTACTCGTTCCGCCAATTCAGCGTCGTTCGTAGTGACGAGCCCGCCATCCCCGGCGCAACCCAAGTTTTTCGAAGGGAAGAAGCTGAAACAATTGACGATTCCAATATTCCCGACTTTACGGTCGTCGCAGATGGCTCCCAGCGCCTGAGCGGCATCCTCAACCACCGGGACACCGTAGTGGTTGGCCAGCTGCATGATCGGTTGCATCGCGGCGGGCAGGCCGTAGAGGTGTACGGGCAAAATCGCCTTCGTGGCTGGGCTAATGGCCTTGGCGATCTCGTCCGGATTGATGTTGAATGTACTCGGATCGATGTCGACGAAGACCGGTTTTGCCCCGAGACGTGCAATCGAACCGGCCGTTGCGACAAAAGTAAAGGGCGTCGTGATGACTTCGTCGTCGCGGCCAACTCCGACGGCCATCAGAGCGAGCAAGAGTGCGTCCGATCCCGAAGCGCATCCGATGGCGAAGCGACAGCCGATATAGTCCGCTATCTCTGATTCGACTTGGCTCACCTCCGGACCGAGAATGAAGTGTTGCTTTTCCAAGACTCGACCCACGGCGGCGAGCACCTCTTCCCGGATTTCTGCAAACTGCGCTTTCAGGTCAAGAAATGGAATCGTCACCGGGGTTGTCGCCGGCTTGACCAAGGTAGGTTCCAGCACTGAGTTGGCCACGGTCTCTCTCCTGTTTGTGAGGTATTCTGCTACGACTTAGATTGGGCGCCGAAAAGATTTTCTTGGATACAACTAGGCAGACTGTTGGTAGTGATACCCATAACCGTACGGGGCAGAGCCGATGCTGGCGCCGTTGAGCACCACTTCGATGATCGGCGCCGAATGCACCTGCTCCAGCAGTTCCATGGAACGTGATATTGCAGATCGAGTAACCTCGCCTGCTCGGGCCACGAAAATAATTCCATCGGCGAGGGCAGCCAGAACACGACCATCGGCGTAGGGCAGAATTGGAGCAGAATCAATCACTACAAAGTCGTGAAGTCTGCCGATCTTCTGGAGCAAGGCTCGCATCTTTTCAGCACTCGCAAACCTCCCCGGATCTGACAACGACTTGCCACCTGCGATAATCGTGAGTCCAGGAACATCAGGTGCTGAGGAAAAGAGCGTTTCTAGCGGAACAGAATCTGAAAGGTATTCTGAAAGTCCCGTCCGGTTGGAGAGGTGAAACGCCCGTGCCACTGCTGGCCGTCGCAAATCTGCATCAAGAATGCAGGTCTTTCCGCGTTGTGCCAGCATGGCTGCCAGGTTAATCGCGACCGTAGTTTTTCCTTCCCCGGGAAGCGACGATACGACCAGGAGAATGCGCGGCGGAGCTCCCGGACGCGAGAACATAAGGGACGTCTGTATGCCGCGAAACGCCTCTGACTGTTCAGACGCTGGCTGATCCAGAAGAAAGAATGCCGGCGGCTCAAGTAGTCTTGGGTGCGATCCAAATGCGGAGGACAAAGATCCGAAAAGCGAGCTTCGCCCATTTCGTTCCGCGATCGGAATCATCGATATCGTATTCACCCCAATGGAGCGCTTCACGTCCTCCAGGGTTCGCACTTTCGTGTCGAGAACCTCAAAGACAAAGGCGAGGAGCACTCCGCCCAACAGTGCCACGCAAATGCCGATTCCCAGGTTTACCAGAGGTTGCGGGCTGCTGGGCCTGTCAAGAACGCGGGCCTCGTCGATGACTCGAACATTAATCGATTTTGAAGCTGCGGCAATCCCCGCTTCCTTCACGCGGGCGTAAAGTGCGTTGTAGAGTTCCGCATTAGCCAAGGTCTCTCGCTTCAGTTCGCTATATTGCGCCATCTGTCCGAGTTCGCGGGTCGTGCCGCGAAGTTGGCCATCCAGCATCTGTTCGCGAAACATTGCGGCTGCGTAGCTGGTCTCCATCTCAGCGACAATCGCATTGTGCTGCAACTGTATTTGCGATTCCAGTTCTTGCGCCTGGTTTTCAAGCTTCTTGGCGTTCGGATGGTTTTTGCCATAGATCGCCAGAGTCTGAGAGAGTTCGGCGCGGGTATCTCCAAGTTTCTGTGAAAGCAACTGAACAACTTGGTTGTTCTGGACCTGAGGCAAAGAACCGGTCTGGCCGTCGCGCGCTTTGCGCAAATACGCTTCGATCTGCACTCTTTCGGTCTGGGCTTGGGTCTTCTGGCGAGAGAGTTCTCCTACTCGTTCTGACACGGTGCTTCTGTTCTGGTCGATGTCCGCGATCCCGCTGATGCGTTGAAAGTTGGCCAATGTGCGGTTGGACGTTTCCATTTTTGCGCGGATGTCGTCCAATTGCCGCGACAGCCACACAGTGGACTCCATGACGGCTGCGTGCCTCGTCTCGTAACTCCGCTCGATAAAAGAATGCACCAGCGTGTTCGTGATGGTCGCGGAAAGAACCGGATCATGGGTCGTGAAGCTGATGTGGATCAGGCGGCTGGACGTATCCCGCTCGACCGACAGCCGTTCCTGCATGGTGCGCAGGGTCGAAGATTGGGCGGCACTGAGGTTCTCCGCATCGGCGCTGCCTACCGAATGATCAGCATCGCTTCTCCACAGCCACGCTGGCACGTGATCAATTGCAGAGGCCGTGGCGCCCAGAGCTCGAGAGACGAGTCCTTTCTTCTTAAACTCAGGAAGCTGTTCCAGCTGCAGTTGTCGCATTACCGAAATCAAGAGCTGATCGCTTTGCATGTTGCGCGCCTGCGTTTCAAGGTAGTCAGGAGCGCTTTCAGGGCCGCTGCGACCTTCCAGACTGAACAACTCAGCACCGGGAGGATCGACCTCGACGCGAGCAATTGGCGTGTACACCGGTTTGGTCAGAACCGTAATCAATAACACCGCGGTCATCACAGATACCGCGAAAATAACGGACTTTCGCCAGTGTTTTTGCAGTGCGGTGAAGCCGCGCGACCAGTCGGTTCCGGTACTGGCGAGATCAGGGGCCAGAAATCTGTTTGACGAGACGACGCGCGGTCTGTCGGATGGGCCCGGCAGTTCCGGACGTTCTTCAATCCATTCCAAATCGTCAGGTCGAGATTGCCGCAGTAGCTCGGTGAATCTGCTCATGTTGACCTCTTTTCAATGCAGGAGTGTTCTTCAGAATTCCGATTCTGGAGGCGGAAAGACTGAAGTGCGGCAAGATCGCTGTGGTCCCCTCAGGCAGCTGATCGGTTTCCTTGTGCTATCCACCCATCTGTCAGATCGTCTTCGTTAACCTCAACCACGAGGGATCGACCAAGCGCGTCGACGGAGAGCACAATCCGCAAGCGCTTGCTTCTACGGAGGACTCGGCCACGCGTTCCTTGCAAGGGTCCATGATGGATTTCAACCAATTGCCCAACGTTCATGTAGGGATACGGGCGAAGATCAAGCCCCTTTTGCAGTATCACGCGTATGGCCTGGATCTCGTCATCGCTAAGCTCCGCTGGATGACCACGAAAGCTCAAAAGCCTGACAACACCTGGCACCTGAAGCACGCGGAGGCAGTCGCGCAAGACAATGTGAACGAACACATATCCAGGGAACAACGGCAAAAGGGGACGAACGCAACCATTCCTCGGACTCCGCTGATACAACGGCAGAAAGCTCTCGATGCCACGCTCCTCGAGGACTCTGGCGATCTGTTTTTCTCTTCGCGAGCATGTATGGACGGCGTACCAGTGCGGCTGGAAGTAAGGGATGCAGTATGGGGGCTGGAGCCCTTGGCCGTCGGATTCAATCGTGACGGTGCCGCATTCAGTCGCGCCTTCGCACATGGCTCCGCTCCTTGCGTCGATCTGTGGGTATCGACACAAAGTGTTGCTGGTTAAAGAGTTAGTGGTGGGAAAGGCGCTCGGCGTCTATCGTCCCGACGCAACGGATTTCCGGTTCTGTTTCCACGCTGAAGGTTGCTTGTGAAGGACGAGGGAGAGACAAGCAACGCTGCTCTCGGCTGAGTTCTTGAACCCAATCGTCTGGTGATAAAGAAACGAGAAGGGGGAATATCTGGAGTCCCGAATTCAGAAATGCCGCAAACATTCGGTCCGCAGCGGAACATCCAAACCTCCCAAGGCAATGACACAACAAGCCACTGTTTCTCAAACGACGCCCAGCAGCACTGTCGAAGAAGGTAGGTCAGGTACCAAGTGAGGGAGGTTAGTGCACCAAGGAACCTGTCCGGAAAGAGAACTAGGAGCCGATTCCTGCAATCATCTTCGAACCGAGTGCTCAACCGATGGAGTTTGTTGAACCATCACGGTTATGGTGCATAAGTAACAGAATGAGAAAAGACGATGCAGTGATCTCGGGCACGGGTCACGGTGATGAACCTCACACGCCCGAGTACTCAGTCTGCCCCGTCACCCGCGTCGACATACTTCGCTGTTCCTTCTTCGACAGATTGCACACTCTCTCGGAAATCAAACCGAGGCTGGTTAAGATGTTGTTCAGACATTGGAGCCAATTCGAGTGAGTAGAGGGGCGCATCTGTTCGGATGGGACAACTCCCTTGCCTTCGAGAACAGAGTAGAACTTGTCTGATTCCAGGTTCTTCATGACGTCTGTTGTACCGGAGGGCCAGCGGATCTCAACGCCGTCGATTTTCGTCGCCGTACCCAGACCAAAGTGTGCACGCAGGTCACTCTGTGAAAGATAGCTCCCTCCACTCCGGATCTGTTCCGTTTGCCTCATGCCACTGGCGGAAAGCTTGATCCGAGCGCCGATCGCGAGACGGTTACTCTTGGTCCCAGCTAATTCCAGGCTGACCCAATGACGGCCCGGCACGCCGTGATTGCGAAGAATCATCGGCGCGCCGTCGATATCTTCCACCACAACGTCCAG
>Ga0070735_10004899_pt1 | contig 11168 bp, 8 predicted proteins | sample Coa_R1_FD_66443 | JGI IMG/M metagenome (GOLD analysis project Ga0070735, IMG submission 66443) | Surface soil microbial communities from Centralia Pennsylvania, which are recovering from an underground coalmine fire - Coalmine... | ecosystem: Environmental > Terrestrial > Soil > Unclassified ... | reverse complement strand
CGGATCGAGCTCCTCTCGTGGGTCGCGGAGGGGGCGACGCAGAGGACGCCGGGAACGGCCAGAATGGAGTCGTCGTCGTTCGGGGTGGCTTGGGGGGGGCTTCGAGCATCGTGTCGGGCTGGGGGGTGAACGAGACGCAGACCACACTAGCGGGAGGTTCCCTGGAAAGGCGAATCTGTTGCGCGCAAGCCCGTGATCTTTGACCTGCACTATGGAGCCCATGAAGACGAACGCGGCGCGCCTCCTCGATACCCTCGGGATCGTCTACGAGTTGCGTGACTACGACGCGGGTGACGAGCACCTGTCGGCCGCCGAGGTCGCCCGGCGCGTGGGGTTGCCCCCGGAGCAGGTCTTCAAAACACTCGTCGTGCGCGGCGACCGGACGGGGGTCATGCTGGCCGTCGTGCCGGGGGACTCGGGGCTCGACCTCAAGGCGATGGCTCGCCTCTCGGGCGACCGGAATTGCGACACCGTCGCTCTCAAGGAGGTTCAACCCTTGACCGGGTACGTCCGTGGCGGCGTGACTGCCCTTGCATGCAAACGCGCCTATCCCACGTTCGTCGATGAGACGATCGAGCTCTTCGATCGGATCAGCGTTTCGGCCGGAGCGCGCGGAACGCAGATCGTGCTTGCGCCCGCCGACTACGTGCGGGCGACCAAGGCCACGGCCGGCGCGATCGCGAAGCCGTTCGACGCGGGCGGCCTGGGCGTCACGTGAGGTCGCCGCGGGCTTGCCGCGCGAGCTCTTTCGTCCCAAGACGGAGGGCAACGTCACCCGCACGCTCGAACGAAGCGAGAGTCGGATGACACACCCGACGGAGGCCGCGATGCTCTCGACGTTCTTGACGCGAACCTGGGGTCTCGAAGTGCCGCTCGTCGGGGCGCCCATGTCGCCCATGGCGGGGGGCCGGCTCGCGGCGGCTGTCTCCTGCGCGGGTGGCCTCGGGATGATCGGCGTCTCCAGCGCGCAGTCCGTGCAGCAGCTCGAGCGAGACGTGGAGGAGTTCCGGGCGCTCGCCGGGGAGCGGCGGTTCGGGATCGGGCTCATGACGTGGGCGGTTCAGGCTCGTCCGGACCTCCTCGACGCGGCGCTTCGCGCCCGCCCGTTCCTGCTCGCGCTGTCGTTCGGGGACCCCGCCCCCTACGCGCCGCGCGTCCGGGCCGCCGGGGTCGAGCTCGTCGTTCAAGCGCAAGACCTGGCGACGGCGCGCGCGGCCGAGGCCGCCGGAGCGAGCCTGATAGCCGCGCAGGGCACGGAGGCGGGCGGGCACACGGGGGCGGTCGGGACGCTGCCCTTGCTCCAGGTCGTCCTCGAGAACGTGCGGACGCCGGTCGTCGCGGCAGGTGGGATCGCCACGGGTCGGGGGCTCGCGGCGGTTCTGGCCGCCGGGGCGCAAGGCGCCTGGATCGGGACGCCGCTGCTCGCCTCCGAAGAGGTGCGCAATTCCGCCGAGGCGAAGCGGCGCATTTTGGCCGCGCGCGAGACGGACACGGTGCACACGCGCGTCTTCGACGTGGTCCAGGGGATCCCGTGGCCCCGCGCGTTCCCAGGGCGCGCGCTGGTCAATTCGTTCACCGCCCGATGGCACGGTCACGAGGACGAGCTCGAGGGGGACGAGGATGCTCGGCGCGGCTTTCACGCCGCCAAGGCGGCCGAGGATTTCACGACCGCCGTGATCTACGCGGGGCAGGCGGTCGGGCTGGTCGAGCGCATCGAACCGGCGGCGGCGATCCTGCGGCGGATCGCGTCCGACGCCGAGCGCCATCTTCGCGCAGCGGGGGCGATCGCGGTCTGACGCGCGACGGCGCGTTGAGCGACGCTAGGGCCCGGCGTTCGTGACGTTGTTCGCGACGATCTGCGTCACCCAGTCGGACAGCTTCACCGTCGGGCCGCCCTCGTCGCCGCCGGCGGTGACCGTGTCGAGCGTGGTCCCGCCGAGCGACGTATGGGCGGTCCCCTGGAAGATGAAGCTCCCGAAGTTCTTGTACGCGCTGAGCTTCATCCGCTCGTCGAGCAGGCCCGCGGTGAAGGTCGACCCGGACACGGGAGTCGGAAAGCCGAGGGGCCCCGTCATGCAGTTGTTCCCGCCGAAGCCATAGAACAGCGTGATGACCGAGTCGTCGGTGTCCTCGACGAGGCCGAACGGCACGTTCGGGTACATCTTCGCGGTGTGGAGCGTCGCGTCGAGCGTGTAGTTGGTCGGGTCCGGGCAGTCGCTCCCGCACTCGGCCAGGATGGTCTTGTCGAAGCCCCAGAGCTGCGCCCACTCTTGCTGCAGGCACTTGGGGACGTAGGGGTCTTCCATCGGCGGCCCGGAGTCATCCAGGTCGTAGACGGGTACGGGGGCGAACGCGCGCGCGGTTTGAGGGTAGTTGGCAGCCGCGCCGAACCCGCCGGCGCTCACGCCGGTCAAGAGGACCTTCGTCAGGTTCTTGAAGGTCGGGACGAGGCGCGCGAGGTAGAGGGACATGTTCACGTAGCCGACGAATTGCTGCACGCCCACGCCCTGCACCATCGTGTTGGGCGCGTTGCCCGCGTGGACGTCCCCCGTGCAGAACGGCACGTAGACGAGGTTCCAGTCCTTGATCGGGTTCGCCGCGTCGGTTCGGTTGAGAATGCCGCCACCGCCGGAGTTGCCCATGAAGCGGCCCGCGAAATCCGACATGCCGAACTTCGCCGGGTTGGCGCCGCACGTCACCGAGTTGAAGCACGCGCCGCCGCCCTCGAGATAGATCGCGAGCTGCGTCGACTGCGGGTTCAGGTTGACCCCGATGCCGGTCGCGGAGCCATCGCGGCAGATGGCGCCGTCGATGGGGACGAACGTCCAGTTCATCGCGGGGATGCTCGACACATCGATGGGCGTCCCGGCCTCGAAGGCGGCAACGTTGGGGTTGGCCGGCGATCCCCCCTCGGACGAAGAGGTCGTGCCACCGTCGTTCGACGCGGGCGCGTTGTTGGAGTTCTTCGAGCTGCCCCCGCACGCGATTGTCGCACCGAGCGCGATGACCGCGGCCCCCAAGGCAAGACTCCGCCGAGCGACCCCAGGACCCCACGCGCCTCGCATCATGGACCGACCTCGTTGCAATGTAAGTTTTTTGAGAATGCGCATCGCCGGGCCGACGGTCCGGCGCTTCATCGGCCAGCGCCGGCGACGCGTATCATTTGCGCGCATCTCACGGGCTGGTTGCGGCTTCCGATAGTACGTCCCGCGGGTCGGGTCAATCCTCGAGCCTGCGGACTAAAGGTGGCTCTTGCGCGCGCAGGTCGGGCAATACCAGCGCCCCGTCCCGTGGATCTCCGAGTCGTTCTCGCTTCGCGCGCTCAGGTGACGGCGCCCGGGGTCGTGATGCCATCCAAAGTCGCGAAACCTCTTGACCGCGGCGATGCGGGCGAGGGTCGGGACGTCGCGCTTGCCGCAGGATTCGGCGCTGGCGGAGCGGCACCCATCGCACACCACGCGGACGTGCGTGGCCTCGAGGATGACGAGAGGCATCCTCGGAAGGTATACCGATGTTCAGGCTTGCGCCAACCGAGCCGTACCATCCGGGCTGATGCTCACCGATGCAGGTTCCGGAGGGGTGCCGAGGATGGTGACGGACCAATTTCCGGTCAGCGTCGGCGGCACCTAAGGGTCCCTCGAAGTGAAACAGAGCCGGCGGCAAAGGCGTCACCGAGGAGGAACAGAGGAAAGCCGCCGTCGTCGGGCGAGATCACAAGGGAAGGGGCTCGTCGCGCCCCCGTCGACGAACGAAGGCGTGCCCGCGCTGTCGGCCATTCATGACTTGAAACTATGCACCGGCAGCGCACGCAGGCACTTCACGCAGGCACTTGCAGAGTGCCTCTTCAGCCAATCGATGGCCTAACAAACGACAAGCAAAAGCGTCGTGGCCGAGCCCAAACCACGTGGTAGCTCGCCCTGCCTAGGCTGCCGACAGGCCGCCTGCGTTCAGGTGGCTCGTGGCTTTTTGCCCGGCCGGGAGGCGAGGACAACGTGACGGCTGCAATCCAAAAACTGTGTGTCTGCGGCATCATCGCGCTCTCGGCCGGCTGCGCATCGAGCGGACCGTCGAGTGAGTCGTTGGGGTCCGTGAACGGGTCTGGGCACTCCGGCTCACACGGGGGTGGGACCGGCAGCGGCGACAACTTCGGCAGCGGGAGCGCCGGAGGTGGCAACAACAGCGGCTCCTCGACCGGCGACACGACCGGCTCCGGGGGACCGACCGCGGGGTCCACGAGCGGCGGCACCGGGACTTCCCCCGGCGGCGACGACGGCGGAGGCTCTCCCGGCGGCGGGGACGGGGGCGGGGGCGGGGGCGGGGGCGGTCCGGGCGGCGGAGACGGCAGCTCGGGATCGTCCGGCGAGGGGGGAACGAGCCCCAGCGGCTGCTGGCCGCCCGTGACCGGGGACTACACGGCCGACGGGCCGTACAAGGCGATGACGACCGACAACACGTCGGTGATGTGCACGATCATCCAGCCGACGACCCTCGCCGCGAACGGGTGCCTGAACCCGCTCATCGTCTGGGGCAACGGGACGGTCAATACGCCCTCGACGTACGCCGCCCTCTTCAGCCACTGGGCGACGCACGGGTTCATCATCGCCGCCGCGGATACTTCGAACGCGGGCAGCGGCAAGGAGATGCTCGCCTGCCTGCAGTACATGCTCGACCAGAACAAGATGTCGGGCGGTCCTTTCTACAATCACATCGACACGGGCAACATCGCGGTCTCGGGCTATTCGCAAGGCGGTGCCGGGTGCCTCGAGGCGGGCGAGGACCCGCGCTTCAAGGTCCTCGCGCCGGTGTCCCCGTACATCGTGCTCTCGCTCGGCGGCTACGACACGAGCGCCATCATGAAGCAGGTGCACCCGATGTTCATGATCTCGGGGAGCGCCGATTCGGTCGCCGTCCCGTCGAACAACCAGCAGCCGATCTTCAGCACCTCGATGGTGCCGATCTTCTGGGGTACGCACGCCGGCTCGACCCACTTCGAGGTCCTCGGCGCCGGGGGCGCCTACGCCGGGCCGCTCACCGCCTGGTTCCGATACCAGCTGATGGGCGATACGGACGCGCGCGACTGGTTCGAAAAGCCCGCGTGCAAGCTCTGCAGCGCCACCGGGTGGACCGTCCAGACGAACAGCCTCTGGAAGTGACGGCGGGCGCGACACGGCCTATACGAGCGCGGTGACCCCGTCGCTCCCGGACGTCCTCGCCATCGAGCCGCGATCCGCGCCGGTGAATGGCACCGTGCGGCCGCCCGGCTCGAAGAGCTACACGAACCGGGCGCTCGTCCTCGCGGCGCTGGCGTCCGGGCGATCGGCGATCGAGGGCGCGCTCTTCAGCGACGACACGCTCCACATGGCAAGGGCGCTTCCCGCGCTCGGCGTGCCCGTCTCCGCGGACGAGGGCGCGTCCCGGTTCGTGGTCGACGGCTGCGGGGGCGCGCCCCCGGCGGCTCGCGCGTCGGTGTTCGTCGGCAACTCCGGGACGACGGCACGGTTTCTGGCCGCGGTGATGGCGCTGGGACACGGGGTCTACGACCTTGCGGGCGACGTCGCCATGGCCAAGCGCCCGATTCAGCCGCTGCTCGACGCCTTGCACAGTCTGGGTGTGAGCGCGACGAGCATCCGGGGGAATGGTTGTCCGCCCGTCCGCGTCGAGTCCTCGGGCGTCGACGGGGGCGCCGTCCAGATGCCCGGGGGCTTGAGCAGCCAGTACTTCAGCGCGCTGCTCATGGTCGGTCCTTGTACGCGCCGCGGTCTGACGATCGACGTCGACGGGGAGCTCGTCTCGAAACCGTACATCGAGGTGACGGCGCAGGCGATGTCCGCCTTCGGGGCGACGTTCCGCAACGAGGCGTTCCGTCGCTTCGAGGTGCCGCCGGGTCGCTATCGAGCGATCACCTACGGCGTCGAGCCGGACGCGTCTGCCGCGTCGTATTTCTTTGCGGCGGCCGCGGTGACCGGGGGCCGCGTGGTCGTGCCGGGGCTCGGGGCACGGTCGCTCCAGGGCGATCTGGGGTTCGTGCGCATTCTCGAGCGGATGGGTTGTCGCGTGCGGCAAACCGACGCCGAGACCGAGGTGTGCGGTCCGCCGAAGCTTCGCGGGATCGACGTGGACATGTCCGACCTCTCCGATACGGCGCAGACGCTCGCGGCCATCGCTCCCTTCGCAGAAGGCCCGACCCGCGTCGCAGGGATCGGCTTCATCCGCCGCAAGGAGACGAACCGGATCGCCGCCGTGGTGACAGAACTACGCCGCCTCGGTGTGCGGGCGGAAGAGGAGGACGACGGATTCGTCGTTCATCCAGGTGCTCCGAGGCCGGCCGACGTCGAGACGTACGACGACCACCGGATGGCCATGAGCTTCGCCATCGCGGGGCTCGTCGCGCCCGGCGTTCGCATCCGAAACCCGGGGTGCGTCTCGAAGACGTTCCCCGGGTTCTTCGACGCGCTGGGGGCGCTTGGCTCCTAGGCGGAGCGGGCGGTCTGCTGTGCCGTATCGGGACGGAGCTCGCGGATGTACGAGGACCGCGGCCTGTCCGAGCTCTCCGACGGAGACGCCGGGTAGAGCGACGCGAACACCTGCTCGTACTTCGCGACCACCTTCGCGCGCTTCAGCTTCAGCGTCGGCGTGAGCAATCCGTTTTGGGTCGTGGCCTGATCCGTGTCGATGACGAAGTCCCGGATGCGCTCGAATCCCTTGAACTCGGCGCTGAAGGTCTCCACCTCGATTTCGAGGAGCTTGCGGACGCGCGAGTCGCGCAGGAGCGTGTCGTCGTCGGTGTCGATTCCGTGTGTTTTCGCCCAGGCGCGGAGCTCGGGCATGTCGGGCACGATGAGCGCGACGTTGTGAGGGCGATCGGAGCCGAAGATGAGGCACTGGGCGATGTAACGGCTGAGGAGCAGCTTCTCCTCGAGCGGGACGGGCGCGACGTACTTACCGTTCTCGAGCTTGTAGAGCTCCTTCACGCGCCCCGTGATGTAGAGATACCCGTCGGCGTCGATCCGGCCGAGGTCCCCGGTCCGCAGACCGCCGTCCGCCGTCAACGCCCTTCGCGTCACGTCGTCCAGGTTGTGGTAGCCGTGCATCACGCCGTTGCCGTAGATGACGATTTCGCCCTCCTCCGCGGTGCCGCCGGCGACGCTCTTGTCGATCACGATGCGGACTCCCGGGATCGGCTTGCCGACGGAGCCCAGGCGAGACTCCCCGCGAGGATTGGCCGTCGTGCATCCGCTCCCCTCGGTCATGCCGTAGCCCTCGTAGACTCCGATGCCGATGTTGTCCATGAACTCGGCGACCTCGCGCGAGAGCGCGGCAGCGCCGGAGCACGCGTACCGCAGGCGGCCGCCGAAAGCGTCCCGGATCTTCGGGAAGATGATCCGCTCGGCCCCCTTGAGCGCGAACGACTCGACGAGGCCGATCGGCTCGCGCTTGCGCTGCTTGTTCTTGGCCTGCATCGCGGTCTTGAACAGCCACTGCACCGCCGCCGGCTTGGCGGCCATCTGCTTCTGGACGCCGTCGTAGATCCGGTTCCACACGCGCGGCACCGCGAAGAGGATCGTCGGCTTGACCTCGGGCAGGTACTGACCGAGCTTGAGCGCATCGGTGCAGATAGCCATCGACGCGCCGGCGCCGATCATCGAGTGAAGCTCCACGCAGCCCCCGAAGACGTGTGCCCACGGGAGGAAGGCGACGCCTCGATCCTGGCCGTCGAACTCGACGTTCGTGAGGAGGGCGCTGACGTTGCTGGCGAGGTTGAAGTGCGTGAGCTCGACGCCCTTGGGGTTGCCCGTCGTGCCGGACGTGTAGATGAAGCAAGCGACGTCGGTGTCCTCGGGCGTAACCGGCGCGACCGGGTTCTTGTCGCCGCGAAGGAGCAGACCGGCGTAGGACCGCGGATCGCTGTCCGGGCCGTCGAAGGGGATGACGTACGCCAGGCCGGGCAAGCTCGCTTCCATCGCGCGGATGCGCTCGGCGATCGACGTCGTCGCCGTGAGGCATACCTTCGAGCCGGAGTCCGAAAGGATGAACTGCCACTCCTTGTCGAGCTGCGCCTCGTACATCGGGACGTAGCAAGCGCCGAGGCTGTAGACGGCGTGCGCGCCCACGACCCACTCGAGGCGGTTGTTGGAGATCACCGCGACGCGATCGCCGCGGCCAACGCCGAGGCTCGCGAGGCCCGCGCGAAAGCGATTCACGAGCACGCCGAACTCGCCATACGTGATCCACTGCCACCCGTCGGTCTGGCGGACTCCGAAAAGGGGGCGGTCGCCGAAGCGCTGCACCGCCGACGACAGCAACCGCACGAGGTTCGTGTACTCGGGCTTGAACTCCTGGACACTGGCATCCATGGCAGGTCTTCTCTCTCCCCTTGGGGCGGCGGCTGCGCGCAAACCGCCTCAGGCATAGATGGCGGGACGGGTTCGCGCAAATGCCTTTAGGCCAAAGGACAGCGAGGAGACACAAAGAACCGTAGCGAAAGCGATTTGCCCCGGTCCGCCCTATTCAGAGAGCTCAGCACAAGGGCCCCTGTGACGTCGCCATGCTTGGTGAAAGTTGGGCTGAACCTTGGCGCGAAATGCCAACCGGTCGGGCAGAAACCCTTGCGCCTGACATTTGCGCAGGGCCGCTACGATGGGAACGGACTGGTCCTCACGAGGGGAAGCCCCCCTGCAACGCCGCCCTTCACGCCCCGCGTCATCGGGGCTAGCTAGGAGCGCATGCTCGAGACTCGCGCTCCGGCCTTCGTGCTCGCGTTGCCGCTCGCCCTTTCCTTGTACGCATGCGCGGGATCGACTCCTCCGCTCGCGTCTCCCTCCCCCGCCCAGGCGCCCGCGTCCGCCGGGTCGATGGCATCGACGGCGCTTCAGGCTCCGCCGCCGGCCGCCGAGCCGTCGCCCGAGGAAAAGAAGAAGGCCGACCAGGCGCGCGAGCTCCAGGAGGACCGCGCCCAGTGGCAAAAGGACAAAGAGGCGGAGACCGCGCGCTGGACGCCGCAGCTCCATGCGGGCGCGAAGGCGCTGGTCGACAAGTGCCCGACGGGAGGCAAGGAAGCGATCCTCTTCGTCATGAAGGGCGATCATCGCAAGCCCGGCGCGGCGGATCGCGACAAGTACCGCCACCCGGCCGAGACGCTCGACTTCTTCGGCTTCAAGACGACGATGACCGTCCTCGACATCGGCCCGGGGGAGGGTTGGTACACGGAGCTCTTGGCGCCCGCGCTGTTCAAGAAGGGTCAGTACCTGGCTACTTCGGCCGATCCGAACGGGCCTCCCGAAGAGCGGGGCACGTTCTACGGACAGCGGTTCAAGGCCTTCTTGGACACGGCGCCCGAGATCTACGGCAAGGCGCAGACGGTCGTCGTGGACTCGAAGGCGCCCAAGCTCGGCAAAGACGGGTCGCTCGACATGGCGCTCATCATGCGCGGCGTGCACGGGATGGTGAACGGCGGCACCTTCGGCGCGTGGCTCGGCGAGATCAACCGGGCGCTCAAGCCGGGGGGCGTCCTCGGCATCGAGGAGCACCGCGCGCCCGCCGGCTCCGATCCGACGCAGACGGCGAAGAAGGGCTACGTGCCCGAGGCGTGGGTGATCTCGCAGGCAGAGGCCGCCGGCTTCAAGCTCGCCGGCAAGTCGGAGATCAACGCAAACCCCAAGGACACCAAGGACTACCCCGAGGGCGTGTGGACCCTCCCGCCGACCTTTCGCCTCGGGGCCGCGGATCACGACAAGTACGCCGCCATCGGCGAGAGCGATCGCATGACGCTCAAGTTCGTGAAGGCGGCCGCGAAGCCCGCCAAGTAGGCGGGCGACGTGCCGCTTCGCGCCGTCGTCGATGGAGTCGCCCTCGCGGCGCCGGAGGCGGACGCCCTCTGGCAACGATTCAGCGCATGGATGGAGGCCCACCCCTCGGACCTGGGGGGGTTCGCGCGGTCCGAGGGGTTCGCGACCGTCCACCCCGAGTTTCAAGGCGCTCATGGTCGAGAGCCGACGTTGGTCCTCAGTCGGACCGGGGCGCAGCGTCCGTACGAGTCGGCGGTGAAACGGGGCTCGGCGTCCGCCGGCCAGGGCAAGAGGCGCCGGCGCTCTCGCGGCGGACGTTGAACGGTTCCATGGGGTCCGGGCACCAACCGAGGTGAAGTCCGCGGGGAGGTGGCATCCGACGCGATTCTGGTGCCTCTTGGGCGCTCTGACGGTCTGGCAGGCGTGTCGACCCACAGCGGCGCGCGCGGACGGGCCTGCGTCTGCGGCGGCCCTCGTGGTGCGCGTGGGTCCCGACGTCTCCGAGATCGATCCGAGGACCCTGCGAGCGGACCTCGGCGTCGAGCTCGGCGTCGACGTCGTCGCCTCGGAAGACCCGCGCGCCGCGAAGGCGGAGGGCGCGCTCGAGGTCTCGATCGATCGCGATCGGCGCGAGGTCGTCGTGGTTTACCAAGGTCACGGCGCCGCCATCACGCGACGGTTCGCGCTGCCCGAGGACCCTGCTGCCGTCGAGCGCGACGTGGTTCTCCTCGCCGGAAACCTCGCTCGCGACGAAGCGCGCGATCTCGTGGATCGCCTACGCGGGTCGCGTCCTGGCGCGTCGGCCGCGCCGATTCGGGTGTGTCGTCCGAACTCTCGCCTCGCTCGAGCTTGCGGACCTGGGCCCGTCGTCACGGCGGTGCGGTCACAGCTCGATTTCGCGCCCGAGGACGCGGCGGAGAGGCGCGAACTGGACGCGCTGGGGAGCGCGCTCGAACCGCACGGGCACGATGCGCGACGAGCCAAAGTCATCGGATGGACGGCCGGCCTGGGGGGCCTGGCGGTACTGGGGGTGAGCGTGGGCTTGCTCGTCGCGAAGGACGACGTGGCGGCCGTGGTCACGGACCAAATCGCGCTCGGGATGTTCGAGGCGACGGCGGCGTTCTTGCCGGGTGACTTCGATCCGATGCTGCAAGTGTATCGTTCCGAGCGAGCGTCGGACTTCCCCGCGGACGTCGTGGTTCACGACGTCGTCGAAGAGTGGCGCCGGCGAGTCGACGCAGAGCGGTCGCGGCGTCGAGTCTCCGGCTGGGTCCTGACCGTCGCCGGCGGCTTCGCAGCAGCGGCCTCGATCGGGTTCCTCGCGAGCACCGCTCACGCGCCGTTCCGCTGGTGGGACGACGTCGCGTCGTTCGGCGGATTCGC
>Ga0070735_10004898_pt1 | contig 11171 bp, 9 predicted proteins | sample Coa_R1_FD_66443 | JGI IMG/M metagenome (GOLD analysis project Ga0070735, IMG submission 66443) | Surface soil microbial communities from Centralia Pennsylvania, which are recovering from an underground coalmine fire - Coalmine... | ecosystem: Environmental > Terrestrial > Soil > Unclassified ... | reverse complement strand
CCGCAGGGGCCTATGGCGCAACTTTGCGAGCGCCATCAGGACCGTGCTCTTGCCCTGGTGCTCGACGATGCGGTCAACGACCGCGGCCTGGCGATGACCAGTTCGTTCAGCAATATGGTTCTGGCCGGCCAATGCGTGGCCCATCTGGACGATCTCGCGCAGTTCGGCGAGGTGGTGGCGCGCATGTCCGAAACGGGCAGGCAGTTCCTTCCCGCCGCCGCGGAAGCTGCCGCCGAGGTCACGACGCTGGGCTGCAGCCGGGCCTGCTTTGTCGGCTCCGGAGTGCTGCGTGCTGTCGCGGACGAATGCAGCTTGAAAGTCGTCGAGCTGAGCGCGGGCAAGGTGACCACGCTGGCGGAAACGCCGCTCGGACTGCGTCACGGGCCCATGTCAAGCGTAGACGGCCAGACGGTCTTCGTGGCTTTCCTCTCGAGCGAGGCCCGGCGACGCGGGTATGAACTCGACCTTCTGCGCGAAATCGACCGCAAACGCCTCGGCCGAGTGCGGCTGGCGGTCACAATCGCGAATGGCGACGACGTGTCGCAGCTTGCCGACTACCGTTTGCCGCTGGCAGCAGCGCCGGATTTTCCCGATCACTATCGTCCCGTTCTCGATGTCATGCTGGGACAATTAATCGGATTGTTTGCCTCCATGCGCTGTGGCCTGAAGCCCGATCAGCCGAGCCCTGGCGGAACCATTACTCGAGTCGTGCAACCCATCAAACTGTACTCGTAATAAAAATTTCTAACTTGCCAGAGCTTCCATCTTTACGCCGTGGCCTCTTGCACCGGCTCGTATGGGCAGAACGGATCGGTGCCGAGCGCGTCGCCGGTGTAGGCGAAGGCGCGGGCGCGCGATCCGCCGCAGATGTGGCTGTATTCGCAGGCGCCGCATTTGCCGTGGAACTGGTCGGGCGAGTGGAGTCCGCGGAAGATTTCAGAATTGCGGTAGACGTCCACTAACGATTCCGCGCGCACATTGCCGCAGTGCAGCGGCAGGAATCCCGAAGGATAAATTTCTCCCAGGTTCGAGACGAAGACGATGCCGTGCCCATCGCGAATCTGGAATCCCTTGTAAACCGAAGACATCTTCATCTCGGGCGTCGGTTTGCCGGCGGCCCGCATGAGCTCGATCGCGATGCGCCGGTAGGACGGAGCCTCGGTCGTTTTCACCATGAATGGCGAGTGCCGCGAGAGGTCGAACACCCAGCGCATGATCTGCTCGCCGCGTTCGGGGGAGACTTCGTTGAGCGCCTTGCCGCGTCCCACCGAAATCAGCATGAACAGGCTCCAGCGCATGACGGGAAATTCTTTCGACAGCAGTTCGTAGATCGCGGGCAGATCGTCGGCGGTTTCTTCCGAGACCAGCGTGTTCACCTGGATGGGCAGGCCGAGGCGTCCGCAATGACGCGCCGCTTCCATGGTGCGCTCAAACGTTCCCGGCACTGCGCGGATGGCGTCGTGCTTCTCGGCGCAGGAACCGTCGAGACTCAGGCCCAGGCTTTGGATGCCGTGCTCTTTCAGCTTGGTGATGGCATCGTTGGTCAGCTCGGGAGTCGCGCTCGGAGTGATCGAAACTTCGAGGCCAATGCTGTTGGCGTAATCGATCAGGGGAAAAATATCCTTGCGGCTCAGCGGATCGCCGCCGGTCAGAATCAGGTGGGGCAGGGGATTGCCGAAGTCTACTAGCTGATCGAGGAAGCGCTTGCCCTGTTCAGTGGTGAGTTCGAGCGGATGCGGCATGGGCATGGCCTCAGCGCGGCAGTGCTTGCAGGCCAAGCCACAAGCCTGGGTCATCTCCCAGTAGACCAGCATTGGATTTCTGGAAAAATCCTGGGCCAGACGGCCCATATTTGGAGTAGTCCCTGCGACTATCATTGCGTTTCCCCTCCCACAACCAGCTTTAGAGCAGTCCCACAGGCAAGTTCAGGTTACTTTTGGGGAGGGAAAAAGGCTGTGATTTTAATCACAGTGGGCAGTGATGGAGCAGGGGTCAGGGGCTAGGGGTCAGGGGCTAGGGGTCAGGGACCAGTGACCAGTGGCTTGTGGGCGTGTATCGCTCATCTTGGATAGATGGAAGGAGCTGACTTCTTTTTCCTGTCGTACCGACAGTGCGTGCGGAGATGGTGGTGAAACATTTTTTGGCATCAAATCTGTAAAATACTTGTTTTCTTACCGTTACAGTGAACGCCGCCGAGTTCGGCCCGCAAAATCTTCAAGAATGGAGGTAAAATCTTCCAGAATAAGGACTTAGCGGAGGCTTTTTGAGCCGGGACGACCCGAATCCACTCACCTACCCCTCCCCCCTCCCCGGTGGTCTATTGGAATCATCAGGTTAGGGTGGGTCAGTGAAATTAATCTATGGGCTGCAACGAGTTGCGGGCAAAATCTTGGGAGCAAACGAGTTATGAGTCAAAATGCCCGCGGCCGTTTTGCAGCCAACGCTCTGCCCGGCCCACCCCTGGCTGTGAAGGCGAGGGGCAGGCCGTTTTCCCGCGATTGGTTTTCAAAGAACTGGGTTTGTCTGGAGGATTGGCTCCAAAACGAAGCCCCCATCGGACTCTGGGTCCGTGGAGGCTAGCCACACGCCGTGGCCAGATTAAGCTCTCAGAAAAGAGGGAAGAAGTCAGTGAGGAGAGTCACGCTGGCGCGTGATGGGGAGCACTGGGCGGACCGACTGTGAAGTGGGGAACATCAATAAACCGGGCGCGTCCAGTCTGTCCCGAATTTTTCGGTGAGACTATTGCGAATTTCTTTTCATCGCCCAGCGCAGGGTCAAAAAGCCTCGGCGCAAAGAACACTCACGCCTGATTACGACAGTTGACCTCACGGGGGGATTGGCAGGACCTGAAGGGAAGTTCAGTTGGGAGGGCCTTCTGGAAAAGGCAATGAAATCGCTCGCTACTCAGCACTCGTTACTCGGTACTCCTCACTCGTCCCGCAGCGCCACCATCGGTTCCAGCTTCGCCGCTCGCCTCGCCGGCAGCAAGCTCGCCGCGATGGCCACTGCCCCCAATCCGGCTGCCGCCAACACAAGTGTCAAAGGATCGTACGGCTTCAATCCATACAACAACGTCGCTGCCGATTTTCCCGCTGCCACCGCCAGCACGGTGCCGATCATAACGCCGACGATGAGCAAGCTCCCCGCCTCGCCCACCACCATTGCCAGGATCCGTCGCGGCGACGCGCCCAGCGCCATGCGGATTCCGATCTCGTTCGTCCGCCGCACTACCATGTACGCAATCACCCCATAGAGTCCGACCGTCGCCAGCACTGCCGCCAGGAGGCCAAAGGAACTCGACAGCGTAGCCAGCAGGCGCTCGCGCAAAAGTCCGTCTTTGATGATCTGCTGGTCATACGCATGGAAATCGACAGAAATGCCGCTGTCCACCTGCGCGATCACCGCCTTAACTTCGTTGATCACCGCGACTAGATCCAGGTCGGAACGAACCATCATCTGCGTCTCGGCATCCGGATTGTCGTCTTGTGCTTCCGGATAAAACGCGATCGGCTGGAAATTCTCGCGCAGATCGTAGTACTTCGTATTCCGGACGACCCCCACGATCTGAAAGTCGTACCGCTTCTCACCCCGATCGGCAGCGATCTGGAACGTTTTCCCCAGTGCGTCACCGCCAAACATTTTTTTTGCCGTCTCCTCGTTCACGATCGCTACTTTGGGGGATTGCCGGTTGTCTCGTTCATCAAAGTCGCGCCCCAGCAGGATCGGTGTTCCCGTGGTGCGGAAGTATCCGGGGCTTATGTTCGACTCCAAGACAAAGGTGTCGCTTTCTTTTCCGCCCACCACGACGTCGTTTTGCCAGCCGAAGCCCCTGACCGGTACGATCGACGTATCGGCCGCGCCAGTCACTCCGGGCAGCGCTCGTACCCGCTCCAGCAACAGTTCGCGGAACGCGACTCGCCGCTCCGGTGAGAGATTGAGCCCCGCGTAACCGATGTCCACCACGACCATGCCGTCGCGTTGAAACCCGGCATCGAGCGTCAGGATGTTGCGCAAGCTGCGCACGAATAGCACCGCGCCCACCAGCAACACCAGCGATAGCGAAACTTGTATGACCACCAGCCCACGTCGCAGGCTGAATCGTTCTCTGGTCGCAGTCAGCCCGCGGCCCGCCAAACTAACGATCGCGGCCGGCGCCGCGCTCGTAGCTTTCAATGCCGGTGCTAGCCCGAACAAGACGCACGTCAGCACCGCTAATCCGGCCGTGAAGCCCAGCACGCGCCAGTCCATGCCTAATTCAAGGAACATAGTCCCCGACTGCGTGGTCAGATACCGGACCAGCGCTGCGCTCAACACGAGCGCCAATACAATTCCCAGCGCAGCCCCCGCTATTGCCAGGAGCAGGCTTTCCGTCAGCAGTTGCCGCACCACCCGTCCGCGCGCCGCTCCCAACGCCAATCGCACGGCGATCTCTTTCTCCCGGGCGCTCGCCCGCGCCAGCAGCAGGTTGGCCAGGTTCGCGCACGCGATGACCAGCACCAGCCCGGCGATTCCCAGCAGCAGCCACAGGGGAGACTCATATTGCTGTCGCAGGTTCGACAATCCCGTCGCTCCCGGATACGCGCTCAGCTTCTGGCCCAGGTATTTCTTGCGGTTGTCCTCCTGGTACGACGGAGGCAGCGTGTCTTCCATGATGCCGGCCGATATCGATTCCAGTTGCGCAGTGGCTTTCTCCAGCGTCCATCCCGGCTTCAGCCGCCCCATGACTGCCAGCCACCACCCCTGCGGCAGCGTGTAAAGCGACGGTGCCGGCTCGAACACCTGCTCGGAGCACAGGGGCAGCGCTACATCGAATCCGTGTCCGGGCGTCAGGCCATTAAAACTGGCGGGTGTCACCCCAAGAATCGGCACAGCATGACCTTCGAGCGATACGGTTTTACCAACGACGTTCGCCTCACCGCCAAATTCGCGCTGCCAAAACCGATAGTTCAATACCACGCCCGGCGTTCCGCATCCGGCGTGGTCGTCTTCGCGGTGAAACACCCGCCCCAGGATCGATTGGATCCCCAGTACCTCAAAGAACTCTCCGCTCACCCACATTGCTTGTGCGTCCCGTTCTTGCCCGCCGGTCGCCAGGTTTAAGTCCTCGTAGCCGAATGCGAACACGCCCGAGAATCCCCGTTGTCTCGCCCGGATCTGTTCCCACATCGCATTGGTGACTAAGGGCAGGTATCCGTGTACCCTTCCCGAGCGCGCGTTCGTGTCCGGGCGGATCACCGCCAACTCTTGCGGATTGTTTACCGGTAGCGTCCGCATCCGCACTGCGTCGATCAACTGGAAGATCGCGGTGTTCGCCCCCACCCCTAACGCTAGCGACAGCACGCACACCGCCGCGAATCCCGGGTTCAGGCGCAACACCCGCGCACCATAGCGCACGTCCTGCCATAGCCCCGACCAGAAGTCCGGTCTCTCTGCGCCCAGAGTCACCGGCTCGCTCCAACGCCTCTCGATATCGCGCAACTCACGCGCAAGGACGTGCTCGTTCAGCTCCGCCACGATCTGTCGCTCCGCTTCTTGCGGGCTTGCGCCATTTGACATGTGCGATTCGTAGCGATCACGAAGGTGCTGCGCTACTTCATCCACGATCTCCGCCTCGCGCACCGGCGACAAACCGATGTCCCTGAGCCTCTCGCGCACCATCTGCTGGAAATCGATCATGACCTACTCCTCGCCTAGGCGGGTGCCCCACACCGACTGGTTTTGGAAGGGTGAGCGGACCGCGCTGAGCGCTACGCCCGCTGCCCCACTCCCGTGATCCTCCGCATCGCTTCGACAAACTCCGCCCAGGTCCGCCGCTGCTCCTTGAGCATCTTTTTTCCCGAGGCCGTCAGCCTGTAATACCGCCGCCTCCGCTGCCCTGACTTCTCGACCCACCGGCCCTCGATCCACCGGCGCTTCTCCAGCCGGTACAGCAGTGGATAGAACGACGCCACGTTGAACTTCAGCGTCCCTTCCGAGCGCTGCTCGATCAATTGGCTGATCTCGTACCCGTGCCGTGCCCGTACCTCGAGCAGTGACAGGATTAACAATTCCGCGCTCCCCTTCTTGAGTTCCCGGTCGAAGACCGACGATCTCACGTCCATTGCTTTTGTCATATATGTTACAAACATATATGCCTGCGAAAGGCCGCCTGTCAACTTAAACGCACCACGGCATTTTTGGTCACGTCGTTGTCCTCAACAGAGGGTTAAGGCCTTCGTTGTCAACTGGCGTAATATCCCATTTCACTCATCATCCCGCAAATAGGAACGGAAGGGCCCCCTCATTTGGCGGTGCTGGTGCTGGTGAAAGGCATGAAATCGTTGACAGGAAGTGCTGAAGCTAGTCGCGGCGGGCTGGCCCATCCTTTTTTCTGAAGGGCCATCTAACTGAGGCTGCACCACCTTTCGCGATTATCGAAAGGTGGGCTGCAATGCTGCCGGGAGTGGGAGACTTGTTGGGGGGACCACTTTATCCTGCTTGCTGGCGTATTTCCTTCGAGGTTCATCGATCACAGACGGGTTAACGGTCCCGTAGCGAGGAGCCCCACTCAAGCCAAAAGCGGGCTTGAATGGGCTACGCGTCCTCAGGGGCTAAAGCCCTTGAATTTTTTCCCGTCCTGACGCGGCGCTAAAGCGCCGCTCTTCCACGGCACCACGAACGTTCGACCCGGGGGCGGGCTTGCCCCAGGGCATGACGAAACTTTACGCACGAGTGCGAGATCTGTTTGTGATGGATGAACATTGGCAGGGCTTATTGTGAGCTATTCATCAAGCGCTTATTGTGAGGCATAAATCAAAAGCCCCACTTCTCGCAAACGAACGCGAGAAATGGGGCACCCGGCTAGATCTGGTTCCGTGGTCCCCGCCCCTTCGGCTGCGCTCAGAACAGGCTCTTCGCAACTAGTTCGCTCATCCAGAGGAAACTCATTTATCGGGCGAGTGAGAGAGCCGCTTCGAGATTAGAGTGGCATGGAGTACGCCAGCCTTGTCCACTGTGCCCTTACAGATAACGTAGTCCCCGTCCTTAACCTGGCTGGAGTCGATGTCGGTGGCCTTCTTATCTCCGTGGTACTGGCTGACCCACTTGGTTGAGGCGTCGTACTGAATGTTCATTTCATTACTCATTCCCGTCTTACGCACGGTCAGCATAGATTTGTCCGGATTGCTCCTTTGGATACGACCCTCCCACCGGGCCTCCTTTGCAGCCATTTCTTTGGCTGGCGCGTCTTGCGCGAAGAGTGCTGTTGACAGCGGGACGGCAAGTGCAGACACAAACAGAAGAGTGAGTAGTTTCTTCGCCATGAGACTTTCTCCTTGTCACCGGAAGATCTGGTGTCGGCAAGAACAATAGACCTGCAGACTGAAAAGAACAATCCATTTCCTGAAAGCAGCACGAGTGAGGGTGCCCCACCCCTTCGCAAAGAAGGCTTGAGTGGGCTGAGCGGCCATTCTCGGGAATTGAAAATTAATCTGTGAGCGGCCGTTAGTTCGGGGTAAAATCCTCAACCGCAAAACAGTTACAGTCCCAGATCGATTTCGGAAGGTCTCCCTCAATATTGCGGATAGGAATTTTTGGTCAAGGTTACATTGTGGAGGAAAGACTATGAGAACAGGAAGATTTGCGCATCTCTCAGCAGTGATTGTTGTGGCCGCCTTGGCCCTCCCGTGCTTGCTAGCGGCGCAGGTGGAAGACAACGGTCTAACTCCCACCACGCGCACGGTGACGGGCACAGAAATTGTGCACTACAAAAACGGTCCGTCACCGGTTGACCTTTCCGCCGTTACCGTTGCCGCTTACGTTCCCAACGGCTCCGGCGGGTACAACGTGATTTCCGGCACTGGAACCAGCGCAGGTACGTTCACGATTTCCAACGTGCCCAGTGGATTCTACTTGCTCCAGCTTGGCAGCTCATACCTGGTTACCAGCAACACGGTCGTCGATGCAGATTCCAGCTGGGGTTTCCGCTCGAATGGGGTTCTGGCAGATTCCAGCACCGAGGTGACTTTTGATCTGGCCAACCTGGATTCGTGGCAGAGCACGGACGTGTTTGAAATGGTTTGTACCAACAATGCCGCGTTCGAGGAGTACGACGGAACCTTGGGAGAAACCACTTTCGCCGGCAAGGTTCCCTACGACTCTTTGATCACAGCGGATTTGAGCGATGCTTCGCAAGGCGATCAGTACGTCATTACGCAGCTGAGTACCCGGAATATTGGTGGGCTTCCTTTCACCAGCGCGGCGAGGGCGTTCTTTCCACCCAGCTTTACACAAGCGCAGGGGTCCAATACCCAGATTAGCGGAATGCTCGCAACGCTTCCTCAAACGTCTGAGTTTGAAGCCAACATCAATGGAGCCGAGCTGACTGCACAGGCATTGGCGGCCAATCCCCATGCCACTTTGCTGGCAACGGACGTTGTACTGGACGCATATCCGGGCAGCGTGGCGAATGGGGAAAGAACATCCACGCCTGACCTGGTCGGCTATAACCTGAGCTTTTTTGCCTCCGGCCCAAACATCACAACCAACACTGACTTCGGAAAAGTCTCCTATGGGAACCCATTTCCTGCTACCTGGCCGCTGTTTGATATCTACGCTTGGGACGCACTGACAAATTTCCTGGCGCCAGGCGCGACCAACAGCATATCGTTGGCCACCCTTGTGGACGGCTACAATACCGCGCTACCCACATCTACCAGCCCGATCAGGCCGCTGGTTGGAGTTGTGAGCAGTCCGACTATTAACGGCCAGAACTTCTTTCAAGACCACGCAGGTGTTGGGCGCACACCAACATTAAAGTGGTCTGCTCCCAGTGTGGGCAAAGCCACCTTCTACGACGTCCAAATCATCCAGCTATCCAATTTTGGCGGGAATACGGTTCAGACCGGCTTCACCAGGGTGCGCACCCAGAACAGGGGTCTGACGATTCCTCCAGGCTTGCTGAGAGCCGGGCAGGGATACGCCTTTGTGATCCGGTCGTGGTACATACCAGGACTGAACTTCGCCAAGACCCCCTTCGGGAGTGGTCCGGTGAATGCATTTACCGACGTGATTTCCGGACTGATGCAACCCTGAATGCTTGCGGTGGTGGTACTGCCAGAGTGAGAACTTCGGACAGATTCTTCTCTCTGAAATCCGACTCGGCCTAGCGGCGTTCCCGCAACTTGTCGGCGACCCGGTTGGCTATCTGGTCCATCAGGTGGGAGATCAGCATCGCGTCCGGCAAGGGATCGTGTGCTGTAAGGATGTCGGACGCCCAAGGGGCCAGTTCTCCGGCCCGCATGATCCGGTACGCGACGGTGGCGCGGTTATCGTCCGCAGCATTGGCGCGAGGATCGTCCCGAGCACTCCCAATCTCGACGGAGCGGGGCCGCGACGAGGCGTCAGGCGTGCCGGAATCGATTACTTCAAGGACATTGGTATGCAGGATGAATTGGCAGTTGTTGTCGCGTACGGCTGGATCGGTCTCGCTATTCGATTCTAGCAGCACGGTGTCGATGCGTGCCGCTTTTCCCTTGGTCACGTCCTTGCCCTTGTTGATTCGTTCGAACATCTTGATGAGTTGGTTGCGCTGCCAGGCCGTGTCCAGGGCGCTGTGCGAGCTGTTCTGTAGGGTGGAGACGCAGAGTCGAATGGGTTCCGGCCGATTCTGGGCATGTGCAAGGCACGTTAATAAGATGGAGGACAGCAGAGCCGACAGTCGTCGCATCGAGGGCACCCCTGGTCGGAGGAACGGAATACCACATGAAGATACACCTGATTGCGTGGGAGCTGACACGGTTATCTAATCAGCCAGCTTTCTGAAACTGAGCTCGCCGGATCGGTAATTCCCGCCAGGGGATTCGGTTCGTCCGGCTGGACTCGGACGACCACTCGCTGGTTCAACAGCATCTCGATCCCAACGCGAAGTCCGATCAGAATCGCCATCCGCAACGGGTGGACTTTCCAGTAGCTGCGGTAGACCCGCACCAACTCAACCGGACATATCATGTGCTAACCACCCATAAATTTGTGATTGACAACGAAATCAAACAGTGGCAGCATTCCATCCCGGTTCCCCCCACCGCGCGTTCCATTCCAGAAAGTTAGGGCCCCAGGTTCACAGTTCAAAAAGCGTGCAGATCGCCGCTCTGACGCAAGAACCAGACACCCTGCCCGCTTCATCACTGGAGGATTGAGTCATGAGGACATTGCTACGCGTACATCTTGTACTGCTCAGCTTCTTGTTGTCAGGGGTTCCATCGTTTTCTCAAACACACACTCGCCATAGTCTGCTTAGAGATGTTCTTAAGCAGAACTCTCAAGCAACCGCGACACACAATCCGGCGCCGAGTTCGGCTGTGAAAAAAGCTCTGGCTCCGGCGAAAGTGTTCAGATACACCACTACCGATTATCCCGGTGCCGCCGGATCGTTAGTATTCGACGCCAACACCTCAACCCAGGTCGGTGCATATACATTTAACAGCACCGGCAACGAAAACGCCTTCACGTTTGGCGGTGGCGTTTATAGGACTTTGCCCGTTCCGGGCGCCGCGGGTGGAAGCTTTGCAACTGGGATCAATTCGACAGGACAAATCGTAGGTGTTTATGCTGATTCTGCCGGTAATCAGCATGGTTTTCTTGACAACGCTGGCGTGTTTACCACAATTGATGAGCCTAACGCTGTCGGATCAACCGCGATTTTCGAAATAAACAGTGGCGGGGTGATGGTTGGATCGTATGAGGACAGTGGCCAGGTCACCCATGGATTCTCAGATAATGGGGGCACATTTACGACGATTGATTATCCGGGTGCGACGACAACGATCTGCGCCGGAATCGACACCGCAGGCGATATCGTTGGCGAATGGGATGACCCCGTCACTGAGCACGGATTCCTAATGACCACCGGCGGCACGTTTATCTCTTTGGATTTCCCGCTGGCCAAGTCCACTGTTGCCATAGGCATAAATGATTCGGGAGAGGTTGCGGGTTATTATCAGGACGCCGCGTCGGTGAACCACGGGTTTATCTATGCCAACGGAGTCTTTAGCAGCGTGGATGTACCAGGAGGTAGCGGAACCCAACTTACACGTATTACAAACACAGGTGTCATAACTGGTCTTTATCTCGATAGTTCGAGCGCAAGCGAGGCGCACGGCATCCGCGGCCACTAGGCTAGCAGGTTGCTGTTT
>Ga0070735_10004896_pt1 | contig 11174 bp, 7 predicted proteins | sample Coa_R1_FD_66443 | JGI IMG/M metagenome (GOLD analysis project Ga0070735, IMG submission 66443) | Surface soil microbial communities from Centralia Pennsylvania, which are recovering from an underground coalmine fire - Coalmine... | ecosystem: Environmental > Terrestrial > Soil > Unclassified ... | reverse complement strand
GACCGAGGGCCAGTTCGAAATCACCAAAATAATCGTGCTGGATCGCGATTCCTCGCGGGATTCCTCGGAGGATGAGCTGCTTGCGCTAGCGGCGGCCGCCGAACGCGGCTCGCCGCACACGCTCGCGCGCGTGATTGTCGACGAGGCACGCCGGCGCGGTCTGGTTGTGCCTGAATCCGAAGATGCTCACGTAACCCCGGGGCGCGGCGTGGAGTGCAAAATAAATGGCCGGACGATCCGCGCGGGCAATGATGCGTACTTGGCCGAATCTGGAATCGGCCAGACCGAATCGTTGCGCGAAGAGGCCGACCGCATAGGAGCGACCGTCGTCCTGGTCGCGGATGGCGACCAGCTAGCGGGCGCCATTTTCCTCAGAGACCGCATTCGCGAAGGCATCCGCGAGGCCGTAGACCAGCTTCGCCAGATGGAGATCTCCGATCACTTCATGCTGACCGGCGATCGCAGGCAGGCTGCGAAAGTCATCGCCAGGGAGATCGGCATTCAGGATATCGAAGCCGAATTGTTACCCGAACAAAAACTGGACCGTGTCCGGCAACTCATGTCGCAGGGCCGCACGGTGGCCATGCTCGGGGATGGCATCAATGACGCGCCAGCGCTCGCGGCGGCCAGCGTCGGCATAGCAGTCGCCGGTGCTAGCGATATCACGGCGGAAGCAGCCGACGTGGTCTACCTGCCGCATTCGCTTGAAAAACTGCCACGCCTGTTCGAGATCAGCCGGAGAGCGATGCATACGGCATGGCTGAATATCGTCTTATTCGCCGGAGCGGTCAACCTTTTGGCCGTAGTGGCGTGCGCTACCGGGATCCTGGGACCCATTGGAGCGGCGGCGACACACCAGCTCTCCTCGTTCTGCGTGATGATGAACTCGTTGCGGCTGCTGCGCGTGGAGCGCACCTCGCCCTGGCGTTGGTCCCGGCGGCTGGTTGGTGCGATCGAGGACTCACCGTTGCCGAAGGCGTGGGACTGGCTCCGTGGTGTCGAGCCTGTGACCGCTTTCTGGTGGGCGATCGCCCGTAGGAGGCAGGCCGTCAAACCGGCGTTGATCGTAGCGGCCTGCTTGGTCGTACTCAACGGATTTTATGCCCTGCAACCGGATGAGGTCGGTGTCATCGAGCGGTTTGGCAGGAAGGTGACACCCTTCAGCCTCCCGGGCCTGCACTACAAACTCCCGTGGCCCATCGAACGGCTCACGCGCATCCGAGCTCACAAGGTGCGAGTCGTGGAGATCGGCTTTCGCTCGAATGCGGGAACGACGGGCGCGGAACCCGCAGCCTACGAATGGAATGTACAGCATCGAACGGGACGTTTCCAGACCCGGCCGGAAGAATCGGCGATGCTGACGGGCGACCAGAATATGATCGAGCTGAATGCCACTGTGCACTACGAGGTGGAGCATCCTGATGCCTTCCTGTTCCGGCAAATCGATGGCGACGCTACGATCCGCGAGGCGGCGGAATCGGTCATTCACGGAATTACGACCACCACGCCGCTGGACGAGGTGCTGACCACGGGTCGCGAATCCATCGAAACTAGGGCTCTCGCCGAGTTGCAGCGCCGCACGGACAAATACGAAACCGGTATCCGCGTGCTGCACGTGAAGCTGCAGGACGTGCATCCGTCGCTCGAAGTGGTGGACGCCTTTCGCGAAGTGTCGGCGGCTTTCGAGGAGAAGAACCGCTTGGTCAATGAAGCTGAGGGTTATCGCAACGAACAGATAGCCCTGGCTCGCGGCAACGGAAAAGCGCAAGTTCAGAACGCGAACGCTTACACGCTCGGCCGCACCAACCGCTCGGCGGGCGATGCCAGCCGGTTCACCCAGCAGGAGCAGGCGTTTCGGACCGCGCCCGGCCCCACGGAAACAAGGCTGTATCTCGAAGCCATGGAGCAGGTTCTGCCGGGGAAAAGGAAATTCATCGTGGATTCAAGCAAGAATCGCCGCCAGTTGCTGCTCCTCGAGGATGGTGCGGAAATCGCACCGGCCGGTGCAGCGATTCTGGGGCCGCAGCCGGCGAGGTAAGTCTTCGAGAGGTAGGCATAATGGACCGATATAGAAAGTATTATCCAGTTGGCGCAGTGGCCGCGATCCTTGTTCTTTCGTACTTGACCTTCTTCTCAGTCCGTGAGACGGAGTTCGTCCTGGTTACGCAATTCGGGCGGCCTATCCGCACGGTTACCGAGGCGGGGTTGAATGCCAAGTGGCCCTTCCAGACGGCGATTTACTTCGACCGCAGGCTGCGCGTGTACAACCCGCGCCCCTCGGAGTTTCTGACGCGCGATAAGAAGAATATCGTCGTCGAGAACTACGTAGTGTGGAAGATTCAGGACCCGGACCGGTTCGTGCAAACAGTCGGAGACCCGGCGTCCGCGGAAATGCGCCTGCACGATATCGTCTGGTCGGGCTTATCCGCCGCGTTGGGCACTCATGACCTGGATTCGATCGTGGGGACGGAGCCGGACAAGGTTCAAGCCTCCTCGCTGCTCGACGATCTGACGGCGCTGACCGGCCATGCGGCTTTGGAACAATATGGGATTAACGTCGTCGACGTGCGTATCAAGCGCCTGAATCTGCCGGAGCAGAACAAGCAGAGCGTCTACGCGCGCATGCGCGCCGAGCGCCAGCGCATCGCGAGACAGTATCGTGCCGAAGGCGAAGAGCAGGCATTGAGTATCCGCGCCGACGCCGATCGCCAGAAGGAAGAGATCCTCTCCGTAGCCTACAAGCAGGCTGAGAACATCAAAGGCCAGGGAGATGCCGAATCGACGCGGACCTACGGGCAGGCCTATTCGAAGAACCCGGCCTTTTACAGACTCCTGCGCACGCTCGAATCGTACAAGAAGATTTTGGACGATAAAACTACGGCCATACTCAGCTCTGATTCCGAACTGTTAAAGGTGTTAACGAAAGGCGAATCCGGAGCGAGATGAGCACCGTCATGCTACCGCCCGAAATTGGGCAAGAGCCATCGCCACCCTCGACCGCGCACGGGACCGAACGCTGGACTGGCAGGCGCGTGGTCCTGGCGATCGTAGCGGTGTGGGTGCTCTCGGGCGTGTATCTGGTCGCGCCGGACCAGCAGGCGGTGGAGACTCTTTTCGGCCGAGTGGTCGCGCCGCGAGTGACTCCGGGACTGCACTACGCCCTGCCTTGGCCGATCGAGAGCGTCTACAAGCTGAAGGTGCGGCAACTGCAGCGGCTCGTGGTGGGAGGCGATCTCCCGGATAGCGTACTGGGCCGGACGCAGCCGCTGCTGTCGCAATTCATCACCGGCGACCAGAACATCATTAACATGCGAGTAGTGGTGCAGTACTCGGTCGGAGTGCCAGCGGACTATCTGTTCCGGGTGGAGAGTCCCGCTCAGGCGGTGGGCGGGGCCGTGGAGTCGGCGATGGCGCGGCGCTTGGCCCACCGTGGCGTGGACGCGATCCTGACCACTGAAAAGGCGGCCATTCAGGACGAGGTTCGGGCGGAAGCTCAGGCGCTCCTCAACCAGTATGGCGCGGGTGTTCTGCTCTCCACGGTCAACATTGAGAGCGTGGCGCCTCCACCGGAAGCGGCCGAGGCCTTCCGCGATGTAGCGAGCGCCCGCGCCGATACGGCCCGCATCGTGAGCGATGCCGAGGGCTACGCCAACGACCTGATCCCTAAGGCTCGCGGTCAGGCGCAGCAAATGCTGGATGAGTCCGAAGGGTACAAGCAGAAGAAGATCAATGAGGCCGCCGGCGATGCCGCGCGATTCAACCAGATCGCGGCCGAATACAGCAAAGCCGCCCAGGTGACGGGCCAGCGGCTATACCTGGAGACCATGGAACAGATTCTGCCGCGGATCAGGAAGCTGATTGTGGATAAGGAAGGCAATCTGGACCTGACCATCATCCGCAAGGGAGACGCGCCGCCCGCGATCGCGAAGTAAGAAATGAACAAGGAACGGAAAGCTCAGGTGGTGACAGTGGCCGTGCTTGTGGCCGCCCTCGGAGTTGCACTGATGGGGAAAACCGGCTGGCGTCTGGCGGATCTGCGATCCTTTCCGGGAATATTCCGTTCGGCTTCGCAGAGCGGCTCAGAACCGCAAGACGCGATCTATGCCATGTTCGGCGCGGCGCGCGCCGGGGACGTGAAAACATACCTGGCCAGTTATACGGGCCGAATGGAAGCCTCCTTGCGGCAACAGCTTGCGGAGACCACGGAATCCGCATTCGCACAGTATCTAAAAGATTCGAATGCCGCGATCCGAGGGGTCGCCGTTTCCGAACCGCAGGAGACGGCCGATTCGGAGGCGAAAGTCATTGTAGAATACGTCTACCAGGACCGCAACGAAGCTCAAACGATGTATCTCGAAAAAGGTCCCAAGGGTTGGAAGATCTCCCGCGCGGATAACGATGAACGCGTCAAGACGTTGATCCCCTACGGCACGCCCGTTAAGTAGGCTGTGCACTGAACCGTAGCCGGGGGTGCCCCGGAACACACGGCTCACTCACGAGGGCCTCCGACTTCGGAAAATACCAACGATAGCAGGCTCGGTTTTCACCAGTGGATCGGACTCCGTGCTTCAAATGATGAAGGCGAGCTGGAGACTTGTCTTGAAGGCCTTTCAACCCGAGACAAATCTCCGTCCAGATGCCGTGGTTCTGCCTTTTCACGCGCCTGCGAGGCGTCCAAGACGATCACCGAGGCGGCGCAACAGATCGTTAGGCGGGAGCAGATACTGGCACCCCGGTCCCAGCCGGCGCCTGACTGGCTGCTTTCGTGAAGCTCTTGGTTTCCATGTAACGCTCAAAGTTGAAAAAGAAGAACGTCTTATCGTGACCGTTGTTCACCTTGGGATGGGACGTCCGAATGTGCCCCCGAAGTCGTTCTTGCGACTGACCGGCCTTATTTGCCGCTCGTCTTTCAAAGCATTTGTGGTGCCCGCGTTGGTGAAGGGCAAGCCCGCGTTGAAAGCTTCGTTTACAAAATACTCATAGGCACCTCCATGCATTATGTTGGTGCCGACTTTCATGGTGTAGTTGAAGTACCCGCCGGCTGCTTGCCCAAACTCCGGCAAAGTTGCTTGTCTGAATGGATACTTCCTGGATCGGGTCCACGGCACTCTGACTGACATGCGTGATCCGGTTCCACACGCCATCGGTCGCGTCTTGACCTGCATCGAAGACTCTCGTCCGCTCCCACTTGTTTCAATCGCAAACCGACATGTGGTTCCAAGCATGCAATCTAGATAGTGAGGCGCCGCAGGTTTAGCCGCGTCGTTGAACCTCAGGCGCGCCGGCCAGACTGTCTGTTGTCTTGGGGCCGTAGCAGGGTAGGCGGACGCACCGGGATAATCCACCGCCCACGGGGCGCTCGCTTCAGGACAGCGCGCGGCGCGTCAATTGTTGTGAGAGGGCATGCGAGCAGAAGCATTCTCAAGCGGCGTAGTGGCGCTGCATGATCCGACCAAGGACTTTCAGAAGTCTCAGAAACTCGCTTAACCTGCCAGACTTGGCATATCAAGCCTCCCGTCGGAAACTTGATGATCACCTTGTGGCTCATGGTTGTGAGTGATTTGTTTGCCCATGTTACTCTGTGGCCGTGGAACATTGCGCCGAGAGGGACAAACTTAAGGCCGCTGCCGCTGAAGCCTTGAAGGATATTGTCAATTTCACCGACAGACTACTCAAGGCAGTCGGCAGCGAAGAACCTTGTGGGTCGCTAACGCCATTGGACAAGGATCTAGAGAACGCCGTGGGGACCAAGGAGCGGGCCTTCGGGGCACTCGCGCAGCATTGTAAGGAACACGGCTGTGATCAGATCATCGAGCAGAAAATGGCTGACTCAATCACGAGGTAGCCTTTCTGAGGCCTTCGTTCGTCAACCCAGATTTCAGACACTGCCCATCCTCGCGTGGATCCTTGCTCGCCATTACTAACTGACCACAGTGCGCGAATGAAGGAACATAGACGAGTCCGCAACTACCAGCAGTGATTGCATCGGTGAGCACCCTGCGATCCCTTTCCGGCCACCAAAGGGTGGGGCATGCCTGTGTTCGATTTGGTCTTTCGCATCGCTGGGCCCCTTACTTCTTGGATTTCTTCTTGGCAGATTTCTTGTCGTACGCCTGTATTCCGTTCTTGAGGAATTTGAGTGCCTTTTTTGGTCCGGCGGTGCCGGTGATATTGAACTTCTTCCCGCGCTGCTTGTTGTAGGAGACAAAGAATGCTTCGACCTGATCGAGGAGTGTTTTGCTGACATCCTCAATGGTGTTGAGGTCTTCATGGTCGTAGGAGTGGATGGCGACGCCGAGGAGTCTGTCGTTTCGCTCCGTCTCTCCTCCTTGTGTCTGTTTTGCCTCGATGACGCCGATGATCCGGATCTGGATAAGGCACCCCACGTGCGCCGGAGCGTCCATGAGCACCATCACGTCGAGCGGATCTCCGTCCTCGCCTAGGGTGGACGGAATAAAGCCAAAATCGAAAGGGAACATCATTCCCTCAGGCAGGAGGCCGCCGAGCATGAAGAGATTTGAGTCGGGATCGTAGTCGAACTTATTACGGCATCCTTTGGGGGTTTCGACGATTGCCTTGCACACGGCTCTTTTGTCGTCGAGTTCATTAGGAAGATGGGTTAAGTCAGTCATGGTTTTGTTTTGGAGGTCGAGCTATGCACGAGGTGAGAATATCGTTTCCGTCAGCGTATATCGGAGCAGCGGTGGGCGATCGCTACTGCTTGCTTTCTGCTTTTGACTTTCTTTCCGCTGCCCGATCTGAGCCTACGCTCCTTACTCTCCTTCATTACCTTGTGAACTTTTGCGTCGCCCTTCGATGCGCTGGACGCTTTTTTCTTCGTCGTCATCGGATTCTCGGGTACCTCGGTGATTGAATGCCCTTCAAAACGTTTGCAATTGTGTTTCCATGCCCCCTGATGTTGATCCGCTCAACGCCTTGAAGTGTTTCCAAGAATGGCCATCAGCCACGATAAATGGGCCTGGATATTATGAGAACCGCCTGTACCGTCTGGGTAAATGAACGTCAGACTCAGCTACGGCGCAATAACCTATTCTGACGGACTGCCATCGCTAGGCTTTCGATTCTTCTCGTTCTCGCGTGCGACTATCTCCGAGGGCAGTTCATCAAGCTACTCCCCGGAAGCGATCTCTTTCTCCCGATGACCCTGACGGCCTCCTCGTTGTGCGAAAGGCAACGACTGACGTCGAAGAGGCCTCCGTTGTATTCCGCCAAGCTTTGCGGGATTTCGTGACCGCGCTGTCGAAACGCTCTGACTAGGCCCTGACAGATAGGCCTTGACACATAGCTTGCAGGACCTTGCAAGTTGGACCACCAGGAATATAGCCCCGGAGGGAGGCTGCGTGGTGCAACCCGAAAAGGATCCAGGCCCAGATGAATATCTTTACCAAACGCCCATGGAGTCCCGAAAACGCGGGCAGTGCGCGTCCCAGCGATCCGTTTCGCGCGGTTCAAAGCGCTCGGTGGCGAAGGATCGGTGGATAATATTCCTCGCTTCGGCTAAAGAAGATGTGGCCCCAGAGGCTAGTATCTGCATGGCGAGATTTCCGAGGGCGGTTGCCTCCGCGGGGCCGGCAATCACTGTCCGGCCGGTGGCATCGGCAGTGAACTGGTTCAGCAGGCGATTCTTCGACCCGCCGCCGATCACGCGAATTTCTTCGAAGTGGATTCCGGTCAGATCCTTTAGCGATTCGAGAACCACACGGTACTTGAATGCGAGACTCTCGAGAATCGCCCGCGTGAATTCCGCGGGTCCCGAAGGAGCGGGCTGTCCGGTACGGTTGCAGTATTCCGCAATGGCAGTCGGCATGTGCTTGGGATTCAGAAAAACGTGATCGTCCGGATCAAAGATCGAGCGGAACGGAGTTTCCAGTTCGCCGGCCGCGGTGAGTAATGCTTCATAGTCGAACTCGTGCCCTTCGGCTGCCCAACAGCGGCGGCACGACTGCAAGAGCCACAGTCCGGCGATGTTTTTCAACAGCCGCGTGGTACCGCAGACGCCTCCTTCATTGGTGAAGTTCCGATCGCGCGCCTGCGGCGTAATTACGGGCGCCGGAAGCTCCACTCCCACCAGCGACCATGTTCCGGAGCTGAGAAACGCGGTTTTGTCGGTGAGGGAAATGGCCGCGACGGCCGATCCCGTATCGTGGCAAGCCGGTGCGATTACCGGCGTTCCGGTCATTGCATTCACCTGGAACTCAATCGAACCGATTTCCGTGCCCGGTTCGACCAACGGAGCCAACAAGCGGCCGGGAAGGTCCAGATCGGTCAACAATCCCGTGGCCCATGATCGGGAAGTCGCGTCCACGAATTGTGTCGTCGTCGCGTTGGTGTACTCCGAGACCATATTGCCCGTGAACCAGCAGTTCAGGAGATCCGGAATCGTCAGCAGAGTCTTCGCCTTGTCGATGGCTTCTGGTGTGAGCCGGCAAGCGGCGAACAACTGGTACAGCGTATTAAACGGCAGGAACTGGATGCCGGTGACGGAATAAATTGTCTCGCGCGGTATGCGCTTCAATACCGATTCCATCATTCCTTCCGTGCGAGCATCGCGGTAGTGATGCGGATCTTCCACAAGCTCGCCGCGCTCATCGAGCAGCGCGTAGTCGACGCCCCATGTATCCACGCCGATGCTCGCCAGCTTTGCGTCTGTCACACGATCGAGGCTGCGGCGCATCTCCGACCATAGAGCGCCGATATTCCAGCGCAGCGATCCTTCCTTGCGGATCGGCTGGTTGGGGAACCGGTGGAGCTCCTCCAAGTGCAAAACTCCGGATCGCAGCCGCCCGAGTATCGCCCTTCCGCTCTCCGCGCCGAGATCGAACGCCAAATAGTCGGCATTCATGAGGATTCTTAAGGTGGCCCCCGTTCGATTTCGCATGATAGCATTGGCCCAGCGAGATCCCCAATGCGATATTTTTCGATCACACTGCTGATGGCGAGTCTGCTAGTTCCCCCGGCTCGGGCGATGACTTCAGAAGAACGCCGCGAGTACCTCGACAAACTGCTCAAGATTTTGCCGGATGCTCCGCAGTTCAAACAGTGGCTCGACAAGACCGGCGAATTGCCTCCGGACTTCGATGCGCTTCCGCGCGTGAACGGCCTGCCGGATCCGCTGGAGTTTTTGGACGGAAAACCGGTGCGCAACACTGCCGACTGGAAATCGCGCCGCGCCGAGATCTGGCGGTTGTACCAGCAATACGACGTGGGGGCGTTCCCCGCAAAGCCGAAATTGGATCGAGTCGTAATGCTCGACGAGACGCCCGGCAAGGGTTACCTGATCCGCAACGTACGCCTGGAATTTGGTCCTCAAGGCAAGGGCTCGATGCGTGTCCAGGTCATGATCCCCGAAGGGAAAGGGCCGTTCCCGGTCCTGCTCAGTCCAAACCTTCCCGGGTGGGGACCAGCTCTGCTGCGCCGCGGCTACATCTCCGCCGGGTACGCAGGCAATGACGGAATGGATGATGCAGCGGCTCTGGCGCAGCTCTATCCTGAGTACGATTTTGCTCTGCTGCCGCGTCGCGCCTGGGCGGCGGGGCTCGTGCTGGATTACCTGGAATCTCTGCCTCAGGTGGACAAGAAACACATCGCCATGTTCGGATATTCGCGCGATGGCAAGATGGCCGCGATCGCCACGGCGCTCGATGAGCGTATCGCGGCCGTGATCGCAGGCAGCACCGGCGTGGGCGGCGTGCTCCCCTGGCGTCTCTCCGGTGAGCGCAATTTCGGAGAGGGTATCGAGAGCACTACACGATCGTTCCCCACCTGGTTCGTCCCGCGCCTGCGCTTTTTCTCCGGACGCGAGGATCGCCTCCCCATCGATGGCAATCTGCTGGTTGCGATGATCGCGCCGAGGTCGATTTTGATGGAGTGGGGCCACAACGATGAGGTATCCAACAACTACGGCCTCGAACAGACTTATCAGTCGGCGCTCAAGGTGTACAAGATGCTGGGCCAACCTGAGAAAATCGGAATCCTCCGCGTGCCTGGCTTCCACGGCGCCAATGACCAGGAAGCGTGCCTGGACTGGCTCGACATCCAATTTGGCCGATCCAGCCGCGTGTGGCAGAACACTTTTCTGCTGCCTTGGGATTTCGGCAAGTGGAAGGCCGACAGCAAAGAGACCGTCGATCTGACTCGTTATCCACGGGCGCTCTCAAGCACGCTTTCCGCATTGTCAACGGGCGAGTGGGAAAAGAAAGCTGCCGATGTGCGCAAGGCCATCGAGTGGATACTCGGCGATGAGCCTCCGAAGATGCCTCCGGCTTTGGGACGCGGCGGCCGGGGAGCAGCTCCCGCGCCGCAAATCGCCGCACCCGGCGGGAGAGGTGTTACCAATCCAGGACAAATTGCGCCGGACCTGGTTTCATGGGTGATCCAGCGCGGCGGCAATTCTTTCGGCTGGCTGGAGCCGCAGCGGAATCAGACCGTTTCCCGGAGCATAAACTTCGGATACAACGTGCGCGGCGATCTTTACTATCCGGCCAACACCCCGCCGAACGTCAAGCTGCCTACCGTCATTTGGCTGCATGGATACAGTTATCAATTGGGTTACATGTGGGTCTACCACAACGACCTGCATCCGATCCTGGCGCTTGTTCGCGCGGGCTACGCGGTGCTGGCCTACGATCAAAGCGGCTTCGGAAGCCGGCTGAATGAGGCCGCGCCATTTTACGATCGCTATCCGCACTGGTCGCAAATGGGCCGCATGGTGGAAGATGCACGGGCTGGAATCGACGCATTGGAAAAAGATCCGCTGGTCGATTCACAACATATCTATCTGTTCGGTTACTCGATGGGTGGAACCGTCGGGCTCTATACGGCGGCGCTCGACGCCCGGGTGAAAGGTGTCGTGTCGATCGCCGGATTCACTCCCATGCGCAGCGATACGGTCGCGCGAGGTACCGGAGGCGTGGCACACTACAGTCATGAACGCGGCTTGATTCCGCGGCTTGGATTCTTCGTGGGGCACGAAGCGCAGATCCCTTATGACTTTGATGAGTTGATCGCGACCCTTGCGCCGCGCCCGGTGCTGGTGGTGGAGCCGCAGTTGGACCGCGATGCTACCCCGGCGGATGTCCATGCCGCCGTGGAGCAGGCCAGAAAGGTATACTCCCTCTACGGCGCCTCGGCAAAGCTGGCAATCGAGGAGCCGT
>Ga0070735_10004895_pt1 | contig 11174 bp, 8 predicted proteins | sample Coa_R1_FD_66443 | JGI IMG/M metagenome (GOLD analysis project Ga0070735, IMG submission 66443) | Surface soil microbial communities from Centralia Pennsylvania, which are recovering from an underground coalmine fire - Coalmine... | ecosystem: Environmental > Terrestrial > Soil > Unclassified ... | reverse complement strand
AGCTGGCGCCCGTCGACCGAAAGAAGTACGGGACAGGGCGCCGCCGCCCCCGTAGCTCAGTGGATAGAGCAGCGCTTTCCTAAAGCGAAGGTCGCAGGTCCGACTCCTGCCGGGGGCGCCCGTTCGGGCCCTCTCGGCCCGTGTCCGCCGCGGTCGACTCCCCGACGAACCCGGCCCCGAGCCGGTCGATCCCGGTCGTCCCCTCGTCGCTCGTTGGCCAACGTGCCACTGCTCGCTTCGCGGGCTCGTCGAGCACCATGGTGTGCGAAGCCAACGGGCCTTTCGCCCCGTGGACGGCGATCGAAGGCGCACCGAGGCAATCCGGTCGCCTGACCGCCGCGCGCATGGCGCCTGCGACCCCGACCGTCTGCTCGAGAGCCGTCCTCGTCATCGAGAACGAGGACCTCGTCGGGGTGAGCATGGTGATCGACGGCGTTCCAAAGGGACCCATTCGCTTCTCGATCGCGATCCTCGGCGAAACGAAGGAGCCCGTCCGCCTCTCGATCGCGATCCTCGGCGAAACGAAGGAGCTCGTCCGCCTCTCGACCGCGATCCTCATCGAAACGAAGGAGCCCGTCAGCCCGTCGATCGCGATCGTCGGCGAGACGAAGAAGCCCCGTCCGCCTCTCGATCGCGTTCCTCGGCGAAACGAAGAGACCCGTCAGCCCGTCGATCGCGATCCTCAGCGAAACGACGAGGCCTGTCCGCCCGTCGATCGCGATTCTCAGCGATACAAAGAGGTCCGTCGGCCTCTCGATCGCGATTCTGCTCTACCGCGACCTGCTGGCGAGCCACGACATCGCCGTGGTTTCCGACACGGCGCCGACGACCGCGCCATCGCCGTCGACGACGCACACGCTGCGAAGGCGATCGCACGCCATGGCGAGGAGGGCCGCCGAGAGCCACTCGACCTCGGAGAGGACGATGATGGGGCTCATTCGATCGGCGGCCACTCCACGCGTCGAGGGGCCGGCGCGCCTCAGCGCTTCGAGCGCGAAGAGCGCGCCGATGGGACGCTGCGCGTCGTCCACCACCACGGCCATGTCGCATCGCGGCAGCGTGCCGAGGCGAACCAGCGGCAGGTCATGCGCGACGCAGACCACGTCCGCGACGGCCACTGCGACGCGAACGCGGGCGGCGAGCGCGGACAGGCTTTCGGCGCCTGCGAGCCGCGAGGACCGCTCCGCCAGGACCGACGCCTGGGCGCCGCACTCGACGTGTCCGTCCGGCGCCATCCCCAAGTTCCACTGACACGAGCAGCACGCCTCGGACGGCCGCGAGTGGCCGACGTCCGGACAAAAGACGGTCAGCGACCGGTGCGGCTGCCCCGCCGCATCGATCCGCCAGCGCCGGCGAGTGCAGATCGTCGCGCTCGCGCGAGGCCAGATCCCCGACTGGAGATCCTCGGCCCACTCCTCTCCCTCGTCGTCCCCCATCGTTCCTCCCTCACGGCCCTCAGGCGCGCTCGACGCACGAGCGCCGCGCTTCGACGCCGCGGCGCGCTCGGCTCGCGCCCCGCAGCGGCCAAAACCATGGCCTCGGGTGCCCCCCTCCGGGTTGCGAGTGTCCACTGGATGGACAAACGCCAGCAATCAGGCCTTCCCCGTAAATCGGGCTCGATTCAGGGGTGGGCCGTGGGCAGCAGCACGGTGAACGTCGAGCCGTGGCCCTCGCCCGCGCTCTCGGCCTCGAGACGGCCTCCGTGCAGCTCCACGATCCGACGGGACAGCGCGAGGTTCAGGCCAAGCCCTCCCCTCGCCTCGCGTGGTCCGCCCACCTCGACTTGGGGCTCGAAAACGCGGGCCAGCATCGCTGCCGAAAGGCCTCTTCCCGTGTCCTCCACGCAGACGAAAAGATGCGGTGAACTGCGTCCCGCGCGGACCCGCACGACGCCGCCCGCGGGCGTGAACTTGACGGCGTTCGCCAGCAGGCTGGTGAAGACACGAGCGAGGCGAACCGCGTCCCCGACGACCGCGCCGACGGACTCCGGCAGCGTGGCGACCAGCAGAATCCCTTTCGATCGGGCCTGGGGCTCGCTCGCGACGACCGCCTCGCGGAGGGGCTCGACCAACTCGAGCTCGTCGCCCGCGAGCTCGATGGTCCCACGGGCGCAGCGCGCGAAGTCGAGGACCGCTTCGATCACGCGAACCTGGGCCTGCATCGAGCGCTCGATCGCGCTCACCGCGCTCCGCTGTTGCGCCGGTGTTCCTCGCTTCCAGATGTCGATCCACATGACGGCCGCGCTGAGCGGCGTCCGCAGCTCGTGGAAGACGCGCTCGAGGAATTCCGCCGCCGCAAGTGTCTCGCCAGAGAATCCGCCGGGGGTCGAAACGCGCTCTTGTATCGGCTCTCGGGGACGCGTCATGATCGGCTCTGCGCGATGGGCCCGTTTCGGCACGCGCCCCCAAACACCCGGCTCCCAGCATTGCACGAGGTGACCCCACGATGTCGCGGAAGATCCGAATCGTTCTCGTCGATGACCATGAAATCTTCCGCGAAGGTTTCGTGGCCCTCATGCGAGATGTGCCCGACGTCGAGGTGGTCGGCGAGGCGTCCGACGCAGTGACTGCGATCGACGTCATCGATCGCACCGGACCCGACGTCGTCGTACTCGACGTCTCGCTCAGCGCGTCGAACGGCCTCGAGGTGGCTCGCATCGTCCGCGCGCAATGGCCTTCTCGAAAAGTCCTCGTCCTGACGATGCACGACACCGAGGACTTCGTCGAAGAGGCGCTCGCCGCGGGCGCCACCGGCTACGCCCTCAAGGCCCAACGCTCGGAGGAGATCGTCGACGCGATTCGCTGCGTAGCGCGGGGCGAGCCCACGCTTCCGCGCTCGTCGACGCGGATGCGCGCCGCCCCGCCGGTGGGCGACGCACAGCTACGGCTGCGCTTCGATACGCTCTCGACCCGCGAGCGCTCCGTCTTCGACCTCGTCATTCGGGGGCTATCCACCGACGAAGTCGCCCAGCGCCTCTGCATCAGCCCGAAGACGGTCGAGACGCACCGAACGCGGATCAACCGCAAGCTCGACGTGCACTCCACTGCGGCGCTCGTTCGCTTCGCGGCGCGCTGCGGCTGGCTCTCGTCGGGGACGTAGTGCGCGTCCCTAGATAGGGCGGGCCCAGCGTGTCCCGAGCGGTAAGCAGCCCCCACCCCTCGAGTGACGTGCGGTTGCCGCGCGCCCTCCCCCGCGGGGCGCTCAGGACTAGCGGCCCCCCCTCGGTCCCCCCCGCGGGGCGGGGGGATGGGTGGCGCTGAGCGCTCGGGACACTGGGCCCGCCCAATCTAGGGACGCGCCCTTAGCGCACCTCGCCGAGGAGCGCAGCGACGCGGACGGCGTTCAGCTCTTCCTTGCCTTCCGGCGCCATGTGAAAGTGAAACGCCGCTTCGCCGCCCGCGCCCCGGAACTGGCGAACGAAGGCGACCAGGTTCACCCCGACCAACCGGCCGTCGAAGGTCCGGAGCACGGACGACCCCGCGGCGCCATCGGCCACGTCGAGGGTGAAGTCGTGCGCAGGGCACCGCTCGCCCGCGAGCCGTTCGAGCGTGACGAGCCCGATCCGCCAGTGGTCTCCGACGTCCTCACGCTTGCTCGTCACCGTGACGACGCGCACGCGGAGGACGCAATCGGCCCGCTGCGTGCGCGCGCGAAGGATCGCGTCGCCCCGGGGCGCCGGCGATGGGTCGAGGTTGAAGCCCACCGCTTCCGGCTCGATTCCGTCGTCGAAGAGCGCGGTCGAAGCGCCGGCGTACGATTCCGCCGTGGGCGCCTGCGCGTTCGCGATGCCGGCCATCGGCGGGGACGCGCCGCAAGCCGGCGCCGTCGTCCCGAGGAGCAGAGCCACACCCGCCAGAAGAAAGTTCGATCGAAGCATCCGTTCTCTGCTGTGCGGCGGCCGCCCCGAAACGGATCATCCCGCCCCGGACGGCACGGGCGGGCGACCGGGCGCGCGACCGGGCGCGCGGCTATGGTGCGCCCGTCATGGCTGAGGCGCTCTTCGTCCGACCCGGGGTCGTCGTCCCCGTGGAGGCGATGCAGACCAGCGCGTCACGGGCGAGCGGGCCCGGAGGCCAGAACGTGAACAAGGTGGCGAGCAAGATCGAGCTCCGCGTGGACCTGACGAGAATCGTCGGCCTGGACGTCGGCGCTGCAGGCCGCTTGCGCGCCCTGGCGCGGGGCGCCCTCGACGCCGCCGGACGCCTTCTCGTGACGAGCCAGCGCACCCGCGACCAGAGGGCCAACCTCGAGGACGCGCGCGAAAAAGTGCGGCGCCTGGTCCTGCGCGCGCTCGAGCGCCCCCGGCCCCGGCGCGACACCCGGCCCACCCGGGGCAGCGTCGAGCGCAGGATCGAGGACAAGAAGCGGCGCTCGCGTCTGAAGGCGTCGCGCCGTGACCCGCCGTGAACCGCGCGCCGCCGGTGGTATACCCAGGCATCGCCGATGCCCTTGCCCGACTCCTTTCACCCCGCGGTGCGCCGGTGGTTCGATCGCACCCTCGGCAGCCCGACGACGGCTCAGCTCCACGGTTGGCGGGAGATCGCGGCGGGTCGTGACACGCTCGTCGCCGCCCCGACCGGGTCGGGCAAGACGCTCGCGGCGTTCCTCTGGAGCCTCGACGCGCTCGTTCGCGAAGCCGACGGCGGCGCGCTCGAGGACGCCATCCACGTCGTCTACGTTTCGCCCCTCAAGGCGCTGAGCAGCGACATTCAGCGCAACCTCGAGGCGCCCCTCGCCGGAATTCGTGACGCGGCGGCGGACCTCGGTCTGGGACCCCCGGCCATCCGGACCGCGCTCCGGACGGGGGACACGGCGCCGGCCGCGCGCGCCGCCATGATCCGCCACCCGCCTCACGTCCTCGTCACGACGCCCGAGTCGCTGTATCTCATGCTGACCGCGGAGCGGCCCCGCGCCCGGCTGCGGCCCGTGCGCGCCGTGATCGTGGACGAGGTGCACGCGCTGATGCGCGACAAGCGCGGCAGTCACCTGGCGCTGTCTCTCGCCCGGCTGGACGCGCTCGCCGACCGCCGCCCCCAGCGCATCGGGCTCTCGGCGACCGTCCATCCGATCCAAGAGGCCGCCCGGTTTCTGGTCGGGGCAGGCCGTGACTGCGCCGTGGTCGACCAGGGCCACAGGCGGTCGGTCGATCTTTCGGTGGAGGTGCCCGCCTCGGATCTCGGCGCCGTCGCCACCCACGAGCAGTGGGCCGAGATCTACGACCGGGTCGCGGCGCTCGTGGGCCAGCACCGCACGACCCTCGTCTTCGTCAACACGCGACGGCTGGCCGAGCGCGTCGCCCACCACCTGGCGGAGCGCCTGGGCGAGGACCGCGTGGGGGCGCACCACGGCAGCCTCGCCAAGGAGCGCCGGCTGCGCATCGAGCAGCGCCTCAAGGCGGGGGAGATGAGCGCCCTCGTGGCGACGGCCTCCCTCGAGCTGGGCATCGACGTCGGGTCGGTCGACCTCGTGTGTCAGATCGGTTCGCCGCGCGCGATGTCGACCTTGTTGCAGCGCGTCGGCCGATCCGGACACGGCCTCGGCCGCACGTCGCGCGGCCGCCTCTTCGCCACCTCGCGCGACGAGCTGCTCGAATGCGCCGCGCTCGTACGGGCGGTGGCCGCGGGCCGGTTGGACCGGATCGATCCCCCGGCCAACCCGCTCGACGTCCTCGCGCAGCAGGTCGTGGCCGAGTGCGCCGCGCGCGAATGGCGGGAGGACGACCTCTTCGACCTCGTGAGGAGCGCGGCCCCGTTCGAGTCGCTCGAACGCGCCGACTTCGACGTGGTTCTCCAGAGCCTCGCCGAGGGGCCGTCCTCACGACTGGGACGCGCCGGGTCGCTCGTCCACCGCGACCGGCTGAATGGGCTCGTCCGGGGCAAGCGCGCGGCGCGCATGGTCGCCCTGACCAACGGCGGAGCGATCCCCGAGCTGGCCGACTACCGCGTCTTGCTCGCGCCGGACGACACTCTGGTCGGAACGGTGAACGAGGACTGGGCGATCGAGAGCATGGCCGGCGACGTCTTCGTCCTCGGTTCGCACTCGTGGCGCATCCGCCGGGTCGAGTCGCGGGCGGGCGTCGTTCGCGTCGAGGACGCGCAGGGAAGGCCCCCGTCCATCCCCTTCTGGCTCGGCGAGGCGCCGTCGCGTTCCTGGGAGCTGTCCGAAGAGGTCAGCCGGTTGCGCGCCGAAGCGGCCGACCGACTCGACGCGGACGGTTCCGTGGCGGAGTGGTTCGCCGACGAATGCCGCCTCTCGGCCGCCGGCGCGGCGCAGCTCGGCGCGTACGTGCGCGCGCAGCGCGACGCGCTGGGGGTCGTGCCGACGATGCACGACGTCGTGTTCGAGCGCTTCTTCGACGAGAGCGGCGGGATGCAGCTCGTCATCCACGCGCCCTTCGGCGGACGGGTCAACCGCGCGTTCGGCCTCGCGCTGCGCAAGCGCTTCTGCGTCACGTTCGACTTCGAGCTGCAGGCGGCGGCGACCGACGACGCCGTCGTCCTCTCGCTCGGGACGGCTCACAGCTTTCCGCTGTCCGACGCCCTCGGCTTCGTGCGCGCGGATCGACTGCGCGCCACCCTCGAGCAAGCCATCCTGGCGGCGCCGATGTTCGCCACGCGGTGGCGCTGGAACGCGTCGCGGGCGCTGGCCGTCCTGCGCTACGAGCGGGGCAAGAAGGTCCCGCCGTTCTTGCAACGGATGCGTTCCGACGACCTGCTCGCCGCGGTCTTCCCCGCGCAGGTCGCGTGTCAGGACAACGCGCCGGGCGGCCCCGTCGACATCCCGGACCATCCTCTGGTGCGGCAGACCGTCCTCGATTGTCTGTTCGAGGCGATGGACGTCGAGCGCCTGACGCACCTGCTCCGGAGCGCCGAGCGGGGCGAGATCCGCATGCACGCGCGCGACACGACCGACCCGTCCCCGTTCGCCCACGAGATCCTCAACGCCAAGCCGTACGCGTTCCTCGACGACGCGCCGCTCGAAGAGCGCCGGGTGCGCGCTCTGTCCCTTCGACGCACGCTGCCCGAGAGCCAGCGGGATCTCGGCGCCCTCGACGCGGACGCCATCGCGCGCGTGATCGCGGAGGTGCGACCCGCGCCGCGCGACCCGGACGAGCTCCACGACGTGCTCCTCGGCACGATCGTCCTGCCGGTCGACGCCGGTTGGGAGGACCGACTCGACGCGCTCATGCGCCAGGGGCGGGCCCGCACGCACGGACGGCTGGCCTTCGCGACCGAGAACGCGCGCGCGGTCGAGGTCCTCTTCCCGGAGATGCCGCGCGTCGATCTGCCGGCGGCCCTCGACGGACCGCCCCCTTCGCGGGAACGGGCGATCCAGGCCGCGGTGCGCGGGCACGCGGAGGTCTCGGGGCCCTTCGTCGCGGCGTCTTTGGCCCGCCTCTTGGGGCTGGCCGCGTGGGAGGTCACCGCCGCGGCGGCGCAGCTCGAGGCCGACGGCCTGCTCCTGAGGGGTCGCTTCACGGTGCACGTCCGCACGCTCGAGCAAAGCGAGAGTTCGGACGACACACCCAAACCCGCGCACGACGACGAGCTGTGCGACCGCCGCCTGCTCGCGCGGATTCACCGCTACACGCTCGACCGGCTGCGCGCGGACATCGAGCCCGTCAGCGCGCAGGACTTCATGCGGTATCTCCTCGAGCGTCACGGTCTGACGCCGCGCGTGCGAGCGACCGGGCGCGCCGCGCTGCGCGCCGCGATCGGGGTCCTCCAGGGGTTCGAGGTGGGCGCCGCCGCGTGGGAGAAGGACGTCCTCGCGCCGCGCGTGGCCGGCTACCGCCCGGAGTGGCTGGACGAGCTGTGCGTCACGGGCGAGACGGCGTGGTGCCGACTTTCGCCGCGGCGCTCACCTTCGACGGCGCCCGGCTCGACCTCGCGGGCGACGCCCATCGCCATCGTGCAGCGGCGGGACCTCGGCTGGCTCCTGCGCGCGGCTCGGTTCGGGGCCACGACCGACGCGCCCGGCTTCGCCGCCTCGACCTGCGTTCTCGACGAGCTGCGCAAGCGCGGTGCGCTCTTCTTCGACGACATCGTCGCGGCGACCCGCCTGCCCCGCGCGGACCTGGTCGAGGCCCTGTGGGATCTGGTGGCGCGCGGCCTGGTGGCCGGCGACGGATTCCAGCCGCTCCGCGAGCTCATGGCGCCCGGACGCGCCCGGCGCGACGGGCGCGCCGTCCAGGGACGCTGGGCGCTCGTCGACGCCTCCCTCGCGCCGACGGACGACGACGACCTCGCCGATCGGGTCGCCGGTCAGCTCCTCTCCCGCTACGGAATCGTCCTGCGCGAGACCGTGGCCCGCGAGAGCTTCGCCGTGCCGTGGCGAGACGTGGCGCACGCGTTGCGCCGCCGCGAAGCGCGCGGCCTCGTGCGCGGGGGCCGCTTCGTCGCCGGGTTCGTCGGGGAGCAGTACGCCCTGCCCGAGGCGGTCGAAGGCCTGCGTCGCGTACGGCGGACCGCGCGGACCGGCGAACGCGTCCGCGTTCGGGCGTCGGACCCCTTGAACCTCGCGGGCATTCTGGCGCAGGGGCCGCGGATCGCTCCGCAGCACGACGGCTGGCTCGTCTTCGAGGACGGCGCGCTGGTGAGCGACGACGACGCCAAGATCGAGCGGCCCGCGCGCGACCTCAGCGCGTGATCACGAAAGGCCGATGTTTGCCCGAAGCTGGGCGTACCGATCGCTCGTGATGAACACGATGAGGTCGTCCATCCTCGCGGCGGCCGATCCGGGGTCCTCCAGCTCGAGGACGGCGTGCGCCGCGGCCAGGTCGTTCGCGAGGAGCAGACCCGCGCGCGCCGACGTCCGATCGGCGGCGGTGGCCCAGCGCTGCAGGTTGGTGCGCCCGCCCTCGTCCATGAACCGCAGGAAGTGCCCGCGCAGGCGGTCGATGCCGGCCGGCTCGAGCACGGGCTCGATCGCGCGCGCCAGAGGGGCCACGCGGGCCTTCATCGTCGCCGACATCGGGATGCCCGCGTTCGCGATGCTGAGAGCCGCGAGGAACAGATCCTCGAGGTCGGCGATCGTCGGCACGAGCAGCCGGACGAAGTGCTCTTCCCGGTACCAGGCGAGGTGGCATCCGGCGAGAAACGCGAGCTCGAACGGGGTGCGGCCCGACAGCGCGCGGCGCCCCAGACGCGCCGAGGGCGGTACGCCCGGGACCATCTCGGCGGCGCCCGCGTACTCGGGGTCGGCGTAGAGCGGAGGCGAACCGAGGCCCAGGATGGCGCCCGCCCACGAGAAGCAGCGCACCGCCTGGAGCGTCGAGACGCGGGGGTCCTGGCGCAGGGCGGCGTCGAGCTTGGGGAGCGCCTTCTCGCGGCGCAGCGTCGAGACCCGTCCGAGGAGCACGGCCGGCGTGATGACCGAGAAGATCTGTCCGGTCAGGATCTCCTCGTCCGGATGAAAGAGGAGCTTCCACCCGTCCGCGGAGACGGTGCGGGCCGGCTTGATGAGACCCGCGTCGTGACCGCGACCGGCGGCTGCCCGCTCTTCCCCCTCGGCCGCGCCGAGATACACGAGCGCCTGAGCCACGAGGGTCTGTCGATCGCGCTCGCTCGGACGGCCCGCGTACGCCCGGAACAGGCCCCGCAAGCTCGCGACGTCACGAGGATCGCTCCGCACACGGCGCGACAGATCCTCGACCGACTCCTGCGCGGCGACGACGGGAGAGTCGGGCGCCGCCTCCATGCCGGACAGGTCCACTTCGACGGCCACCTGCGCGCGCGCTTGTTCGAGCGCGGCCGTGAGCTCCGCAATCTTCGCCTCCAGCTCGACGACGCGTCGCTCGAGCGCGACGACGCCCGGATCCTTGAGCGACTGCGCCGACAGCACGATCGACGCCGGCGCCGCCTCCTCTTCGTCGCCGACCTCGCGCACGCGGACGTGGTGGCGTGCCTCGTACGCCGCCTGGAGCGCTTCCTCGAGGCTGCGCAGACGGGCGCGATCCAGGCCGAGGGCATCCGCCGCCTTGTTGAGACGCGCGCGCTCCTCGGCCGTGATGACGCCGTCCTCGATGACCTCCGCGAAGAGCTCCTCGTAGTGCGCTTCGAACTTGCCGAGTCGGACGTGGCCCGTCGCCTCCGCCTGCTCGAACCCGGCTGCATGCTCGAACGCGAACTGGTTCGCCTCCATCGGCCGCACCTCCCCACCGCCGAGAATCGCAGCACTCGCGGCGGCTTGCGAGCGTCGGTCGCCAGCGCATCGCCACGGTGTCGGACATGGACCGACGACTGGCCACGTATCGCGCCACATGCCACGCGGGCCCGGACGAATGCGCTGAGCAGGCTCCAGAATTCTTCCATTATCTTAATAATCGCGCCATATTGAATTCTGGGCCAACCGGTCTCTTGAGCGCAATTGGGCGCTCGAGGCTCGAGCCCAGTGGACGGATTGGATGTCGATCTCGGGCGCGCGTCTGTACGCGGTCTCTCTCTCATGGGTCGTTCTCTTGGCCGCAGCGTGCGGCGGCGGATCGCACATCCCGGCCGAAGTGCCCGACGCAGGGAGCCAGCCGAAGACGACGACGACGACTCCGACGACCGACGCGGGGGCGAGCTTCTTCACCGATCCCTCCACGGTCGACGCCACGCCGACGGCGTGCGCCGACGGCGGCTGCATGGACGCGACGACCGCCATCTGCGGCGACGGCGTCATCGAGAGCGGAGAGCAATGCGACGACGGCAACGCCGTCCCGGGCGACGGCTGCTCGGGCGTCTGCCAGATCGAACCCGGATACGCCTGCCCCACCGCAGGCCAGCCGTGCACGTACACCGTCCCCCAGACGTGCGGAAACGGCGTCGTCGAGGGCAACGAATCGTGCGACGACGGGAACACGACGAGCGGCGACGGTTGCTCGAGCACCTGCCAGGTCGAGACCGGATTCTCGTGCGCCACCCCGGGTCAGCCGTGCATGGTCGCCTCGAACCCGCGCTGCGGCGACGGGAAGGTCAACGCCGGCGAGCAGTGCGACGACGGCAACACCACCGCGGGCGACGGCTGCAGCGCGACCTGCCGGCTCGAGCAGGGATTCACCTGCCCGCAGCCGGGCTCCGCTTGCCAGAAACTCCAGTACTGCGGCGACGGCATCGTCGAGGCGAGCCTCGGCGAGCAATGCGACGACGGCAACGCCGTGCCCGGCGACGGATGCTCCGGGATCTGTCACA